>Ga0102589_1000986_pt1 | contig 44528 bp, 20 predicted proteins | sample AraplaMF_Col_mLB_FD_76858 | JGI IMG/M metagenome (GOLD analysis project Ga0102589, IMG submission 76858) | Arabidopsis root microbial communities from the University of North Carolina, USA - plate scrape MF_Col_mLB | ecosystem: Host-associated > Plants > Roots > Endosphere | place: USA...
AATCCAATTAAACAGATAACGAATGCTAAAACTTATACTATAAAAGATAAAATCATTGCACTTCCATTTATCGCTTTTATCTTACTTTTTGGTATTAATAATATAAATGGGATCAATACGCCACTTCTTATTGTAAATGATTTAAATGGAACACAAACAGATGTTGGTTTAGTTGCTAGCATTTGTGCTGGATTAGAAATTCCAATTATGATTGTACTCGGTGCTTTAGGTAAAAAAGTTTCAAACTTAACCTTAATCATATCTGCATGTTTTATCGGGATGAGTTACCATTTATTGTTAACTTTTTCTAGCTCACCATGGAATGTAATCGTCTTACAAATCATTCAAGCTATACAAGTAGCAATTGTTATGGGGAATGGGCTTAGTTATTTTGCAGAGATTTTTCCAAACGCACCTGGGATTGCTTCAACTTTTTATGCAAATGGGCAAACACTTGGTAAGCTTCTTGGTACGCTTGGAGGTGGTTTTTTAGCGCAAATACTTGGTTTTCGCTATGTAAATATAGCATGTGTAATCATCCTACTGTTTGCTGTGATTGCTCTTTGGATGACTAAAAATTACAATTCATCATTAGCTGAAAAAGAAACATCTAGAAACTCAGAGTGGGGTGCTTAGATAAAAAATCTCTTGGTTACAAATTCATTTACATATTTAGAAGGTGAGGAATATTCAAATGGATTATATTAAATTAGGTAATACAGGATTAGATGTATCTAGACTTTGCCTTGGTTGCATGGGATTTGGCGATGCAAAACGTTGGATTCATCCATGGGTAATTGATGAGGAAAGTAGTCGTACTATCATTAAAAAAGCACTTGATGTAGGTATCAATTTTTTTGATACGGCAAATGTCTATTCTGACGGTACTAGTGAGGAATATTTAGGTCGAGCTATAAAAGATTATGTTAATAGGGATGAGATTGTTCTTGCAACAAAGGTATACTTCCCTATGCATAAAGGTCCAAATGGTTCAGGTCTTTCACGTAAGCATATTATGAGTGAAATTGATAAAAGTTTAAAACGCCTAGGAACAGATTATGTTGATCTATATCAAATCCATCGATGGGACTATCATACACCAATTGAAGAAACAATGGAGGCGCTACATGATTTAGTGAAGGCAGGAAAGGTAAGATACATCGGTGCTTCTGCAATGTATGCGTGGCAATTCTTAAAAGCTTTACATGTTGCTGAGAAAAATGGCTGGACGAGATTTGTATCAATGCAAAACCATCTCAATCTCATATACCGTGAAGAGGAGAGGGAGATGTTACCTTTATGTAAAGAGGAAAAAATCGCTGTTATTCCATATAGCCCTCTTGCATCAGGAAGATTGACACGTGATTGGTCAGAATCGACGCTTCGCTCTGAAACTGATGATATACAAAAATCTAAATATAGTGCCACTGAAAATACAGATCGACTTGTTGTAGAACGGGTTGCGGAAATCGCAGAGAAACATGGGGTAACAAAATCACAAATTGCACTTGCCTGGTTACTGCAGAAAGAACCTGTCGCTGCGCCTATTATTGGTGCAACTAAAGTTTCACATCTTGATGATTCTGTAGGAGCTTTATCTGTTAAGCTAACAACTGAAGAGGTTGCTTATTTGCAAGAGCCTTATGCGCCTCATCCAGTCGTTGGTGCGTTACACTCATAATGTTTGGAACCTCTTGTATATTAAGAGGTTTTTTTACTAAAGAATACTTAGGATAAAAATAAAAAAGCCCTGTATAACAGGGCTATCATAAATTTTCATTCTTAACAATTATTTCAATTTGTTGTATTCATCGTCAGATACTGGTTCCAACCATTCAGGCGTACCTGCAGTAATTGCAATGTGCTCAAACCAGCTGTCTTTTGTAGCACCATGCCAATGTTTTATCCCATCGTGGGTGACAATTACATCACCTGCTTTTAAGAACTGAGCAGGTTTTCCTTCTTCCTGATACCAACCTTCGCCACCTGTTACTAATAAAAGTTGAAATCCATTATGATGTTTATGCCAGTTATTTCTGCATCCTGGTTCAAATGTTACATTCCCTACTCCAACACTTACTTTAGGGTCAGCAATTAATGTTTTAAGATAACTTTGACCAACAAAATATTGTGCATATGCTTCATTCTTCTCACCTACTGGGAAAATAACGCCATTTTTTACTTCTTCATGTTTTACCATTTCAATTCCTCCAAAAAACTTGATAATGTAATACCAAATACAATAGAACGCACATAACTGTTTTATCTAATAAGATGTCCCAAAAGCCATGCTTTTAGGACATATAGGAACATACTTTGTGCAACTAATGATTGAAACAACTCAAATTGTACTTGTATCAATTACAAATCTATACTTAACATCTGAAGCTAATACACGCTTATATGCTTCATCGATTTGATCGGCAGAAATAACTTCAATAGAAGGAACAATACTATGCTCTGCACAGAAATCTAACATCTCTTGAGTTTCGCGGATGCCTCCTATCATTGAACCTGCAAATGAGCGGCGATGGCCAATCAGAGATATCACATTTAGTGACATTGGATCTGCAGGGGCACCAACATTTACAAGCGTGCCATCAAGAGAAAGTAGTCTTAAATAAGTATCCAAATTGATTTTTGCACTTACCGTGTTAATAATTAAGTCAAACGTTCCTGCTAGTTTTTCAAATGTCTCCGTATCGTTAGTAGCATAGTAATGCTTTGCTCCAAATTGTAAGCCATCTTCCTTTTTGTTCAATGTTTGAGACAGAACGGTTACTTCTGCTCCCATTGCATTGGCAATCTTTACCGCCATATGGCCAAGTCCACCTAAACCAACAACTGCGATTTTCTTACCTGGTGCTGCTCCCCAGTGGTTTAATGGAGAGAATGTAGTAATACCAGCACATAGTAATGGTGCAGCAGCATCAAGTCCAATGTTATCAGGAATTCTAACTACAAAATCCTCAGTCACTACAATATGAGTAGAGTATCCACCTTGAGTTGGCTCGCCGTATTTGTCTACACCAGCATAGGTAGGTGTATTCCCTTTGAGACAGTATTGTTCTTCACCTTTACGGCAGTTCTCACAATCGCCACATGAGTCAACCATACATCCAACGCCAACTCTGTCACCAACCTTGTATTTTGTAACCTCAGTTCCTACATCCGTGACTATACCGGCAATTTCATGCCCAGGTACAAGTGGGTAGTGCACAGGACCCCATTCTCCATGTGCAGTATGAATGTCAGAGTGGCATATTCCAGCATATTTAATTTCAATTAGAATATCGTGCAGATCAAGGTCGCGGCGTTTAATTTCAGCAGCTCGAAAAGGTTTGTCTGGGCCATCTACAGCACGTGCTTTAGCAGTTATCATGATAAAACCTCCAATAAATATATTTTCTAAGAAAAAGCGATAAGTAAAAATTACTTAGTTACAACTTTCATTATTTACCCTCCAACTTTTTCTCTTGCACCACAATGATATTCCCTCTAGTTAACTCTAGGTCAAGTGATAAAATTATATTTTATAAAAGTTAATTTTATTTCTTTAAAAGAAAGCAATCTTTGTTGGCCTTTAAGGTGACATTCAAGAAATAACATGATAAAATCCCTAAAATAACAATAGAGTTAACTCGAGGTCTAAAACTAAACAAGGGGAGATTAAAGTTGAAGACATATTCAATCGGAGAAGTAGCAAAAGAATTAAATCTTACAGTTTACACATTGCGATACTATGACAAAGAAGGGCTTATGCCATTTGTAGAGCGAACAACTAATGGAACGCGATTGTTTAAAAAATCTGATATCGAAGCATTAAAAGTAATTGAATGTCTGAAATCAACTAGTATGCCAATTAAGGAGATTAAACATTTCATTGAATGGTGTTCTGACGGGGATTCCACGTTACAACAAAGATATGAGATGTTTTTGGAAAGAAAAGCTATTGTAGAAGCTCAAATGGATGAATTAAGAAAAACAATGGAAGTGATCGAGCATAAGTGTTTATATTACAAGACTGCTTTGGAGGCGGGAACGGAAAAAATATTTAAAACCAATCCTGAAATAGAAACTTCCATTTCTAAGTAATATAAAACCACTTATCAATCATGAAAGTGAATATGCAGATAGGTGCCTTTAATAGTTCATTTTAAGCTTAGATACTATTTTACTTACAAACTATATGCTTTCACAATCTCTACAACTCTCTAGTAAAAAATACTTCAATATATTAAGATCCTTTTCTCTTATTTATTAGTGTTAGAAAAAGATTGTATCAGAAATTGGAGGAGTAAAAATGTCTGAGGATAAAAAAGTTGCACTTGTTACCGGTGGAAACCGAGGGATTGGTTTTGAACTAGTTAAACAATTGGCTCAAAAAGAATTTAAAGTCATTTTAACAAGTCGCGATCCAGAGTTGGGAAATGAAGCAGCACAAAAATTAAAAGATTTACATCTTGATGTCTCTTTCATGGTGATGGATGTAAACAATCAAGAAAGTATCCGTCATGCTGCGTCACAAATAAATGACCAGTATAAAAGATTAGACGTATTGATTAATAATGCAGGTGTATATTTAGATGAAAATAAAAGTTTCATAACAATGGATCCTTCCATTTTGGAGCGAACTATGGCAACAAATTTCTACGGTGCTTATCATGTTATCCGTATTTTTATCTCATTGATGGAAAAACATGGACATGGAAGAATCATCAATGTCTCTTCGGAATATGGTGCCTTGAGTGAAATGACAAATCCTGGTGTAGGTGCATACAAGTTATCTAAACTTGCCTTAAATGGATTAACACAATTACTAGCTGCGGAAGTTAAAGGTGATATGAAAATAAATGCTGTCGATCCTGGTTGGGTAAGTACGGATATGGGTGGACCATCTGCGCCAAGAACTCCTAAGCAAGCAGCTGAGTCAATACTTTGGTTAGCTATGACTGGACCGGATGGACCAAATGGGGAATTCTTTAGAGATGGCAAACGAATTGATTGGTAAGACATATGATAGTCGTTTCAAGTGATTTTGATAACAGAATCTATTAGTTAAAGATGCGAAAAAGGCTAAGAATTCCTTAAATTATTGAGAATAGCTGATGTATTCAATCAGTAAATAGGTTTTATAATATTTCTATTAAAGAGAAGCCAATAATGGTTTCTCTTTTTTTTATAAGTAGTAAAACATTCAAATCAAAACGTTTGATAGAATGAATGAAAAATTTTCATAGATTCTTTCCAATTACCCCAATTAAATTGATGCCTTCTATTTTTCGAAGTTCCACCTCGATAGGAAAAAACGTTTAATTCGAGTAAATATGATGTATTTCTACATATTTCTTAGTTTTTATATGTAAAATGAGTCTTTTCGATAAAACTCACTCGATTTTTGGCGTGAAAATTCCTGGAGATTACCCCAATACACATTTATTATGAGTAGTTGTAAAATTTGAATAGACAATAATTTTCCTCTCTATATTTATTCTGAAAGTAATGAAGCGTTCATTTTTCTCTGTAACTACTAAGTTATAAGATTAATGAAAGGGTAGAAACTAAAATTATTTTAAATGTTTTCAAAGGAGAAATGATTATAAAGTAATAGGAGACATAGTTATTACATAAAACTACCCAACAAGATCTGATTGGAACTGAACAATCAAAAAAATGCAAAATGAATGAAGGAAGGTATTCTAAGTAAAGTTGATGAAACAGCTATTAATTATGTTAGGAATACAAATAAAGTCACAACAGGTGCTGATTGGACCTACAATGATACAGATTTTTTTTCAAGGTGAAGTAATCGTCCTAATGGTACACCTGTTATTGATACAGTGGCTACAAATGGGGACGAATCAAATGGTGGTGTTGAAGGGATTACAACTAGTAATCAATTATTAAGAGAGAAGAATTGAAAGATATACCAAACGTCCTCTGGAGGAGAAATTAATAGAAAGAATCACGTATGCAATAATCGAAAATAAAAACAAGAATACATTTTCCGTATTCTTGTTTTTTATTTGGTGATTAATAACTTTGCTATTTCCAAAGCTTTATCAGGTAAATTTATTTTTGAATAATAATTAAATAATTCTTTTTCAGATCGCTTGATTAAAAATGAATAACCATATTTTACATACATGGGTAAAGCTTTTTTTGCTAAGTATTGATGGTATTCCTTACATTTAGATTTTAATAAATATATCGTTAGTCTAAATAAATGAATATATAATAATTCATTTAGTCTAATAGCGACGACTAAGCCATCTTCAGCAAGTTTTATTAATACATCAGTTGGCATTAGATTGCCGTCAAACGCGCATCGAATATAACTTTCGAAAGAGAGAAGATAAGTTGCGGATTCGTGATTTTTAAGTGCCATTGATTCCCTGTAATATCCAATTGCGAGTACATAATTTTTTCTACGGTAATACTCATATGCCAAATTATGCAATACTTTAGCTTTTCGATCTGGCGCATTACATAATTCACAGCTTTTGATTAAATTCTTAAAGCGAATAATGATTTCTTCATGATTACCGTCTTCAGTAATTTGAATAATCATAATCATTTCTGCGTCAATTACTCTTAGATAATTATTAATCTCCTTAAAAAATTTATGTGATTTTTCGGCATAGTAATAAGCTAGAACGGGAGAATTGATTGTATGATATGCAATTGCTAGATGATAGTAATATTCAGGATTATGATAATCTTCAATTTGTATTTGTTTCAATGTTTGTATGGCCATATTAAAATCTTGATTAGATAAATAATAAATGCCTTGAACATGTTTAAGTAGATTGGACTCAAAGTCTGAAAGTTCGTATTCTTTTTTTTGAATTTTCTTTATCATTTTTTCAGCTTCACGGGTATGGTTATAATTAAGCAGATATCTAACTTTTAGAAGTTCATATAGGTGGGTATAATCAGAAATCTTGATTAATTCATCAGACTCAAGTTCAAGATTAATCTGCTCAATTTCATTATTTAATTGCATAATAATTGCTTCATGCCACTGTGATAATCTATTTTTTATACTAATTAACTTAGTCATTTCATTTTCCATATAAATTCCAAGACGCTCAGATAATAAAGAAATGATTTCTTTATTATAAGTAGTTCGGTTACATTCGATTTTACTAATATGAGTAACCGAACAAATATCTTTTCCAAGTTGTTCTTGGGTGAATTTTAATTTTTCCCGATAAAATTTAATGATTTTTCCCTCGAACATAACCAATCCTCCTTTTAGATGTGAGTTTAATACATTAAGTAGACTTTTTAAAAAATTGAATTCTTTGGTAATGATCAGTTATGTGTTTTCAAACATTATGGAAGTAATAAAACTTCAAACGAATATTTAATTTAAATATTACAATTTTCGATAAATTAAGTACATTTAGGAAAAACACGTAAGTTGTTAAGTAAAACTTAACAGGAAAATAAGTTAAAAAAGCTAAAATTTCTTATACTAGTCAAATTTACTAGCAATAAAAAGGACTAAATGAGTTAATAAATTATAGGAAAGAATGACTAGTCAAGTTATGTTCATAATAAGTTTAGATTGAGTTTTTAACATTTCTTGCATAAAATCGTAAATAGACTGCATAAAACAAAGAATATTTTTTAACTGAGGTGAATCAATGAATTTTGAACAAATGGAATATATTGTAAACGTTGCTAATGAAAGATCTATTACAAAAGCAGCTGAAAAATTATTTATATCACCTTCAGGAATGAGTCAATCAATTACACAACTTGAAAACGAGCTTGGGATAAAAATTTTTAACAGGTCTAAACAAGGGATTACACCTACATTCGAGGGAAGTATTGTCATTTCAAAAGCAATTATTTTACTAAAAACCATGAAAGAAATAAAAAATGATATCAATCAATATAAAAATACAAATCAAAACCATATGAAAATATTAACTGCACCAACTTTTTCATTTCTTCTTCAGGAAACATTAATAGATTTTAATTCAAAGAATAAAGATGTTACTTTTGATTTCAAAGAGGAAAATCCTACAAGTATTATTCAGAACTTTAATAAAGAGAATTTTGATTTTGCATTTGTTCCTGCAACAAAAGAGGAATTGAAAAAAGAAAAAAATATTTGTTATGAGCATATTGCTCGGGGACATTATTGTATTGCAGTTGGCAAAAAGTCACCATTTTATTCTTTAGAATTTGTAACGCCTAAAGATTTGGTAAATGCAAAAATAGTGATGTATAAAAATTCTGACTATCATAAATTATTAAAAATTACAAAAATGAATCCTAAAAACGTCATTCTTACATCAAATAGAACAGGACTTATTTTTCAATTAATTAAAGAAAGCCAGGCAATATTTTATCTTTACAATTTTACAATAAAGAATCGTCAAGCCGTTTTAAACGGTGATATTAAAGTCATTCCATTAAAAGATGAAGACTTTTTTGAACTAGATTTTTGGTTAATGTATTTAGAAACAAAAGGTCTGTCTCCTATAGCTAATGAATTTATTCAGGAATTTAAAAATCATTTGAATAAACCATAATTAAGAAGTGCAAGTGTAGGGATCTAGCCAATAGATAAGAGACATTCATGTATAGTAAAAACAGTAATAACGAAAAAATATTCCAAATTAATAAGAAGTTTAAAAAAACTCATTCGTAAAATTCGGAATGAGTTTTTTGTGTGTCTAGTAGATAATTTTGTGAAAAATACGGACTTGATTGTGATGTTATCTAAAGTTCAAATTTATAAAACTATCTTATGTTAGAAATTAGATAGTTTTTTTACTGTTTTTAGATTTTTGTTAAGGATTTGTTATGAAAAAAAAGGTTTTTCACTCAAAAGTGTTTTCTATTTTACTTAAAAATTCAAAAATAGCCCAAATTTTATCTTTAAAATATGATGTAAAACCATAAAAATTTGTTAATTTTTCACATGAACATGATTCTTTTTTCCTGTCATTTTGGCAAATATTGCTGTTTATGTCGAAAGAGGTCAGTGAATATAGTGCTCTATTTCCCCAATACACGAAAATTGTAGATTGCAGTAAAATGATTTTAACGTTTAATATAAGGAAAATTCCTAATATTCATACGATTTAGTGTAAGAGTGTTGTATATGAAATAAGATTCAGGGGGGAAAACATGAAGCAAACTAAAAAGTTTATGAGTAAGAGAAAAACAAAGAGAATGTTATCAATCTCTGCATTGAGTGTAATGCTATTAAACTTTGCACTACCTCAGTCATTAACACAAGTACATGCGAGTGGAAAGCAAAATCAGAAAAATCCATCTAGCGAAACCTTTAATGCCGAGGAAGTAAACCGTATTCTTGATGGACTAACTTCCGAACAAAAAAAGAACATAAATAAACTCACTGGAGCGGATATCGCTCAAAAAATCCATGTGGACCAAAAGGATTTGAATAGTTCTAAAAATATTAATGTAATTGTTCAATTTAAACAGGATCCAGCTAAGATACAAATCATTAAGCAATCGTTGTCAAAGGGTGGAGCAAGCGCTCAAGCATTTTCAAACGAATATTCAGATGCAGAAAAAAAGGTTAAGGACTCTCACGCTAGATTTAAAAGCTTTTTGAATACGCAGCCTAAAACGCAAATAATAGGTGGGAAATCTGTTAAAACAAGTATGAGTATTACGCGAGAATATACTGAGGCCTTTAACGGAGTGGCTTTAACATTACCTGCTAAATTAGTTGATAAAATTGCAGAAAATCCAGACGTTGCTTCTATTTGGTCTCAAGTTGAATATACAGTTGCTGAAGAATCTACGCCAAAAGCTTCAGTGACAAGTGAGTCTTTAGGCAAACCTACGACGGGGCTTTCTTTATTAGGAATAGATAAACTTCAAGCTGAAGGACACACTGGTGTGATAAAATCAGGTCCTCGTGCCGGTCAAAATATAAAATTAGGTGTATTAGATACTGGTATTGACTACAATCATCCAGACTTAAAGGATGTATATAAAGGTGGTCATGACTTAGTAAATAATAAAGGAGTCGATGAAAATGGAATTGTCATCTATGAAGATGATCATGATCCAATGGAAACGACTTATGATGATTGGTTAGCTGCGAAGACGAGTCCAGATGCAATTGCTGGACCACCGCCTGCAGACTATAAACAGTATATAACAGCACATGGAACTCATGTTTCAGGAACAATTGCTGCTAATACGACAAACAATAACGATGTATACTCAGCAAATGGTGTAGCGCCGGATGTAGACCTTTATGGCTACCGGGTATTAGGTCCAGGAGGACATGGTACATCAGATTCCGTCTTAAACGGAATTGATCAGGCAGTTAAAGACGATATGGATGTCATCAATCTATCACTTGGTGCATCGATTAATGATCCCCTTTATCCTACGAGTATCGCTATTAACAATGCTACTTTGGTTGGTGTAGTGTGTGATGTTGCAGCAGGTAATGCTGGTCCGGGATTTGCAACTGTAGGCTCACCTGGTACTTCTGCATTAGCGATAACGGTTGGTGCAAGTTCAATTCCTGGTGAAATTCCAGTAATGACCTTAAATAAAGGTTCAGATTCCTATCACGCTCGTTTGTTTGGTAAAAACTTTGCCCAAGCAGATGATGCATTTAAAGGTCAAACTTTTCCAATAGTTGATGTCGGCTTAGGTAGTGCTGCAGATTACAATGGATTAGATATGACTGGCAAGATTGCTCTTGTGAAACGCGGAGGAGAGTTCTTACAGACAAAAATGGCCAATGCTCATAATGCTGGCGTAGCAGGTATGATCATTTGGAATAATACTGCTGATGAAGATAATAATGGTTATATCTCAAGCTTCTTAGGTGTAAGCATGGATAATGTTTATTCTGTTTCTTTGACACAAACACAGGGACAAGCTCTATCTGATGCTATTTTTAAAGACCCTAAAAATGCAACGATTACGTTCCCATCTACACTTGATGCTCCAATCGCAAAGAATGGTGACCAGTTGGCGAACTTCAGTTCAACGGGACCAGTAAAAGATTGGACAATTAAACCGGATGTTGTAGCTCCTGGTGTTGACATTTCGTCCACTGTCCCATATGACGTATGGGAGCCACAAGATGGTGTAAGTGTTGAGAATCGAGACTATAAGTATGCATATGAATTAATGTCCGGGACTTCAATGGCGACTCCTCATGTTGCTGGTATTTCAGCTTTGATTTTAGCTGCAAATCCAGAATATACTCCGGCAGATGTCAAGTCGGCATTAATGAATACAGCAAAGGATATAAACACAGATTCAAAGACTTATAGTGTATATCAAGTAGGTGCTGGTCGTGTTGATCCTGCACGCGCTATTAAAGAGAATGTAAGTATTCAAGTTTTAGATAAAGCATATGCTGTTAATTCTGATTCAAATGAGTTGAGTCAAGTTGATAACCTTACAGGAAGCATGTTCTTTGGTTTTAAAGGTAGAGGAGAAGGCGCAACGAACGGCTCTGATGATGTAATTTCATCGAAAGAATTCAACGTAACAAATAAAGGAACTAGTAGTAAAACCTTTAATGTAAGTACTCAATTTATTTCAACAAAATTTGCTTCGTCTAATAAAGTTGGCCCTGGCACAGGAAATGATGTCAAGATTGATTTTTCTACGGGTGGTACAGAGGTGACATCTCTTAATGTTGGTGGAGGCAGTACCGTTAAAGCAACAGCAAAAATTACGGTACCCTCAAACGCATTGGAGGGCACTTACGAAGGTTATATTAACCTTGTAAACTCATCTGATTCATCGGAGTCATATCGAATTCCGTTTACAATATCTGTTGCAGAAAAAGGAATTAATTCTTTCAATGTAGCACTCAAAGCAATGACAATGCCAGGTGGTATATCTGCTTATACTTTTTCTGTTAATAGCGAAATGGAAAACTTCTATATTTTATTAAAAGACAAGAACGGAAAATATTTAGGAGTAACAAACACCTTAATTAGTGCTAGAAGTATTACACCAGGTGTCCAATACGGTCCTAATTTGATGCTTTTTAATGGACAATACCTTCCATTTACAAAGCCATTTGATGGCTCGTATGACCAATCGGGACTAGCATCAAAACCCGAATTCATAAAAGCAGGCGCATATTCTGTTGAGATGGTTATGACTGACAAAACTGGGAAGCACTATACAGCCGAGGATACAGTCTATGTTGATGAGACACCACCAACTATCTCAATGGACAGCGATTCAAAGCCAGGAATTTATGAAATCGACCCAACGGGCTACCAAACAGGTCAGGAGATTAAAGGATTTTATGGTACAGTCTACGATTCTAACGTCGATGTGATGAAAGAGAATGGCGAAACCTCGGTACCAAGTCCAAAAGATGGTAAACCAGTACCTGTCGATCAAGCATTGAATGGGGTTAACGGTTACCAAGATAGTATGTTTCCAACTGTAACTTTTGATACAGATGAGAAAGGTCGTTTCCACTTTGGAGTTTCTCCAGAGGACTTAACTTCAAAATTTGGTAGTTCATTTTGGATCTATCCATATGACTATTCTGGGTCAGGAGATCCATCAATAACAGCACAGCAATATTATTTTATCAAAAAAGGAACTCCTTATTTAACAATTACCAATTCAGGAGGAGAAGATGCAGGTCCAGATAATAAAGATAAGGTTGTAGTTGATGCGAATAAACCATTCAATACAACTATAGCAACAAAGTATGGCGTGGGTATGACTGGCGGTAAAATTATTCTTAATGATAATAATGTGTACAAATTCAGTAATATCAGATTAACAGATGAGTATAAAAACTATCTTATTAGCAAAGGGATTGACCCTACTAAGGTACTAACTGTCGGGGAGCCGTATGTACATCCAATTTATCAAAGAGGTAAAAATACGGATGTAACAATATCGGGAATTGATGCAAATGGAGCTCTTGACCATGATATGAATATAATTGAAGCTGATGTCACTTATATAAATGAAGATCCGATTGTTGGACCATTTGAATTTAATCTATTAAAAGCTAATTTAACATTGTCAGATGTTGATACCCAAGTTGCTTGGTTCCCGACTAATGTACCTAATGTGAGACAATCGACTTCACTACTTAGAGGTCGTCTTGCAGCAGAAGCTTTTGCAAGAAACAACATAAATAATAATTATCCTCAGTTCACAGTAGAATCAGGAGCGAAAATAACGGTTAAAGATGATAAAGGTAAATCCTTTACTACTGATAACCCTACTTCTCCAAATAATACTATTGCATATGCGTTTATCAACCCGTATTGGGCTGTAACAATGGATGTAAGTGATAAGCCATACTCTGTTGAAGCGAATGTACCAGGTCACTTTAAGGGATATGCGAAAACACCAGTTATTGGTGAAAACAAGTTTGGATACCAATCAGGTACAGTAAAGGATCTTCCAGGTCTTTTCCCGATACTTTTAGGTGGAGATGTCAATGGGGATAACGTCATCGACATGAAGGACTTAATAGAAGAAACTAATGTTTATTATCAATATAAGAACTTAAGTAATTTTAATAATCCAGCGAATACGACAGCAAACAAAACGGCATTCTTAAACAATAAACGTAATGCAGATATTTATTGGATTAAACCAACAACTTTTGGATATGGAATTGATTACAATGACTTCTATTTCATCTTCAAAAACTTTGGTAAACAAAATCAAAATGCGATCGATGCAGGAATCACAGTGCCAACTGCTCAAATGACAGTGGATCAAGATACGACTATTACGACTCAGTATGGTGGATCAATTACGCTAAATAAAGATGACACTTTAAAACAAGTTATTCAAAAGCTAAATTTTGCGGGTCCAAAACACAAAATGTTTGAAACAAACATTCCAAAGTTACAAGACTTACAAAATGGATCGACTATTTCCATCACCCCACAAAGCGATGTGTTTGTAGATGATGTGGTTTGGAGAAAAGCGATTACGAAGGTAATGTTAGGTTCAACTGACGTAACAAATTTAGTAAACATATCACCAGCATATATGTATAATGATCAATTTGGTGTGGCAAAGACTATGCCTTCTAAAATTACGTTCCCTGGATCTTTATTCCAGGCGGCAGGTAATTACACGGTTACAGTAAAGGCTTCCGGCTATCAAGATGTAACGACTGGCTTTACGGTCTCAGCAGTTCCAATTGCAACGCCAACGATTCCGTTAGTAACAGACCCGTCAAAAGCACATTTAGGTAATGATTTAACCTTTACTTTTACAGATGATGAGAATTGGCGTCAAGGAATTAATAATATCAAGGTGAAAACATTAAACTCAACTGTATTGGATATCACAGACTTAAAAGACAGTAATGGTAATAAATATTACGACATTAGTGTACCAGGACAGATTACGTTTAAAGCTGATTTATTTAAGACTAGTGAATCACCTGTAATCTCAACATCGACTATAAATCCAAGTGGAACGAACTGGCTACCTCAGTTGTACAAGTTTGATATCAGCTCAATCGGTAATGATGGTACTGTTTACCCACTTAAAACAATCGGTCTTGATTCATTGGGTCTTCCTCAACAAGCAGTCGGATTTGGCATTACATTTGATAGTCAAGGTGGTGCACCAGTTGCCCCAGTAGCATTTGGATTTGATCCAAGTAGAACCATTGTAGGAAATGACAAAATATACAATAATATTGGAAATTTTATCAATCCAAGCACAACAAGACCTGGCTATAAATTTATTGGTTGGTTTAACGATCCAGAAGGAACAAGTCAATGGAATACGTCGATAAGCTCAATTAATCAAGCTGCAGATATAACAGTCTATGCGAAATGGCAAATGAATTTCACACAAAGTTATTCACCTGTCGATGTAACAAAACCGAATGGTGTCAAGTTCGATGGAACAAATACATCAGTAAGCGGAATAGGTTGGGTTCTTGGTGAAGGTGATCTTAAAATCAATATTCCAGATTATGCAACTAATATTCCTTGGTTATCAGGCAAGGATAAAATTGCCAAAATTGAAGCAACTTACTATAAACTAAAGAGTGACGGAGGTTCTGAATCCACTCCAACAACTTATACGTTAGATCCAAGCACATATGACATGTCATCTAACGATCGAATTGGAACGCTTTCATTTACAACTCAGACTGAAAGCTATGCTACTGCACATCCAAACGAAAAGTTTGCGTTTAGTGCAGCTCCAAGTATAGGAAATGTAGGAAACATCAAAGGCTACAAGTTAAAAGTGACAGCAACAACTGGTGAAACCCTTGAGATTCCGGATGTTAAGTTAAGTTACAGACGTCATATTGACTTAAATGGCGGAACGTTAATAAATTCAAACGATTTATATTTAGCCGATTCATTAGTCAATGGAAAAGCTACAGTTCCAAGTATGCAAACAGCTTTATCTCATGTAACAAATGGAAATCTTTCAATTAGTGAAAAATTATATCTTGACAGTGCGAACTCAAGTGATATGGTTTCACCGATTTCACAAAACAATGGTATCTACCTAACAGATAATGCAACTTATTATGTATGTTGGATTAAAACTCCTCCAACCGTTTCTAAAGATACTGTTGAAAACATTGTAGGTAGAGATATTACGTTAACATTTACAGATGATGGAACATGGAAAAATAATATCAAACAAGTGAAAATTGGTTCAAAAGAATTGGTATTTAATAAGGATTATACGATTACTAATAGCTCAATTACGCTAAAACAGGAACTATTCACAGCAGGACAAAAGGTGAATGTTGTGATTGTTTCTGAAGGTTATGCTGATAGAACAGTTACTGACCAAGTTATTGGTTATAAAGTAACATTTGAATCAAATGGTGGTGATTCTGTCCTGCCTCAAATAGTTGATCGAAGTGCAAAGAAGCCAATCGATCCAACAAAGGTCGGCTATAAGTTCTACGGATGGTATACAGATCAAAACTTAACAACACAATATGATTTTTCAAACATTGTTACAAAACCAATTACGCTTTATGCTAAATATGCTTTAGTAGGATCTCTTGTATTAGCAGACACTACTGATAACGCTCTTGGAAACGATATTACACTTGAGTTCGTTGATTCTGAGTGGGCAAATGCAATTTCTAAAATTAAAGTTGGTGCGGTTACTTTAGATGCAACAAAATTCAAAGTTGATAAAGCTGCACGTACGATTACATTGGATAAGAGTATCTTTACTAAAATTGGAGATTTCTTAATCACTATCAGTGCAAATGATTATGCAGATGTAACTGTAACCCAAAAAATTGTGAATGGATATAATGTCCATTTCATAGTGAAAGATAATGCGCCATTTGAAGTAAAAGATCAAATCGTATCACGTAGAATAACAGCACCATCTGTTTATGGTTACGATGTAACTTGGTTCGCAGATGAAGCATGTACAAATCCTTGGGATTTCACAAGCTCGATCTATTCTGCAAAAACACTTTATGGAAAATGGGCGCCTCATAAATTCACCGTCATGTTCAATACACAAGATGGTGGCTTAGTAACTAGTAAGCTAGTAGATTATAATACAATTACTTCAGCACCAACACCACCAACAAGAACAGGTTATACATTTGTAGGCTGGTATAAGGACCAGGCAGGTCAAAATGCTTGGAATTTTGCGACTGATAAAGTAACAGCAGATACGATTTTGTATGCGAAATGGAACATCAATTCATACATTGTTACGTTTAATAGCCAAGGAGGAAGTTTAGTGTCCGATAAAACAGCAATCTACAATACGACTGTTGGAGAACCAACGGCACCAACAAGAACAGGATATACATTTGTTGGTTGGTATAAAGATGCTACTGGACAAACTCCATGGAGTTTTGCAACTGATAAAGTTACAGGCAATGTAACACTATTTGCAAAATGGCTTCAAAATGGACCTAGTGTAAATCCGATAGATGACAATGATACAACGATTTCAGGAAAAGCAGTAGCAAATGCAACAGTTATTGTGAAAAACAAAGACGTGGTTGTTGCTACAGGCAAAGCAAATGCAGAAGGAATCTTTAAGATTAATATCACATTGCAAAAAGCGGGAACTGTATTATCGGTTTATGCACAAGATTCAGAAGGAAACCTAAGTAATGCAACATCAATTAAAGTACTTGATCGTACTGCACCAAGCGTACCGATTGTATCGGTAATTGATGACAATGATACGAAGATTTCTGGAATTGCAGAAGCAAATGCAACAATTGTTGTGAAAGTTAATAATACTACGATTGCAACAGGAAAAGCTGATTCAAAAGGTTTATTCACGATTAAGATAAATGTCCAAAAACCAAATACTGTATTATCTGTTATTTCAATAGATGCAGCCGGAAATGAAAGTAAAACTACTAAAATTAAAATAATAGATCGTACTGCACCAACTGCACCAAAGGTTTCGAGCTTTAACATTGTAAATAAAAACCAAATTCAATTAAATGGTACGGCTGAAGCTAATTCAACGATCATTGTTAAAATTGATAATAAGGTAGTGACAAAAGTTAAAGTTTCAAAATATGGAAAGTATTCTATTAAATTATCAAAAGTGAGTAAAGGCAAACATACGATAACTGTATACGCAATTGATCAAGCGGGAAATAAAGGATCAGAAGTAAAAAAATCTGTAACGATTAAGTAAGGAATTTTAAATAGAGGACTTAAAGTGAATTGCTTTAAGTCCTCACACTTTAATATCGAATAGTGGTAGACAAAAAACAAGAATACTTAAAATTGTATTCTTGTTTTTTAATTACTTGTGTATTAATATTTGTGCACCTTGTATAAGAAATAAAAATAACTTAATAAAATTGTGGTATATTTTAATGGATACTAGTAAATATTTGAGGTTAGTAAACATGGAAAAAATTAATTTAAAAGTCATTTTACCTTATTTGCTGATGTTCCCATCTATATTGATTGGGAGTTTAGCGATGATATCGTATGGTGTATCTTCAAGTATATGGATGCAAAATTTTATAATTTGGATTTTAGGTTCCATTATAGGTATAATTCTCATACATAAAACAAAGCAAATGCAATCCAGTAAATCTATTCATCAACGTTCAATTATGATCATAATTTTATTAGTCGCGCCATTTTTATTTAAAGGCATTGATGGTATTCAGCGATGGATTCAAATAGGACCACTCAATTTTTATGTAGCAAGTATTTTGTTGCCATTATTATTGATTTATTTATGGAAGCTAGTAGAGAACAACCGTTATGTTTATGTCATAGGAGTAAACTTTATTGTTCTATTCATATTGCTTCTTCATCCAGATGCAGGCCAAGTAACAGCTTTTGCATGCGCATCTTCAATGCTCTGCTGGACAAAGATAAAAAATAGATTACTAAATTTTTTAAACTTAACAATGATCACAACGATTGTTATCATATCATGGATTTTTCTTGATGATTTAGCAGCAGTACCTTATGTCGAACATATTATATTTTTAGTGAAAGATATGGGGATATTATGGTTCCTATTCGGTCTAATTTCACTTATATTGTTATTATTTCCGTTCTTTTTTTATAGAAAAGTCACAACCATATCTCTTACATTAGGAGTTTATTTTCTAGTGATGATGCTTGTAACCTTTTTTGGACATTTTCCAATGCCAATCATGGGATACGGAATTTCTCCTGTTGTTGGATATATAATTTCTATTACTTATCTTAATAAGGTAAATAGATGACACAAAATTATAAATTGAACTTGAAAAGCTGCAAATCAGTACAGTTTTTTTAAAAAAGTTTAATTACAAGCTGCTACAAGTGTAATATAAACAAACGAAATGAAGTCCAAAGCCTGACAAAAGCTTTGGACTTTTTCATTTTGTTTATGTTCCTTGAATAAATTACATAAAAAACTATTAACAGGAAATAATATCCAAAAAAGTGCCTAAGGAGACTAAAGAGACTAAAGTGAATAATCTTGAGCAATCTACTTTATCGATTCATTTAGATAAAAATTTACAGTATATAAAAGAACAGTTTCGTCAAACAACTGATCTAAAGATTAGATTTTGTACAATAAATGATGAAGTGATTAGAGACGTAGCGATCGTATATTTGGATGGAATTGCGAATACACAAAACATACAAGATAATATTTTAACCCCATTGCTAAGAATAATAAAATTTGAAAGCATTGATGCAATGCTAACTCGGCATCTTTCAATACTTGATGCGGTGAAAATAGGATCTTTTGATGATGTATTGTCTGGTTTAGCGAAAGGGAAGTCACTAGTTTTAATTGATGGTTACAAAGAAGGTATTTTAGCGGATACAGCGGATTGGCAGATGAGATCTATTAATGAACCTGATACACAAAGATCAATAAAAGGTTCTTTAATCGGATTTAATGAACAATTAAAAGTGAATGTGAATTTACTGAGAAATATGATTCAGTCACCTAAACTTAGCATTGAAAATTTACAAGTTGGTAATGAGACAAAGACAGATATTGCCATTATATTTATGGACGGTTACGTTGATCAAAAAATTTTGGAAGAAACTAGAAAGAGGATTCAAAATATAGATGTCACTTACTTATTAGAGGCTCGCGTAATAGAAGATGCGTTAGAAGGGAAGAAAACGTTATTTCCACTTACATTTACATGTGAGCGGCCTGATGTAACCGTTTCTGCATTATATGAAGGAAGAGTGGCTATTTTAGTAAATGGCACGCCATATTCAGTCATTGTGCCATCGCTATTTCTACATTTCTTTCATCAACCTGACGAGTACAATACAAATTCAGGTAGGTATAGTAACAGATTTCTACGTTTTTTTAGTTGGTTTTTTTCAATTTTTTTATTAGGCTCTTATGTGACATTAGTCAGATTTCATCAAGATTGGATTCCTGATAAATTTGCAGACATATTTTTTAAAAAATCTGATACACTGTTCCCTATTTTATTGGAAATTTTCTTTGTCATGCTTTTATTTCAATTACTTACAGAAGCATCATTAAGAGTTCCGAAATCAACAGTCATTATTATTTCACTGATCGGAGCGATTGTAGTAGGACAAACTGCCGTAACTGCAAAACTGATTCATTCTATTACTTTAATCATAGTCGGAGTTAATTTTCTCGCTAGTATTTCAATCGCTGCTGGGGGCTTATACGGTTCAGTATTGTCATTACGTATAATTTATTTACTATTAGGATTCTTTTTTGGTTTAAAAGGTATAATCATCGGTTTAATTTTATTATTTATTTATATGGCCTCACTAAAATCACTAGGTGTTCCATACTTAGCACCGTTGATTCCATTTCATCCTAAAGAATGGAAGGACGCTTTTTTCCGTGGAGATTTGCGGAAATTAATCAACAGCAAACATACATATCCTCATAAAAAGTAATGATAATTGTTCAACTATTTAAGCTAAATGGACTGTAAACAGGGCATTTTCCGTAAAGGGAAGTGCTTTTTTATTGTCATAATAAGGTTTCCTTATATTGTAATCACCATTTCTAATTTTATTAGAAAATTCTGATTACATATAATGAATTAATAAATGTAGAAAGGTAGAGATGTAAGGAGTCTTTGGAAGCTAATTTTTCCATTTCATTTTTTTAGAGTAGCTGCAATCTTCAATATAATTTACTGAATTTGTCAATTCCTCATCATGTTCATTCATTAAGGAGGCTAAAAATGTTAGTCGGAGAAATCATCAGATATTATCGAGAGAAAAAAGGAATCAGTCAATCAAAATTAGTAGAAGGTATTTGTTCTAAAGCATATCTTAGCAGATTCGAAGGAGGAAAAGTTGATTTTTCACCTGAGACTATTTCCAAATTATCAGAACGGTTAAGCATCAATATAAATAAAGAAATTGAATCATTCAAACGAATTCAAAGTCGTTTAAGAGATTGGGAATATTCAATTGTTATGCTAAATTCATCTCTAATCAAAGAAATAAAATTGGAATTAGAAAAAATGCCAATGATCAATTCTTCTAATCATGCGGCGTACTATTTTTTATTAACTGCAAGATACTATCTTTACCAGAAAATGTTACCAGAAACCAAAAATACGATTGAATACGTAGAAAAAAATTATCCAACTTTATCTAATTATGAAAAAAATTTATTACTCCACATTAAAGGAATGTATTTTCTTAACACATTTAGAACGACTGAAAGTGAAGGGTCGCTGACTGCAGTTAAAATATTAAAGCAAATTAATATAGAAGAATACAATAATGAAGAATATTACTATCACTTAGCACTTGCTTACCACTATGCAAATGCAAAAGTACAGGCCTATTCTAATGCAGACCTAGCACTTCAATTTTTTAATAAGACTTATAACTATGTAAATGCGATTAATGCTCAAACATTAATGCTCATGCAATTTGAAAGTGGAAATGATATTGATTTTTTAGGATTAATTAATAAGTATAAGGATTTAATCCATACTTCCGAGGTTGTTGGTGCTTATGAAAACCAATTAGTACTTTTAAATAATATAGGGGAAGAGTTTTATAATAAGGAGGAATATGAACAGGCCGCAAAGTTTTTTGAGCAATCACTAATTTTGACAAATAATGCTTCAATAGATTACTTACGTCGATTCTATCAATATATTGAAGCTTGTATGGAAGGAAACTTATTGGAGAATAAGAAGCTGATAGAAAAAATTGATAAAGGGATCAAATTAGCTGAAAAACAATGTCCGATATTAAGCACTTTATTTACACTTTTATCATTGAAGAGTAAAAACAATCTAAATCAATATTTTAACTTTTTAGCTGATGTAGCTCTACCTTTGTTTAAATCTACTAATAATGATACTTACTATGAACAATATGGAAAAAAATTATATTCTCACTATCTAGATTTAAAACAATATAAAAAGGCTGTAGAATTAGCTCAAAACTTAAGACAAATTTAAAGTAATTTAATGTTTATTTGAGATTAGCTCTTGAATTTGAGTTTATAAACTTTTGGGAGGAAGTTTGTCGGAATGTGTTGGGAAATACGGTCGTACTTGAATTATTAGAGCTAGAATAACCCGATTGTTTAAAAACAGAATATTGTTAATAATTAGATTGTTAGTTAATTTTGTCTAATAATAGTCAATAACTTACTACATCACAGCGGACTACTTTTTAGAGATATTGGAGGAAGAAATGGTGAAAAAGACGGAGAAAAGATTTTTAAAAAGCTTTACAGTTTTAGCTTTAACATCAAGTTTTATTCTTGGTTCACTTGGACAAGTAACCGATGCTACAAAAGCTGCTACTCCAATGAATGCTGAAAATATTTTAGCGAATTTATCATCAGAGCAAAGAGCTGCACTGAATCAACTTTCAACAAATGAAGAAACAGGTCTTCAAATTTCTTCGGACATTGATTTAAATACTACAAATCAAACAAATGTCATTGTAGAGTTTGCAAATAAACCTGCGAAGGTCGCACATATTGAAGCGAGAGTTGAAGGGAAAACAGTCACTGAAAATGAAGCAGCAAAATTAGTCAATGAAGACCACGACACTTTTGCACAGGATGTAGGAAAGTTACTGGTAGATGATCAAAGTAAAAAAGTTAATTATAAAATGAATCGATCATATAAACATGCATTTAATGGTGTTTCTATTACATTACCAGCAAATCAAATTAAGAATCTATTAAAATCAAAAGCTGTTAAAACTATTTGGAGTAACGAAAAATTTTCAATTGACCCTCCTAAGGAAAATGATCAACTAAAAGCTGATGAAGCGAATGTTGCCAACTATACACCTTATGATGCATTAGATCGTTTGCATGCGGAAGGATTTACAGGTAAAGGAATAAAAGTCGGAATTCTGGATACAGGAATAGATTATAACCACCCAGACTTAAAGGATGCATATAAAGGTGGATATGATTTCGTAAACAATGATCATGATCCAATGGAAACAACTTATGCCGATTGGAATAAATCTGGTCAATCGGAATTAAATAATGGAAGTGCTTATTATACAGAACATGGTACTCATGTTGCAGGAATTATCGGTGGTCGTGGAGTAGCAGATAGTGAATATAAGACTATGGGTGCGGCACCTGAAGCTGATCTTTATGCTTATCGGGTATTGGGACCATATGGTGGCGGAACGACTGATGCAATTATTGCCGGAATTGATCGTGCAGTGAAGGATGGCATGGATATAATTAATATGTCATTAGGAGCTACTATCAATGATCCTCTTTACGCTACTTCTATAGCAGTAAACAATGCGGTTTTAAGTGGCGTTACGACTGTCGTTGCAGCAGGTAATAGTGGTGACAAAATGTATACTTTAGGAACACCTGGTGCTGCAGCTTTAGCATTAACAGTTGGTGCATCATCAATTGCACTTGATGTTTACCAATATGCAGGAGTGCAAGATGGTAAAAACTATTCGATCAGACAATTAGCAAGAAACTATAAAGATGATTTAACTCAACTAAAAGGGAAAACATATGGGCTAGTTGATGTTGGACTAGCTAATCCAGGTGACTTTAATGGCAAGGATGTAAATGGAAAAATTGCTTTGATCAAACGTGGTAATTTTGCATTAATTGATAAAATAAAAAATGCAAAAGCGAATGGTGCAGTCGGTGTATTAATGTATAACGATGAAGCAAACAAGGCAGAAGGTGCAATTCAATCATTTTTAGGTGAATCGGTTGATGCGATTCCTGCATTCTCAGTTTCAAATGATGAAGGTAATACAATCTTGGCAGCAATTAAAGCTGGTAAAACAGATTTTACTTTTGGTGACTTCACAAAACTAAAAACAGCTGGTGATGAACTTGCTACATTCAGCTCAAGAGGTCCGTCTCGTGTGAATTATGATATGAAACCAGAAGTAACAGCTCCAGGTGTTTCGATTCTTTCGACTGTTCCATTTTACATAAATGATAAAACAGTAGATGGGACAAAACCTGAGGATTACAAGTATGGATATGCAAGATTATCAGGAACTTCTATGGCAACGCCTTATGTAGCCGGAGTTTCAGCATTATTAAAACAATCGAACAAAGATTTAGAACCTGCTGATATCAAATCAATTTTAATGAATACTGCAGATCCATTATCAAAAGATTACAGTGTATACGAAGTAGGTAGCGGTCGAGTAGACGCGTTTGAAGCAATTCACTCTAATGTTGAACTACAAGTAGTTGATAAAACGCCAATGATTAATAATGGTAAACAGAAAAACATTGCAGAATTGACAGGGGGAATGAGCTTTGGATCATTTGGGTTTGATGATCAAGATATCTCAGATTCTCGTAATGTTACACTAAAGAATCGTAGTGAAAAGGCAAAAACATTTAATGTTGATGTGAAATTCCAGCCGGGATTAAGAGGATCTATAGATGCAGCTCAAAATAAAGTAACATTAACTGGTCCGTCAAGTGTGAAATTAAATGGAATTAGTCAAAAATCAATTAAATTCAATTTAAACATTCCTAAAACAGCTGAAAAAGGGACGTATGAGGGATATATTACTTTCACAAATACTGCTGATCCAACTGAAACATATCAAATTCCATTTGGTGGACGCGTAGTAAATGAAGGCATTGATTCAGTAGACGCCTTACCAATGTATTCATCAGATACAGCTTGGCCGGACAATGCGTGGCCTTTCGAATCATTTTCATTCTCATTAAAATCACATATGAAAACATTAGATATTATTTTACAAGATCCTACAACTGGTGAAGACCTAGGATTAGTAGGTTCGTTGAGTTCGATTATATTGAATGAAAATCAAACTTATTATGTATCAAGAGGATTTACCGGAACATATTATCCATTTACTGGTGATTCAAAAAATCCGATTGCATATCAACCAGAAATTGCACAACCAGGGCACTATAAAATTAAGTTGGTTGGATCAAATGAACAAGGTAAAACATTTACAAAATCATCTGATTTCATCTATGATCTTGGTAAACCAACTATGACTTCTAGCTTTGATTCTTTAGATCAAAAAGTTATTGAATATAACGACAGTCAATTTGATTCAAATGGACAATTCTTATATGACTTTAACATTAACTTAAACGATCCTGAAACAGATGAAGCTAGTAAGTTAGGTCTTCCAGTTGATCAATCAAACAATGCAGTTGTTACGTTTTATAATAGTCCATGGCCGAAAAATCCAATTTTCACAGATAAAAACGGTAATTACAATGATCAACTTGTAGTTAGAAAACAATCTGCACCTTTACAAGTTCAGTTTTATGGAATGGATTATGCAAGAAACTTTACTGGAAATGCTTTTAATATGTTAAGAGTTGTTTTCGTGGATCACAATTTACCATATTACTATTTAAAGGCAAATAAACAAATCGTGACAACAGGGGATACAGTAAATTATAGTGTCCGTTCAAACAATGTTAAAAATCTAAAAACAAGTAAAATTACAATACCAGTTGATTCTAACATTGCTTCAATTGAAAATGTAGTTGTAAATGATGCAGTAAAACAATATGGTAATGCACAAGTGTCTGTATCTACGGCTCCATCAGGAGGGTATTTAAACTATACAATTACATTCACTTATTTAGGCGATAAAGTATTACCAGAAGACTTACAGTTAGTTAATTTCGACCTTAAAACGTCTAAAAAATTTACAGATGGTATTTATGGTGGATCTGCTTTCAATTGGTATACAATGACAGCCTCTACGACTGATCAATCAGATGTAGTGACTAATAATGTCTACTCTTACATGGAAAGTATTAAATACAAACCAACCTATTCAAGATTAGATGGAACAGTACGTGTTGAAGGGGCAAATGATCCAACAACAGGTCAGCCAAATTTTGCGATTGATCAAAGTGCAATTGGTGCAAAAGTAACAGTTACTTCTTATGATGGAAAAACAATTGTTAATGCGCCGAGTTTCACTAAGAATGGACAGTATATCATTGAAGGTCTAAAAGCCGAAGTAAATCCTTATACGGTAATTGTTGATGTACCAGGTCATTTCACTATGAACCGACAACTTGTTTTATCTAATAATGTACGTGGGGAAATCGTAGGTAAGAGATTAGCTTGGAACTTACCAGTTGCAGCAGCTGGAGATGTAAACAAAGATAATGTGATAGACGTGTTAGATGCTCTAGCAGTCCAAACATATTGGGGTACAAATAAAGCATCTGCTGACTTCAACTTCGATAAAGTAGTTGATAAGAAAGATATGGATTTCATTGTTGAAAACTTTAGATCACAAAATCCGACTGTAACAAATTCCCCAAAAGCGAAATCGTCTTATAAGGGAGTTACTTTGGACACTATTTTGAGTCAATTGGGATTAAAGTAATTATTAAATTTAAAATTTATTTATAGAAAGAGAAGCTGGAAAGTAGCTTCTCTTTTTTTTACTATTTTTTAAAAATTAGTTAAAAAGTCGGTAAAGACTTCTTAAATATTCAAATTAACTTTAATTTGATCAACTCTAGTAAAATGGACATATTTTAGAATAAGTTAGAAACATTTTTTCGACAAACTTAACGAATAGTAAACGTGAAAAATGAAGAAACCTTAGAAAATATGTAGTATTCCGTCGAATGATTAAGGAAATTTTGGAAGTTTCTTACAATTCTTTTAAATAGTCAAAGAAGATATAAGAATCTCTAATTATATTATTATCATTTCTAATTTTATTAGAAAATTCTGATTACGTATAATGAAATCAGAATAAGGGGAAGGGGATAGAATGAAGTCGGAAATAGATAGATAGAAAGTTCATTTCATATTATATAGAAAAATATCTTAATGGATTCTGAACAATTTCTATCAACATATAACATAATGTTTTCAGGAGGACTGGAGAAATGGGGAAGAAGTTTACAACTAAGAAATTTATGAAAAATGCAACAGCTCTAACTTTAGGCGTAGGTTTAATTTCTAGTAGTTTTCACACTTTAAATTTTAATGCATTGTCAAAAGTAAATGCCGCTACAGATAATACAAAAGCAGAGTCGATTTTAACTAATTTAACACCAACACAACGACAAGCTTTGGAACAGATTTCTACAAATGATCAATCTGGTCTATTTGTAAGTCCCGAAGTCGACTTAGATAGTAAAGAAAATGTGTCGGTAATTGTTCAATTCAATAAGAAACCACATAAAGTAGCAGTACTTGAAGCAGCATTAAAAGGAAATAGTTTATCAGATAGTGAGGCTAAAAGCTTAGTAGATGCTGATCATGCTATGTTTAAAAAAGACTTAAAAACATTATCAACAGATGATAGTGCAAATTATAAAATTAGCCGTGTATATAAAAATGCATTCAATGGTGTCTCTATAATGTTACCTGCAAATAAAATTGAGTCGCTTCTCAAATCAAAAGCAGTTAAAGCAATTTATAGCAATGCAATCGTAAAAGCCGAAAAACCTGTAGCTGAAGCAGCTCCTTCTAAGGAAGCAAGAGGTAAAGGTATGGCTGCAGAAAATGAATTTTTAAACGTAAATAAGTTACATGAAGAAGGATATACAGGAAAAGGGATAAAAATTGCAGTACTTGATACAGGCGTTGACTATAATCATCCTGATCTCTCACCAGCCTATAAAGGCTATCGTGCACAATCAGGTGTTGATCCGAAAACAATTGATCCGAATTCAGTAAAAGGTTGGGATTTCGTAGATAATGATGCTGATCCAATGGAAACAACTTATGCGGATTGGGTAAAAGCTGGAAAACCAAATCCATCTAATAATGGTTCAGATTATTATACAGAACATGGAACCCACGTATCTGGAACAATTATTGGACAAGGTAAAAATGATAGTGATTATGCAACAAACGGAATTGCACCAGATGCTGAGTTTTACGCGTACCGTGTACTTGGACCTGGAGGTAGTGGGACTACAGAAGGAATCGTCGCTGGAATCGAAAAAGCGGTAACAGATGGTGTGGATATTATGAATCTATCACTAGGTGCGAACTATAATGATCCAATGCTCGCAGAAGCAATTGCAATTAATAATGCAGTATTAAATGGTGTAACAGCAATTGTTGCAGCAGGTAATAGTGGAAGTAAGATGTATACACTTGGTACCCCTGGAAATGCTTCATTGGCATTGACAGTTGGTGCTAGTGATGTTCCTAGTGAAATTGCTACAATGAAAGCAAAAGTAGCAAATCAATCTTCTGATTTACGATTAGTAGCGACTGGTTTTTCTAGTGATTTAAATACGTTAATCTCACCTAGTCAACCTCTTCAAATAGTTAATGTTGGTTTAGGCGGGTCATCAAATTATTTCGGCGCAAACTCACGAATTGACGGGAAAATTGCTTTGATTGGGCGAGGGTCTAATACAATTAATGATAAAATCTTACAAGCTAAAAATCGTGGTGCTGTTGGTGTTATTATTTATAACAACAATGCAGCTGAAGGGCATTTACCGTTTAACTTAGGTGAGGGCACAGATTTTATTCCTTCATTCTCAATGACGAACGCAGATGGTGTAGAATTAGCGCAAAAAATTTCAGTTAACCAGGCAGGGACGATTACATTTAGTGACCTTGGAAAAGTTGTATTACCAGGTGATAACTTAGCAGACTTTAGTTCTCGTGGACCATCACGTGTAACATATGATATTAAGCCTGAAGTTACAGCGCCTGGAGTAAGTGTATTATCAACTGTACCAGGGTTTGTACACAACCATGATAATCCATCAGATTTTAAATATGCGTATGAAAGAATGTCAGGTACTTCTATGGCAACACCTGCAGTTGCAGGTATTTCTGCATTGTTATTACAAGCAAAACCAGACTTACAACCAGAAGATGTAAAAGCAATTTTAATGAATACAGCTGATCCATTAAGTAAACCTTACAGCGTATTTGAAGTCGGTGCGGGACGAGTTGATCCGTATAATGCGATTCACTCAAATTTTGAAATTAAAGTGGAAGAAAAATTTCCTACTATTATTAACAATAAAGAAAAATTATTGAAAGAAAATTCAGGAGCAATCAGCTTCGGAAATAAAGCTTTTGATGGAAAAGATCTAGTAGATACTCGTTTTGTTACATTATTTAATAAAGGTGAAAAAGCAAAAACATTTAATGTAAGCGTAAAATTCAATACGAATTTAAGAGGTTCAAAAGATGCAGAAGTAAATGGTGTAACACTGGCGACAGATTCAACGATTACGTTAAAAGGAATTTCGCAAAAGAAAACAAATGTGAAATTAACGATACCCACAAAAGCTGAAAAAGGCATTTATGAAGGTTATATCGTTTATACGAACAAAGATAATCCATCGGAAAGTTATAAAGTACCGTTTGGTGCTCACTATGTAGAGCAAGGATTTGATTACTTTAAATTGTATAAACGCTCAGTTCCTGAATCTGTTAGACAAAGCAGTCAAAAATGGCATCGAGGAGATGCTGCTTATATCAGTTTAAAATCACATATGAAAATAATTGATGCAGTCATATCTGATCCAAAAACAGGTAAAGATCTTGGCATAATTGGTACATTTGATGGAATAACTATGGACGAAGGTGTAGAATATCCGATGCATTTCTTCTACAAAGGATATTACTTCCCGTTTACAAATGATCCGAACAACCCAATTGGATTAAGACCTGATCAAATGGTAGTGCCAAAAGCTGGTCAATACCAATTTAAACTGATTGGGCAAGATGATAATGGAAAGATATATACAGTTACACAAGACTTCTTTGTTGATAATACCAACCCTAAATTTGATCTGCATGTAGATGGCGAAGTACCAGGAAAACAAATTGTCGAATTTAAAGATGGTCAATCTACTGTCGGTGTGACAGGTCATATTACAGATGATAATGTTGAAGTAAAACGAGCAGCTGGCATGACTGCTGATCAAACACAAAATCAAATTTACTATTCTTACAACTCATGGTTACCAAATGGAATGATGACGCTTGATAAAGACGGAAATGCGTCTGATGAGATCGCGATGCTATCTAACGGTATTTTAAGTGTTAAATTTGAAGGGATGGACGAAGCTACAAATGGTGGTTTTCAAAAACAATATTATTTTGTAAATGAACATACACCATATGTTTCTGTTGAGGCGAATCATCCAACAATTAAAAACAGTACTTTAGTAAAACCAGGTGATACGTTTACTATGACGTTAAATGCAAACAATGTAAGCAAACTAATGAAAGCGAACTATACGTTTTCTGATGCACCTGCTACAAAAATTACAAATATTGCATTAAATCCTGAAGCTCAAAAGCTTGGTGGTACAATAGATGTTAAACAAACTACTTCAGGAAGTACAATCTCATCAAATGTGACTGTAAACTTTAATGGAACGTCTGGCGTCAACGGTGATATTCCTATGCTTGATTTAACGATTCAAGTTCCAACATCAGTAGAACCAAAATTGAGTAGCACATGGGATTGGTCTGGAGTAAAGTCAGCATTTACGAATGTAGATAATGTAACTACTAACCCATTTTCAAATGTATCTCCTATTGCGGTCTTAAATAATCAAACAGAAATTAAAGGATATATTTATGGAGAAGCATTTTTAAATGCGAAAGGTCAATTTGATACTACTAGAGATTACTCTACGATTTCTCCAACAATCACGATTGTAGATCATAATGGAAAAGAAGTAAAAACAAATGTCGTCAATAAAAGTGGACAGTTTGATATGTTAGGCCTTGAACCATCCAAAGAAGATTATACACTTATTGAAGACATTCCTGGTCACTTTACTACCTATAAAAACTTTAATATTTATATGTCTGAGGTTGAAGGGGGACCATTCGGAGTTTTATATAATATAGGTTCAGATCAGATACCGACTGCAATAGCTGGAGACGTTAACAAAGACGATGTAATTGATATAATGGATGCATTGGCAATTCAAACATATTGGGGAACTAATAAACGTAGTGCAGATATTAACTTCGACGGTACGGTTGACGCAAAAGACCTTGCATTTGTTGAAAAGAATTACATAATGCAAAATCCTTGGGTTGTAGCACCACCGAAAGCTGTTAAGAAGTATAAAGGTGATACTTTAGATTCGATTAAGAGTCAATTAGGGTTACAATAAGAGTAAGCCTGTTCTCAAAGTTTGAGAACAGGCTTTTTCAAATAATAACTAAAATTTGAATATAGTTAAAATACATTTTAGAAAAAATAGTTTGTAGTATACTAATAAGGCTGACAGAAGGAGAAGAATATGAACATCGAAAAATTAGAATATCTAGTTGAAGTAGCAAAAACAGGTTCCTTCTCGGTTGCTTCGCAAAACCTTTTTGTGAGTCAATCAGCTATTAGTCAATCGATTGTTAGTATAGAGAAGCAATTAGGTTTAAAAATATTTGATCGTTCAAGAGGTAATAGTGCCATTCCTACGAAAGAAGGAGCGGAGATTATTACAATTGCGAAAGAAGTATTTTTGAAATATCAAGAGCTGATAGAAAAAGCACAGTTAATGAATGATAATGTGACTGGTAATTTAAAAATCTCAACAGTTCCAGGGTTTATTGAACCTCTTCTAAGCCCGATATCGGCAATTAAAGAAGACTATCCAAAGATCAAAATTGAAATCTACCAAAAACCTGGACAAGAAATTATAAATGATATTAGAGAAAATCGAAGTGATATCGGAATACTAGCATATATTAAACATTTACTAGAAAAAAATGATGATCTAATATATGAAAAATTGTTTGAAGGGAAAATGAAGCTGTTAGTAAGTAAGAAGTCTCCATTAGCAGAAAACTCATTTGTTACTCCTCAGCAAATAGTAAATGAAACATTAATTTCCTATAATGGTGAATACATGCAATGGTTTAAACAAAATTTCTATAAAAAGTTTGGCGTTATGAATGAATTATTTACATCTACAAATATTGATACAATTTGGAAAGCGATCGATGAAAACTTAGGTGTCATATTTATACCAGACTTTTATGGTGTTAACTATAATTTGAACGATCATGTCGCGTTATTGGATATTGTAGATTACGATGCTACCCATATTCAATATGTCTGGATTATGTCGAGCAAAAAGCAATATTCAAAAATAATCAGAGACTATATAACGATATTAAAAGAAGAATTACAATTGAAATGATTTTAGTAAAAAGTGGATGATTATTTTCATCCACTTTTTTATTTCATGTACATGAAAATTTGGACAGTCTTTTTATATACTTCAGTATTTGTAAAAGATGAAAACTTTGGTTTAATGTGAAGCGTCTAATTGGAGATTTAGCGTTTTGAAGATGATTGAAAAACTATTATTGAGTTGAACGAAGAGCGGGCAGTTTATGTAGATTTTTGGCATGGCGAAAGTGTAGTAAATCAAGAAAGATTAAATTCAGTCCTTGAAACTATTATAAATTAATATTTTGTTTATTAAATCATCTACTTTAGTTAAATTCCCCCAAGTCTAACAAAGAATCTTTTTAATTCATATCCAAGTTGCTACATATTTTAACAATACCTCTTATTATTCTACATTTTCCTATTTTTTCTGATATTGAACAATTTAATTTAATAGGCTTAAATATTATAAATTCCCCCAATTTACTACAAATACTAGCTTAAGTAAAATGATGAATATAAATCTAATTATTAAGAATATTCTTGATTATTTGGTTTGGAAAATTGTCTGAGTAAGTGAATATCACTAATAAATTGCTTAGTCAAAAAGGGGGGGCAACATGAAGTTTAGAAAAAGGTTTTTGAAAAGAATGTCATATTTGACTGTCTTCGGACTAGTCATGTCAAATATGAATTTTGTGTTAGCAGATGAAAAACAACAGCAAAACCCATTCACAGCAAAAAATCCAGAACCTAAATCAAGTATATTTGTAACAAATAGTAAAGGTAACCCTAATTCAGCTAGTTTAACAAATGAAGAGATTGAAAGATTAAAAGAAAAAGGTATGACTAGTATCGAGGCAGCAGTTTCTAGGGATAAGAAAAAGAAACTAGCAGATTTGGAAAAGCTTGCGAACTTAGAAGCTCATAAGCCAGATGAGATTGTTTCAGTTATTGTTCAACTGAAGGGCCAAACTGTATCTGAAATGACAGCTGAAGAAAATGTGGGAGTTAATCAACAGTCTTTAACTGATGCAAAAGATATGGTTCAAGAAGATATTGAATCGACAAAAAGCAAAATTAAAAACAAACTAACGGGTAGTAAATCAAAAAGTAGTAACAACCTGAATTTTAAACATGAATTTGAAAATGTATTTAAAGGTTTTAGTATTAAAAATATTAAATATGAAGAGATCGACTATATTAAATCATTACCAGAAGTAAAAGCAGTCACATTGCAACAAACATATACTCCCGCAGTTAATCAAGAGCATGATTTGACAGGGATTAAAAATCTTTGGAATGGCTCTTCTATAGGAAAACCAATCGGATATCAAGGGGAAGGAATGGTAATTGCAATCGTTGATACTGGGGTTGACTATACTCATGAAGCGTTTCCGGATCCTAAAAATATGAGTAAAGCAAAAATTAAAAAAGGGAAATTTACTCGTCTAGATGGGTCAACTTCTCTGAAAGTAGTAGATGGATACAACTGGGCAGATCAAAATGATGATATCATCCCGCGTGTGGAAGATCCAAATAATGCTACTAGCTCGCATGGTGTACACGTAGCAGGGATTGCAGCTGGATCTGGCCCTGTCATAAAAGGAGTAGCACCAGAGGCTCAAATTATTGCAGAAAAAGTATTCTCAGACAAACAAGCTGGTGCATTAACAGAAGATATTATTAAAGGTGTTGACCATGCCTCGGCTTTAGGAGCAGATGTTATCAATATGAGTTTAGGGTCATCTTCTTCATTCGATACAAGAGACCCTAATGATCCATTAGGAATTGCGATTAGGAATGCAACAGATGAAGGCCATATTGTCGTTGTTGCTGCAGGAAATGCTTCTAATGCATATGCAGATCGTTCAGGTGGTATGGGTGAAACAATCAAAATTGGACAAACTCCTGATTTAAATAAAATCGGAAACCCAGGTGTCTATCCAGATTCATTTACAGTTGCAGCTGCAAATAATATTGTATCGAAACATACGTATAAATTTCACACGGACGAAGTTGATTTTGATATTACTGGGGAAGGTCTTGATGATTGGAATTGGCCAGCAGATAAAAACAAAGAGTATTCTTTAGTTTCACTTGGTAAAGACAGTAGTGGAAATGAACGAATTGGAATACCTACAGATTACGATGGTTTAGATGTGGCTGAGAAAGTCGTATTAATAAAGCGAGGAACAATAAGTTTTGCAGAAAAGGTAGCAAATGCGAAACAAAAAGGTGCAGTAGGAGTAATTGTTTATAATTCAAGTTCTACTCAACCATCTCCAGAACCACAAGGATTTGGATCGATTCCTTTTTCATTTATTAGTTATGATGATGGAAAGGCATTAGAAGCAAAACTTACTTGTGGTGGCGGTGATGGCCCAGTAATTGGTCCACTTAGTACATGTGGTGGAGGCCCGGTTATTGGTCCACTAGATACTTCAAGTCAGAAGACAATCAAGTTTAAAATTACTGATGAGACTGTAGGCTCAGCGTTTATTGAATCGAACCCAGGGCAACCTACAGATTTCACATCTTGGGGAACAACGAGTGATTTATTATTAAAACCTGAAGTAATGGCGCCTGGACATGCAATTTATTCGTCAGTTAGAACTGCAGATACAACAAAGAATAATGCGTATGAGAATGAAGATGGCACGTCAATGGCTGCTCCTTATGTTGCTGGTGCAGTTGCTGATGTTATGCAAGCTTTGATAGAAAAAGGTTATAAACCTGGGACAAGAGTGTTTGCGGGGTTAACAAAGAATTTAATCATGAATACATCTATTCCAGCTAAAAGAGATTATGTCAATTCGAACAATTCGATTGACCGAATTGACTATATGACAGAATACCAACCTAGAAGGCAAGGAGCAGGTATGATTCGTCCAGATCTTGCAGTTAAATCTCCAGTCGTTGTTACCGGCTCAACTGGAACTGGTAGTATTAGTTTGAAAGAAATTGGTAAAGACACGACATTTACATTAACTGCTTCGAATCTCTCAAATAAACCAGTTACGTACAAATTAAATGGAACTGTGATGACGGATGTATTAAATGACAAGCTTAAAACAAATTCAGATAATATTCGCAGTCGATATGTAGATGATGCAAAATTATCTTTCGATTTAAAGGAAATAACAATTCCAGCAAATTCAATTAAGAGAGTGAATGTTACATTATCTTTAACAGATGCTACAATAAAAAACACGTTTGTTGAAGGCTATATTTACTTAACACCGACAGAATCAAGTAACCCAACTTTAAATGTTCCATATAATGGTTTTTATGGCAAGTGGGATGAGCCAAAGGTTATCGATACAAAAGATACAACTGATGTATGGACGCAGTCAGAATTTGGAACACAATTAGCGGTTCAAACAGGCCCTTTTTATTTTGGGTACGAGCAGATGTTCGGTAAACCTACTACACCAGCTGAGATTGCCTTAGGCGACAAGTTTTATGCTTTTGGTCCTGAATTCTACCCAGTACCAGCGCTTGCTTTACTACGAAGCGCGCGTGACATAAAAATAGATGTTGTTGACCAAGAACATAATCTTGTGACACATATGGCAGATGAACAATGGTTTGTAAAAGGTGATCCTTATTCAGGGGGGCTTCCCTCTTTACTTTCAGCGGATTGGGTGTGGTATGGACATAAACAAGGAATTCCAATGCCAGATGGGCAGTATTACTTTGCGGTTACAGCAACAGCAGACGCAACAAATGCAAAACCACAACCAACAGTTTATATTCCTATGTATAAGGATACTACAGCACCAATTTTAAATATATTAAGATCAGCGGATTACGATGAAAAAACAAAACCTGAAGTGACGAATAAAGATAGCTACACAGTTCGCTGGACGATGGATGATGGAGAAGCTGGTGATGTTGATGGTAGTGTATTTCTAGCCGTTAACGGATCTGAGCCATTTACTAATTATAAGTCAGATGTTAAGCAAAATGCAGACGGCACTTATGAATTAAAAGTACCTGGCTTAAATGAAGGTCTAAACATCATCAATATTGCGCCAATTGATAAAGTAGGAAATTATGGTGAAAGTCATACTGTTATCGTTAATAAAATAAGTAATCATGTTTGGATTGATATGTATTCAGCTACTTTAGGCGACAACGTTCCAAGTATGTACTGGACTGCTAACGTAAAAACTGGCGACAATTTTAGTTTAAATTTCAAGGCAGTTGGACGTACAGGTGCTGTGAAAAAAATTCAAGCAGTTCTTTTAAAGGATTATTACGACAATAGTACAATCATTGGAGATCCAGTGGATCTTGACCTAAATCAAGTAATGACGGAAAAACCAGCATATGGAGAATACAGTGAGTATTCAATTAAAGGAGAGTATACCGTTCCAAACGATTTACCTGCAGGCGAGTATGTAGTGAAGTATGTTTGTTTAGCTGAGGGTGAAAAATGGGATGATACAGAGATTCCTGCAATTGGTATCGAGACATATCTAGATACAGTGGCACCAAGCATTTCAGTGAATGCGAATAAAATGAAAGCATTTGTAGAAAAAAGCGGAGATCCTATTTCACTAATGCTTAATACGACAGTGAAAGATGAAATAGCAAATTCAAGAGGATATAAAGTAGAAGTTGCTGTTGATGGAGGTACTCAAAAATCAATGGGTAGCGTGACAACTCTTGGACGAGCTGATCAAACCTTCCGATATCCAGTTGTGTTAGAAAATGGAGATCACTCTATCGAACTGACAACTACCGATTATATGGGAAATGCAAGCAAAATTACATTTGATGTAAATGTTGCGTCAGATAAAGTAATTGTTAAAAATGGTGAGACAGAGACTGACCTTCCGATTGAGGTTGTTCAATATAAAGATGCAAGCAGGAATTCAGAAATAAAACTTCATTACAATAAGACTTACCATGTAGAAAATTTCGACCCATGGGCTGGAGGCTATCTTGTTACACCTTATGGTAACAATAAAACATGGTCAGCAAATCCAGATTTAGCTCCAATTTTATTAGTAGGAAATCAACAAAGAATAGCGTCAACTTCTTATTACCCTGATGCTATACCAGAGTGGGACTTGCCATTAGGAGATGTATATGTCTTTAATACTCCTGTTGGATATAATGATCCAGGTAGTATTCCACAAGGTGAAAGTACGTTCCCAGTAACGATGATTGACTATTTAGGTCACGAGACGACGATCCAAGTTCCTGTCATCAAAAATTCGTATATACCAAAAGTGAAATTTGACAATGCGATTATTGATGCAACTGGTACGGCAACATTCTTTACTTATGATTCAACCTATGATGTAAAAGGCTCGGTAACAGCGGTTGGAATGAAATTCTACGCAGAATGGGTTGATTGGAATCGAAGAGTAGCGGGAGAAGATAACTTCTATAAAAATTTATTTGATCCAACGTCGGAATGGAGAAGTGTTCCATATGACGATGGGTTTAACGAAGAAACTGGTGGAAATATCCCAGTAGGATATAACAATGAACCTGGTGTGAAATCATTTAGTATGCCAACGGGTGAGTTAAAACCTGGAGCAAACTATTTTGAAATCGATGGTGGAAGTACAATCGGTGAAAATCCTAGTCACCCATTTGCAGGGAACCATCCATTAGTTTTCAATGTGGTAATCTATCGTCTTGGTGCAGCAGAGGGTGCAGATCAACCTTTAGCAACAAAAGCTGCTGAACAGTTGAATTGGGACAAGATAAAAGGTGGTAACACAGAAGAAACGAATGTGATAACCAATTTAGTGCTACCTTTCTATGATAAAAATAATCAAGCAGAAATTAGTTGGGAAAGCAGTGATCCGACCATTATCACAAATGATGGGAAGGTATATCGAGGAGATAAAGATAAGAATATCACACTAACTGCTAATGTAACTGTAGGTGGTGCTACTGCTGTTAAGACGTTCAACCTAACAGTTAAAATGAAAACTCAAAATGATTCACAAGCTATTGCTGAAGATGCTTCATCAATTACTTGGGATATGATTCGAGAAGGAAATACTGACCAAGGTAATGTTTCTGAAGCTTTATCTTTACCAACTAGAGGATCAAATGGTTCATTAATTACTTGGACTTCTGATGATCAAAAGCATATTACAAATCAAGGTCGAGTGTACCTACCATTATTTGACGAAGATGATGCACACGTGGAACTTGTTGCAAAATTCACACGAAACAGCGGTACTTTTTACAAAACGTTCCATCTAACGGTCCTAAAAGATACACAAAACGTAGATCGAACAAAAGCACTACGTGTGTATCAGGGGTTAACATCTGAAAAATTACTTGGTGAAAACACAAGCGATTTGGATGTTACAAAGGATTTAACGTTCCCGACAACTTTTGGTAATGACGGTGTGGAAATTCGATGGGAATCAGACATGCCAGACGTGATCGCAAATGACGGAAAAGTGACTAGACCTGTCCAAAATCAGTACGTTCCAGTATTCGCTTATATAAAATTAGGTGATGCAAGACTTGGAAAAACATTCTATTTCTTTGTAAGAAGTCAAGATACGAATGATGAGCCAGCTGTTTTGGCATCAAAATCGTCATTGGTTTGGAACCTAATCAAGCAAAATAATAGTGAGCAAAATTCGGTCACTACTAATTTGAATTTACCGACAAAAGGTACGAATGATACAACAATTACTTGGACTTCAAGTAATTCTTCATTCGTCAAAGAAGATGGTAAAGTAATCCGACCATCATATGATGCTGGAAATCAAACTGTCGTTTTAACAGCGACGATTACGAAGGGTCATGCGAGTACGACAAAAGAATTTGCTTTAACAGTATTAAGACAAGATTATGTTGAACCACCAGTAGTTGACCCTCCAGTAAGTATGACAACAATCAATGTAATTGATGATAACGACACAAGTATTTCTGGAACGACGGCACCTAATGCAAGTGTAATTGTGAAAAGTAAGGAAGTTGTTATAGGCAACGGAAAAGCAGATGCGACCGGAAAATATTCAATCAATATTAGTCCACAAAAAGCTGGAACAGTCTTAACGGTATCTGTACAAGGTGCGAATGGAAACCTAAGTGTTTCAACAATTGTGTTAGATCGTACTGCTCCGAACGCACCAATCATTAACACGGTTGATAATAATGATCATTTTGTAACTGGTAAAGCAGAAGCAAATTCAACGATTATCATTAAAAAACTTAACAGCGTGATTGGAATTGGAAAAGCAGATACAAAAGGTTCATATCATATTAAAGTAAGTAAACAAAAAGCAGGTACAGTTCTAACAGTAGTTGCAAAAGATGAAGCAGGAAATCAGAGCGCTGCATCAATTACTAAGGTATTAGATCGTACTGCACCAAATACACCTGTCATCTCAAGCTTGATTGTAAGTGCTAAAAATGGTGTGGAAATTAAAGGCAAAGCAGAAGCTAATTCAACAATTGTTGTTACAATAGGAAATAATCACGTTGTAAAAGTAAAAGTAACGAGTAAAGGTACATTTATTGTCAAATTACCAAAACAAAGGAAAGGTACAATGACTGTTACACTTTACGCAATTGATAAATCCGGAAATAAAAGTAATTACGTAAAACGAACGATAAAAAATAAGTAATGTAATTAAATCTAAAAAAAAGAATATGTCACAAATGAGTCAATCATTCATTTGTGACATATTTTCGTATTATGAATGATTGGTAACATCCAAGAATACTGAAAATGAAATATTATTTAAAACATAGCATCTAAGAAGGGTTTCATGATTAATATCCACCTATCTTTTTGGATAATCTTTTACTTTTTTACTTGTTTCATCTCTATAAGTGATGTCTACCTTGGATGCAATTTCCACTTTAATGATCATTGGATATAAACTAATAAATTTATTTTATGACTTCTTATTAAATCATTGGTAATGCTTAAACCCTATGAATTATTCGGTTTCAAATCTATCATTTATAGTTAAATAGTAAGAGGGAATATATAATTTATAATACTTTTTTCCTGATATTCACAATTATATAACTGAATATTCATAATATATTGTAAAAAATATTTTAGTGTACTATGATTAAATGTAAGCGAATACATATGCCGTTGCTCATTCCTTCCTTTCGGATTGAATCCCGCCCGGTATACCTTGTTCGGGAGGAAATGAAGTGTACAGTAAGGATACTATTTATATTATTGGTGATTCAAAGACCACATCTAATAATCCTATCATGCAGCAATTTAATGCTTTCTTTATTGGATTGGTTGTTAATCGAACGTCCCATTTAATCGTTGATGCTGATTGTTCAGCTACTATTTCTTTGACTTCATCCTTTGTGAAACAATTATTCGTAGGACATTCAATGTTAGATATGGATTCAGTCGTCAATGAAATTAATACACGTTACTTTGGTTCGTCGCAGAAAGCTTTGACAGTCGCGTTTAAAAATGCACAGATTAAATATAAGCAAATCATTGAGTCGTAAATGCTGCTTTATCTATTATCGTAGATGAAATCCAGCTATTAGCAGGGCATGCCCTTACTAATAGTTGGATTTTCATTTTTAAAAAAATGATTTGAGTTATTTGCCAAACTTAGATTGAGATTTTAATAAGTTACCAGAGATGCCAAGGGCTTCACCGAAGATGTTTTAGAAGTCTTCGTTAAAATAGGGAGAGGAGCTTTAATATGAAAAAGACAAAAAAATGGGTTTTAAGTGTATGTGTAACAGGTACGTTACTTTCAACAATGTCGTTTCAAGCATTGGCAAAATCACCAGAAGAACTTCATCCAGGTGAAACTGCATATGTAGATGTGTCAGTTTCAACTCAGTGGACAACAAATGGTAGATTCCAAGTCAGAGATATTGATGCACCTTCTTTAAGTAATCCAGTAGATCCGTGGAAATGGTCAGCTAATATGCAGGATAGCGAGGTTCGACGCTGGCTGACAGGTAAACTTGAAACACAAGCGGTGTATGGATCAAAAGTAGTCATTCTACAGGAAGTTGGTGACTGGGTGCAAGTGGCAGTAGAAGGACAGCCTACTTCGCGTAATCCTTTAGGATATCCAGGTTGGATGCCGAAGAGTCAGTTAACAGCTGATGATCGATTAGAAAATTTAGATGATGCGCCATTTATTATGGTATCTAGTCCAACAGCTTGGTTGTATGATGGAAAAGCATTACAACATCAGTTTATGGAGGTTAGCTTTAATACTCATTTACCTGTCGTGAAAGATTTTGGAAATGTCGTTATGGTCGCAACTCCAGATGATGGAAACAAGTTTATTAAAAAAGAAGATGTTGCAATCTATCAAAATGAAAACGAGTATCCGAAAGCAACTCCTGATGAATTAATTAAAACAGCGAAGAAATTCCTTGGTTTACGTTACTTATGGGCAGGTGTATCAGGATTTGGATTTGATTGCTCTGGCTTTACATATTCGATTCACAAAGCTTATGGTATAACGATTCCACGTGATTCAGGTCCTCAATCTAAGGAAGGTAAGGTAGTCAATAAGGACGACATTCAACCTGGAGACTTATTATTTTTTGCATCAAATAATGGAACAGGTTCCGTTCATCACGTCTCAATGTATATTGGAGATGGTTTAATGATTCATGCGCCTAATGCCTCAAAGAACGTTGAAATCATCCCGTTAAACACACCAGGCTACATCGAGGAATTTTCAGGTGCGCGCCGCTATTGGGAACAATAATAGAATTGTAAAGTAGAAGATTGGTTAACAAAATATATTCGTCATTCTTTGATATGTGGGCTACATTTGTAGTCCACTTTTTGCATTTCCCGTTGTTAAATTTATATTAGAGTAGGAGTTCATACTCAGCTCGTTATACAAAATGTAGTATTATAAAATAATATCATATTCAAAAAATAAGGGGAGAGCACATTGGTAAAGAATCAGTTTAGATGGAACAATGAACAATTACGAAAGCATGTCAGTATACTAGATGGCGTTAGCGCTCCACATATTTTATTAACAAATGCAACATATTTAAATACATATATACGTGAATGGGTTAAAGCGAATATTTGGATCTATGAAGATCGTATTGTATACGTAGGAGAAAAACTTCCAAAGCAAATTGACGATTGTGAGGTAATTGATTGTGAAGGTCAGTTTTTAGTACCTGGTTATATTGAGCCTCATTCACATCCATATCAATTATATAATCCACTTACACTAGCAAAGTACGCGGCTCAAGCAGGAACAACAACTTTAATTAATGATAATTTAACCTTTTTCCTTCAATTACAACGAGAAAGTGCATTTTCATTGTTAGATGCTTTTCAAAAGATCAGTACAAGTATGTACTGGTGGTGTCGTTTTGATGGTCAAACTGAGACGCCAAACAATAAACAGATTTTTAATAATGAAGATATTTTAGCTTGGCTTAATCGTAAAGATGTTCTTCAAGGTGGCGAGCTAACAGCATGGCCAAGTCTTTTAAATGGTGACGATCAAATGCTATCCTGGGTACAAGAAACGAAGAATTTACATAAAAAAGTTGAAGGGCATTTTCCTGGAGCTTCTGAGAAGACATTATCAAAACTAATGTTATTAGGAGCTGATTGTGACCATGAAGCAATGACAGGCCAAGAAGCATTAACTCGTTTAATGCAAGGCTACACGGTATCACTTAGAAATTCTTCAATCCGTCCAGACCTAGACATTTTAATAAAGGAACTATTAGAGCTAGGATTAAAACAGTTTGATAAATTTATCTTAACAACAGATGGTTCACATCCTTATTTTTATGAGAACGGTATGAATGATGCGATGATAGCAATCGCTTTAGAACAAGGTGTACCTATAATTGATGCGTATAATATGGCAAGTTATAATATTGCCCGTTATTATAATATGGAAAATCTACATGGTTCGATTGCAACAGGTAGAATTGCTAATATTAATATTTTGGAAAGTAAAGAGAATCCTACACCAATAAGTGTTATTGCTAAAGGAACATGGGTTAAACGAGATGGAATCAATATGAATGATCCATCACACATCGAGTGGGATCAATTTCAAATTACTCCAATACAATTTAACTGGTCTTTGCATATGGATGATTTGATTTACACAAATCAAAATGGAATCGAATTAGTAAATAATGTCATCACAAAGCCTTATGTTAGTGAGATGAATTTAGACTGTGACGAACTTGCAATGAACCATGATGAATGTTTTCTCATGCTGATTGCAAGAGATGGTACTTGGAAAATCAACACTTTAGTAAAAGGCTTCTCTAATCATTTAAAAGGTTTTGCAAGTTCTTATTCTACTACTGGTGATATGATCATCATTGGGAAAAATAAGGAAGATATGTTGAAAGCATTTGATAGATTGAAAGAAATTGGTGGAGGAATCGTATTAGTTGAAGGAACGAAAGTCTTGCATGAGATACCTTTGCCATTGACAGGTATTATGTCTAAAGCAGATATGATCTCCTTAATACAAGAAGAGAAAATGATGATCAAGCTACTACAGGAACGAGGTTATCGCTATGATGATCCTGCTTTTACACTTTTATTCTTTTCAGCAACACATTTACCCTTCATTAGAATAACACCTAGTGGGTTATACGATGTAAAAAACAGAAAAGTATTAGTAGCTCCAGATAAGAGAATATTTACAAGTGAAGAAGTAAAAAATTAGTTTAATTTTTTACAAGGAATTAATCCTTAACTCAGTAAAATCTCAAAGAATTTAAATTTTAAATTGGGCTATGATAAATTTGGTATTTTGTTATTTAAGAAAAATTATTTTGAAAAGCTGTAGATTAGAGTCTTAATTTTCTGTTCAACATGTAAGGCCAATTGGGTTTAGGGGATTTAAACTAGTTGTTATTCCTCTAAAATAAATTTTGTAAAAAAATGAATGGATGTGTACAGAGTTTATATATATTTTAAGATGATTTTTAAAAATTTTCGTTTACAAATTCAAATTGCAGTAGTATATTAACCAACATAATAAAAAATTAAATGACCTATGATCGCTTAATCTATTTAGAGCGGGGGAACCAATTTTGTGCAAATGCACTTGGGGTGAATCCATTAGTAAGGTAGGGCTACTCTTTAAAGCCCGAATCCGACAGCTAACCTCGTCAGCGTGTGAAGAGAAGGTTCCTATTTGTGCGTAAAAAGACACTAGGTATCCTTGTGTCTTTTTTGTGTTCAAAAGGATTTTCGACCATAGTCATATGGAAGAAGGGGAAAACGATAAGGTAAAAACAATAGTCTACAAATGATTTCAATGAGTAAGTGTGTAAATAAGTTTACTAGTTTACAAGTTGAATTTATGTTTTTAAGAGTTACCTTCTAATGTAAACTGTAATACATTAGAAGTTAGCAAACGAATTAAATAACCTACGATCGCTGAGTTCATTTAGTAACACCAGTGCCTAACTCCTGAAAGTATAACTTTCTTTTTAGATTGTTTA
>Ga0102589_1000988_pt1 | contig 44490 bp, 46 predicted proteins | sample AraplaMF_Col_mLB_FD_76858 | JGI IMG/M metagenome (GOLD analysis project Ga0102589, IMG submission 76858) | Arabidopsis root microbial communities from the University of North Carolina, USA - plate scrape MF_Col_mLB | ecosystem: Host-associated > Plants > Roots > Endosphere | place: USA...
CGATGGCCAATACCGACCACATCGCGATCTGTCCGCTCGTCGCAACCGTTACCACCAGAAGCAACGCCGAAACAGCCGCATTGAAAGCCAATGCTTTCCCGTCGTCGACATAACGCATGACCGCAGCTCCAACAAAGCGGCCGATCATCGCACCGCCCCAGAAGTAAGAGACGTAGTGGGCGGCATCAGCTTCCTGAAGGTTGGCTATCGACGGCTCGGCCAGGAAATTCACGAGAAAGCTTCCCACGCTGACTTCCGCGCCGACGTATAGGAAGATACCGACAGCTCCCAGGACGAGGTGACGGTAGCTCCAGGCAGAACTCCCTGGCAACTGCTCGCCGTGGTCGTCGTCTTCCTTAACCTCTGGAAGTTTGAGGGCAGCAAAAACCACTGCCAGGACCAGGAAGGCAATAGCGAGCATCAAGTAAGGTAGCTTCACCGCCGCCGCTTCGGTTGCGTGCAGCGCTTCAAGTTGTTCCGGGGACGCATTCGGAACTGCAGCGGTTGCCGCTGAGAGTATCAGGAAAGCGCCGAACAGCGGCGCGAGCGTCGTGCCGAGGGAGTTAAACGCTTGGGTTAGATTAAGCCGGCTGGCGGCCGTCTCAGGTTGACCCAATACCGTCACATACGGATTTGCGGCGACCTGCAGAATGGTAACCCCGGTCGCTAGCACGAAAAGCGCGCCGAGAAAGATCGCGTAGACCCGGTAGGTCGCCGCTGGGATGAAGAGAGCACATCCGACAGCCGCGATCGCGAGCCCCGCAACGATGCCCCATTTGTAGGTGATACGTTTCACCAGCGCGCCCGCGGGCAACGAGATTATCGAATAGGCGCCGAAGAAGCACAGCTGGATCAGCATTGTCTGAGTGTAATTGAGCTGGAAGACGCTTTTCAGATGAGGGATCAGGATGTCGTTGAGGCAGGTGATAAAGCCCCAAATGAAGAACAGAGTTGTAAGAGCGATCAGCGCGCCGGTGTAGCTTGAGTGGGTAGCACTCGGCCGGGAGGCGGCGAGGGGAGATGAAGATGGAATCGACGACATCAATTTAGCTTTCAGAAATATGCGCTGCGCGTTGCGCGGCAACGTAGGCGAACATCTAATAGTATTACTTTATCCTTCGACCCCAAGAAATGGGGGGGGGGCGGTGCGAGGCTCTGCACAGGGCCGGGCAACATTGTTGGAACACCTCCTCGTTCGAGGGCACGGCGTGTGGACCCGACGCCAATGAGCGGCTCCTAACAGGGGAGGATATCTTCAGATTTTCTTTCGGGTCAAAGCAGCCTTAGCCCCCGCTATCGAAGATGCAATTCCAAAAGCACGCCAATCAGCTCGTGCTTGATCCCGCTCCCGGATATGATCCAAGTACGCTTCTCGGGCTTCCTTCATGGTGATGATGCCGTTGGCCCACCTCTCCAAAAGCTCGCCAAACCGCGGGTCGCTATCTACCTCGATACCTAGCGACCGAGCCCGCCCGAGAGCCCGCTCAATGATCATCCGCCGTTGCTTTGCAACGTCCTCGTCTTTTCCCGTCATATGGTATGATCTGCGTTGTGTGAGTTGTTGAAACCAGCCTGGTTCAGCAACTGACGGCGCTCATCTTCTTCGACCACTACGCGAGCATGATGTTCAACGTCGGACTGCACGTCGAATGCGATGCCGGGTTCTGCCAAGAGTTTCCTAAAAGCTTTATAGGCAGCTTGAATCTCGTCGTCGGCTTCAACGAGGATTGTGGCAGTCACGAGAAATGCAGGCAAATCTACCTCTCAAAATAGAACTGTATCAATATCTGATTCGTTGTTGAGAAGGGATGGGACAGCCGGTCAGGCACGTTCCGCCTTTGCGGTAGTCGGACATCCGGGTGGGCTTGCGTTCGCTCCATGGCAATGAGGCCTCTCTTCAATGTCTGGACAGCGACTGCTGCAGCGTGAGCTAGCATTCTCGGTGCAGACGATGGAGGCGGGTCGGCGCTGGGTGTCTCCTTAGCCTTTTGCCATCATCAGGTACCCAGCGCCATATTCGTTGAACTCGCCATCGTGTGAGACGACACGAGTGGATACAGGGACCGAGCGTCGTGAAATACCGCATGTGAAATCACATTCCATCGACGAACTGACAGCCCTCGCCACGGCGTTCGCTGCCGTTCCTTGAGGATCGTTCTGCGTCGAAGGAGGAATCTCCTTCGGAAAATTTGGCTTCGCCCGCTTTGGGTCTTATTGCCGGGTTCGTGACCGGCGCAACGTTGGCTGCGGTCACCTTGCTCGGATTGTTAGCCTTGGGCGGACGGATCTGGTGAAGGTCGGAATCCGCTGTAGGTCGCACGGCCCTCAAGGGTTGACGCTACGATTAGACCGAAGTCAGGTCGGCCCCCAGCGATGACAGTTAACACTTTCGAGGAAAGCCATCCCGCTATACACAAGTACGATGTCGCTCGGCCGTTGCCAGCATTAGTGTTCCGCACGGTTCGGAAGTTTGAGCGGCATTCTTGCCTTTTGCACTGCCCGACTGGCTCCGAACCCATGTCCAGTCAATCATCGGAGAACCAATGTCGGGCTCAGAAGACCTCACCCTCCAAGTCGCGAACACTAGATCCCAAGATGCTGGCGGAAGTATCGCCCGGCTTTCGAACTCCGCGATGAGCAAGATCGGCGTTGCCGAGGGAGATCTTATCGAACTCATAGGCAAGAGGCACACCGCGGCACTTGCGATTCGGCCCTATCCCGAAGATGAGGGCCTTAACATCATCCGGTTGGACGGCCTCCAACGCGTCAACGCGGGAGCCGCGAGCGGAGATCACATTGAAGTTCGCAAGGCCGACGCGCGTCCAGCGACCAAGATCGTTCTTGCGCCGGCCCAGAAGAACATGACCCTACAAGGATCGGGTGAGGCATTGCAGCGCACTTTCCTCTACCGCCCCATGGTCGCGGGGGACGTGGTCTCGACGTCGGTGCAGCAGCGTGATCCTAACCTTCTTCAGGCTTACGGTCTCCAGGAGATCAGGCTTCTTGTTGTCTCCACGCAGCCTCGCGGCGTTGTGCAGGTTAATGAGCAAACAGTCGTAGAGTTGCGACCGCAATATGAGGAGCCAAAGGAGGCCCGGCGAGCCGATGTGACCTACGATGACATCGGAGGGTTAGGTTCAAGCGTTGACCAAGTTCGGGAAATGGTTGAGCTTCCGCTTCGCCACCCGGAACTGTTCCAGCGTCTCGGCATCGACCCACCGAAGGGCGTGCTCCTCTACGGGCCGCCCGGTACAGGAAAGACTCTTCTCGCGAGGGCCGTCGCGAACGAAACCGAGGCGAATTTCTACCATATTGCCGGGCCGGAAATAATGGGAAGTCGCTATGGTGAGTCTGAAGAGCGCCTTCGGCAAGTATTCCAGGAGGCGTCGCAAAACGCACCCTCAATCATTTTCATCGACGAGATCGACTCTATCGCACCTAAGCGCGAGCAGGTCACGGGTGAGGTTGAACGTCGTATCGTCGCGCAGTTGCTTACCCTGATGGACGGTCTCGAACCACGGCAGAATATTGTTGTTATCGGTGCGACGAACCGACGGGATGCAATTGATGAAGCGCTGCGCCGGCCGGGACGTTTCGATCGCGAGATCGTCATCGGCGTGCCGGATCAGGGCGGTCGACGGGAAGTGCTCGGTATCCACACGCGCGGCATGCCTCTCGCGCCTGATGCCGATTTGGACGAGATCGCAAGGACGACCTACGGCTTCGTGGGTGCCGACCTTGGCGCGTTGGTACGTGAGGCAGCGATGGATGCCCTGCGGCGAATACTTCCCGATATCAATCTCAAAGCAGGCATTCCGTCGGAAGTACTCGAGAAGCTCACGGTTTCGCAAGATGATTTCACCTCGGCTATGAAGCGTATCCAACCCTCGGCTCTTCGAGAGATCATGATCCAAGCGCCAAACGTGCGCTGGGAGGATGTCGGCGGGCTGGACGAGGCGCAGCTTAAATTGAAAGAAGGCGTCGAGTTGCCGCTTCGGTCGCCGCAGTCGTTCAAACGAATGGGCATTCGGCCTGCCAAGGGCTTTCTGCTCTTTGGTCCGCCGGGAACGGGGAAGACATTGCTAGCGAAAGCGGTCGCGCGTGAAGCGGAAGCCAACTTCGTTGCTACGAAATCATCCGATCTGCTATCCAAGTGGTATGGCGAGTCCGAGCAACAGGTATCACGGTTGTTCGAACGGGCTCGTCAAGTGGCCCCGACTGTCATCTTCATTGACGAGATCGACTCCTTGGCTCCAGCACGTGGCGGTGGTCTTGGCGAACCAGCCGTGACGGAGCGTGTCGTGAATACACTGCTGGCGGAAATGGACGGACTCGAGGACATGCAGGGCGTTGTCGTCATGGCAGCGACCAACCGACCGAATCTTCTCGATCCGGCGTTGCTCCGGCCGGGTCGCTTTGATGAACTCGTTTATGTCCCGGTGCCGGATTTGAACGCTCGTCGTAAAATCTTGGGCATTCATACACAGAAAATGCCATTGGCCGGCGACGTTGACCTTGATCAGTTGGCTGGCAGCACGGAGCGCTTTACGGGAGCTGACCTTGAAGACCTCACCCGCCGCGCAGGTCTGATTGCATTGCGGCAGTCGGTCGACGCCACTATGGTGAGAAAGGAAGATTTTATCATGGCTTTGCACGAGATGCGCCCTTCAGTCACCCCCGAGGTCGAACGCGAGTATGAGGAGATGCTGCGCACGTTGCGGCAAGAAAGCCCACAGAAAATGCAAATTGGGTTTACGCCATTGCGACTGGCAAAATAGCCTCATCGGAGGGGAGCGTTAGACATCGCTCCGCGTGAATATCCGCGGGAACTTAGCCAGTAGCGCTCCCCGACTGACGACGCGCGGCCCTAAGGGGCCGGGCATCCCTTGGACTTGATCAGTCGGCCGTAAACGATGGTTCTATAGACGTCAGGCTGAGTTTCTCGTCTTCAGGACGTCCCACTGGACGATTTGGAGTGTGAGATGAGAAAGTTTGCTGCTATTGCCTTGGGACTCTGGTTTCTAACAGGTGGTAGTCATTGCATGGCGGAGGCCGGACTGGCCGATAGTCCGTCTGCCAGGACCAACTCGATAGTCGATGGGAAGTCGAATGTTGATGGTGTGTCCTACCATTACCTACTGGCTCGCGGCGGATCTGAAACGGTCGTCCTGCTTCATGGCTGGGGGACTACATCCTACATGTGGCGATATGTTATGCCAGACTTGGTAGCTCGGGGGTACACGGTTCTCGCGCCCGATCTGCGCGGGTTGGGCGATACGGCAAAGCCCGCCGCCGGATACGAAAAGGCGGCTATTGCACAGGATATTCGGAAACTGGTGGACAATCTTGGTCTTGGCCCTGCGATAAATCTAGCAGGCCACGACATGGGCGGGATGGTCGCTTACGCCTACGCTGCTCAGCATCCCGCCGAGGTCGAGACTTTGGCGATTTTGGATGTGCCGCTTCCGGGAATACAGCCCTGGGACGAGTGGGTCCAAGGTCCACGCACCTGGCATTTCAGATTTCACGCGCTGCGAGACGTTCCGGAAATGCTGATTGCTGGGCGTGAGCTCGAATACTTGAAATGGTTCCACAATGTAGAAGGTGTTAATTCGCGCGCGTTCGACAACGAGGCGGACGAAATATATGGCCGCTCCTACTCTCAGCCTGGAGCGCTTCGTGCTGGCTTCGAGTACTATCGCGGCTTTCCTGAGGACGTCGTAGCGAATAGGGCCTTCGCTCAGCGCAAGCTTAAAATGCCTGTCCTCGCGATGAGCGGTGTTGGCGGATTAGGTGCGGTATACGGAGACCATATTGGGCACGTTGCGAGCAATGTTCGTTCTGTGGTCGTCGAGGGGGCGGGGCACTGGATCCCCGAGGAACAACCCGCGGCCGTGACGGCTGCACTGACTGCGTTTTTGCCTCCGCCGAAATGATAATGCGGCCAGGCCGACGATCCTTACGTGGTCGTCGGCTCCAATATGCCCGACGTTGGCGAGGATGCAAGGACGACATAGACGTCTTTGATTACTCCACCGTCGGTCGGTGTTACCCAAAGGATATCATCAACTCGGAAAACTCTGGTTTGATCGGGGCTGCCCACGATCACATGCTCACCGGAACGCGGTACCCCCGAGCTCCCATGGCTTCCCAGCACCTGTCCTGCTGAAATCAAGTGGAGTCGGAATGTCATTGAGCTGCCGGCTTGTTTGAAAGGATTGCGATCAGAGTGCGATATCGCTCTATCTGGCCATTGCGTGCAGTACATCCTAAACTTGAGTTCACCTAGCGGCCCGCTCCCTACGAATATCCAGATGGTTTCGATGAGCAATCAAACTGAAGTGTACGTTGTTTGAGGTGTCGATATCTGATTTGACGGGACAGCTCCGATGCTCAGAAAGCTGATGCATTCGTGACAGTTGATCGAGATATCCATGGATTCCCTTCTGCCGACTTTTATCTTGCTCGCCTTCGCCGTCCGCTTGGTGAGTTTGGCTGTATCAACGGTCAATGAAATTCGCCTGCGGGCTCTCGGTTCCCACGAAATTGGGCGTGCCAACACGATAACTCTCGCGGTGTCTCATGCGGCATATTATGTCCTGGCGACGGTCGAGTGGCTAGAGAATGACACGCCGGTGGTGCCGTGGATATCGGCACTGGGTGTCATACTGTACTCTCTGTCGATGGTCGCGTTGGTCTTGGTGATTAGAAGTCTCGGCTATATTTGGACCGTCAAGCTGCTGATCGCGCCGGACCACCCGCATATCAAGTCCGGGCTGTACCGGCTCTCGAGACACCCAAACTACTTCCTGAACGTGTTGCCTGAGCTGGTCGGATTCACTGTAGCTCTGAATTCTGTTTGGACGCTTATTCTCGGCTTGCCGCTTTACATGATCCCGCTGTCTATCCGGATCCGACAGGAAGAGGCGGCAATGAATGTCGCAGTCAAGTCCTATTGAGGCACCCCTCCCATACGAGTCCGCCGCCCGCCCAAGGTCGATCGACTTCTTGGAGTCTATACTGCGTTAACCCCTCTGGAGCCCTAAGTGCCGAACCTGTCCACTGATCCTGCCTTTTTCGAACTCCTGACAAAGAGCTACCTGCGACTGGTCGGGCGGCCACTCGTCCACCTCGGATTGGGTCCTGCTTGGCTTTATCGAGAGGCTCGTTTTGTTGTGGTTGCGCACAACAACGATTCTGACCCGAGGTTTGTTTACGCAAATCGAAGAGCCCAAAATCTCTTCGGTTACGGATGGTGGGAGTTCACCGCTTTGCCCTCACGTCTCTCGGCTGAGGCACCTGAAAGAGATGAGCGACAGCGGTTGCTCGATACCGTTACGACTAATGGATTCATTGAGAACTATCGTGGTATCCGTGTGCGCAAATCAGGTGTGCGGTTTAGAATGGAAGACGGTCTTGTCTGGCAGTTATTGGACGAGGATGGGAAGAGTCACGGTCAGGCAGCAACATTCTCGAAATGGACTGACCAGGTCTGACGGGGTTCGTCATCGGCTATTGAGATCTATGAAAGCTGATATCGGAGAGTGCATAAGGCTGCGACAGATTGTCATCGAGCAGCCGTTCCGACAGTTCAAGTGTCGAGGATCAGCGGCCGATTCAAGTTGGATCGAATAAAGGCCTGGGTACACACAACGTATAGTGACCAAGGGGCGTGCAGCTATCTAATGGTATATCGCATTGGGAGTCTAAATGCTGCCTCGGAGATGAAGATGTCCGTCGACAAAAAACGAATCTTAGCTGGCGTTGTTGTGCCGGACACAGAAATAGTGCGGAAGGCGTTGGAATATGCTGGAAAGGTATACGAGCCATATTTGTTCAATCACGTGATGCGATCATGGCTGTTCGCGGTAAGCCTAGCGAAGATCCAGAATGTCGATCATGACGAAGAAGTCGTAGCGCTGGGTACCCTTTTGCACGATGTGACGTTGAACACTTCGTTTCGGGGACCGCGCCGCTTCGAGGTGGAGGGAGCAGATATTGCAAGACGTTTCGCCTGGGAGGCCGGCGTGCTAGGTCAACGTGCGCAACTCATCTGGGATAGCGTTGCCCTCAACTCCACCCCGTCGATCGGTCTCTACAAAGAGCCGGAGGTAGCGCTTTGTACCGCCGGCATCTGCTTCGACGTCGTAGGGCTGCAGTATTCTAGGATCTCAGCTGTCGAGGTAAGAGCGATCGTCCAAGCTTTCCCGCGGCTCGGACTTAAAAAGAAGATGACCAGCTGTTTTTGCCATATGGTTAGGAATGTCCCCGAGACGAGCTATGACAATTTCCTGCGCGACTTTGGCGAGCGGTACGTACCGGGTTATCAAGGGCCATCTTCAGCAGATTTCGTCATGGACGCTCCGTTCGACAGCTAGCCGACGGAAGCGGGCCTTACGCTCTGTGGGATGCGACTTAGAGGCGTCTTTTGCTCGCCGTGGCAAGAGACTTGGTGGATCGTCGCAGACAGTGTGCCTCTAAAACGAGTCGAGCAAAACCAAGGTATAACTGTTCTCGGATGCCCGGCGGAGTAACCTACAATCGTCAAGATCGCGGTCCTCCCCCTCCCAAGCGACTTGACCTCTCCTCGGCTCCCTCATCGCCGAGGACAGCGGACGCCACGTCCGCGTAGTGGGCCGTCTTCCCGCCGGAGACGGCCCCTTTTTTTACGAGTTATAGAAATCCAGGATCAGTTCGTGAACCCGATTGACTCGCTGACGGCCAACCATTTCGCTGCATCCAGCGCACGCGATCGGTCACCACCATCTACGCGCTTCACCGCATCGCTTCCAAGCAATAGATGTTGGGGCAACTCCCTGCTCAGTGGAAGGTCACAGATCACCGCAGCACACTTTAGCGGATCGCCCGGCTCCTGACCAACGATCATCTTACCGAACTCCAGGTTTGGGCCAATGATCGCTTCGTATTCTGGCAGTAGCTCAGGCGGATTTGCTAGGGCGGTAGCCGTCCAGTTTGTCCTGAGGCTTCCCGGTTCGATGGAGACCACTCTAACGCCCAACGGGCCGACTTCTTGCGCGAGAGCTTCCGAGAATCCGCTAACCGCAAATTTCGCCGCGCAATAGGCGACAGTTCCCGCTGCCGCAACACGCCCAGCGGATGAGCAGATGTTTAGGATCGTACCCGACCGACTTGCGCGCATTATTGGGAGGGCGGCTCGCACCATGTTGACGACACCGTAGAAGTTTACGTCGATCGCGTCGTTGAATTCGTCGGCAGTCGTCTGCTCAAATGGTGCAACGCGCCCGAAGCCGGCATTGTTGACGAGGACATCGATCCCGCCAAAAGCGCGAACTGTCTCACGTACGGCCGTCTGACAGAGGGTTTCAACAGTCACATCAAGTTCGAATAGCCGGACGCTGTCGCCGTATTGGCGATCAAGGTCTTCCAATCCTTTGAGGTTTCGCGCGGTCGCCATTAACCGGTCGCCGCGTGCCAAAACGGTCTCTGCAATCGCGCGCCCCAGGCCGCTCGAGCACCCAGTGACCAACCACGTCTTGACCATCTATTATCTCCTTGAGAGTTGAGCACCGGCTAGGTAAGCGGGGAGAACCAGGCCCGAAAGTGCGCCTTGTTGGACGCAGCGTCCAAGATCGGGCTGCGACCGACCCTACAACGTTGGCTGCCTCAGGGGCGTGCTGCTAGATCCGGTATCTGACTGCAGCTTCGATGGACCTCACAAATGGGGGGCTGTACAGCTTGCCAACTCGTTCACCTGCTTTCAGCTGCAGCGCGACGGCGCAGTTCGCGGAGAGCTGGGCGCTTTCGGGTACGATGAATGTCGAGCTTGGGAGTGACGTCACGTCGAGAGTCCAACAACTCTTTGTCTCAACATCCAGGATCATGAGTCTAAGCAGAGCGAAATCGCTCCACTCGCCAAGCCTTCCGGCATCCCAGTTCCATGTCAATGAAACCACACGGCTCGGATGGGTGATCTGGAATTTCGGGCAGAGTGCGACTCCGTTGACCCACGCACCGCCGATAAGAGCGACAGGCCCAGGTCCTGAAGCGGTCCAGTTGGCGAGGCGGCCTTCGGGGGCACCGTTGGTGCGGGTGGACGCCATACTTCCGAGCTGCTGCAAAGCGCTTTGCTCTTCTGGTGAAAGAATGAGTTTTCTCAGCATTATACTACCGGATGACGAGGCGTCGGCGACGATACAAGGCGACGCTTAATTTCGTGTTCTAGCGAGATGAAAAGACGCGGTTTGCAATCAGCGGGAGGACCGAAGCCGGGCGCGCGGCAATAGCGCCCGGCCGCGTATCGGTCATCTCTTCAGGTTTACGAGGACGTCCAGGATATCGGAACCTGTCTGGAATACCTTTGAGTTGGCGGTGTAGCTGCGCTGCGCTTCCACCATAGTGGTTAGCTGATCGGCGAGGTCCACGTTTGAGCTTTCAAGCGAACCGGAGTTGATAACTCCAAGTCCGTTCGTTTGGGGGAACCCTGTAACAGTTACGCCCGAATCTCCGTTGGCAGCATAGACGTTACCATTCAGGGGCGTTAGCAAATCCGGGCTTGCGACCGTCGCCAGAGGGATGCGGTAAATCGGCTTGGGGTCGCCCGACTTGTAGATCGCGTAAACCGTGCCGTCTTTGTCGATCTTGATATCCGTGACAGCGCTTGGTGCCTGTCCATTCAACTGACCGTTGCCGGAGAAGTCGGACGCGACCTGGCCCATTTTACTGAAGTCCATGTCGATCGTGTTGCCGGTCACCGGGTCGTCGATGGTGACTGCGCCGGTACTCGTCTGCTTTCCGTTCTGGTCAAAGGTCAATGTCTCTATAGCAACCGCGTCGCTTGAATAAGGGAACGGGCTGTTTCCAGACGCAGCGTCAGCATGGCGGAACATGGCAATCTCCCACGTCGAGTCGACTGGTGGGGTAGCTGTGGGATCTCCCGCTGATGTCTTTGTGAAGTACAAATCGTACATCACTGTATTGCCGAGGTTGTCGTAACCGACGACGGACATCTTTTTTGTGTCCGCCGTTGTGGTGGAGGGATCATTCGCGCTCGGGAGTGTATCTGTCCCACTGGGCGCGACAGTCGCGTTGGAATTTAGGTTGCCGCTAAAAGATCCTGCATCGGATGGCCTTGCAACGAGACCTCCGAGGTCTTTGACGTTGATTGGAACGAGGCCATCAAAGCCGTTGACCACGACCGCGGGAGATCCGGAGGTGTAAGGGTATCCCATCAGGGTGTATTGCGCCGAGTTCTTGAGATTGCCATTCTCGTCAGGGAGAAAATCGCCCGCCCGCGTCAGAACCGTAGTGCCGTCGTCGCCCTGAACAATGAAGAAACCATCACCCTTGATCGACAGATCACTCCCCGACGTGGTTGCACTGTAGTTGCCTTCAGTCGTGATAGAGTATCGTGTCGTGCTTTGCACGCCACCAGAGTTGTAGTTGCCGGAAGAGCCGGGCACCACAAGTGTGGAGAATGCGATCGACGCGCTCTTGTAGCCGACCGTGTTGACGTTAGCGATGTTGTCCGCAACCGTGCTCAGACGATTTGCCTGCGCGTTCATGCCGGATATCGCAGTTTTCATGCTGCCAAAGATGCTCATTGAAATGCTCCTGAAAAAGGATTGAGAAGGTTAAGTGCGTGGATTGCGCAGGCGTTCGGCGTAGCCGGCATCTAGATGTCCGACGCTCACCGGAAACATTTTCGCGAAGCCCTCGCCAAGCTCGGTCTCGTTGACCCAGCCCTTGCCGGCAGTGTCAATTGCTGCCCACCGTTCCTCGTTGCCTGCAACATCGTTCGGATTATTGTTGAGTTCGGCGAGGCGGGATTGGCCAGCCATGTACTCATTCTTGGTCACTCGCCCGTCCTTGTCGGAGTCGGCCCAGTCGAGAGATTGCCGAGCCATGCGCGCGTGAAAATCGGCGACCAGCTGGCTATCGCTCGTCGCGGGCGGAGCCTTTGTCCGTAATGAGGAAGGTAGAGCCATCCTCTCGTCCGCGGCTATTGGCGGCTTGTTACTGGCCGACGGAATTGTTCTGTAAATCGACGTAAGGGACCCAACTTTCATGACGCTCCATTTCCCGTTGGTGGCGATACCTGGGCGCAAGCTGAAACCAAGGCCTTGCTTCAAACTTGCCGAAAACGGGTATTGGATCGATATGTTGCAACCATAACCATTTATATATTTAAAGTTGTGCTCAAGTGTTTGCTCGCGCGCCGCTGCGCGACCAAACCAGGGTATAGCTGTACTGAATACGATGTCGGTGGCCTATTGCCCTCGTTCAAAAGCGAGGGCAAACACGATGACTCAGGAAAAGCTCACGACGGCCGCGGGTGCGCCCGTGGCGGATAACTTCAACATCGAAACGGCTGGGCCACGGGGTCCGGCACTCCTCCAAGACATCTGGCTGATAGAGAAGCTGGCACACTTCGATCGGGAGGTTATCCCGGAGCGGCGGATGCATGCCAAGGGTGCTGGTGCTTTTGGCACGTTCACCGTCACCGGCGACATTACGCGTTATAGTAAGGCGGCGCTTTTCTCCGAAGCTGGTAAACAGACACCGATCTTCATCAGGTTTTCAACGGTTGCCGGCGAACGCGGCGCGGCCGACGCCGAGCGTGATATTCGTGGCTTCGCCATCAAATTCTATACTGAACAGGGAAACTGGGACCTTGTCGGGAACAACACACCAGTCTTCTTCTTCCGGGATCCACTTCGTTTCCCCGATCTCAACCACGCGGTCAAGCGGGACCCCCGGACAGGGATGCGAAGCGCTGAGAACAACTGGGACTTCTGGACCTTGTTGCCTGAAGCACTTCATCAGGTGACGATCATCATGTCCGATCGCGGGATTCCGAAGACTTTTCGGAATATGCATGGCTTCGGTAGTCACACATTCAGTATGATCAACGCGGGCAACGAGCGGCATTGGGTGAAGTTCACGCTCAAATCCCAACAGGGCATCGAGAACCTTTCGGATGATGAAGCAGCTCATTTGATCGGACGAGACCGCGAAAGCCATCAACGGGATCTCTACGAGAGCATCGAGAACCGCCAGTATCCGCGTTGGAAGCTCTATATCCAAGTCATGTCGGAAGAGCAGGCGAAGACCCATCGGCACAATCCGTTCGACCTTACCAAAGTATGGCGACACTCCGAGTATCCGCTTATCGAAGTCGGAATGCTCGAACTTAACCGAAATCCGGAAAACTTCTTCGCCGAGGTTGAGCAGGCATCCTTTACGCCGGCGAATATTGTACCGGGCCTTGGCTTCTCGCCCGACCGCATGCTGCAGGCACGTCTATTCTCTTATGGCGATGCGGCGAGGTATCGTCTCGGGGTCAATCACCATCAGATCCCAGTTAACGCGCCACGTTGTCCCTATCATTCATATCACCGGGACGGAGCTATGCGAATCGACGGCAACTACGGTGCACAGACAAGCTACGTGCCAAACTCTCGCGGGAGTTGGGAGGAGCAGCCAGAATATCGCGAGCCGCCGCTCGAGCTATCCGGGTCGGCTCAGCGGTATGATCATAGGCTTGAAGAGGACCACTATGAACAGCCCGGAGACTTGTTCAGGCTGATGAACGAGGCTCAGAAGGAGGCACTCGTCGCAAATACCGTCAACGCGATGAGCGGGGTCTCGATGGCCGTTAAGGCGCGGCATGTCGAGAACTGCCGTCGTGCTGACGTGGAGTATGGCGTGCGGCTTGCGGACGCGCTCGATCTGGATACCCAGTAGCGAAAATGAAGCTATGCGCGTAGGGATCTGCTCTGATTTCCCGGCAGGTAATCAAGGCTTTTCTACGCGCTCCAAAGGAAGCGGCGCGGGACACTCTCGCGCCGTTTCCCCAGCTTGCCGCGATGTGCAGTAGGAGCGCGTCCGACATTTTATATCTCTCGCCTGCCAAAGCACTACAATGCTGACTCATTCCGAAATCGACACTGCTAGCCAGCCACGAGTCGACCGTCTGAAAGTGCTTCTTGCTGACCCTATGCAGGCAGCGGGCAGCCCTTTGTTGACTGAGCTCAAAAAATGCGGTCTCGAAGTGTTTGTCGCCAGGACACTCGACGATGCGTTTGACATTGTCTCCAACGAGAGCATTGACCTAGCGCTCCTCGAATTGAGGTTTGAGGGGGTTGACTGTCTGAGGCTCATCGCGGAAATAAGAGCGCTGAATCCGACCAGCCGGATAGTTGTGCATACCTGGCTCGCCGACGTCAGGGCAACGGTTGCGGTCGTCAAGGCCGGCGCGGACGATCTGCTGCCCAAGCCGCTGGACCCTGCATTTGTTGTCGCGTTTCTGCTGAACGGTCACAGCCCGGAAAGCGATTCTCTCGAAAGCATTCCTGATATTGAGACGGTGAGACGAGCGCACATACTCACGGTGTTCCAGTGGTGCGACCGAAACCTGTCGCTCGCATCGCGGCAGCTGTGCCTCAATAGGCGATCGCTTCAACGTTTTATGCAGAGGTACAGACAGGAGGCGGGGGAGAAAGGTTATCCGGGGTCCGCTAGATAACACCAAGCTTGGTCGCTTTGGCTACTGCTTGAGTCCGGTTAATTGACTTGAGCTTTCTCATTGCCGATTTCAGATAGTCGTTTATCGTGTGCCTGGATAGCGACATTATCAAAGCGATTTCCTCACTGCTCTTTCCCGCTGCTGCCCAATAAAGACATTCGGTCTCTCGTTCCGAGATTTCAGGGAAAGGCGGGCGCGTCTCGGAGAACGTCGCCAGACAATCCAGCGTCTCCGCGATGGTGTTTCCCACTTCACGTTCGCTGATCGTGCGCCTCCGTGAGAGCATCACGAAGACATATTGCTGGCGTGCGGCGGTGAACAGCGAGTACGCAATGCTCGACCTCGATCTTGCTTGCACGGCGTCTAGCGTGTCAGCACGAGTGTGGATTGGGATGTCACGAAGGATCGAAATCGAAGACTTGAAGTGACCAAAAAATGTTTGATCCGCCCGAATGTCAACGTCGGCGTAGGAGCGATACAGAATTGATGTCCAGTTCGTAGCGATAAGGTTCTCTTCAAGAGAGCTGCTCCCGCTACTTGGATATCGACAGACCAAAAAGCTGGAAAACGCCGAATTGCTGCAGATCACCCGCAATTGGTCCCCGAAGCTCGCCTTTGCGTCTTCGACCCCAGCCCTAGCGCGGAAGTCCATTTTGCACCTAATTCGCTTGGCCGCGGTTGCGGCGGCTCCGTTTCGCAGTAGCCGTCTATGTTGCCTGGGCGCTTTCGCAACCTATACCCTGGTTTATGTTGAGTTAGGTCATCCACTCGCGATAGGAGGCAAAGCGCTTGGCGAGTAGGTCGATGAATAATCGCATCTTCGCAGGCAGATGCTTGCGATCAGGATAGATGGCATTGATCGCGAACTCGACACCCCGGTATTGAGGAAGGGCATGGACGAGCCGCCCTTCAGCGAGGTCGTCTGCGACGATAAAGCTCGGAGCAAGCCACAATGCCCTACCGCTTAACGTCAGACTGCGCAGAGCCTCTGCGCTGTTGGAGAGCGCGGGGCCGTTGACTCTGACCTTGGTTATTTCGCCGTTGCGGTCTTCAAAATGCCATTCGTCACCATTGGGGTAGTACGCATATCTCAGGCACTGATGCTGTGCGAGGTCTTGTGGTTTCAAAAGGTGCGGGGAACCGGCTAAATACGATGGCGCGCAAACGAGAAAATGACGCCACGGCGTGAGTTTGCGCGCTATGAGCCCGGAGTCAGGCGACGGAGTCGTTCGGATTGTTAAGTCGTAACTGTCCTCGATCGGATCGACCATTCTCTCACCGCTGTCGAGATCGAGCGAAACTTCCGGGTACTTGTTCAAGTATTCCTCGATCACGGGCATGAGAAAGCGGATGATGGCTGCCGCGCAGTAAACTCTGATGACGCCGCGAGGCGAGGACGCCAGCGCACCTGCCGCACGGTCAGCCTCATCGAGATCAGCGAGGATTTGGCTAGACCTCTGATAATAAAGCCTCCCAGTCTCCGTAAGAGTTACTTTGCGGGTGGTACGGTTTAATAGCCGTACGCCGAGGCGCTGCTCCAGGCCCTTCACGTGCGTCGTCACCATGCTCACCGACATGTTTAAGCTTCGAGCGGCAGCGGAGAACCCACCATTCTCGACTACCTTTCCGAACACAGACAAACTCGTAAGTCGATCCATCATCGATTCCATCCATTCGACACCGTCGCCAAGTTACGAGATTATCCGCTTCGAGCGTATAGTCCTTGCGTTTAACACGCTGTTATCGGCGAGCCCCAAGTGTGGCATTCGCTCCTGAGGTCTTAGGCGAAAGGGTTCTAAGGCTTTCTACAGGAGCATGGATTGACTAGGGCAACGAGTAACCTACACGCCGGCGTGATTTTGATGGGCGTACTTGCGGCAACCTTGACCGACGCAATTGCAGGATCAATGCTGTCGTTTGTTCGTTTGGATATGATGGGTGATGTCAACGCGTCAGTAGATGAAGCCGCGATCCTAGACTACGGGTATACCGCAGCAAAACTTGCCGGCTTCATATTCGCCGCATGGGCGGCATCCGCAAGGCCGCTGCGGCCCCTGATATTGGCTACGGCGGCTATGACGCTGGGATGTGCGCTAATCACACTGGAAATGCCGATTCAGATACTTGCCCTTGCTCGAGTGTTCCAAGGTTTTGCAGGGGGTGTGATCGTGGTCACAGGTCAGACGTACCTGCTGTTCTCTTACCAAAGATCGAGCCAACCATGGGTTCAGACCGCGTTCGCCCTCGGTGCGGTGGTGGCTCCCGCAACCATCACGCCTTTTGCGCAGGGCTGGGCGCGCGATGCATATACCTGGGAGTTGGTTTTTGCCGCAGTAGTGCCGATCGGGCTACTGGGATTGGCGACGTTAGTCAAAATCGCACCCGACGTGGAAAGTAACTCTCCGGTCACCGCTTTCGATCCATATGCTTTTTCGCTCGTAGTAATTGGTGCCAGTTGCACAACGTTCTTCTTCAATCAGGGCAATCGATGGGATTGGGGCGAGGATCCGACGATCCGGCTCTGCGCTGTTGCCTCGATCGCGGCTACAGCCACCCTAGCTATTTGGGGCTATCGGCGGCGGAAGGATGAATGGCTGATACGCTTTGGCGTGTTTGCCAACCCAGGGTTCGCATTTGGATTCATAGTTAGCTTCGTTGCGGGTTTCGCACTACTGGGCAGCAGCTTCCTGATTCCGTCATTCGCCATCAGTGTACTAAGAATGACCCCTACTGAGCTTGGTCAGCTGCTGCTTCCAAGTGCGGTGACGTTTGCATGTACCCTTGGCCTCACGGCGTTGGCCGTTCGAAGGCTTCAGGTCTCTCCCGTTGTGACGGTGCCCTTCGGGATCGTTGGCTTCATGACCTCGATGTGGCTCATGGGGACCGGGACTAGTGCTATTGGTTTTCCGCAGCTTTTGCCTGCTGTCCTGCTTCGCGGTGCCGCCTTGGGCTTCCTGTTCTTGTCAATCACGCTAGTCGCCCTGGCGGGACTAAGCCGTCGGTTTACATCGTCCGGGGTCGCGCTGTTTAACCTCGGTCGCACAATAGGCGGCCTTGCGGGCGTGGCCTTTTTGCAAACGCTGATCGAAGACGAGACAATCAGAAACCGAGCGATCCTAGCAGCCCATGTCGTTCCGGGGAGGTACGAAGTGGTGGAGCGCCTGCAACGAGCAAGCGAGCATCTTTCGACCCATGGTCTAAATCCAGTCGAGGCGGCGAAGGCCTCAGCAGCGCTGCTCGGGAAAGAGGTGGCTCATGAGGCGACAATGATCGCCTTCAATACGGGCTTCGCAGCCGTGGTGATGTTCTTCGTGCTCGCTGTACCTGTGATCATTGGATCGAAGGTGCTCATTGGCAAGTACATCGTTCCCAATCGATAGAGCCTAGCAGTCCTGCACCGCGGCGGACCGCATCCCATACACTGTTTCTATCGAGACGACCGCCTCGGCATGCGATTTACTGCGCATGGATATGAGCAGGTGTCCATCGGTCCAAGGGATAAAAATAGCCATGCGAAAAAAGAACCCATGCGTCACCCTCGATTGGGTAAACCTTCTAATGGGTTCCAGCTTGGCGGGATGCTCGTACAATTTCGTAACTAGACCAGTGGTGGCGCTCAACGCGCTGATCATCGGTGCCGCTGTGATGCTGATCTCCGGCTTGGGAGTCTTTAGCTACCGCACCTGGATCAAGTGGGTGAACTGCGCGCTTGGAGCAAGCACGATTATCCAACCTTTCTTGTTCCGCTACAGCATTGTTGAAGCCCCGCTTTGGATCAACGTTGCAGTTGGCCTAACGGTTTTCCTCGCTGCCCTGGTTCAGATTTTCGGCGAAGAACCGGCTTAGCCGATAACCAATTGGCCATGCTGCTGCGTCGACTGGGATGCGGAGCGTTACGCAGGGCTATCGGGCAATAGGCCGTACGCAGGCGCATCGAATGAATTCGCTGCGGCCTGCTGCACACGGTCAATTCCGCAACCTGAGGAACGAATGATGTTCCAAGGGGGCAGCTAATACTCGTCGGTGCCTGATCGTATCTCCGTCAAAGTGAAAACGGAGTTCGATCAATGAAATCACTTGAAGGTAAAGTCGCCATAGTAACCGGTGGAAACAGCGGGATTGGAAAGGCGTCCGCCAAGCGCTTCGCGCAAGAGGGAGCGCAGGTATTAATCACCGGCCGACGCCAGGAGGTCGTTGATGCTGCGGCCGTTGAGATCGGCCACAACGCGATTGGCGTATGTGGTGATGTTTCTGAGATCGATTTCCATCGCCGCTTGGCCGACATTGTACAGCGGCAATTCGGAGTTATTGATATCTATATGGCGAACGCCGGGGTCATTAACTTGGAAGGCTCATCAACGGTTACCGAAGCCACATTCGACCGGCATTTTGATATAAATGCTCGTGGTGTTTTCTTCGGGGTACAGGCGATCGCGCCACTGATCCGTGACGGCGGAAATATCATCGTCACAAGCTCCTTGGCGGCGACAAAGGTACTTCCTCAGCATACTGTCTATGCTGGCTCAAAGGCAGCTTTGGCGGCTTTTGCTCGAAATTGGGCCATCGAGTTCAAAGACCGTCGCATTCGTGTCAACATCCTAAGCCCTGGCCCGGTGGAGACTGAGATTCTCGGAAAGCTGGGCGTCAGCGATGCCGAGCGGCCGGGGTTTGAGGCACATATGGCTAACCTAATCCCGGCGGGTCGCATGGGCCGCCCAGAGGAGCTAGCTGAGGCGGCTCTGTTTCTCGCAGCGAAGGGAACGTTCGTCAACGGGGTCGAACTAATCGTTGATGGCGGTATGCATCTAGCTTGAAGATAGATTCGCCGACCCGCTGGAATCGTGGGTCGGCGAATTCTCTCAAGCCAATCCCTCGACGGCGAGGGCCACTCTAACAGCGGGCCTAGCTCTTATCCGCTCGCGAAGCGCCAACAGGGGACGCGGCGCTTCGAGGCCAAAGCGGTCGGCCCAAAGCAACATAACGAAAAGGTAGCAGTCGGCCACGGTCACGTAGTCGCCGAACAGATAGTCGCCAACAAGGCTCGCCGACAGATACTCCAATCGCGTCTCAATCGCTGCCCGCGCGTCGTCCATCTCATTTTCGCTACCGGAGTGCCAAAGAGGCCTCAGACTCCGATGTAATTCGGTCGAGATGTAGGCAAGGGCCTCGAGAAGGCGGGTGCGCCCTAAATCACCCCGCACACCAAGCGTGGGGTAGTGCGACGCAATCCAATCAAGGATCGCCACGTTTTCAGTAAGGATCTCCCCATTGTCCAATTCGAGAGCGGGCACATATCCTTTCGATGTCAGCTCGTTGTAATTCCTTCCTGTCGCCGTGATCTTCGACTTGAGGTCCACTCGCTCGCGTTCGAAGTCGACGCCGGCCTCTTCCAAGGCGATATGGTCGGCAAGGCTACAGGCAAACGGGCTATAGAAGAGCTTCATCGGGTGTCTTTCCGGGAGTGGACGACGTGGTCGTGTGAAAGTTAGCAGCTGATGCCGCACGATAGCGCCGGGTTTAGCGCTTTGGCGCTATCTCCGCCAATTAAACGAGTGGTTGGGTTGCGAACGGCCCGCAAACTGTTTCGCGGCATCGCCGTGGAAAGCCGATTGTCCCTGTGGTAGATGCTTAGGATGAGCATTGCACAGAGTTCCCGAACGGCGGATCGGAAGGTCGACAGGCTCGCGCCTCAACAGGAGCGCAGCCGCCAGGCGCGAGAGAGAATCATAGCCGCGGCGGAACGTGTTCTACGGGACAGGGGGGTCGACGGCTTCTCTATGGCGGAGGTCGCGGCCGCCGCGAAAATGCCTGTTGGAAATATCTACAGGCGCTTCGATGGGAAGGATGACCTGCTGCAGGCGATGAAGGAGATCGTGTCTGATCGAATTCGGAACACGATAGCTGACTGCTTGGTGCAAACAGGCCAACGGAGTCTTCGTGACTTCATTTCAGCGTTCGCACGCTCGGTTGAAATTGCGTTCTCAAGGGATGAATACCTAAATCGGGCGCTCTATCACCCGACAGTCGTCAACGCTAACTTGGCGAAGTCGGGTCTGGTAGCTCGGGCATCGATATTCGACATTTTCAGCACTGGTCTGGAACCTCACATTTCGGCAATCGACGATCAGAATAAGGTGCTCGTCACCAAGGTTGCTTTCTCGATAATCATGAATTCGGCCGCTTTGAAGGTACGAGACAACGACTCTATCTCTGCAGACATCTCGTGGCCCCAGTTCGCCGCTGAGTTTGGCGATTCCGCATTTTTTTACGTCACTTCAAAGTTGAAGTTGGTCGAGTAGCCCGAGCTATACAATACATCAGAAGACGGTCTATAACGAATAATGCGAACGCGATTCGCATTCCGGTTTAGGTGAGCTATGGACGAAGTTGGCGCGGTTATTTGGACAAGCGGCTTACTAACTTGGGTAATCGGTCAAGATGTCGTTCTTGCCGACGACGTAGCCTCTCAACTCTTCGGTCTCGATCCCGAGGATTGCCGCACGGGAACGCGAATTGAAAGCTTCCTTTCGCAGGTCATTGAGGCAGACCGGTCGCGTGTAGCCAACCACCTCTACCGATCGATCGCAGAGGGTAGCGACTATCTCGAAACTTTCGACGTTAAGACGGGGGAGGGGCTCCGACGCTTGGTAGTCAAAGGATCTTCCGTCGGGGATGTCCTGTTCAGCTGCATAGTCACCGAGTGTGTTGAGCCTCGCTTCGCGTTAAAGCGCCTCTGCCTGGCGGCCTATGAGGTCGCAAGACAGGAAAACAACGACCCTGTTGCCTATTGCTTGATGCAGTCGGTCGTTGCGCTCGAGGGGGCTAAGAGGTTGGAGAGGCTTCACTGACAAGTCTGCAAACCTTTGTTTGGGTTGAGCAGATGAGCGGTGAGAGTCAGATTGCTTTAGCCGCTCGTTGTCAGATCGAACCAGAGCTCCCGACCCAGTGCGATCTAAAATATGCGGGCGGCGGGTCGGCCTTCTAGAAATCAAAGGAAAGCAAATGCGCAAAATCGCACGGCTCGCAGTCGCGGCGGGCCTTTACGCGGCATGGTTGACTGCCGGCCACACTGAGACCGCTAAGCCGACAATAGTACTGGTTCATGGAGCCTTTGCGGACTCGTCAAGCTGGAATCGGGTGGTCACCATCCTTGAGAAGGACGGATACCCAGTATTGGCCGTCGCTAACCCACTGAGAGGCGTGAAGACCGACGGTGCATATGTCGCCGGCGTGGTCAAGAACGTGAAGGGGAGTGTGGTCCTGGTCGGCCATTCCTACGGCGGATCGGTCATAAGCGAAGCTGCGGCAGAGGCCGAGAACGTAAAGGCGTTGGTATTTGTCGCGGCGTTCGCACCAGAAAAGGGAGAATCTGCTGTCGACCTCTCTGGAAAGTTTCCCGGGAGCACGCTGGCACCAACGCTGGCGGAGCCAGTTATTTTGCCTGGCGGACAGAAGGATCTCTACATTGAGCAGAGCAAGTTTCCTGACCAATTCGCTGCGGACGTTCCGATACTGACCGCGCGCCTGATGGCAGTAGCCCAGCGACCCATCACCGATGCCGCTCTCGCCGAGCCCGCTCGCGAGGAGGCTTGGAAGTCTATCCCATCGTGGTTCATATTCGGGGGCGCAGACAGAAATATTCCGCCAAAGGCTTTGCGATGGATGGCCGATCGGGCGAAGTCCCGCAAGACCATTGCAGTGGAGGGTGCTTCTCACGTCGTGATGATCTCTCATCCAGGCGAAGTGGCGAAACTTGTGGAAGAAGCGGCCTCGACTGACCGATAGGCTTTGGCGGGAGGCATGGTACAGTGCCTCCTGCGAATTTTCCTATAATCGTTACGACAATTGGAATCCTGCGCGGACATGCCACATCGAGCGACGCCGGATGGCATGGCAAGGGTACTTATCGTTGACAACGACGAAGAGACGCGGCTCTCGCTGCTGAAACTCTTCCAGCGGTCAAACATAAGCGCCACAAGTTTGGAAACAGGTACCGATTTGTTCAGATCGGCCGATCTCACTTCGCCAGGCTGCTTACTTTTGGCCACAGATTTAGAGGATATGAGTGGTCTTGATATCCAGCGACGCCTAGCCGCCGAGGAGTGCTCACTGCCGATCGTTTTCATTACGGGAGACGCCACGATACCCATGGCAGTCGAAGCCATGAAGCGAGGAGCACATGACTTCCTACTAAAGCCGCTCGATGCAGATATCGTTGTAGATGCTGTTCACAGTGCACTACAGCGAGACTCGGCTGCTCGAGCGCACCTCGCCGAACGTGACCTCGCGCGACGTCTGATCGAGACGCTAACCCGCCGTGAGCGTGAGGTCATGAAATTCGTAGCCGCAGGTGACCTTAATAAGCAGATCGCGCATCATTTGGATGTGAGCGAGATGATGGTGAAAATCCATCGAAGCCGCATGATGAAGAAGATGGGCGCGAATTCCGTCGTCCAGCTGATAAAAAAACTCGACCTCGTCTACGGCAAGTCAATATTCCGATAGCTGCGCCTGTCCGTTGTCCGCGTGGCGTTTGTTATCCAATCTGAGCGCCAGATGAGTTTGGCCTGTTATCGCTCAGACATCAACGCGGCAACCGCGGAGAGGTCAGCGTCGGCATTGCGGCCCATACACTTTTCTACGCAGAACAATGCGTATGGCAGGCCGGTCTTGGCGAGCGCAGATTCCACATCCTCCATGTCGGCCTCGGTTTCGATGGCTACGAGGTGCCTTTCGTCGGATACAACACCGGCGAACTGAAGCAACGCGTATTTGGCGTCGAAAAGGTGACCATCCGGGATATATGCTACAAATTTCCGCAAGGCGAGCTCCGAGTTTGCGTCGCTTAGATTGGTTGCCCAAACCTTTGTTTGGGAGGTTTCTCTTTTATCAGGGTGTTACGTTCCTCGCTGATTAACCAAAGGAGATCCCGATGAAAATCCTGAAATATTGCATATGTGCCATGGTCTGGTTCAACGTAATTTTGGCCGCATGGCTTTCCATCTATATGCTCTACGATCCTGAAGGATGGTACTATTTCGTTCCCGGCGTCACCGATACGGGTTTCTTCAATCAACACTTCATCCGCGATATCGGGATCATCCAAGGGTTCATCGCGTTGGCGTTTGCGATTGGGACATTCAAGCCTGCGCGCCGCATTGAGCTTTGGGCGGCTTCAACGCTTTGGCTTATTGCCCACGCGTGCTTCCATCTTTGGGAGGTCGCAGTCGGAATTTGCTCGGCGTCCGTGCTTCTGCGCGACTTCCCTGCCGTAAGCCTACCCGCATTGTTCGGCATTGCCGCAACGGTTTGGGCATGCGCGCAGTCTAAAATGGCAAAAGAAGCTTAGGGACTCTCACGGAATACCCGATATTAACGCCGGAGCCGAGTTGGCTCCGGCGTTAATTCAAGCAAATACCGTTCTCGACAGCCAGTCGTGGTATGTCAGCTTTCCGAGCGCAGCGGGTAGTGTGGGGAGCAATCCTTCGCGCCGGACGGAAATCCCAAAGTACTCTGCTCCAGGATGTTCGGTTAGAGGCCGTGCGTCCTCGGTGATTGTCATCAGTTCGGCCGCGAGATCGAGAAGGTCGGCCGACTCTGGCCCGCCGATTTCCACTACGGTCTCGCGGGGTTCCTCTGCGACGAGTTTCGCGATCAATGCAGCTGCCTCATCGCCCGCCACCGGCTGTATGCGAATAGGTGGAACTTGAATGACACCGTCATCTGCCGCGCTGCCTACTATGCCGCTTAGAGACTCAAAAAACTGTGTCGAACGAACAATGGTGTGAGGGACACCAGATGCCCGGATAAGGTTTTCCTGGACGAGCTTTGCGCGGAAATAGTCGTTCTCAACGAGACTCTCCACACCGACTACCGATAGAGAAATGTAATGCGCCACATTATGCCTCCTCGCGGATGACAGCAGATTGGTGCCGGCCTGTTTAAAAAGGCCGAGCGTGTCGCCGATGCCAAACGAGCCAAAATTCGTAACGTCGATTATTGCATCTGCGCCGTCGAACGCCTCGTCCAAGCCCTCGCCGGTCAGCGCGTTCACTCCAGTTTTTCTGGACGCGACTATCACATCGCGGCCTTCTCGCTCGAGAAATCTCACTGCCTTCGATCCTATGGTGCCGCTGGCACCCACAACAACCACCTTCATCTTGCAACTCCTGTAACCACCGATGCTGGATCGTACGGGGTCCTAGCATGCGGTGCGACTAAACGAAGTTTTGGCTTGACGATGTGGCCTATCTCCAGACTGCAGGAAAGAGTGACCTAAACCAAGGTTTATGGTCTCTACGGCCTTGAACCGTGCTATACAAGCCCGAAGGGCCGATTTGGCAGCGCGCCATTTGTTTGTCGCGCTCTCGGCGGCTGAAAGGCGGGTAAGAAGATGCAAAACGCGAACGTGAGACCGGAGGCGTCCGCAGAGCCCATTGTGTACGTCGTTGACGACGATGAGGAAATGCGGGAAGCGCTACTGGACCTTTTCCTCATAAAAAACAAGCGCGCATCTGCATTCTCCTGCGGTTCTAAGTTTTTCGAGGAGGCCGACACTTCGGCAGCAGGTTGCGTTGTCGTCGACCTGAGAATGCCCGACGGGACGGGCCTCGACCTACAGGATCGACTTATATCGATGGGAAGTAAGCTTCCGGTGATATTCTTGACCGCATTCGCTGATATACCGACCAGTGTGCGTGCAATGAAGGCCGGGGCGACCGATTTCATAACCAAGCCCTTCTCCAACATTGATCTCCTGCAGGCCGTGGATCATGCAATCGAGATGGACAGCAAGCGCCGCACGATTGCTGCCGAAGTCACAAGAGTGAGATTGCTTGCTGACACGCTTACTCCTCGCGAGACCGACGTGATGCTCGCCGTTGTGAGCGGCCTCATGAACAAGCAGGTGGCCTACGAGTTGGGGATAAGCGAGATGACGGTCAAGCTTCACCGCATGAGCGTTATGCGAAAGATGCAGAGCCGTTCGCTGCCAGATCTCGTCCGTAAAGCGGAAATGCTACAGCGTGATTGACATCCGGAACAGGATACTCCTGCAGTTCGTTTGTGAATCTCTACAGTCCCCTCTGGCATGATCTTTGGCAGAGCGCACTTCCCCCAACCTACGTTTAGCTAGGCCCATCACGATATTCCCTTAGACTTGAAAGCGGTCAGGCTACCTTTGACCCGTCAGGCTAGTTCATGCTCAATCGGGCGTTTTCTGTCGACGCCGTCGACTAGCAACCTGGCCGTACCGTTCGCGGTGTCGGATCTCCGGTACTGCGGATAGATCACCGCAATAGGAGCGAACAATGAAAATCGTCGTGATTGGCGGAACCGGCCTGATTGGTTCGAAACTGGTGAAGCGACTCGAGGCAAAGGGGCACGAGGTGATCGCCGCATCGCCGGCGTCGGGCGTGAACACAGTGACCGGCGAGGGGCTGGCCGAGGTGCTTGCAGGTGCGCAAGTTGTCGTCGACGTGGCCAATTCTCCGTCGTTTGAAGACAAGGCCGTAATGGAGTTTTTCCAGGCCTCGGGACGAAATCTACTCGCCGCCGAGGGGGTGGCCGGTGTAAAGCATCACGTGGCCCTTTCCGTGGTTGGTACAGAAAGGCTGCAGGACAGCGGCTATTTTCGGGCGAAGCTGGTACAAGAGAATCTTATCAGGGAGTCGAAGACTCCTTATACCCTGGTGCACTCGACACAGTTTTTTGAGTTCATGTTCGGGATCGCTCAGTCGGGTGCGCAGGGAGATAAGGTTCATCTTTCTCCTGCGATGATGCAGCCGATTTTTTCTGACGACGTCGCCGATGCCCTCGCGGAGATTGCGGTGGGCTCGCCCAAAAACGGCCTGAAAGAGATTGCTGGACCTGAGCCGATCCGTATTTCGGATGCGGTCACCACATACCTCCGCCAGATCGGCGACAAGCGCGAAGTTGTTGTCGACGACAAGACGCCATATTTCGGTGTAGTCCTTGACGACCAGATGCTGATGCCTGGGCCGGGTGCCCGCATCGGGCGGACCGCCTATTCGGAATGGGTCAAAACAGCAACTCCGCCGCCGTCGCGTTGATTGTAGCAAAGCTACGAAGAAATCCTGAAGGCCGCAAATATTGCGGCCTTTTCTGTTGGCGACGAAATCTTGGCCCAAGCCGGTCTGGAAGTTCTGTATGGCTGTGTCGATCCAATCTGAGCGCATCTAGCTCAGGACCCCGGCTGAAAGGTCGGTCGTAGCCGCGAAGGCTCGTTGCGTGTCACTCGCAAGTAAGAGGGGCGCACGAGATCGCGCGCCCCCGAAGGTCGTCAAGCTTGAATGAAGCCAAGGATGTCGGCGTTGATCAAATCTGCATGTGTGGTTGCCATGCCATGAGGTAGGCCCTTGTAAATTTTGAGTGTTGGCTTCTGAAGGAGCTTAGCAGACAGCTCCGCGGAATCCGCTACGGGTACCACCTGATCGTCGTCACCATGGAGGACGAGTGTCGGCACGTCGATCAACTTGAGATCTTCAGTGAAATCCGTCTCGGAGAATGCTTTAATCCCCAAGTAGTGCGCGTTTGCAGCACCTGTCATCCCCTGACGCCACCAGTTCTTGACCATCGCGTCATTTGTCGCAACTCCTTCACGGTTGAAACCATAGAAGGGGCCACTTGCCACATCAAAATAGAACTGTGAGCGATTTGCGGCGAGCGCCGCGCGGAAACCGTCGAAGACCTCGATCGGCAGGCCACCGGGATTTGCCGGTGTCTTCACCATAATCGGCGGTACGGCACCGATAAGTACCAGCTTCGAGACACGGCCCTTTCCATGGCGCGCGGTGTACCGAGCTGCTTCGCCGCCTCCGGTCGAGTGACCGACATGAATCGCGTTGCGAAGGTCCAGATGTTCCACGACAGCAGCGACATCAGCCGCATAGTGGTCCATATCGTGGCCACCATTCACCTGGGAAGAACGGCCATGCCCGCGGCGATCGTGTGCAATCACACGATACCCCTTCCCAAGGAAGAAGAGCATCTGGTTGTCCCAGTCGTCACCGCTTAGCGGCCATCCGTGATGAAATACGATAGGCTGCGCGTCTTTCGGACCCCAATCTTTGAAAAAGATTCTCGTACCGTCTGCGACGGTAACGGAGTTGGGGCTTTCCGCCGCACCAGCCTGTGGCTTTTTCTTGTTAGCCGCGGTCGCCGGCTGCCCACCGACAGCGGCCGCGGCCGCTGCTAGAGTCAGAGTTCCCGCTACCACATTGCGGCGCGTAGGATTGAGAGAAGATCTTTCCATCGTTTTCTCCATAATAGACACAATCAGCTGTGTTCCATTTTCAATAAGGAAATCAGCTGTATCACTATGGAATCATTGATTTTTTTTGTAACTTATACATACGTTATATTTGCATGGAATCTTTGTGGCTTCAGCTCATAGCTTGGCAGCTGCGGTGCTTCCCCAGGGGCCAAGTTTCACATGATGGCCAGCAGTGGCTAACGATCGCGGTAGGTCTTCCGGTATTTTTTGCCACTCGTAGAGACGGGTTCCGGGATTGTGATCCTGGACAATGAGGTCACGTTCAACTGCGAGGAAAAACTCAGCATGGATTCGGTCCGTAAACCCTGCAAACAGCATTCGCTGTCTGCGAGATGGCGCATGCCGCTCCCGCACTTCCATCTCGACGATCCCAATCGTGGCGTCCCAATGCGCTACTGATAGCGGATTTTCCTCGGCATCAAGCGCGCGATCCGAGTAGGCAAAGACTTCGGGCAGTTCAAAGAATTCGTCAATTTCGCTTCGGCCGAGTTGCTCGTGGTCCGCTTGCCACTCGTGGACGCTCAAAGACCCCATATGATGTTCTGAGAAAAGTTGGCCGTTCTCTACACGATCATGGCACCGATAGCCAAACCCGTTCTTGCACAGCGCAAGTTGAACGTCTGCGCCGTCGAACTCAAAGGGCCTGTCACGGATGCGATCGATGATCTTTTTGAGGTCTCTTAGGTAGTGCGTATAAGACGTGATTGCCATGTTGAGACCTGAGATGGTCGCGCCCGATAGCCTTCTAGAATAGTGGGCAGTGGGCGCTTTGCTGAAGTTGAGGCAAACTGGAAGCTCCAGCGGCAATTCGACAATACGAACTGGCGCATCCGGAGTCGCCCCTGTGCCTTAACTGACCTTAGGAGCAAAAAGACCTGCCTATAAGCTATACCGAAGTTTGCGCGCCGCATCGGGTCTCAGGTTTCTGCTTTGCTCGGACGCTTTGGCTGTGCTTTGACTTCGAACGTGACCTTACAGTCAAAGAGATACCCATGGCCTCGCACTGTTCGTATAAGTAGGGGGTGGGCAGGATCGATCTCGATCTTTCTGCGCAATCGCAGTATCAATGCATCGAGGCTGCGATCAGAGATTTCGCCCTCATGTAGCCGACTCGCAGCAAGCAGGCGTTCTCGCGTCAAAATGATTCCCGGGTTTGCTAGGAACGCCGTCAGCAGATTGAACTCTGCTATCGTCAATCTTACTTCGCCGGAATCGGAATGAATAAGAAGTCGTTGACGGATAAGGAGCTCGTAGTCACCGAATTCATAGGAGCGGCGCTCCCGACGGTGATTTATGTCTCCTTTATCGCGGATTGCGGCTTTTACGCGCGCGACGATCTCGCGGGTTCCTATCGGCTTGCAGATGTAGTCGCTTGCGCCAGCATCGAGCCCGCGGACTTTCTCTTCCTCGACCGTTTTCTCCGCACCCACGATCAAAATTGGGGCGCTGGTAAGCTCGATGAGATGGTGAATGGTACTCACCATCTCATCCGTAGCGATCTCTAGCAGTAGGGCATCCACTGCGTGATTGGAGAGGACCCCTAGTAGGTGGTTGCTGTCCGTTACATGTGTGGTCCGCATCTCATGCTGCCGCATCAGCTCGGTAAGTTCCAACTGCGTCGCCTGGTCTCGCTCGAGTACGAGGACGTGCTTCATTGCAAGCTCTGCTGATGCTGTCGTTTATGATGCGAATAATCGGTGTCGGCAACCGCGCAACGCTTACTGCTTTATGTCCGTAACCAGATTTGTCTCGTCACTATCGACCACGAAAACTGCGAGAAGGCTGGCCGGTTCAGTGGAGCTAGCGTTGGCGCTCACGCCATGGCGATCACCGGGCAGTTCAGCAAAGTTTTCGCCAGCCTTAAAGGTTTGCTCGGGGCCGTCGTTGACCTTACTCTTGATCGCGCCGGACAGGACTGTCGCGTAAATGAACGCCGACTTGGGATGGATATGCGCCGCCGACGAGCCACCTGGTCCGTATTCGACCAGAACGCCCTTCATGCTTTTTCCAGGCACGTTTGGCAGCGGATGGTCGAATACGATCGATATCTTTGCAGCCCCTCCATGTATGTCGGACGCGCAAACGCTGTGCGTTGACAACGTGGCGGCGGTAAGTATCAAAAGCGCTCGGGTAAACATTTCGGCTCCTTGAGGTTTCTTCAAGGACCATCGTTCAACATGCGAAGACCCGATAGCTCCAATAACGTAGAAAGGCGTTGTACCGAATGACGGGTGCATTTCTCCCGGCCGTGAATCGCGAACGCAGTGTTTCAATAACCCAGCAGATTTTCATCGGAATGCGGACCGCGATATTAAGTGGCGCGCTTGAGCGGGGAGCACGGGTTTCGTCCTGGCAGGATCTCTCGGCGCAGTTGGGTGTCTCCCGAGGGACGGTCAAACGCGCCTATGATCTCCTCAAAGATCAAGGCCTGATCGTCACGAAGGGTAGAGGAGGAACATGGGTCGCAACCTCAATCCCCGAGGAAGAAGCTGCCGAGCCTGGCCCTCCTGTTCAGCCAGCACGTGGATTGTTTTACGATTTTGAGGAAACCCCGCAGTATTTCCAGATGGGTGTTCCGGCCCAAGATCAATTTCCCTCGAAGGCATGGCATGGTGCCTGGCGCAGAGCCATCGCGACAGAAAGTGTCCGCCCTCAGATATATCCCGATCCGCAAGGGCTTTTGTCACTGCGACGTGAGGTAGCAGGGTACCTTGCCATCGCGCGTGGCTACAGCTGCCATCCGAGCCAGGTATTCATCACATCCGGTTTTGCGGGCGCGCTTGGCGTAGTTGTCGGCGCGATGGGCTTTCATGGCAGCAAGGCTTTTGTAGAAGATCCTGGCTTCCCTCGAACACGGCTTGCACTCCAACAAGCCGACGTAGAAACAATTTCCGCGCCTGTAGATAACGAAGGGATGAAGCTCCCATTGGTGAAGGAAGGTGTGCGTTTCGCCGTAATGACACCTGGTCAACAAGCGCCACTTGGGATGCCCCTATCTCCCGCCAGGCGCGCGGAGGTCCTAGATTGGGCTAATGCCGAGGATGCCTGGATCATAGAGGACGACTACGCAGGTGAATTGCAATTGGCGGGCAGAGCATCTCCCGCGTTGGCTGCCGGCGACAATTTTGGACGCGTGTTCCATGTTGGGAGCTTCAGCAAGACGTTGAACCCAGGGCTACGACTCGGTTTTCTGGTTGTTCCACCCGCTCTGGCTGAATTGTTTGGAACATTCGTCGGGTTTCTCGCGCCCGCGGGTTCGATCATCGCTCAACAGGCGGTGCAGAACTTCATGGCTGGCGGTCATTTCTACCGACATCTCCGACGTATGAAGTCCCTGTATGCCCATAGGAAGACATTGTTGGTTGAGAACCTTCGCCACGAGATCCATCCCGGAATACGTTGTGAGTATGAGGGGGGGCTTTCAGTCCGATTGTTTTTTCCGAGTGGGTTAGACGACGTGGCGCTTGCAGCAGAAGCGGATAGGGTCGGTCTCGGCGTTCTTCCACTTTCCCCATGGTATCAATCGTATGGTCCCGGGCGGGGGCTGCTACTTGGGATATCCAACGTGCGAGAAAGAACGGTTCGGGTAAAGTGCGAACTACTTTCGCGGCTAATCTCAACCCATACCTACGGTTAGATTGCTATGATCGAACTACAAGTACACTCTTGCACAGTTGGATCCAACTCTCCTTGGACAACATGGCGAGCCGCGGTGTCGGTTGAAGCGTCCTCCGACACCGCGGTTATCAAGGGTTGCTTGTTACGATCCTCAAATGTTGAGCGCGTGGACCTCGATCATTTCGTCGAAACCCTTGATGCTGTGCAAACCAAGGCAGTCGCTTTGCGCGGCGCACCCTGCGGATGCAACGAAGTCAGCAGATATCAGAATCGGCCTCTTGAGTTGTTTCGTCATGGTCTCAAGTCTCGACGCGAGGTTTACGGCGGGACCAATGACGGTGAAATCCAACCGCCGCTGTGAACCGATGTTTCCGTACATCACCTCGCCTACGTGAACGCCTGTACCAAATTGCACCGGGAATTTCGAGAAGGTACGGCGGGCCGAGGCCTCATATGCAGACGTCAACGCCGCTATCAGCCTCTGACATGCGTCCGGTCGGCTTAGGGGAAAGACAGCTAGCAGCCCGTCGCCCATGAATTTCAGAATTTCTCCACCATGCCGCTCGATAGGATCGGCCATTAGATCGAAATACTCGTTGAGGATGTCGATCACCCTATCCCGGTCCTGGCTTCCAGAGAGGAGTGTGAAATTGCGCAGATCGCAAATCATGATCGCGGCACTCACCGTAGTGCCACTCCCTCGTGTTGTGGCACCATCGAGAATCTGCTGACTGGCATGTGGTCCTACATATGTCTGAAGCAGGGTCCTCGCCAGCTGGTTCTTCAGGCGAATCTCGGTCACCAAGGAAAATAGTGGCAACGTGTTTTGAATAAGTGCGATGTCCGCATCACTGAAACCCTCCGGGCGATCGGTAGCAAAGGTTACGAGGTGCCGGCGACCTTGGGTGTGATCGAGCGGCCATGCGGCATAGTCTGTATGGCCTTGGTCTCGGAGCTCGTCGTACACCGGAAACTTGTGGGGGCCATGTATCTGGATCTTCTGCCTGACCTCCTTCCCAGTTACGATCACATAATGGAATGGGCTCCTGAGAAAGACATCCGTTGCCTCCACGTCGTAGGCGACGTTCTCAACATTGGCATGGTCATAGCCGCGATGCCATATAAGGCGCGTTCCGAGCCATTGAGGGTGATGGACCCTGAAATGAAGAGTTGACCTGCTGAGTACGATACCCGCTTTTGTGAGGCGCTCACAAAGCTGGACGAAGATCCTCTCGGAGGAGGCTTCATCCCTCAAGCCTTGCGCAAGCCATTCAGTCACATCCATGTGGGCATCAGCTGCTTCTTTATTCATCTCTCGCTCCATCGGGCAAACGAGCCCCAAGGTCATCATCACCGATAACCCGACCAAAGCTTATGTATAGATTCATGTGCTGTCTCCGGGGTCATCTCGTGCAGCACGTCGAGATGGTGCCGCGAGTTTGTAACAGGGTCTGTGCCGTCGAGCGAGGCGCAGAATTCTATACTTGTTATTCCCATCGCAGCGAAAATTGTTCTGAGGTACGGGCGGAGGAAGTCAGGTCCGTCGCCGGTGCCGACGCCCTGAGAGGAGGACAGACTCACGAATACCGGCCGATCGGATAGTAAGCCAACCATTCTGTTGTCAACATAACGGAACGTCTTGTTTGGCCTTACGACATGATCGATCCAGGCCTTTAGTGCGGACGGTATAGTCAGGTTGTGGGTCGGTGTAGCAAGAACGATAGCCTCGCTTTCGATCACCTCATCGATAAGTTCGTCGGAGAGAAGTCTTGATCCAAACGGTTCCTCGATGTGAGGGTGTGTACGGGAAGACATCGAGAACTCCCGATCTATGTGAGGCATATTCGAGTCGTTGAGGCATCGAAGAGTGACCTCAACGTTGCGGTTTGATGCAATTAGGTTTTCGACCAACCGGCGTGAGCGACGAGCGCTCGCGGACGCGTGTCCGCGCGGGCTGCAGATTAAATGCAGGATCCTCATGATCTATCGTTTTCACTGGTGTCGAGCTCTGGCTGATGATCGGAAGCAGCTCTCCCGTTGCTCCATGGATATCCGTTGGGATACGCCTGCGGAACATAGATTGGGATAGTTGTCAGTTCTTTCTTGTGGTCCGGCCGACGATCGCTTGAGGTCTTGCTCCACAGCGACTTCCACAGGCTAATGAGGCTTCTAAAGCCTCGCTCTCCAAACACGATATTGAACTCCTGTTGCTGTGACCAGGAATCTACGCGCTCCGTACGAGGATATGCACTATACGTCAGTTTGAGCGCCTACAGCGCCTAGAGATAGCATGCTGAGCTACTGGAGATAGTACAAGGCGGCCCAGGGGCTCCACTGTCCTGATGATGTCGGGCCAAAACTGCGCGGCCCGCGAACATTCATTGATGCCACAGGGGCGATCCGCCCTCCATCTGCAGGCATGATTAGTGCCGGCTCTTGGTCGAGATGAAAGCGAGGAGGTCCGTTGAATTTATTGGTTTCTCCAGAAAGCCTGCTGCGCCGCTGTTCATTGCCGCGGTTTTGGTTCTGGTATCCGCGAACGAAGTCATTATGCAGACCGGCGGGCCACCGCGCTTGACGAGCGATGCCAGCAGGTCCAAGCCACTGGTGCCGGGCATTTTGAGATCGGCGAGCACACAGTGTACTCTACCTGCATCGCCAGAGGCGAGAAACTCGTCCGCAGAGCTGTAGGTCTTGCTGTCAATGCCAATCGCGTCGAAGAAGTCGTGAAGGGACTCCAACAGAAACTGATCATCATCGACGATGGCGACCGTGGTGTGGGGCTTGGGACGCATTGAACCTCTGATTGTGACGGTGGCCGTGGTGAGCCGGTCTTGTTTGCTGTCGGGAGGTTGGAATTATTCCTAGCTAATTAGTTCGTATTGACGAACCAGGTCGGCCAACGATTTCGCACGCATCTTCCTCATCACGCTGCCGCGATGAAGTTTAACCATGATCTCACTGATGCCAAGGTCAAACGCGATCTGCTTATTCATCAGGCCACTGGCCACGAGGGCGAAGATCTGGGTCTCACGAGGGGTTAGGCTATCCGCGCGCGCCTTGATCTCAGTGCGTAGCGATCGTTCCTGCTGCTGGTCCCTGTCCACGGTAAAGGCCGCTTCAATGGCTTCAAGCAGCTCAGGCGTCCGAAGTGGCTTTTGAAGAAAGTCCACTGCTCCAGCCTTCATCGCAGTCACGCTGGTCGCGACGTCGCCATGTGCGGTCATGAAAACTACTGGCAGATCGAAGCCGTGAGCGCTCAGCTTAGCCTGGAACTCGATTCCATTGACCCCAGGCAGCCGGACATCCAGCAGAACACACCCGGAGACGGCCCGTGATGCTCTTTGAAAAAAGGAATCCGCGTCTTCGAAGCCTTCAGCCTCAATGTCGAGCGATTGGAAGAGATCCAACAGCGACAGTCGAAACTGTTCATCGTCTTCGACAATGTGGACAACCTGTCGCGGCTCCAACGGGGCCTCAGCGAATTTGGCAGCTTCTGCCATAACCGGTCCTCCAACCGAGATTGATCCGTTAAGATCCCAGCGACATTCTAGCATCCGTTCCCTCCTGAACAAGTAAACCAACGTTTGCTATCTCGCTGTGTTTCAAGGGGAAAGTGTTTCAATTGCAACCTGATGCGAGCCGCTCTCTGCGATCGGCAACGTTACGCGGAAGACGGCACCCCCCGCGGTATCATTGCCGGCCCAGATTGTGCCACCGTGATCGCCGATAATCGATCGGCAAATCGCAAGTCCCATTCCCATTCCGTCGGCTTTACGCGAAAAGAACCCGTCGAAGATTTTTTCAATGTCGTCTTCGTGGATACCACCCCCGGTGTCACGGACGATTAGCGTTATCGCGTCTTCCAACAGCGCAGATTCAACTGAGATATCGCGCATTCGTGATTTGCTGGCTGCTATCGCTTGGATGCTGTTGATCAAGAGGTTGACGACGACCTGCTGAAGTTGGACGCGATCCGCCAAAATGCGAGGAAGTCCTCCTGCGAGCCTTGTGGTAATTGCGATGTGGTTCGCCTGGCTTTCCGACCGTACGAATAACACAGCTTCCCGCACTATGTCATTGATGTCGATCAGATCCCTGATGGGATCTGATTTAACTGCCATGTCTTTTATCCGGCGGATCACCTCATTTGCCCGGTGCGCGTTCTCCATTATCCGACCCATGATCGACTTTACTTTGGGAAGGTTGGGTTCCTCTTTAGCGAGCCATCGCATACCTGTGTCAGCATCGGTAACGATGACTGACAATGGCTGGCGCACCTCGTGCGCTATTGATGTTACCAACTCACCGAGCGCGGAAACACGAGCCGCGTGAGCAAAATCTGCCTCGATTCTTCTAAGCTGCCGCTCGATCCGCCGTTGTTCTGTGACGTCGATCATCATGATCAGCGTCTTATCCAGTTTCTCGGGGTATTGAGGAAACGTTACATAAAATAGAACGTCGAGCAGTTCACCATCGAAAGCAAGGATTTTCATCTCTTCGCTATAGTTCCGACCACCACCGAAGTGGGCCGTAACTACTCGACCAGCCGCAGCTGGGGTGCCGGCGAATAGATAGGAGACATTTTGCAGGAAGTCTTCGCGACGGATGCCCCGGAAGAGCCGCATTGCGCTTTCGTTAACTTCGGTCACCACAACGGCCTCACTTGCGAACCGCACAAGGTCAGGCTGCGCCGCGAGGTATTCATCAATGTCTTGGACGCCAGACGCCTTCAGTCTCTCTATAACGCCGCTCATTACCCGGGCATCGACTTGCCAAACCGGTAGGGGAATGTTGTCAATGAGATGGCGATAGCGTTGCTCGCTCGCAGCAATTTCCCAATAGGTCTCTGGATCGCTCCATGAACCGGCCACGCTAACGGAGATCAGTGACGGATGCTCGCTGCTGGCGCGCCAGACCGTAAGCGCATCAACTCCGACGATGCGCCTGACAATGGGTATCTCGTTCTCACCCATAAACAGTACCGAGACCGTCATCTCGAGTAGGGCATCTCTATGATTTTTGGGCCAACAGCGATAGGCACTCCTTCCGATAACGGAATTCGGAGCACCCTCGTTTGCAAAGAGTTTAGCCGCCGTAAGATTTAAATCGCGGACTTTAAGATGGTCGGCTATCAGGTGGGGGTCTATGCCTGCCGGAGCGCTTGTGTCGGTGTCATCGCCCGTCATGGTGCGGATGGCGGCAGTCGCATCCTTCACATCCACGCTCCAGACGGCCACCCAGTCCCGCTGAATGCCGGTAGCATGGCCTTCGACAACTCTGGGATCAGCCCGCCGGCCGAACTCTATGAAGGCCGTTGTTTCGTTGCGAGCATCAGAATGCGCCCGCACCCGGATCTCGACTAGAAGAGGAAGCCCCTCTGCTGTCCGCCGCTGGACGATGCCTTGCCAGGAACGCTTCGACGCTATCTCGGATAAGCTAGGCGCATCACCACTTGGCCCGAACAGTTCTGATGGAGTTTTGCCGACGGCTTCGGGCTTTACGATCCCATAAAGCAGATGTGACGCTTGGTTCCAATGGATGATCTGACCGATCCCGTCATAGACAATTATGCTTTCGCTGGATTCATCAGTGATCTCGACGGTCAAGCTGTCCAAAGGGCGGTTGGTGAAATCGACAGCGCTGTCAGTCTTCTCGGCCATAACACCTTCTTCAGTATCCGTTGGCGGATCTAAGTCGCTTTAGTCGGGATCATCTGCCCGATCCCGTGCTCGCGCCGGGGGTGAAAAAGGAGTTGGCTTCGATAGGTCGTCAACGCAGTGCGCTTTCCCTAATTCGCCCATAGCTCGCCAGAGGGCGAGGGCATAGTAAGAAAAGCGACGGAGGAATGTCTGGCTCTGTCTGGATATCTGTAGCGACATAACAACCTCCGTTGATGATGGTGCGCTACGCGGCGCACCATCATCTGGCAATCAGGCAGCGGCACCCGGAATCTTCGCGTGGAGGAGACCGCGGGCAACTGATGTGACCCGACGACCCTGGAAACGTGCGACGGCGAGATGATCGTCGTCCGGCTTCAGGCTGTCTCGAGCAGAGACGTGCGTCGCGCCGTAAGGGGTTCCAGCCTTGAACATCGCGGGATCGGCATAGCCGAGTGGGACAATGATTAGTCCAAGATGGGCCATAGGCGTATAAATAGAGAGGAGTGTGGACTCGTTGCCGCCATGAAGCGAAGAGGTCGACCCGAAGACAGACCCCACCTTCCCGTTGAGCTTCCCTTGGAACCAAAGGCCACCCAGGCCGTCGATATAGGCTTTCAGTTCTGATGAAATGGAGCCAAAGCGGGTAGGCGTTCCGAAGACAATGGCGTCGGCCCATTCAGCGTCAGCCTCGCTTGGAGCCTCGTATTTCTCGTTCATAGCGCGTGCATTCTCACGCCAACCCGGAACCTGAGACATGACTTCGTCGGAAACGAATTCGCGGGTGCGACGAAGGCGAACCTCCGCCCCTTCCTCAATCGCGCCTTGGGCGATAGCGTTCGCGAGGATTTCGGTAGAGCTGTTTCGCGAGTAAAACGCAATCAGCACCTTTGGCTTCGACATGTCTGCCTCCTTGGTTACTGCTGTTGGCTCACGCAACAGCTTGGCCAAGAAAATGGCGAACGCGACCCTTGCTCAGAAGTGGGTAAAAGCCAGAATGTGTGTCCAAAAATTTGGACGATCCCGTTCGATCGGTCCTTCAGTCCAGCGCTGCTGACCCCGGATCTCCCGCCTCACGGTGCAAATGTCTCTGCGAAATCGTCTGTTTCGTAAACGGTGTCCATGATTTTGGACGCTCCGTTTACCGCGAGCTGACTTTTGAGGGCGGCGTTGCGGTTCTACGGTCCCGTCAATCGAGCCGTCGAAGGCCGAGAAGAAACGATAAATCGCAAAGGTGGAACATGAACCAGATGGTAATCAGAGGCGTTAGCAGCCAAACTTTCGTTGCGGCCAACATCAAGCGCACGGAGGATTTCTATAGCAGAGTTCTCGGTCTGCCGGTCGTCAAGCGGACGGTACATCACCATGACGCTCGCCTGCCAATCATAACGTTCGGGTTCCAGTCCTTCGATGGGGAAGCCCCGCGCGGCGAAACGATCACCTACATCGAATGGAACCCGATCTTCTATATGATGCCGGACGGAGGCTTCGTCGAGCAGGAGGCTACCCGTGATGGAGTGGCCAACCCTCGCGTTGGCGATCCCAAAGGCCGCTGGGGTGCTGGAACGAACCATCATCTCGCCCTGCACGTTCCGAACAGAGATGGTCTCCTGATGTGGAAGCGGAGATTGGCTGATCACGGCGTCCACGTTACGGGACCCTACAACCGACACTACTTCCATGCGATCTACCTTCGCGATCCTGACGGTGCCATCATCGAGATCGCCACGACAGAACCGGGCTTCGGGCATGATGAAACGGTCCTGGGTTCAGGTTTCCGGCCGCAGCCTAAGGAAAACCTGATCGGTGGCCGTGATGAAATGCAGGTGGCTGCGGAGACATGGCCGCAGCCATTGCCGCACGTAACGTCCGCTTTTGCCCTCCGTGGCTTTCATCACATCACCTCGATATCCAGCGACGCAGAGCGAACAGAGAACTTCTTCGTTGAGAAAGTCGGCCTGCGACTCATCAAGAAGACCGATTATCTCGACGAGAAGGGCGGCACCCACTTCTATTACGCTTGCGACGAGGATTTGTCCCCGGGATCGGTGCTGACTTTCTTTGGCCTGCCTGGCTATAAGAGCGGGAGACTCGGTACCGGACTCTCACATCACTTCGCGCTCGAAGTAGAGAATGAGGCTGCGCTTGCTGACGAGCATGCTCGCTTCAAGAAGGTTGGGATCGAAGTGTCCTCAGTTCAGGACACAATCTACGCCCGGCAGTTCCTCTTCCGCGATCCCGACGGCCACATCTGCGCGCTCTCCACGCCAAACCGCTTCTTGGTCGATGAGGATGCCGGCTATCTGGGGCAGAAGCTCTGCCTTCCGGAACATCTTGAGCGTGAACGCCGGGAAATCGAGCGTCATATCGCTTACCGGCCCGCTCCGGTGCCGGTGCTGCCGTAGCATGCAACGGGCCCCCGGAACGGCAGGAGCAGAACATGCAGAAGCTTGATTTTCTACCACAGGAAAAGGTCATCTGGGGTCGCAATGTCCTCGCCGATGCCATGGCGGCACTCGGCCGCCATGGCATCGTGAAACCGATGTTATTCACAGTCGAACCACTCGAAGCGTTGGCGAAGGAAATGTTGGCCGCCGTCCGTTCCGACTTTGTCGGCGAGTTCATGGATTTTCCACCACACGTGCCCGAGGCGGCTGTCAACAACGCCTTGCGAGCTTGTGAAGACACGGGAGCAGAATCCATTGTCGCGCTCGGTGGAGGATCGGTTCTTGATGCAGCAAAGGCGGTGTCGCACTTCCATTTCGTTCGACATGGGCGATACCTGCCGATAGTCGCGCTTCCCACGACATTGTCTGGCTCAGAGTTTTCCCACTATTTCGGTGTCACCGAAATAGTGGGCGAAACGAAATTCAAGCGCAGCTATGCCGTAAGGGAAACGGCACCGCGGCTCGTGATCATTGACCCAGAGTTGATCCGGGGAACACCGCGAGCACTGCTGCTCTCCTCGGCAGTGAAGGGGATTGACCATGCGGTCGAGGGAATGCGGCTGATAGAGGCCGACCACCCCCACGCGATCCTTGCCGCCAGTGGCGTCCGACGTTTTCTCGCCGTGCTCCACCGATGGCCTTCGAACGTGGAAACTCGGGACGCAATCGACCGTGGGTTCGTTTCACTAGAAGACCTGCTCCAGCTTCAGCTCGCAGCATGGCAGTGCTACTTCTTCCCCGCCTCAGTAGTATATGGATTGAGCCATCGTATCGGGCATATCCTCGGGGGTACTTTCGGCGTTCCGCATAGCATCACCTCCTGCATCACGCTCGCACCTGTTATCAACGCCTGCGCACCCTTCTATGGCGACAAATTCAAGGTCTTCAACGATAAAGTGACGGGGTTGGAAGCAGCTGCTCAACTGTCGCGCGAGATCGCAGGAGCCCTACGGCTGCTTGGCCTGCCCACGAAATTGAGGGAGATCGGCTTCGACAGAGCTCGCCTCTCGGATGTCTCCACTCTGCTGCTGGAAAACTATCCACGAGAAGTCAACGACCTCGGCGCTGACGCGTCGGACAAACTCACGAGCCTGCTCGAGAGCCTATGGTAGACGGTGAAAGACGACATGGCCAAGCCTATAGACGAGTTGCTCTCTGATTTTGCTGCAGGGGATCTACTTCCGTCAGCAGCGATCGAGACGGCAATCGCAGCCGCCCAATCCTGCCGTGCTGAAATCAACGCGTTCGCCGAAATCGACGCGCTGGGAGCCAGGCTCGCAGCCAGTGCTTCTGACTACCGCTATCGAGATCGGACCCAGCGGCGGCTGGAAGGAGTTCCCGTGGCCGTTAAGGATCTGTTCGATACGGCAGGAGTGGCTACCCGCTACGGATCGCCCGCCTATTCGAGCAACGTGCCCTCTGTCGATGCTGACGCGGTCCGCATCCTGAGGGAGCAAGGGGTGGCTATCGTCGGGAAAACAACTACCCACGAGTTCGCGTGGGGAGTGACGACAGCGAGCGAACGTTTTGGTGACACACTTAATCCTTGGGATCATGATAGGATTCCAGGGGGGTCCAGTGGGGGAATGGCGGCAGCCATCGCGTATGGAGCAGTAAGCGCAGGACTTGGCACCGACACCGGCGGTTCGGTCCGTATCCCAGCATCTCTTTGCGGAATTGTGGGCTTCAAGCCGAGCTATGGACGAGTGTCGACTAAAGGCGTATTCCCGCTCGCCCCGTCGCTTGACCATGTAGGGGTCATGGGGCGCTCTGTTGGCGATGTTAAGACAGTCGCGGGTGCCCTCGGTATAGTCACCGAAACTCGTCTACAAAGCGACAGATATCGACTGGGAATAGTCCCCGACACTGATGATTTGCCAATTTCAGATGACGTACGGCATTCGCTCAGCCAAGCCTGCACCATCCTCCGGCGTCACCACGACATGGTACAAGTTGCGGGATTCCCGTCGTTAAAGCGCGCTTTTGAGGCGTTTGCGGGAATCGTGCTCGCTGAAGGGGGCATGGCTCATTTCAGCCGGTACGATCGGGAGAAAATTCACGAGTCATACGGTCCCGAGACTGCTAGCCGGCTGGAGGTGGCTGCGCAGACGACGATTGGACGCTACGCAGATAGCCAACGGCTCCGCCGGGAGTTTGTGGGCCAACTGGAGATCGCAACGCAAGATGTCGATTTCTTGCTCTTGCCCACCTGTCCATGCACGGCCCCGATGCGCCGAACTGCTGAGATTACGATCGGCTCGTGGACGGGAAGTATCCGTGAGGCACTCATGATCTATACGGCACCTTTCAATTTGGCAGGGCTGCCAGCCTTGTCCTTGCCGATATCTGCGGGATTGGCGGATGGCCTGCCGGTCGGATTGCAAATTGTGGCCGGAAGAGGGCGGGACAATGAGCTCATAGCCTTCGCGTCGGAGGTCGAAAAACTCTTGGGTGTCAACACCACATACGCCCACCTGAAGAGACGTTAACTGGGGGAGCACCAAAAATGTCTGTACATGCAATTCTGATGGAGAAGGGATGCGAGGTGGTAACGGCCTCGCGGAGCGATACCGTACAGGACGCTTGCCGTCTTCTACACATCAATCACATCGGCGCGGTGATTATCGTTGATGAGGAGAACCGCATCGAGGGGATTTTCACGGAGAGGGATGTCGTTGCCGCAATCGCGCAGAAGGGAACCTCCTGTATGGGGATGCAGCTGTCGGAGGTGATGTGGAAAAATGTGTTTTCTTGCTCCCGAACGACGAGCATTAATGCCCTGATGGACGCGATGAACAAGTACAAAGCACGGCATCTTCCCGTAGAGCAGAACGGTAGGCTTGCCGGCATCGTATCAATCGGGGATGCCGTAAGGCATCACATCAGGGCTATCGAATACGAGGCGGAACACATACGTTCATACATCGCCGGTTGAGCTCGTGGGAAGGAATACAAACTTCAATTTTATAGCCATCCTCGTGGGTTAGGAGCTAAAGTGTGACTCGGTCGACAAGCGAGGCGAGGGGCAACACGAGATGCTTAGGCTTTATGACAGCCGCTATTCCGGCAACTCATGGAAGATAAGAATTCTCCTAAATCAGCTAGAAATCCCCTTTGAGAGGCGTACGCTGGATCTAGAGTCCGGCGAAACAAAAACCGATGTTTTCTATGCGTTGAATAGGTTCAGCCGGGTGCCTGTCCTGGAGCTTGAGGACGGACGCACAGTGGTAGAATCGGCGGCTATTTTGCTTTATCTGAGCGAGGGTACACAGTACCTTTATCATGATCCATACCTACGATCGCAAGTGGTCGGTTGGATGTTTTTCGAGCAAGGCGATCTTCAACGCTTTCTTGCCATGGCTCGGGTCTATCACCTTCGTGGCTTGGCCGACAAAATGTCACAACAGATCGAGCGATTGCATGCTGAGGGCTATCTCGGCCTTGAAAAGTTGGAGCGTTGGCTGACCGGCCAAGAATGGCTGGTCGGCGATCGATATACCGTGGCTGACTTGGCGGTGTTCACATACGTTTCACTTGCGCATCAAGGCATGTATGAAATGGGTCGCTTCAAGGCGATCGGCGATTGGCTCGAGCGGGTGAAGGCGCAGCCGGGTTGGATCGATATCTTCGATCGGAGCCCCTACCAATTGGTTTAGTATCGAGCTGGGGTTTCGGAGGTTATGCTTACGAGCGAATCCTCTGAACGGCGGCAGATTCAGAGTGAGTTTTCGGTGAACCGCCTGTCGCCTCCGGGCTCGCATGTTTCAGAATAGCATTTTTCTCAGTGCTTTGATCAATTTGCTAGGCATCGCCGGCATTGTAGTATGGCATCTCCAAGGCCGTTCCCGGCCGAACGAACGACTCGTCACGCAGATTGGATTTTTTTTAGCGATGACCGCGACGCTCGTGGCCGCAAGGATTATGCCTTTCCGGTTTGACGCCCCGCACTTGGACGGAACAGGATCGCTGGTGGTTACAGCGAAGATACTCTGGTGGACTCACCTTTCCTGGGCCACTATTGGGTTCGTCAGGATTTACATCGTGCTCGATGGGAGACCCCGCGAAGCTCGGCTTATTCAAGATCTGCTGGTAGCTCTCGTTTATCTCGGGGTGCTTTTGTCTGTTATGGCCTTCGTCTTTGGAGTGCCAATCGGGACCATCCTCGCAACCTCCGGCGTTTTCGCCATCATTCTCGGTCTCGCCTTGCAAAACACGCTCGGCGACGTTTTTTCTGGTATAGCGCTCACTCTAGGTCGGCCCTATACGATTGGTGACTGGATACTGCTGCCTGACGGAACGGAGGGGCGTGTGGTTGCTAGCAACTGGCGTTCCACATACCTGTTGACTGGCGCGCATAACCTAGTTGTAATGCCCAACAGCGTCCTCGCCAAACAGGGGTTGACGAATTTCAGCAAGCCTGACGAAACGCACCAGGTGGTGTTGGGAATCCGAATTGTTCCGACACATAATCCCGCTTTTGTGGTGCGAGTCATGATGGATGCTCTAAGTAGTTGCAACAGCATCGTTCAGGAGCCGCCGTCAAGTGTGTCGCTTGTGGGCATAGATGCGGCGGCAATTGATCTTCAGCTTTACTTCAAGGTCACCGCTCTGGCCCAGCGGAGCGCCGCGCGAAACGATGTTATCGATCTCATCTACAGACACTCCCAAGCCAGCGGTCTCGTTCTGGCGAAGCCGCTCGGAAGTCAGATTTTTCAAGATGAAGAGGTTGTAGCCCCGAACGTTTCAGCACTGACATTGCTACGATCCATGCTCCTCTTTTCCGGTCTTTCAGACGAAGAGTGCAGGGAAGTTGCCGCTGGAGCTATCGAGAGGAAATTGTCAGCGGGAGAGGAACTAGTCGCAAAGGGAGCCATTTCCGATAAACTGCTTATCATCCGCGAAGGCGTTGCCTTGCGCCGTGATCAGGGGGAGATCGTCGCGAGGCTTGCCCCGGGTGATGCCGTG
>Ga0102589_1000989_pt1 | contig 44458 bp, 40 predicted proteins | sample AraplaMF_Col_mLB_FD_76858 | JGI IMG/M metagenome (GOLD analysis project Ga0102589, IMG submission 76858) | Arabidopsis root microbial communities from the University of North Carolina, USA - plate scrape MF_Col_mLB | ecosystem: Host-associated > Plants > Roots > Endosphere | place: USA...
CCGGGGCTGCGCCTGCGGCCGGGGCTGCGCCTGCGGCCGGGGCTGCGCCTGCGGCCGGGGCTGCGCCTGCGGCCGGGGCTGCGCCTGCGGCCGGGGCTGCGCCTGCGGCCGGGGCTGCGCCTGCGGCCGGGGCTGCGCCTGCGGCCGGGGCTGCGCCTGCGGCCGGGGCTGCGCCTGCGGCTGTGCCCTCACCCTTTTTTGCGGGCCAGCTTACGTCATTGGCCACTACCTTAAAGAATGACCTTGGCAAGATCCTTTGCAATGACGTGAACGGGCGAGCTGTTCCGGTTCCCGGCGCCAAGTATCCATACCTTAGATATTCAAGACGCCAAGGCGAGTGGTCGGGCGTAAATGAAACTTCGCACAATGAAATCGTTAGTCTTGAGATTACGTGCCGATCAATCTGCAAATTGCTTGTAACTCACGGGAAGAGCATTGGAGTGACGCTATGAGATCCGTTTTTGAAACCATGGAGCTTCTGAAAGCGCTGTCCGTGCCTGCTGACGGTCGGAAGCCTTTGGAAAAGGTCGATGTATTCTTCTTGGCGCCCAGTCTCCAAATTGACGTGGTCAGCGAGGAATTTCTACATCTCGAAGAGGAGCAACGTCTCGCCCATCTTCAAAGGATCGTGCTCGATGCCTCAAGCGACGATACATATCGTCTGGACGAGTTAACCCTTCGCCTTCCGGTAGCTTTGAACTTACTAACTTTGGAAGAAGCGAAGAGCAGAGCCCACTGGGCGCAGGTGCGAAATAATTCATCGTGGGTGTCTGCCTTTATAGAAGCTCCCCGGCGTAAAGCGGCTGATCTGAAAGATGCGGCACAAAAGTACGTGCACTTCTATGGGTACAAAGGTGGGCAGGGGCGATCAACGGTGTTGGGACTGCTTTCCAAGGCTCTCGCGGACGATGGATACAGAGTCCTCGTGGTAGATGCAGATATCGAAGCGCCTTCGCTCGATTTGATGTTTGGCGTCTCCGGAGATTCTTATTCACAAACCTTGATGGGCTTATGTGGCTGGGCGGATGATGTTCAGCCCATCGCCGGTGCATACGCAGGGCAGTTCGGCGGACGAGTAGATCTGCTGCCATGCCGTCCTCGGACGGACGCTGCAGACCTTGATTTCTCCTTGCTAGTAGCTAGCGCGCCGCTCGATGCGCGCGTCTACGAGTGGGCAGCGGATAGGCTCGCCCGCGAACTTGAGAAGCCCGAGCACACGTACGACGTTGTTCTGGTTGACCATCGCACAGGAATAGCTTCTTCCGTTTTGCCTTTGATGTCTCGGTTAGGAGGGGCAGCCACCATCTTTGCAAGGACTGACTTCAATACGTCGAAGGTTCCTAGCGAAATGAAGAGGGTAATTAGGGCGATCTTTGCGTCTACCGTTTCGGTCCCGGGCGCCTTCGTAGGATTCCAGTTGGACCCAAACAGAAAGGTTGGTAGCGCACAGTCCTCCAACGAAGCGAGAGTTCGTGATCAATTGCTAGGTGAACTCGCGGCCGCTCTGGATGGGGCTGACGGTGATCAAGGTGCTGAAGTATCTGTTAGTGAATTGGCTCTTAATTGGGTTGATTGGTATCTGGACCGTGCTTTGCTAGAACCAAGTCTGCCGAATGTCCAGAAGCTGCAGAGTGACAATATCGCATCTCTGGGACTATTGCGAGAAATTCTAGGCCTACCGTTAGGGCGTAAGGTCGAAAAGCCTGCCGCTCAGACTTCCGGAAATCTCGCGATCAGTTCGACGCAACTTTCGGTATCTGGTGCGAAGGATGACGGTTTGTTCATCCATATACCGGAAGTCGAGCCGCTATTCGTGCCTGGCAATCCTTACTCGTATGTGTTGGGGCGTAAGGGGACGGGTAAGACACGGCTGCTTCGAGAAATGGCGCATAGGAAGCTTGGCACTCCGTTATTGGTTGCCGCAGACGAGACGGGGACCCTAGCCCTGAGAAGTCAATCTATAGAGGCAACTGAATGGCTTGGCCTATGCGGGGATGCTTCGACTTTTTGGTGGTCGCTCCTTGCTATGTCGGCAGAGCACATTGGCGACAAGAAGCCATTTGAAGAGATAGTTCGCCAGAAGATCAAAGATCAGGTTTCGCCTAAGTCGCTGGCGGATAGGATTGCCTTGAAAGCAACCTTGATGGTGCTACCGGGGTCGCAAACCTTGCTAATCGACGGCCTGGAGACTCTCGTTCCGGCAGCAAGGATTAAGGAGTTTGTAGCAGCGCTCTTCAACATGATGAGCGCCATACAAAACGATCCATCCCTGTCTAGTCGGCTAGTAATTCGTTCTTTTGTCCGAGAGGATTTGGCTTCGGACTCAGTGCAGAACGTTGAACAACAGATGGAGGGGCGTAGCCAGCGGTTGAAATGGAGCGCGCGGTCCATCCTCAATTTTGCAATTTCGAGGTTGCCCTCGTTGCCTTGGATTCGGCGCTCATTTCCTGAGGTATGCGAAGAAATTTCTGCTCGGAGCGATGAGGTCAGTAGAGGCGCGATGTCAGAGCAGGAAGCTACTGCAATGATGCTCAGGGTCTTTCCGGCACGACTCCGCCGAAATAACCTTTCCACTGCCACCTTTCTTCGCCTCTATTTCTCCGATGCCGGAGGCGACGACACAGATAAGGCAACCTTCTATCCTCGCCTATATCTTTCCTTTCTTCAAAAGCTCGATGAGTTGGCTGAGGAAACAGAAGACGCAGTTGAGTCCGACCGGGTTGCTTCGGCATTGTTGAATCGCGCATATGACCAGGCGTCAAGCGAATTCATCAAGGAGACCAAGCAGGAACTTTCGCATCTGCTATCTCTGGAGTACGAGGACGAGAGTGGCGCAGCCGCTGAGAGCGATGAAGTGAGAGTCGCTAAGTTCATTGCCGCGTTTGACGGTTTAAGCACTCCTTTCGAGCACGAGGCGCTGATCGTTCAGCTTCAGTCAAAGACGCAGTTTCGAGAGAAGTCAGTGCGCGATTCGCTGCAGCGCATGAAAGCGATCCGAATGTTTGAAGATCGCCCGGGCTATGGAGGATGGTGGCGAGTAGGCCAGCTTTATAAGATGGGCTTACGCATGAAGTATGTGCGGGGCTAGGGGCAGGACATCTCGCAGCCGCTAGGCGCGGGACGTTAATTTGTGAACTTGTCCAGCGGAAATGTCCGCGATGAACTGTTGTCATCGCATGCATGGGCATTTACCGCCACCTCTCAGTTTCTGAACTTCAAGCCACCCGCACGCGCCTCATGGCGTCGCTGCAGGACCGGCTAACCGCTCCCACCTCCGCCGCCCACAACGGGAGGTCTGTTCAGTATCAGCAGAACGTCGCCGAGATCCGCAAGGAGATCGCCGCCGTGAGCGAAGAGCTTGACCGCCGCTCGTCCGGCGGCTCGCGCGGCCCCATCTACATGGTCTGAGATGGCGCGCCGCACCCGTCACCGCCATCCGTCCGCGAGCGCCAGCGCGTCTGCAAGCCCTGGCGCGTCCATGGCCGCTCACTATGCCGCTTCGGGCACTGACTTGGCGATGCGTGACTGGAACCCGGTCGCCGGCAGTGCCGATGCCGACCTGCTACCAGACCTCGACACGCTGACCGCGCGCTCGCGCGACCTGGGCCGGAACAACGGTCTGATGGCCGGCGGCATGCAGACCCTGCGCGACAACATTGTGGGCTCGGTGCTGCGCCTGAGTGCCACGCCGGATTACCGTCTGCTCGGCTGGACGCGCGAGCGCGCTCGCGAGTGGGGCAACGTCACCGAAGCCAAGTTCCGCTCTTGGGCCGAAACGCCCGAGTGCGATGCCGCGCGCACGCAGAACCTGCTCGGTCTGACCCTGCAGGCGCTCGGCGGCGCGATGCTCAACGGCGATGCGCTCGCCTTGCCCTTGTGGCTGCCTCGGCCTGGCGCACGCTGGAACACGCGGCTCATGATGGTGGAGTCCGACCGACTGGCGACGCCGGTCGGCATGGAGCACCGCGAGGACATCCGCAAGGGCATCGAGTTCGACAAATGGGGCGCTCCTGTCGCTTACCACATCCTCAAGCGCCATCCCGGTGACGCCTTCGCATTCGGGTTCTACGGCATGACGCGAGAGGCGCAGTTGATGGAGTGGGACCGTGTGCCCGCTTTCACTCCGTGGGGCCGTCGTCGCGTCATCCAACTGCACGACAAGGAACGTACCGGCCAATCGCGCGGCAAACCGGTTGTGTCGGCCGTCATGCGTGAGTTCCACATGGCCGGCAAGTACGCGGCGAACGAACTGCAGGCGAGCCTCGCGAATTCGCTGGTCGCAGCCTTCCTCGAATCGGACCTTGATCCGGCATCCGCCGCTGAGCTGTTCGGCGAGAACCCGCGCGATGCATGGAATGCCTCGGTCGCGCAGACCCGCAACATCCGCCAGCTCAAGGGTGCTGCGGTTATCCCGTTGCCCGCCGGTGCACGCCTTTCCAGCTTCACGCCCGGGCGCCCGAACCAAGCCTTCGAGGCGTTCATGCTGGCCTCGCTGCGGCACATCGCGGCGGGCATGAACCTGCCCTATGAGCTGCTGCTGAAGGACTTCAGCAAGTCGAACTACAGCAGCGCACGGGCCGCACTGCTCGAAGCCTGGCGCTACTTCCACGGCCGCCGCCGCTGGCTGTCGGACTACTGGCTGCGCGCCATCTATGAGCTTTGGCTCGAAGAGGCGATCAATGCCGGCGAGATCGAGGCGCCCGGCTTCTACGAGAACCGCTACGCCTACCTGCGTGCGCGCTTCATCTTCGGCGGTCGCGGGTGGGTCGATCCAGTCAAGGAAGCGCAGGCCGCGGCTCTGCGCATTGAGACCGGCATTTCGACGCTGGAGAAGGAGTGCGCGGAGCAGGGCGACGACTTCGAAGAAGTCATGGATCAACGCGCCATCGAACTGCGCATGGCCGCCGAGCGCGGCCTGACCACCGCGCAGCCCATTGCCGTGGCACTCGCTGCCAGCGGCCAGACCCCGCGCGATGACGAGCAGTCCAACGCATCCGGCGGCAACGGTAGCGGCGGCGACGAGGGCGCCGGCAATGACCAGACCGAGGAAACCACCGCATGAGATATCCCCACATCGCCGCGCGCATCTTCAATACGCCGCTGCTGATCCACCCGCAGAAGCTCGACGCCATCATCGCCGGCCTGAGCGAGCGCCTGCTCGGTGCCGCGCCGATGGCTATCGCTGCGGCAGAAGGTTCTCGACTGCTCGTGCCGGAGCTGTTCTCGACGCGCCGCGGCGAAGCGAGCGACCGTGGTTATCGAATGGTCGAAGGCGTCGCCGTCCTCAACGTCAGCGGTGCGCTCCTGCATCGCAGCAGGCTCGACATGGCCGAGAGCACCTACCTCGTCGGCTACAACGACCTGGCGGCGGACCTCGAAGATGCCATGAGCCATCCGGACGTGCATGCCGTGCTGCAGGTCTATGACAGCCCGGGCGGCGAGGCACAAGGTGCCTTCGAGTATGCACAGCGCATCTTCGATCTGCGCGGGCGCAAGCCCATGCGTGCCATTGCCGACGGTATGGCCCTGTCGGCCGCCTACCTCGGTGCCAGCGCGGCGGATGAAGTGGTCGTGACAACCACAGGGTACGCAGGCTCTGTCGGCGTCGTTTCGCGCCACGTCGATTTCTCGCGCGCACTCGATCAGGACGGCATCACGGTGACGCATATCTTCGCGGGTGCGCACAAGGTGGACGGCAATCCCTACGAGCCTTTGCCCGAGGACGTGCGCAGCGCCTGGCAGGCAGAGATCGACGGCCTTTACACGATGTTCGTGGATGCTGTTGCGCGTCATCGCGGCATGGAAGCGGCGGCCGTGCGCAAGACACAGGCGGCCAGCTATTCCGGTGTCGCGGCCGTGGCATCAGGCCTGGCCGACCGCATCGCCACCACCGACCAACTGATTTCCGAACTGGCCGCCAAGCGCGGCCGGTCTTTTCCTGTCGGGCCGACCGCCCGATCCAACGCCAACGACAAAGGAGCATCAATGTCTGGCACTTCCCCAAACGAGGCGGGCGGTCATCAAGCCGCAGTAGCCCCCGCCGGTTCGTCGGCGGCTCCCTCCGCTTTCACGCAAGCCAATGTGGACGCGGCGCGTGCCGAAGGCCGAGAAGAGGGCGCGGTCGCCGAGCGCACCCGCGTGAGCGGCATCTTCGCGCACGAGTCCGCGGCTGGCCGCACGCAACTGGCGATTCAGTGCGTCAGCAGCGGCCTGAGCGTCGAGCAAGCCGGCGCTGTCCTCGGCGCCGCACCGGTGGCTGCAGCCGTGCCCGCGAATGCCTTCGCAACCGCCATGGCCGCGGTGGGCAATCCCGATGTCTCGGGCGTCGAGGCCGGTGGCGGCGCGCAGACGGACGAGGCCGCCCTCGCGAGCCAGATCGTCGCGAGCTTCCGCGGTGCGCGCTGATTCAACCATTCCAAGGAGTTGCGAACATGAACTATCGCGCAAAATTTTCGACGGAAGGCGTCTCTGCCTCCAAAGTGCTCGTTGCCGGCAACGCCCACCTGCTGGTAGGCCGCAAGGTCACGCTGCTGGCCGGCACGGTCTACGCGGCCGGCACGGTTCTCGGCGTCATCACCGCATCGAAGAAGCACACCGTCAGCGCCTCGGCGGCAACCGATGGCAGCGAAGCGCCGGACCTGATCCTGGCCGAAACGGTCGACGCCACCGCGGGTGACCGTGAAGCGCTCGGCTACGCACGCGGCGACTTCAACACGAGCGCGCTCGTGCTCGGTGCGGGCCACACGGTTGCCAGCATCACCGAAGCCCTGCGCATCAAGGGCATCACCTTGCTGGCCGACGTGGCCTGACGCCCAGCACCCAGCAATCCAACCTCTCAATCAGGAGCAACTTTCATGGACATCTTTTCCACCGGCGTCCTCGCCCGTGTGATCGCCGAGCTTCCGGCCCCTGCGCCATTCATCCTCAATTCGTTCTTCACTGCCATGCAGACCGAGACGAGCGAGGAGATCCACTTCGATGTGGAGAGCGGCCGTCGCCGCCTTGCGCCGTTCGTCGCACCCATCGTGGCTGGCAAGGTCGTGCAATCGAAGGGCTTCGTCACCAAGACCTTCAAGCCCGCCTACATCAAGGACAAGCGCGTCTTCGACAGTTCGCGCCCGTTCAAGCGAGCAATCGGTGAGCGCATCGGCGGCGAGCTGTCGCCGGCGCAGCGCCTGCAGGCGTTGCTCGCCGCCGATCTGCAGGATCAGCTCGAGATGCTCGCCCGCCGTCAGGAAGTCATGGCCGTGGAAGCGCTGCGCACCGGCAAGGTCACCGTCAAGGGCGAACAGTATCCGACCGTGGTCGTGGACTTCGGCCGCCATGCCGACCTAACCGTCGAACTCACTGCCGGCAACCGTTGGGGAGAAACCGGCGTCGACCCGCTCGAGGACGTGCAGGGTTGGTCGATGGGCGTCACGCAGCACTCGGGCGCGGCCGGAAATACGCTCATCATGGACGTGAAGGCCTGGCAGCTCTTCAGCGCTGCTCCTTCGGTGCAGAAGCTGCTCGACCGCTTCCGCGGTGCCGACAAGCTCAACGCGACCGTGCTCGGCGAGGGCGGTCGCTACATGGGCAACATCGGCGACTTCGATATCTGGGTCTATGCCGGCTGGTACGAAGACCCGGACTCCGGTGCGCTGACGCCGTACCTGCCCGACCACACGGTGCTCATCACGAGCCCGGACCTCGAAGGCACGCGCGCCTATGGTGCGATCAAAGACGAAGAGTCCGGCTTTCAGGCCATGCCGTACTTCTCGAAGTCGTGGGTGGAGAAGGACCCGGCCGTGCGCCTGCTGCTGCTGCAATCGGCCCCGCTGCCGGTGCCGTACCGCGTCAACGCCTCGATGTCGGCCAAGGTTCGCTGAGGCCCCGAGCATGTCCGCACGCGCGCCCTTCGCCGATATCGAAGCCATGGTGGATGCCGGGGTGCTCGGTCACCTGACGAACGCCATCGCGACGGTGGCGGGCGTCGACGTGCCGGTCATCTTCGATGTGCCGTCCGCGCAGTCCTTCGGCGGGCAGATCGACGCCAGCGCACCTGAATGCAGCGGGGCCGCCGAGCTGCTAGCAAATGTCGAGCGCGGCGACACCATTGTTTTGCGCGGGCGCAGCTACGAGGTGGTGACTGCGGAGCCCGATGGCGCCGGATTCATCCGCCTCGTGCTGGGGAGTCTCTGATGCTGGCGCTCGAGCCCGTCATTGTGGAGCGACTGCGAGCGAGCTTGGCCGAGGCGTGGACCGTGAAGGGCATGTTCTCCGACGCCGGAAAGCGGGAGCCCGACTTCTTCGCGTCCGTGATGTTTGGTGATGCGGATGTGCCGGCCAGTGAGGTTCCTGGCGTGCTGGTGCGGCCGTTGTGGCTCATAACGCTCGTTGGTAGGCGCGCCGATGCAGCGGCCTTGTCGCAGCTCGATAGCGCATTCGCGCAAGTCATCGAGGCGCTTCACGGCTGGGCGCCGGGGCAGGTGACCGGCAGGCGGTGGGAACGTCTTCAGTTGCTGCGCGTGAAGCCGCCACCCTTTCTCGAGAACGGCCTTGTCGGCATCGAACTCGCTTTTTCAACATCGGCCCGCTTCGACGGCCAACCCTGAAAGGAAAACCATGCCTATCGTGCATCAGAAAACCGAGTTGTCGGCCCCGCGTGGCCGCCTGCGTCTCGACATCATGAACGCCCTCGAGGAGCTGACGGGCGAGGAAGAGATGGGCAACTGCCCGAGCTTTGTTCTCTCCATCGACTCGGAGAAGGCGGAGGAGTTTTCGTCCGAAACCGCGGCCAGCGAACTCATCGGCACGATGACCGGAAAGATCAAGCGCACCGCCAAGATCGTCTGCAACAACATGAGCATGGCGACGTATCAGCGCTTCCTCGCCGCGACAAGCGAGACGGTGACGCAATCGTCGGCGCCCGTGACCGGGGAACTTCGCAAGGTGCTGCCGGGCAAGATCTACCAGCTCGGCCAGACTGCCGCCAATCCTCTCGGCGTGCGCAACGTCAGCTCCGTCACGGTGAAGACCGAGGACGGCAACACGCCTTACGTGGCCGGCGAGGATTTCAACGTCGATCCGGAAACCGGCGCCGTGCAAATCATCGCCGGCGGCGGCATCGCCGCTGGCGTGGTGCAGTTTGGCTACACGCCGGCGGCCGGCACGTACCAGCGCCTCAAGACCGGCGGCAACACCACTTTCCTCGCTGCGATTCGTGTGGTGGCCGACAACGCTGCGGGTAGCAATAAGGATTGGTACATGCCCCGCGTCAACGTCACGCCGTCGGGCGAGCTGCCCATCGTGTCGGCGGATGTCGAGTTCGTGAAAGTCGAATTCGACATCGACGTGCTCAAGCCCGCGAACGCAGAAGCCGTCTACGTCGGAGGCCGTCCGGTCGCCTGATGTCCTCGCGCCCGGTCCTACGCGGATCGGGCGGGTGTCGCATGCGGCTTCCAGCGAGGCCGCATCCGTCTCCTGACTCTTCCTCCTCCAGCTACCTCACATGGCAGCATTCAAGCCGATACAGATTCTCATCAACGCCAAAGACGATGCGTCGAAGGTGTTCGACCGTCTGCAGGCGCGGGTCATCGCGTTTGCGGCCATCGTGGCCGGGTATTTCGGTATCCAAGCCTTCACGGGTTGGATCCGTGGTGGTGCGGATCTCGAGCAGGCGCTTAGTCGTGTGCAGGCTGCGACTGGCGCGACCGCGGCCGAGATGCGCGTGCTGCGCAAGGCGACTGCCGATGCCGCAGCGGATTCAAGGTTCAACTTCACCCAGCTTGAGGCGGCGGGTGCCTTGGAGAACCTCGCGAAGGCGGGCTTGTCAGTCAAGGACGCCATCGCCACGCTGCCTGCGGCGATGGCGCTCGCCCGGGCTGGCGATGTTGAGCTCGCGACCTCGGCTGAGTACCTGACGAAGATCGTCAACGGTTTGGGGCTGGCGTTCACGGATTCGGGTCGCGTGGCCGACGTTCTGGCGAAGGGCGCGAACGCGACCAACACCAGCGTTTCTGGGTTGGCGCAAGCGCTGAGCTACGCGGCGCCGCTGGCGAACACGCTGGGCCTGAGCCTCGAAACGACTGTCGCCATCATCGGCAAATTCGCAGACGCCGGCATCGATGCCAGTCGCGCGGGTACGGCGTTGAACAGCATCTTTGCCCAGTTCCAAGACCCTGCTTCCAAGTTCCGGACCGAGCTGGCCGCCGCCGGCATCACGACGACGAATTTCGAGAAGATGCTGCGCGAGCTGGCCGCGGCGGGTCCCGCAGGACAGAGGGCTATCGCTGCTGTCGGGCAGGAAGCCGGCCCGGCGCTGCGAGCGCTGCTGAATCAGGGCATTGGCAAGCTCTTTGAGCTGAAGAAGTCCCTTGAGGATGCGGGCGGTAGCGCGGCTGAAACCGCGGACATCATGCAGCGCAACTTGAAGGATGCCTTCAAGGGTCTGCTGACCGCATGGGACACGGCGAAAAATGCTCTGACAACGCCCGTCCTTCCGCTCCTGACGCAAGCTGTGCAGCAGCTCGCTGCGTCCCTTCGCTCGGCCGTCGCGGATGGAACTATCGGCCGGTTCGGTGAGGCGCTCGCCACGGCCTTCCGCAACGGCATCAAGTGGGTGCAGGCCTTCGCCGCCAGCGTGGACGTGCCGGCACTCGTCGCGAAGGCCGAAGACCTGGCCGTGCGCGTTGGTGCACAGCTCGACAGCATCGGTCAGCGCGCGCAGGCCGCCGGCAACATCGTGCAGACCGTTTGGGGCGTGATCGTGGCCGGCGGCAATGCGGTGGTGGCCGTTACCTTCAAGATCGCCGAGGGTATGGCGAACGCCGCCTCGACGGTGCAGGAAGGCGTCGCCTTGATCCTGTCGGGCCTCTCGCGGGTCACGTTCGGCGAGGTGGCGGCGGCGTTCAAGTCGGCGGCGGCTGAGGTCCAGCTCTCGGCTCAGGCCACCGGTGCCGTTGCCGAGGCCTTCGGAGAAAAGGCGGCGGAAGCCTTCGACCGCGCAACCGAAGGCGCAGAGGCTGCGCGAGCTGGCTGGGCAGGGCTGACCAGCGATGCGGAGCAAACGACGGCGGCAGCCGCAGCCGGCAGCAATGCCTTCGCGGACATGGCGGCCTCGATGCAGGCCGCGGGCGACAGCGCGCAGGAAGCCGGCCAGAAGGCCGCAGGCGCGTCCGAGGCGCAGAAGGTAAGCGCCGAGCAGGCGCGCGCTGCTGTCGAGCGTCTGCGGGCTGAATACAAGCAAGCCATTGCTACCGACAATCTGCAGCTCGCGGCCGAGAAGCTCGAGGAGCTGCGAAAGGCCAACATCGCCGCGGCGCAAGCGGCCACGGCCAACAAGAATGCGCAGACCGAGGCGGCGAAAGAGATCGCTGCGGCCTTCCAGCGGGCCGGCGTGCAGACGAAGACCGAACTCGAGACCGCCGCGAAGACGGCGCTGCGCGACTTCGAAATGATCCGCGACAGCGGGCAGGCCACCGCCATCGGCCTGGGTGAAGCGTGGAAGCGCGCGGCCGAGGCGGCCATCGCCGCGGCGAACGGCATCGCGCCTGGCTGGGTGCAAGCGCAGGCCGCGCTTCGCGGCTTCGACGTGGTGCTCGACAGTGCCGGCCGCTCGACCCTCAAGCTGCGCGACGCGCAGCAGGACGCAACGCAGGCGGCCTACGGCTTGGCCGGCGCGATCCGCGAGGTGACCAGTGCGCGTGAGCGTGACATCGAGACGCGCGAGAAGGCGCTGCAGCTCAAGGAGCGCGAGCAGGAACTCGAGCGCAAGCGCCTGGGCGTCGACAAAAACGGGTTCTCGACCGACAAGGCCGGCAACGCGGTCAACGCCGGTGGCAACCTCAACACGTTGACCGGCATCGCTGCCTTTCTGAAAGAGGCTGGCATCGCCGATGAGAAGAAGGCGCGGGCCATCGCGCTGCAGTTCTCCGACGGCAAGGGAAACATTCCCTTCTTCGGCAACCCGGGCCAGCGTCTCTATGGCGGCGACACGATCAGCCAGGCCCTACTACGCGCGGCCGAGAAAGAAACCTTCTTCGGCAAGGGTGACACGGCCACCACGATCCCGCGGCCGGAATCGACGCGGCGCGTTGACCTGAACCTGCGCCTCAACGGCCGCGACCTGGGCACCGTCAATACCGACAGCGCAGGCGCCGATGCGATTCAAGGTCTGCTCGCGCAGCTCGGCGCTGCTGCTGGCACTTCCTCCATTCGGCCAGGGAACTGAGCATGCCGGCACCGAAGTTTCACACGCTCCACGGGCTGCAGATTCCACGCGGCATGGTCTGGGTCGATGAGTACGGATGGAGCGCCGTCGAGAAGAGCCTCGAGTACTCGCTCACGGGCGCTGCGCTCATCGACGGCGCCAAGCGCCAGGCCGGCCGGCCGATCACCTTGCAGGGCGAGGTCGATGCGGGATGGATCCAGCGCGGCCGGCTCGAGACGCTGCGCCAGCTCTCCGAGGCCGATGCGGTGGCGGCGTACTCGCTCGTGCTGGCCGATGGCCGCACCTTCAACGTGCAGTTTGCGCCCGCGGCAATCCCTGTCGAGGGCAAGCCGCTCGCGCGCCCCGAGCTTCCGGATGACCAGCAGCCCTACGTCGCCACCGTGCGCCTCATCACCGTCTGACCCATGACTATCCTCGAATCCGATATCAAGCTCGTCACCACGCAGGTGATGGACGACGTTCCCAACGGCGGCGGCGCGCCCACGTCCAACGTGATCCCCGACGGCGCGAGCAACAAGATCTTCAAAGACATCTCGGCCGTGGATCGCGCGCAGGGCGATGACTCGATCATGAAGATCGCCGCCACCGTGCAGACGATGAATACCGATACCGCGCTCGGTGGCACGGTCATCATTTCGCGCATGCCGGCCGACCCCGGCGTGACCCCGCTGCTGTTCTACACGGGCGACTTCTTCGACCAGCGCGCGGCCATTCAGGCCCGCATCGAGGCCTACACCGTGCCGGGCGAGGAATTCACGGGCTTCCTGCTGTCGAACCATGTCGCAGGGCAGAAATCGGTCCAAATCTTTCAGCGGCCCGGCGCCACGCCGCCGAACCCGAACAGCGCGCTACAGATCAGCGATGGCGTCAACAACGAGGCGGTGGGCATCGAGAGCGTCGATGTTGAGACGCGCACCTACAGCTATGCCGTGGGCACGTCCATCGTGGACTACGACGCACAGGTGTGCATCTGCACGATTCGCGATGGCCTCAAGCACGATTACTCGGGCACCGCGGCGAACCGCCTGTTCGAGCGCTCGCCCGCCGCGGCCGCGATCAAGCGGATGTTGGTTGCCGACGCGGCACGCTTCTACAGCATCGCCAAGCTTGTCGACCCGATCAACATCGGTGACCTGTCCATCAAGGTGGACCGCACCCATGCCCAGCTCGTGCCCTCGGCGACGACCGAGATTCCCATCGTGGACACGGGCGCCGCGGGTTCCTCGCAGGCCCTGATCGCCTCGGGCGGCGGCAATGTCTCGCTGGCTACGAATGCGCTGTTCGGGCCGAACACCTCCTTCACGCTCGGCAACTCGGCGTTCCCGGGCTCGGTATCCATCGCGACGGGCGCCGGCAACATCACGGACGACGGCGGGCGCCTCAAGTTGGCCGGCCAGACCATCGGCAGCATTGCCTATGCCGCCGGCACATTCACGCTCGCGTCGGATGCGCCGCAGATCACGGGCCCGAAGACCATCACCTTCCGCCCGGCCGGCGCGCCGTCGCAGCTCGCCGATTCCACGTCCATCGCTGTCAGCATTGAAAACCGCCGGATTAACTACCCGATCACGATCTTGCCGCCACCGGCACCCGGCACGGTGCGCGTGGCCTTCCGCTCGGGCAACAACTGGTATGAGCTGACGGACGACGGCGGCGGGCGGCTGCGCGGGGTGGATTCCAGCAGCGGCAGCGGGACCGTGGACTATGCGGCCGGCACCGTGCTGCCGACCCTCGGCGCGCTCCCGGACGTGGGCAGCGAGGTGTTGTTCTTCTGGGGGCGCAAGGCCAACTATCGTGACCGCAGCGGCACGCTCACCGCGGCGCTGTCGATCCCGCTCGCGCTCGACAACGCTGCGGCGCAAGCCGGAACGGTCTCGGTGGACTGGAACGACGGCACGGCTCGCCACGCGGCCGACAACGGCAGCGGCGCGCTCTCGGGCGATGCCACCGGCCCGGTGAGCTATGCGACCAGCACGCTCGACGTTCGGCCTGCAGTGGTGCCGTCGTCGTCGGTGGCCTTCACCGTCACATACAGCCACGGCGCCCCCGAGTCGCGCAGCTTCCCCGCACCGGCCCGCGACGTGGACGGCGGCATCACCCTGAACCTCGGGGCGACCAACATCGCGCCGCGGTCCATCGAGATCGACTGGAACCTGGTGTTGATGTCCATGGGCGGCGTGCCGCCCGACCTTTGGGTGCCTCAGAACTTCGCATCCACGAAGACCGTGACCGACAACGGTGCGGGCAAGCTCGTAGACGGCGCCGGTGTCGAGTTCGGCACGGTCAACACGTCGACCGGCGTCGCGAAGCTCTACCCCGAGGCCGTCGTCTCCATTCCGGTGCCGCAGTGGGCGGTGAACGAGCTGGGCGTGCTGGGCACGGCCTTGTCGCCGAACCTGCCCGGCCTGTTCCGCAACACGCTCACGGGCTACAACTACGTCGCCCTCAATGCGACGCTGCCGGCTGACTCGAGCGCGCTGGTCAACGCGCGATTCCGCGTCGCTGGCGCCGGCACCAGCAAGAGCCAGGTGTTCAACAGCCCGCGGCTTGCGTTGAAGCTCCTGCCGAACGCGAGCGAGGTCAGCGTGCCGGGCAGCGTGCGATTCAGGTTCGGGGGTAAGGCTTACTTCGACCGGGCCGGCGCGCTGTACACGGACCTCGACGCGGCCACCGGGGCGGCGACGCTCGCCGGCAGCTACGACTACGCGACCAACACGGCCGCGTTCACGGCCTGGCCGGCATCCGCGACGAACAGCGCCGAGGTGGACAGCCTGTTGACCTCGCTCGACGGGCAGCCCGTGGACTATGTCGTCTTCCGCACGCCCGTGGCGCCCATCAGCCCTGGCTCGCTGCAGATCCTGGCTACGAAGGTCAGCGGCGGCACGATCAACGTCACCGCGAACCTGGCGGGCCTGATCGAAGGTCCCAACGTGCACGGCACCGTCGATGTCTCGCCGGGCGTCGCAAAGGTGCGCTTCGGCGATTGGGTGACCGCCGCGGGCAACGAGGGCGCGAGCTGGTACGACCCGGCCGCCGTCGGCTCGGACGGCAAGATTTGGAAGCCGGTCCCGGTGTTCGCGAACACCATCCGCTACAACACGGTCGCCACTACCATGGTGCCGATCGATGCCGAGCAGCTCGGCCTCGACCCGGTGCGGCTGCCGGTCAACGGTCAGGTGCCCATCTTCGCGGAAGGCAAGCTCGTCGTCATCGGCAACGCCCAGCGCATGCCGGCGGCCGTGGTGTCCAACGGACAGACCCTCGACACCGGCCGCGAGCGCCTGGCGCATGTGCGGGTGATCGACGCGAACGAGCAGACCATCGAAGCGGGCTACAGCGTCAACTACGACGCCGGCACCGTGCAATTCCTCGACGTAGAAGGCTACGCGCAGCCCGTGGAGGTCGAGCATCGCGTCGAGGACATGCTCACGCTGACCGACATGGGCATCGACGGCCGGCTCACGTTCCGCAGCCGCGTGACGCATGACTATCCGGCCGAAGGAACCTACGTCAGCAGCGCCTTGCGCATGGGCGACCTCAAGGCGCGCACCTCGACCCTGTTCGCGCAAAAGACGTGGACCGGCGTCTGGTCTGACTCGCTCATCGGCAATGCGCCCGACGGCCGCTATGACGATGTGAACTACCCGCTGTTGCTCACGAACAAGGGCGCGGTGACCGAGCGCTATCGCATCCAGTTCGAGACGCCCAACACCTACCGCGTGGTCGGCGAACACCTCGGCGTGATCGTCACGGGGCAGTCCATCTTTGCGGACTGCTCGCCGATGGGGCCGCAGGGCGTGCCCCTATTCACGATCTTCGCGGCTGGCTTCTCGCAGGGCTGGGCGCAGGGCGACGTGGTGCGCTTCAACAACGTAGCCGCGACGTTCCCCTTCGTGGTCATCCGGTGCGTGCAGATGGGCGCCGAGACGGTGCTCGATGACTCTTTCGAGGTGATGGTGCGCATCGGCGTGGACCGTCCCTGATTCGTTGAAAAAAAGGAACTGAGATGGCTTCTGTCGTTGACACCAGCGTCAAGAACTTCAACAACACCATGAGCGGCGCGCCCGTCATCAACGGGGTGGCAGGTTCGTTCATCGCCATGTTCGACGCCGTGGGCGTCAACGGCTTCGATTCCAAGATCGCCACCGGCCTGACCATCGCGGGCGGAGTCGGCACGCTTGCCTATACCGGTGGGCACAGCGCGCAGGTCGATTCGGTCATTGCGCTGAGCGGCATCACGGGAACCTATGCGGCGCTCAATGGCGAGCAGAAGGTGACTTCTGTAGCGGCAGGCATCGTGCGCTTCGCCACGAACATGGCCGATGGATCGGCTTCGGGTACGGTCACCTTCAAGATGGCGCCGGCGGGCTGGGAGAAGGTTTTTGCGGGCACCAACAAGGCGGTGTATCGAAGCCTCTCGCCCTTGAGCACCAAGATGCTGCTGCGGGTGGACGACACGAACGCGCAGTTCGTGCGCGTCGTGGGCTACGAGTCGATGACCGACATCGATACAGGCGTGGGGCCGTTCCCGACGGCCGCGCAGATCGGCGGTGGTGGGTACTGGCCTAAGAGCAGCGTCACCGGGACTGCTGCTGTGCCGTGGGTGCTCGCAAGCGATGGTCGCACCTTTCTCTATCACGTCGCGCCGAGCTACCCCCAGAGCACCGCCTATATCCACGGTATGACCCGAGGGTTTGGTGATGCCATCGCGCTCAAGCCGGGAGGGGATGCATTTGCCTGCTTCCTCAACTACTCGGTACAGCCATCGCCCGGGTCGATGTACGACTCTGCGCTCGATGCTGCGCAATCTGCCCTGTACACGTCGTTCCCGAGGTCGTATTCAGGCCTGGGCTCGGCGCAAGGACATGCGTGCATCCCGTACACCGGGCAAAACGCTCTGTCGGGCCTCGACGGCGCCTTGGGTCCGTTCCCGAGCCGGGTCGATGGCACGCTCAGGCTGAGCCGTCGATTCTTTGCGTTGGCGACTACTGGCGCGGAGCCGCGCGCCGATTTGCCCGGCCTGCTGAGCGTGCCGCAGTCGGGCGCCTTCAATGCTTTCCGAACGGGGGACAGGCAGCCCGGTGCAGATGCTTTTGCCGGCCGCACCCTGATCGCGCTGAACCCCACCAACACGCCCGGCACGCCCAACGACTCGAATACGGGCGCATCGTTCATCGACATCACGGGGCCGTGGCGGTAAGCGATGGCTGCTCATCGCTATTGGCGTGCTGTAGGGGTGGAGGCGACCGGGAAGGCCGGCCTGGCGCTGTCGGAACTGCATCTCCTCGTGGCCGGCAGCCGCGTGGACGCGCTCGCCGTGTTCACGAGCAGCGCGGTGCCGGCGACGGGCTCGCTCGCGGCCCTGCAGGATGACAACGGCGCCACGGGCGCGGCGTGGGGTGCCGGCGACCTTCTCGCGGGGCTGCAGTTCTATTGGGACTTCGGTGGGAGTCCGCAGGATGTGACGGACATGGCCGTGGGCGCTGGTGTGAGCGCGGGCCAGTTTCTCAATGCCATTCAGCTCCAGTGGTCCGATGACGGCAGCGCGTGGACCACGCTGGCGGCCTTCTTCGGAATGCCGTGGCCCGGTGTGGGTGCTAAGTTGAGCTCGATCTCGAGCGTGGACCCGCTCGCAGGAAGCACGGCGATTCACCTGCCGATGATGGGCAATCTCAACGATGCCTTTCGGCCGCCGGTGACCGTGACGGGCGGCGTGAGCTTGACGACCGCAAACGCGAAATTCGGGGCCGTCTCGGGTGCATTCGACGGCTCGGGGCGGGTCGTCGTGGATACCGGACTCGACACGATCACGACGGCTGCAGCGGGCTACACCGTCGAGCTATGGGTGCGCATCGCCACGTTCGGTGTCAATCCCTACTACCTAGTCTCGCGTGGTGACTCGGGGTATCTGTCTGGCTTCGTGCTGAGCATCGACGGCGACAGAAAGGCCTATGCGCAGTACGGCACTGCATCGGGTGAAGTCATCGCCAAGAGCCCGACCGTGATGCCGCTCAACACCTGGGTGCACCTGGCGGCCGTGCGAAACGGTTTTGCCCTGACGCTCTACGTGGATGGCGTCGCGGTCGCCTCGGGCAGCGGGGCGAGCATTTCCGACAACACCCGACCGATCGCCATCGGGTACGACCCTCGGAACTCGCTGCGCGGTTTCATCGGGCAGATGTTCGACGTGAGAGTGACGAAGGCGGCGCGCTACACGGCCAACTTTGTCCCGCCGCTTCTAGCGCTGCCGCGATACCTGTTCGCCAGCATTCGTCCCGTGCCCGAGGCGCCGCGCGTGCTCAGTGCCGCCAGCGTGCCGATGGTCTACGGGCAGACCCGCGTGCGCGAGCTGCTGCGCGGCAGGTTCGACTTTCTCACCGGCGTGCTCGGCAAGGGGATTGGCCGAGTGCGAGGGCAGACCCTCGACTATGTGCCGCCCACCAACCAGCCGTACCGCTGCCGCGTGCGCTTGATTCGAGAGGTTGACGGTCTGGTGGTGCGCGAGCTGTGGAGTGGCGCCGATGGCGGCTACGACTTCCAGTATGTCGATGAACTGCAGAGCTACAGCGTGCTCGCGTACTACCTCGATCACGGTAAGCGCGCGGTCGTCAGCGACGGCATGACGCTCGCAAACGGCAAGGTCGAGGTGATGGCATGAATGTGCTCGCCATCAATGCAATGCTGGCCGGCCCGGGCCTCGTGCCGTTCATGGGCGAAGGTGCCCGCATGGTGCTGTGCGACGGCGCGCAGCCCATCGATGGCGGCGCGCTGACCACGATCATCGCCGCGGCCGTGCTGGCGGTTCCGGCGGGCAGTGCGGCCGACGGGGCGCTCACGCTCGTGCAGGCGAATCCTGATGGTGACCTCGCCACCGCGACGGGTATCCCGACATGGGGGCGCGTGGAGCGCGCTGACGGTACGTGGATCGCGTACTACAGCGTGAGCGGGCCGTCTGGATCGGGGCAGGTCAAGGTCACGGTTGAGAACCCGCCTCCGGGCGATCCGGAAGCCAAGATCTATCAGGGCGGAACCTTCTTCATCAGCGAGGTGAAGATTGGCGGGTAACGACCTGATCTTTCGGCAGCCGCCGGCCGGTGGGCCGCCGAATGTCCTTGTCTTCGGTGAGCCGGAGACGCCCAGCAGCGGCGCGGCCTATGCAGTGGGCCGCATCCCGCTGCCGGCATTCATGGTGGGCGGTGCGGTGCGGGTCACGGCACCGCCCAAGGCGACGGCCGTAGGTCGAATTCCGCTGCCCGCGTTCATGGTGGCCGGCTCGGTGCGCTACGACAGCGCGGCGCAACGCCCGTTGATCGGCGCGGTGGTATCGCGCTGGCAGCAGGCCCGGAGCATCGAAGCGCCCACCCTGGCACGGCACCAGGTGGCGGCGACTGCTCGTGTGGGGCGCGTCTCGCGCTGGCAGCGCGCCGAGCCGCGGAGCGCCGGCACCGCAGTGGCTTGGCAGGAGGCGAAGCAATCGCGCGCGGCGGTGTCGTTGCGACACCAGGCGGCGGCCGAGTTGAGCAACTCCACCGGGGTGCACTGGGAGGAGGCTGGGCGCGCGCTCGGCGCCGTGGCGCTGCGCTGGCAGGCTGCGCAAGCCCTCGGCGGCGGCGTGGGGTTGCGCTGGCAGGAGGCGATCCGCATGCAGCGGGGCGTCGCCGCGCGCTGGCAAGCGGCCAAGGCGTTGGCGCGCCGGCACGGGGAGGCTTTCGGCGCCGCGCGCCAGGTCGAGCGCGGTTGGGTGTCGCGGTGGCAGGCCGCGATGTGGCCGCAGCCAGGCCGCTCCGTGGTGCCGCCCGGCGGCGACCCTTGCTATGAGCCCTCAACGCGGCTCGTTTTTCGTGAGCCGCAGCGCCACACCTCGGCGCTCATTTTCATCTGCGAGCGGCACGGCCTGCCGCCTGGCACCGGCGAAACCGTCGTCGTGCCCATCTTGGAGGTCTATTCCGTGGAGAACAGCATTGCGCTCTCGCGCGTCGATGGCGGCGACATCATCGACGCCAAGGGCTTCGCCATGTCCCTCGACGCCGACTCGTGGACATGGCAGTGGAGTGCGACGATTCCGGCCTCGGCGCTGCCGCTGGTGGCGGCCGACAGCAACTGTGATCCGGTCGAGGTCATTGCGAACGTCAACGGCGTGCCGTATCGCTTGACCGCCGAGAGCTATCGGCGTGATCGCAGCTTCGGCAAAGCCGAGGTGCGTGTGCAGGGGCGAGGACGTGCCGCGGTGCTCGACGCGCCGTATGCACCTGAGCTCAACTTCGCGGCGAGTTCGCCGCGCAGCGCGGCCCAACTCATGGCGCTTGCGATGACGGTCAACGGCGTGTCCAACGGGTGGGGCATCGACTTCGGCATCACCGATTGGCTGGTGCCGGGTGGCACCTGGGCGTTTCAGGGCACGCCCATTGCCGCGGTGCTCGACATTGCTAGCGCGGCCGGGGCCATCGTGCAACCACATGCGACCGATGCGACGCTGCGCATCCTGCCGCGGTATCCGGCCGCGCCGTGGAACTGGCACACGCTCACGCCCGACTTCGTGCTGCCCGCCGCGGCTATCTCGGTGGAGGGTGTCGAGTGGGCCGCGAAGCCGGACTACAACCGTGTGTTCCTCTTTGGCGCGACGGATCCGGGTTTCCGCAGCCAGGTCACGCGCAGCGGCACTCAGGGCGACAACGTGGCGCCACAAGTCGCGCATGCGCTGTTGACGCACGCGGACGCCGCAGCGCAGCGCGGCCTCGCGGAACTGAGCAACACCGGGCGGCAGGCAACCGTGAGCCTGCGCATGCAGGTACTTCCCGAGACGGGCTTGATTCTCCCTGGCTCGCTCGTGAGCTATGACGGCGGAGACGCGGTGCGCCTGGGCCTCGTGCGCGGCATGCAGCTCGACTGGTCGCGCCCGACGTTGCGCCAGGTGCTGAGCCTTGAAACGCATGTGGAGGCCTGACGCATGAGCCGCAATCTCTACCGCGCTTTCCTCGACCTGCTGCCGGCCACGCCGTTGCAGATTGCGACCGTCACGGCGATCAACGGGGATACCGCGCACCTCGTGCTGCCTGGCGGTGGCGTGTTGACTGCGCGCGGTGTCGGTGGGCGAACGATCGGCGCCGAAGTGTTTGTGCGCGATGGCGTGATCGAGGGCGATGCGCCCGCCGGCCTGCCCCTCGTGCAGCTCGAAATTTGACGAAGAAAGCAGAGGGAACCCATGGACATAGGCGATATCGCCGCGAACCCCATCGCGCAGCTCGTTTTCCTGATCTTGTCGGCCGCCGGTGGCTACAAGGTGTGGCGAGCGCAGCAGCCCACCGAGGCCAAAGAGCGCGCGGACAGCGAGGGCCAGATTGCCGCGCTCGGGACGTGGAAAGAACTGCTTGAGGGCGAGCGCGCGGCTCGCGTGAAGGCCGAGGAGCGAGCCGACAAGTTTGCTGCCGAGCGGAACGAAGCGATGCAGCAGGTTTGGGAGATGCGGGGCCAGCTCAAGGCGATGAACGAGGCCCTCACTGCGCAGACAACCGAGCTTGCGTCTTTGCGCGATCAAGTCCGCCAACTGAAGGAGCAAATCCATGCGCCGCAATGACATGCCACTCGATTCCGACGCTGCACCGCTCGAGGAGCTGCCGCGCGTGCGCGTCCCGCGCCAGTGGCGCCGGCTGCTCGAGACGGCGGCCATCGTTGGAAGCCTCTTCCTCGGTGGCTTCGGCCTGGGTTACTTCTGGTCCACCCGCAACGCCGAGGCGCTGCTCTCGCGGCAACGCGAAGACCACCTCGCAGAAATTGGGCGGCTGCGAGAGGCCTATGGCGACCGCCTGTCTTCTATCGCTGGCCGCGTGACCGAAGCGGCCGATACCGCGGCGAGCGCTGCCCAGACCGCGGGCGAGGCCGCGAGCACTGCCCAGAACGCCGCACAAACCGCCAACCAGGCCGCGAAGACCGCGGCGAAGGATCTCAAGAAACCATGATCGACACTCAGACCCTCATCGCATGTACCGGCGCTTCGCGCGCGAACGCCGAGCGCTACACGCTGTATCTCGCCGACGGCATGAACCGCTTCGGCATCCATTCCGACAATGCGGTGGCCGCGTTCCTCGGGCAGCTCGCCATCGAATCCGATGCGCTGCAGAAGGTCGAGGAGGATCTCTACTACACGACGCCGGACCGCCTGCGCGAGATTTTCCCGAGCCTCTTCGTGAAGGGCGGCTATCGCGCCGAGGACTACATCCGCAACCCTCGCGCGCTGAGCCAGCTTCGCTACAAGGGCTTCCACGGCCGCGGCTTGATCCAGTTGACCTGGGAGGGGGCCTACATCGCGGCTGGCCGCGCCATCGGTGCCGATTTCCGCGGCAATCCGGATCTCCTGCTGCAGCCGCAGCATGCGGCATCCTCGGCATGCTGGTTTTTTGCGGAATACAAGGGTTGCATCGGTCCGGCCGAGCGCGGCGACATCTACGACGTGACCGGCCGAGTCAACGGGCCGAAGCGGCTCAAGCTGGCCGAGCGCAAGGCCGCCACGGCGCGCGCACTCAAGGTGCTGAGCGCATGAGCCTGCTGCAAGCCCTGTTGGTGGCACTTGGCATCAGCGTGGCGGGCAATGCCGCGCTCGGCTGGGCCTGGGTGGGCGCGCGCGAGCGCGCGGTTACGTCGATCCTGCAGCGCGACGACGCGCGGGCTGCGGCCTCGACCTGCAGCGATGCGACCGACGATCTTCGCGAGCTGGCCGATAAGCGCGCGGCCGAGGCGAAGAGGGCGCAGGCGCAGGCCCGCGCCGCTGCGACCGGGCGCCAGCAGGTGGCAACTACGATCCTGAGCACGCCGCCGGCCGTGCCGGGCGACGCCTGCGCGAGCGCGCAGGCGCGAATCGATGGCTGGTTGAGGGGGAGGGCTCGGCCATGAAGCGTTTCGCGCTCCTGGGGGGCGTGGCGGCCCTCGCTGGGCTCCTCGCGGCGTGTGGGGTGGCGCCGGTGCAAACTGTGAAGGTGCCGATCCCCGTCCCGTGCGATGCCGCCGAGCCGGCGCGGCCGGCCATGCCGACCGAGGCGCTTTCGCCTGGCGTGGATCTCGACCGGTTCGCCGCGGCGGCCATGGCGGAAATCGAATTGCGTGAGGGCTACGAAGGCGAGTTGCGCGCGGCTGCAAGAGCTTGCACGTCCCCAACAAACTAAATCATCTCATCAATCGATTTGATTAAGTCTTCCACAATTTCTTCCACGCCAACTATTTGCCTGCGAATTTCTTGAAAAAGGCTTTGCATTGTTTTGAATGCTTCAGGCATAACCTCTTTGAGTTCTTGGTCGCTGAAGCTATCAATCCAACCCGATTGGCGAGGTTTTTGAGGATCTTTTTTTCTTATCGTCAAATAGTAATCGGGATCGACTTCATAATCGGCGTCGGGAATGTTTCGACTTAATCCCAATCTGAATCCGTTCACCATTGTAGTAAACTCGTCGTCGCCTAATCCCTCCTCCCACTTTATTTCTTTGTCTTTTGTTTTTGCGACTAGACGTTCAAGCAATGCTGCAACTCGACTAAGTTCCATTTTTAACCTTCCGTGATTTTTCCGCATCGACCTTGTCGGCCCAATCTATCGCTGCCTTTGCTTGTCGATGTTTCGTCTTCAGGATTGTCTCATCATCTTTGAAATTTCGTAAATCTATCGGTCCTTTACGAGCAAAAATTTTAATATTTTCCATTAGCTCAACTAGCAAAGTGTCTTCCTTTTCCGTTGCTTTTATTTCGCTGGAGATGGAAACGATTTCGTCTTGCAAATGAGGTAGTCTGCTCCAGTCGCTGGAATGATAGACATCTCTGGCAATTTTTAATCGATTTGAGAGATCTGTGAGCCTGGAGGCAATCTCAATTCTGTCGCGTTGACTTATGGCGGCTGAAGCTGCAGCTCTTGCCGCATTTTTTGCGGATGTGGCTTGCCAGGCTGCAATTATCGTAATGACTAGTCCCGCAATACCCGTAAGATCGCCTACGTGAGCACTAGTTAGAAATGTTCCGAAACTGCCGAGAGCATCTTTTGGAGATTCGGACTTAAATTCTTGTCTTGAAGGTGAGCCCTCTTTAGATGACAAGGCAACAGTGGTGCCGAGATCTTTATCTGTCAAATTTGCCTCGCATCAACCATTGATAGGGATAGTCTTGTCAGTATCAAGATGTATGGTTGCGTTCTCGAATGTACTCCAGTCTTGATTGCTTCATGCATTCGAGCGCTCGAAAAAAACCCGCCCATGACGGGTTAAGGGAGGGGGAATGATGCTGATACAGCTTTTCGTTTATCGCATCGGTTGCCGGGCTTTGCGATGAACGATGTCGCAGTGCTCAGTGAACAATCGTCAACGGGCTTGCAAGCAGCTACGCCCGGACGATGGGCACTTGGTGCCAGTCGGTTGTGTAGTTAGGGGTACGGCGCTGTTGCCTCATCGTCCATTCGCGTTGGTCCTCCTCGGTACCGGTGCTCGCGATCCGTAGCGTGCCCCTGCCGTATCGATCGTTGAGAGTGTCGACCGCGCGCATCAGCTTGCTGCGCTCTCGGCCTTCCTCGCTCTCGAGGTCTAACTCGCCCTGGCGGATGCTCCCGTCATTGAGCTCAAGCAGCATCACCCCCGCCTTCGCGATGTTGTAGCCTGGCTCGAACAGCAGCTCGATGCCCAGCACCGCCGCCTGCGTGATTGCGGCCGTGTCGCTCGTTGGCCGACGAAGCGGCACCGTCAGCGAACGCGCAAACTTCGGGCCTGGCCGAAAGGGTGACGTGTGCGCAAAGACGTGGACCATGCCGGCCAAGCTTCCTTGGCGGCGCAGCTTCTCGGCCGCGCGCGCCGCAAATTCACTTACGGCTTCGATCAGCGGAGGCAGTTCACGCACGGGGTGCCCAAAAGAGCGCGTGCATGCAATCTCCTTCTTCGGCGATGGCGCGTCGTCAAGATCGATGCACGGTAGCCCCTGTAGCTCGCGCACTGTGCGCTCGAGCACCACGGACCATCGACGCCGTGCGGTTGCAGGGTCGAGCTTTGCGAGGTCGAGCGCGGTGTTCACGCCGCCCTCGCGCAACTGATCGCCGATGCGTCGGCCTACACCCCATACGTCACCTACCTGTGTGCGCGCAAGCAACTCCTCGACCTCGTTCCCCGACAGAGAAGAAAGGTCGCAGACCTGGGCTTGTGTCGTGGGATAGCTGCCGGGCTTCCGCTCGGCGTCCTTGGCGATGCGGTTCGCGAGTTTTGCGAGGGTCTTTGTGGGTGCGATGCCCACGCAGCAGGGAATGCCGATCCACTGCAGGATGCGGGCGCGCACGGCTCGCCCTCGCTCACGAAGATCCCCTCGCACGCCCGTGACATCGATGAACGATTCATCGATGGAATAGATTTCCTGTCCCGGCCCCATGCCGGCCGCCAGGCTCATCATGCGGTCCGACATGTCGCCGTACAGGGTGAAGTTCGCAGACAACGCCACGAGCCCGGCATGTTCCTCGAGGTGCCGGAACTCGAAATGCGGCTGCGCCATCTTGACCCCGAGGGCCTTTGCCTCGTCGCTGCGACTGATCGCGCAACCGTCGTTGTTGCTTAGAACGACGACAGGACGCCCCTGCAGGCTGGGCCGGAAGACCCGTTCGCAGGAGACATAGAAATTGTTCCCATCAAGCAGCGCGAACATCTCACGTACGAAATTGCTTGATGTTGCTCGTCACCACACCCCACACCTCGACGGTCTGGCCTTCCGAAGGGGTGATGTCCGGGTAGGTGGGATTTCCCGCCTTGAGCTTGAGACGACCGCCGCGAAGATGTAGAAACTTCACTGCGAAATCGCCGTCGATCACGGCCACGACGATATGTCCGTGCTGCGGCTTGATCGCCCGATCAACCACCAGCATGTCGCCGTTCTCGATGCCGTGCCCGCTCATGCTGTCGCCGGCCACGCGGAGGAGGAACGTGGCCTGTGGGTGCGTGATGAGGATGGCATTGAGGTCGATGCGCTTGACGAGAAAATCCTCGGCAGGCGACGGAAAGCCGGCGTGTACTGTCACCTCGGCCGTCGGCAGCAGCAGGCTCTCGGTGCTCACCTGCACCGGGGCGGGTTGTGCTGCAATACTGTTCATACATACAGTATAGGTCGGGCAGGCGCAGGGGCGTCACCCCTTTTGCTTACAGCGCCCTGGGGCGCGCATCGGAGACACCTAGCCATGTGCTTTTCCGCCTCGACCCGTGCTGAGCATTCCGCCTTCCGGCGGCTGTTCCCGAAATCCCTGCTGTCGATCAAGGACTTTTACCGGGAATACATCTCGCGCAAGAAGAAGCCGAGACCCTTCGTGCCGAAGTTTCCGAAGGCGATGGACGCCAACTTTGCCCATCCGACGACCGATGAGGAGCGGGCTATCAAGGCGTTGATCGATGAATTCGATGCCGCGCAGGCGATGGTGTATGAGCGGACGCTCTTTGAGCAGCGCGCGCGACTGGTGAAGGCCGAGCGGAAGTTGCAGGACAAGGAAACGAAGACAGCGCTTCACGATCAGCGCGTGGCTTCCGAAAAGATCGCAGCCGCCCTGGCAAAGCTCGAGGACTTAAAGCGTGTTGAACTGAAGCCGCGGGACGGGCGCATCTTCCCGGGCTGGTATGCGCCGGTGCTGGTCATCGAGGACGGCCAATGGCTCATTAAGCCTATGCGCTACCAGTGCCGGCCGGCGGGGAAGCCGGCCTTCTACGACACGAAGTACCCGGGCACCTACAACGCGCGGCGCAACAACCTTGAGGGCTTCTGGAGGGGGCAATTTGGGCAGACCCACGGCCTCATGATCGTGGACGGCTTCTACGAGAACGTGAAGCGGCACGACATGGAGCACCGCGAGCTACGAGAGGGCGAGGAGCCCGAGAACGTGGTTCTCGAGTTCCGGCCGCGGCCGACGCAAGACATGCTCATTGCCTGCCTGTCCTCGCATTGGATGCCACCGGAAGGATCAGATGAGCCCGAGCTGTGGTCTTTCGCGGCGATCACAGATGAGCCGCCGCCGGAGGTGGCGGACGCGGGTCATGATCGCTGCATCGTGCAACTGCGACACGAAAATGTCCAAGCTTGGCTCACCCCGCAGGGTCAATCAAGGGCTCAGCTTGAGCAGCTGCTTGAAGATAAAGAGCGCCCACATTACGAGTATCGGTTAGCTGCTTAAATAAGGTAAAAAATGAAAATTGAGCTTCTACGAGAGCTTGAAAATCTTATTGAGAACAAAATTTCCGAATCGCCAATACTTGAATTCAAAGCTGGGGAGGCGCTCAAAAATTCAGGGAGAGCGCCGGCCGAGATGGTCAAGGACATTTCTGGCATGGCGAATGCGGCCGGTGGTCGAATTATTTACGGAATAGCGGAGGGTGGGCAGAAAAATAATCAGCATGCCGATAGCTTTTCGCCGGTGACTGATGAGGCAATCTCTGCCGATTGGATAACGCAAGTTGTGGCAAGCCGAACATCTCCGCCTATACCCTCTATACGAATTCAGTCGGTACCTAAGGACAGCGGCAGAATTTTTGTCGTTGATGTCGAGCAAGGGGGCACGGCGCACCAATCGCTGTATGACCATGTCTATTATCAACGCATCGGTGCCCAGGTATTGGCGATGCAAGATTTTCAAGTGCGTGACGTGATGAATCGTAGGTCAGGGCCAATACTTAACATTGCCTTAAGAATAAAAAAATCCTCATTCCCAAACGACGACGGCAGAGGATATCTTCTATATCCTGTGATTGAAAATGTCGGGCAGCTCACCGTTAATAACTGGAGGCTTCAGGTTTTGGCGCCGCAGTCTGCCTATTATCAAGATCCAAGCCGCGTGTTAATTGGAGGGCATAGGCTAATTGCGTTGTCGCAGGAAAGATCTAAATCTGGAGACTGCAATGTCTACACGTATTCGTCTGGAGCTTTGGCTGTTATAAATAAAGATGCCTTGCATCCTGGCGAAGTTTTGGAATTGCAGGGCGGGTCGTCTCTTCCTGAAATTGGCCTAAAAGTACATGCTGAAAACTTTGAAAAACTAAGAAAATTATCGGCATCAATCTATTGGCGTTTTTACAGCCTTAATGCTCGTCCGATACTTGGCGAATTGAAGTTTGAGGACTGGTGTGATTTTTAAGGTGTCGTTGCTCGGCTCGGCTCGGCTCGGCTCGGCTCGGCTCGGCTCGGCTTGCATGTGCCGCTGTTGTTTTGTCGCGTCGGGCGTCGTAGTGTTTCTGTAGGCATTTTTGTAGGCGTTGTTGATAAAACAGGCCGCATGAATGCTGAATATTTGCCTCCCTCTCTTGAGCAGTCAATACTAGAGGTCCGCATTTGTGCGCGTCCGCCCCTATGAGTGTTATTTCGCGCTAATGCGCATGCCTGCATTAAGGTGTCGATATGAACAGCAATATGACTATGACGTGCAAAATTTGCGAACAAGACACGGATTGCCGGATAGGCTACTCAAACAGGCAAATTCAACCGCTTAGTTTTGCCTGCCCGCATTGCGGGTCGCTAATGAAAATCACGCTCGATATTTCTCAGGCGCCACGCTCGATTTTTACGTATGAATCGTGCGAAATGTCCAAAAATCAGCCAACCGAGCTTTTCGATGGATCAAATCCGTTTGTGGATTTGCATTTGGATTTTCCGGTGAAATTTGCGAAATATACGCAAGGTCACACTCCATTTCTAATGGCCGTGCAAGAGCTATATGAAGGCTCCGAACCGGAATTGGGGGCGCGCAAAATGGCGTTTCATGTTCAAAGGCTGGATCAGTTAAATTATTTTCATGATCGTGCTGGTGAAATTAAAGCGATCATCCGACTTTATAGCGGAAATAACAAGCAATTATTTAAAAAGCGAGTTGGTGAATTTCTCAGGCGCGATCAAGGCGCCTCGCTAAAGCCTCAGGACGTCAATGCCTCGCTTTATCAATTCATTAGCTTTGTATTTTTGCCGTTCGTAAATTTTGGTGAAATCAAAGAAGTTGTTGATGGCTTCTCTGAATTAATTGAAAGGCTGCCTAGGGGTGCCCTTGAAAAATTTGTATGGTCGCTGATGGCAAGTGGATTCCTTGGCAATCTTCAGAAAGATTGTTTGAAAATATATCCTGAAATTTATAATGCAGAAATGGCTCTTCGACCTGCGTTTTTTCTCGATCTAGTCGGTGGCCACGAGAAAGCTAAAACAGCGGCTAGAATTTCAACCAAAGACTTCCAGTCCTATAAAGATCTTTATAAAGATATCATAGAGGTTTTTTCTAGACAACTTGCTATTCTCGCGGGAATTAATAACATAATTCAACGGGGAGATAGCGAATCATTTCCCAAAATTGATGGCGGAGCACTGAGCTCCATGGAAAAATTCACTGAAAAAGCACTTTCTGATAAATTCAAGTACTTGGATAATTGTTTTTACAAAATTAATCCAGACGCAATAGACGCGGGAGTTAGAAATTCAATTGCGCACAATAATGTAAACTACGACGAGATTTCGCAAATAGTCACTTATTATCCAAAAGGTGGCGGCATTGCTCAAACGCCCGGTCAAACCATCTATTTTTTGGATTTTATGCGGATGATTCTTGTGCTATTTCGAGAAATGCACAATCTTCATCACATGATTAAAGCGTTTTTTTATTTGGAGTATCTTGTATTCCAGCCAGGTAGAGAGAAATTAGCGGCGAAAAGCGGGAATGACTGACTCAGTTCGCAGCGAACATGTCCGTGCGATCAGTACATCCATCCAACTGCTGGTGTAGTGGGGCGTCTTGTGCTGATGGCATCCTTTGACTTTGGTGAGGGTGGCCTGGCTTCAGGTAGGTGCTAAGCAAGATGCCGCGTTGCTCTCTCGCGACGAAGTCAAGGCCTATCGTGTAGGCATTTTTGTAGGCATCCCAGCAAAAAATCTTTGGGAAGCCGCATGAATGCTTGATCTTTGCCTCCCTCCCTCTCCTCCAAGAATGGCCCCGCAAGGGGCTATTTTTTTGCCTGTTCGCCATCGGAAAGCAGGCAGGCGTGGCCCCCGTCACCAAGAAGAGGCGCCCGAAGACCACGTTCCGAGAGTGCTGGCTGCCAAATGCCGTTGCCGGCCCCGGCGTCACACGGCAGGCAACCCGTCCATCACCAGCTTCACGCCATCCGCGAGTTCCTTGGCGCTGACATCCGAGACCTTGCCGGCCTTGCGCAACGCTTCCACGCTGTCGGCATAGCGCTTCAAGTCGTTGCGGATCGAGTCGTAGACAAACTGCGAGCCACTGCTCTTGTCCGCGAGTGCCACGTTCTTCGCGATGCGGGCCGCCCGATCCATGTAGGCGTCGAGTTGATCCGGGGTGGTCCAGAGATAGAAGTAGGTGATCTCCAGCAGATCCTGCGCGGCCATGTAGGCCGCGGTGTTCTCCGGCCGTGTCGTTCCTCCATCGAATTCCAGCTGATCCGCCACGAATTTCGTGTGCTTGGCATCCTCGGGAACCAGGATGCCGGCCTTCACGCTGTCATCGATCGCCAGCGAGACCAGATCGGTGTAGCGCCGGCGGGACGGGTAGAGCTGCTCCGTGTAGGCCGGAGAGAAGGGGTAGTAGCTGCCATAGAGGCTGCAGAACGTGCCGCCCTCGCCGCCGGGCCTGGCGCTGTTGCCGGTGCCGGCGTTCCATGCGGTGGGAACCAGCATCTCGGGAAGGCGCACGCCGCCCTGCGAGTTCTTGTCCTCGTGGCCAGGGTCGGTGTCCCGGACGATCGTGGTGCCGCTGGTGAGGATCGCCGGCATGCGCGGCGGGTTGTAGGAGGGGTTGTCCATCCACTTGACGAGATGGTCGTAGACGGCATTGGTCACGTGCTGGACGGGCACGCGCGGATGGACCGGGTAGACGCAATCGACACCCGTGAGCGGCCAGTCGTCGCGCGCGGCGAGCGGCCGGGAATTCAGCGCGGTGCGTCGTCCCGAGTGGGTGGCGCCAGCGACTTCCCAGCTGCGGTAGTTGCCTGCTTCATCGTTGCCCGTCGGGCGAGAGGCCACCTGGCCGGCGACATCGGTCTCGGAGATCACCTTCCAGACCGGGACGGCGAGGTTCCGGTTGAGGTACCCGCCCGCGATGTAGACCATGTAGGAGTCGATCGGACCCTGGTTGTCGGGTGTGCGTGCGTTGCCATAGATCGGATCCAGGCTGTTGACGATCCGTTGCAGGTAGCCGCCCGACTGCGACACGCCGGTGACGATCATCTTCTTGGCCCGCAGCGGGCCCAGGGGATTGATGCCCTTCCCGGGGTACCTGATGGCCTGCAGCGCCTGCAGGAAGACGTCGTGGGAGATCGCATTGCCCAATGTGCTGGAGCCGCCGCCCACATCGAGCGAGTCGTAGCGCCCGCTGAAGCCGTCGGCCTTCGCGCTCCACTTCTTCAGTTGATTGACGCCCACGGGCTGGGCCGAGATGCCCACATAGACATAGCCCTCGCGAATCATGTGCTCGAACCCGGAGCCCCACAGGGCATCGAGGTCGTAGCCCGCGGTGACGTTCTGCCACTCGGCGATCACCGTGCCATTGAACTTGTCCGCCGACGCCGGGCGGCGCACGAGGATGCGCGTCTTGTAGCGGTTGCCGGTCGTCGCCACGGTGGCCGGCACGCCGACCGTCGTGGCGCTGTTCGCGGCGCTGTACGACGCGGGAAAGTTGTAGGTGTTCGCGTTGCCCTCGATGAAGTATTCCTCTTCGACGTAGCCGACGGCCGCCAGGTTGTGCATGGTGGCCAGCCATGGGTAGTCGTGTTCCTTGTGTCCCTGCGCCGTACCCGGCATCGCCCCCTTCGCGATGGGGCCCGTCACGACCGGGTTGGGCACCTTCGACGTGGTGGCTTCCGGTTGCGGTTCGACCTCCGGTTGCGTCTCGGGCTGGGGCTGCGGTTGCGTCTGCACCGGGGGAATGAAGGGAACGTTGCCGGAGCCGCCGCTGCCGCCGCAGCCCGCGATCAGCGCGCCAACGGCCATACCGACAATGCCCAGCCTCGGACTCCAATGGAACGGCGCCGATCGCGCACCGGATCCTGCAATCTGTCTCTGCATCGATGTCTCCTTGAAACTGAATGAAATGCGGTGCGTTCGATCCAACGCCGTATGCATCCGAATCAGTCTAGGAAGCGGTCGCGCGACGCGCTTGTATGCAGTTGTCATGCGGTCTAAGGAATTTCCCCAGGCAAGACTCGAGGGGACCACGATCCTTCCGCTTCGCCATCCGCTCGAAGCACGCGCTGATTTTTTCCAGCGATGCCTCTCGCTCGGTCCCCGAGCTACGTCTGGGCAGGCAACCCGAGCTCCGCCCGCATGCCCGAAACCCGCCGCACATAGAACTCCACGAAGGCCCGGATCCGCATCGGCATGTGTTCGCGGCTGGGATAGCAGAGGAAGTGCGCCCGCCCCTGGGGCGCATGGGCATCGAGGCAACGGACCAGGCGGCCGGCGCGCAGATCCTCGACGACCTGGTAGCCCGCGACCTGGGCGATGCCGAGGCCATCCCGCAACGCGCCCACCACCAATTCCGGATCGCTGTAGATCCGGCTGCCCTTCGGCATGAGCTTGCGCACCCGGCGCGCGCCTCTCTCGTCCCCCGCGGGCGGCTCCATGAACTCCCATTCGTACAGCCCTCCCGATCCGAGACGGAACTGGATGCACGCGTGGCGCTCGATGTCCTCGAGCGTTTCGGGCAGGCCGTGGCGCGCGGCGTACGCGGGCGATGCGCACACCATCATCTCCATGGGCGCGAGCTGGCGCGCGATGATGCTGCTGTCGGCGAGGCGGCCGTTGCGGAAGCTGAGGTCGATGCGGTCGGCGGTGAAATCGGTGATCCGGTCGTCGAGGATCAGTTCGACATCGATGCCGGGATGCAGCCTGTAGAAATCGGCCAGCAGCGGGCCGACGATCCGGCGGCCGAAGCCGATCGTCGAGCACACGCGCAACTGCCCGCGCGCGGGCCCGTCCTGCAACTCGTGCACCTGCTGCATCGCCTGCATGATCTGCTCGACACCCGGGCGGCTGAGCTCGTAGAACATCTCGCCCTCGGGCGTGAGCGCGACATTGCGCGTGGAGCGCTGCAGCAGCCGCGTCTTCATCTGGGTCTCGAGCCGCTGCACGTTGCGGCTCACGGCCGAGCGGCCGAGGCCCAGGCGGTGGCCGGCCTTCATGAAGCTCAGTTCCTCGGCGACCGCCATGAACGACAGCACGCCGGTGTAGCTGGCGGCCAATCCGGAGGCCAGTGCATCGGGCATCGAAAGGGTGGGGGCGGGGTTCTTCATGGTCGATGGGTCGGGTGGAGCGGCGCGGGGGAAAGCGGGCCGGCGAGGGCGCCCGCGCATCATGGGCCACGGGCATGCCGACGTCGGTGCGCGTTCGCACACATCGGCGCGTCGCGGCCGGGCATTGGTGATCAAAGCTGGACATGGGATTGCCTTCGGGCATGCCAATTCATGCCAGGGTGACTCCTACGATGACCGTTTCAGACGGATCTCATCGCCATGGCGCTCGCCCTTCATCGCCCCGTTCTTTCCGCTTCCAGGTCGGACCTCGCCTGGTCATGGTTGCCGCCGTTCGCCGCGGTGCTCGCCTATCCGCATCTGCTCGCGGCGTTCTACCAACGCTTCAATGCACAGGACGGCAATCCGGTGCTCGCCGTGCTTGCCATGGCATTGGCCTTCGCGGTCAGCGCACTGGGGTTCGCTTTCGCGTGGCGGCTGGGACACGCGCCGCATCCAACGGTGCGCTCGCTGAGCGCGCGTCGCTTCGCGTACCTCACGGTGGCGGCGCCGCCGCTGTTCACCTTCATGGGGGTGCTGCTGTACCTGATGAAGATCGAGGGCGCGGATGCGGCGGTCTGGACCGGGCTGTGGACGGCCGCGGCGGCATGGGTCGCGATGCTGCAACTCACGCGACGCTCCGACGTGGACGCCGTCGATGAAGCCGCTGCCCCGGCAGGCATGCAGGCCACGCGCGGACTCGCGGCATTGCGAGTCACCCACGGCATCTCGGCGGCCGCGCTGATCGTCGCCTTCCTCGCGCCCCACCTGTTCAACCATCTCGTCGCCTGGCTGGGCGACCACGCGCACCAGTCGCTGATGCTCCAATTGCGCAAGCTCTATCGCCATGCCTGGATCGAACCCGCGTTGCTGCTCGCGATGGCGTTCCAGCTGCTCTCGGGCTTGGCGCTGTGGTTGCCGAAGACGCGCAGGAAGGCGAACCTCTTCGATGTGCTGCAACTGGCATCGGGCATCTACCTGACTTTCTTCGTGGCCTCGCATGTCAACTCGGTGTTCGTGCTGGCCCGGCATTTCGGCATCGACACCAACTGGGCCTGGGCCGTGAGCGCGCCGGCCGGGCTGACGGGCGACGCATGGAGCGTGCGGCTGATTCCCCACTACGCGATCGCGGTGTTCATGCTGCTGGGACACCTGGCCTGCGGCCTGCGCGTCGTCCTGCTCGGACATGGCGCGAGCGAGGCCAGGGCAGGGCGCTGGACCTGGATCGCACTGGCGGCGTCGACGGCCGTGGCGGTCGCCATTTCGGCGGCGATGCTGGGCGCCCGGTGGTGAGCGTGCTCATCGGCGTGTCGATTGCAAAGCCATCGAATTCTTTACCTGATTCCAATTAATAAATAGCGAAAGAATAATTTCTCCGAAATAGCAAAAGCATTGACCCGGATTCGCCGCATTCATAGCATCGCCACCGCTATTGCGACGACTCCAATATTTTTGCTGATCAAGGGGGAAGAGATGACATTCAGGTCGATGATCATTAATTTGACATTGCTGCTCGCAATTGTCACCAGCGGCTGTTCGGACGGCAATGCGAACGCGTTCTTCTACAGCAGCACGCTGGACCAGAGAACGAAGGACGAACAGCCCGCGGTGCTCAAGACGCTCGAGGAATTGGTCGGTATCGAAAGCGGCACCAATGACGCGATCGGGATTCCCGAAATGGGCAATTACCTCGAACGGCGTCTCAAGGCACTCGGTGCCGAGGTCTCGAGGACCCCCGCCACCAACGGCGTGGTCGGCGACATCATCGTCGGCCAACTCAAGGGCAGCGGCGGCCGGCATATCCTGATGATGGCGCACATGGACACGGTCTATGTGCGCGGCTCGCTGGCCAAGGCGCCATTCCGCATCGAAGGCGACCAGGTGCTCGGCGCCGGCATTGCCGATGCCAAGGGCGGCATCGCGACCATCCTGCACACGCTGGCCTTGTTGAAGGCGCAGAACTTCCAGCAATTCGGCACCATCACCGTGATGTTCAACACCGACGAGGAAAAGGGCTCGCTCGGGTCGAACGAATTGATCCAGAAGCTCGCGGCGCAGAGCGACATCGTGCTGTCGTACGAAACCGGCTTCATCTACGAGGGCCAGGAGTTCTTCGTCACCGGCACCTCGGGCGTGGCGGTCGTGGAGGCACGGGTTCACGGCAAGGCGTCGCATGCGGGAGCCGCGTCCCCGACGGCGGTGAATTCCATGACCGAGGCCGCGGACCTGATCCTGCGAACCCAGGACCTGCAGGACCCGCAGCAGGAGCGGCTGTTCAACTGGACGACCATCAAGGGCGGCAGCGCCACCAACATCATTCCGGACCTCACGGTCGTCTCGGCCGACATGCGCTATGGCCGCAACGAGGATCTTCCGCTGCTGGAGGCCGCGCTCGCCGAGCGTGCGCAGAAGAAGCGCCTCGAAGGAGCGCGCATCGATCTCCAGGTGACGCGCCTCATCCCGCCGTACAACGCCACCGACGCCGCCCGGGGCGTGATGAACAAGGCCGTCGCCATCTACGCCGAAGTGGGCGCGAAGCTGGTGGCCGCCAACGTGCGCACCGGTGGCGGCTCGGACGCGGGCTGGGCCGCGCTCTCGGGCAAGCCGGTGCTCGAGAACCTGGGCCTGCCCGGCGGCAACCAGCATGCCGATGCCGGGGAGTACGTGCTGGCCTCGTCCATCCCGCGCCGGCTCTACCTGTCGGCGCGCCTGGTCTCGGAGCTCGGGCAGGGACTCTGAGCAAGGATCGAGGTCTACCGATTCAGTCGATTACCGACCGATCCGGTAAGCGCCTGCGATAGACTGCGGGCCGATGCCCAAGCCCACCCGCTCCCAGATCGACGCCGAGATCATCGACCGCGCCGCGGGCCTGTTCGCCAAGCACGGCTTCGCCCACACCTCGCTCCAGCAGATCGCGGATGCGGTCAACTATTCGAAGGCCGGGCTGCTGCATCACTTCCCGAGCAAGCAGGCGATCTACGACGCGGCGCTGCAGACCTGCCGCGAGCAGGCGCAGGCCCTGCTCGATGCGGTCGAGCACCTGCCGCCGGGCGCGGCGCGCGAACGCGTGGTGGTGGAGGCCTCGGTCGACCAGACCTACGAGTGGCCCGGCGTGTCGGCGCTCGCGAACCGGCTGGCCGACAACGGCAAGGGCACCGATCCCGCGCTGACCGAGATGGCGTTGATGGTCTACAAGGCGCTCGGCATCGATCTGCAGACCACCACCATGGAGCGCATCGTGCGCGTGACGAGCGCGCTCTCGGGCCTCGGTGCCTCGGCGATGGTCGCGGCCCACGTGGGACTGCAGCGCGAATGGCGCACGCCCATCGTCGACGCGGCCATGGACGCGCTCGGCCATGGCGGCAAGCCGCAGCGCGCGGCGCGCAAGCGCGCCTAGTCTTCTTCTCCCGGGCGGCGCCTCAGAGGCCGCCGATCAAGCCGCTGAGCTTCGGTGCGAACACGCCGTAGCCCATGCTCACCGACACGCGCAGTTCGGGCATGAAGGCCGCGAAGGACACGCCGACCCCGGCCAGCCCGCCGACCACCAGACCGAGCACGGCGAGCGCTCTCCCGTGCTGCTTGAGGACCGACAGGGTGGCGTGGAGGAAGGTCAATGCGGTGTTCCTTGGGGATGGAGCACCGGATTATCAACCAATTCGGTTGGACTTCAACCATTTCGGTCGAAGATGAGGGGCGCGCCTCTCAGGCCGCGGGCAGAAACTTCCTCACATGCGCCGCGAAGGCGGCCGTCAGGGCGCTCGGTGCCTCGCGCGCCAGTGCCAGCGTGACGCCCACGCCCGGCAGTTCGGGAAAGCCGTCGTCCGCGTCGAGGATCCGCAGGTCCTCGGGCACGGCGGTGCGCGTGAGCACGGTCACGGCCTGGCCCGAGCGCGCCATGCCCACCAGCCCCGAGAGGCTGCTGCTCGCATAGGCGAGCCGGTAGGCGCGGCCCGCGGCCTCGAGCGCGCGCCGCGGCAGCAGGTGGTCGAGCGCATCGGGCGCGCCGAGCGCGAGCGGCAGCGGGTCGAGGGCGACGGCGGCGCTGCCGTGCTGCGCGACCCACACCAGCGGCTCGTGCCGGATCACTTCGGCGCCCGCTGCATCGGCGGCCACCGACACCAGCGCGAGGTCGATCGCATGCCGCGCCAGCAGCTCGTGCAGCCGCGGCGTGGGCGCGCACATCACCTCGAGCTGCACGCCCGGGTGCAGGCTCGCGAAGCCCCGCAGCAGGTAGGGCAGGAACACGACCGCGTAGTCGTCGGGGCAACTGAAGCGCAGCACGCCCGACAGCTGCTGCCCGCGCAGTTCGGCCAGTGCCTCGTCATGCCGGCGCAGCAGTTCGTTGGCGCGCACCAGCAGGCGTTCGCCGGTCGCGGTGAGGGTGACGCCACGGCCGGTGCGGTGCAGCAGCGGCTGCGCGACGATGCCCTCGAGCTTCTGCATCTGCATGCTCAGCGCCGACTGCGTGCGGCCCACGCGCAGGGCCGCCTGGCCCAGCACGCCGGTCTCGGCGATGGCGACGAAGCTGCGCAGCAGGTCGATGTCCAGCGATTGGCTCACGGCATGAGTTCCCTTGATAGCTGATCTCAAAACAATTCGCTTCCATGCGCGCGGGGCGCCGCGTAACGTGGGCATTTTGATCGGGAAGCACCCCATGAGCAGGAACGACGACCCCCAGTTCTGGCAACAGGCACAGCGCCATCTCGTGCGCTACGGCGGCAGCTTCGAGCCGCTGATCATCGAGCGCGCGCAGGGCTGCTTCGTCTACGACGCCGACGGCCGCGCCATCCTCGATTTCACCTCGGGCCAGATGAGCGCGCTGCTCGGGCATGCGCATCCCGAGATCGTCTCGGTGGTGTCGGAGCACGTGCGCACGCTCGATCACCTGTTCAGCGGCATGCTGTCGCGCCCGGTGGTGGCGCTGGCCGCCGAGATCGCGCGCCATGCGCCCGGCGCGCTCGAACGCTGCCTGCTGCTGAGCACCGGCGCCGAATCGAACGAGGCGGCGCTGCGCATGGCCAGGCTGGTGACCGGCGGCCACGAGGTGGTGGCCTTCACGCAGTCGTGGCACGGCATGACCGGCAGCGCGGCGGCCGCGACCTACAGCGCGGGCCGCAAGGGCTACGGCCCGGCGGCAGTCGGCTCGTTCGCGATCCCGGCGCCCAATGCCTACCGGCCGCGCTTCACGACGAAGGAGGGCGAGCTCGACTGGCGCCGCGAGCTCGACGACGGCTTCGAGCAGATCGACCGCCAGTCGACCGGCGCGCTCGCGGCCTTCATCGCCGAGCCCATCCTCAGCAGCGGCGGCATCCTCGAGCTGCCGCCGGGCTACATGGCGGCGCTCAAGAAGAAGTGCGAGGAGCGCGGCATGCTGCTGATCGTCGACGAGGCGCAGACCGGCGTGGGCCGCACCGGCCTGATGTTCGCGTGCGACCGCGACGGCGTGGCGCCCGACATCCTGACCCTGTCGAAGACCCTGGGCGCCGGCCTGCCGCTGGCCGCGATGGTGACCACGGCCGCGATCGAGGACGAGGCCCATGCGCGCGGCTTCCTGTTCTACACCACGCACGTCTCCGATCCGCTGCCAGCGGCGGTCGGCCTGAAGGTGCTCGAGGTGGTCGAGCGCGACGGCCTGGTCGAGCGCGCGCGCGTCGCGGGCGAGCGGCTGCAGCAGGGGCTGCGACGGCTGCAGGCGCGCCACGAATGCATCGGCGACGTGCGCGGGCGCGGCCTGCTGCTGGGCCTCGAGGTGGTCAAGAGCCGCGACACGCGCGAGCCGGCCTTCGAGCTCGGCGAGGCCGTCACGCGCGAGTGCATGAAGCTGGGCCTGAGCATGAACATCGTGAAGCTGCCCTCGATGGGTGGCGTGTTCCGCATCGCGCCGCCGCTGACGATCAGCGACAGCGAGATCGACCTCGGCCTAGAACTGCTCGACAAGGCCATCGCCACGGCGGTGCGTTTGCAGCGGCCTTCCTGAGCGACGGTCGTGGCATTCAGCCCGGCTTAAGTTTCGCGAACGATACTGGCTTCGACGGTCTTTCGGCGTTGGTAGAGGTCGCTTCGGCACCCGCTGACTTGCAGCGATTCCTCGAGCCAGAGGTCGTCACGAATTCCGCGCGGCGACGTACGAGAACTGCGCTGGCGCCGACAACCGGCGCGTGCCGTCTTCCTACGTCCCGCCCGGCGCGCCGTCGCAGGATCGCCCCATGACAAAGGCATCCGCGGACCCGGCGGTCCACATCGGCATCTCCGGCTGGCGCTATGCCCCATGGCGCGGCAGGTTCTACCCGGCCGGGCTCGCGCAGCGGCAGGAACTCGCCTTCGCCTCGCGCGTGCTGCCGACCATCGAGATCAACGGCTCCTTCTATTCGCTGCAGCGGCCTTCGTCGTACGAGGCCTGGCGCGACGAGACGCCCGCGGGCTTCGTGTTCGCGGTCAAGGGGCCGCGCTACATCACCCACATGCGGCGCCTGAACGACGTGCGGGTGCCGCTCGCGAATTTCCTGGCCTCGGGCGTGCTCGCGCTGCGTGAGAAGCTCGGGCCGATCCTGTGGCAGTTCCCGCCGCGCATGGCCTGGGAGCCCGAGCGCTTCGAGGCCTTCTTCTCGATGCTGCCGACCACCACCGCGGCCGCGCTGAAACTGGCGCGCGAGCACGACGACAACGTGGCGGGCCGCAACTGGCTGCACAGCGGCGGCCGGCGGCGCCTGCGGCACGCGGTCGAGGTGCGCGATCCCAGCTTCGCGGACCCGGCCTTCATCGCGCAGCTGCGCCGACACGGCATCGCGCTCGTGGTGGCCGACACGGCGGGCCGCTGGCCGCTGCTCGAGGACCTCACGGCCGACTTCGTCTACCTGCGGCTGCATGGCGACAAGAAGCTCTATGCGAGCGGCTACGGCGAACAGGCGCTCGCGCATTGGGCCGCGCGCATCGCGGCCTGGCGCAAGGGGCGGCAGGTGCGCGACGCGAAGCGGGCCTCGAAGGTGGCGGCACCGCGGGGCGCGCGCGAGGTGTTCTGCTACTTCGACAACGACATCAAGGTGCATGCGCCCTACGACGCGGCACACCTGGCGCAGGCGCTGGGCCTCCCGGCGCGGCTGGAGGACGGCGTGCGCGACCGCTTCGCGCTGCCGCCGGGGATCGCGCTGCGGCCGGCGCGGAAGAAGAAAACATAGGACTTCCGCAGGCTGCGCCTGCCTGCCAAATGCATCCAGGTTGCAGCACCGTCCTACAGGGGAGGCGGGGGCCGCGTACTAGGTTCGGTGTCCCGAGGTCACCGACGAGGCGAGCATGCCGAGGCCGAACGAGCAGGAAGAAGACGGTGCCGAGTCTCCCGCCCAACGCGGCTTCCTGAACCGCCTCGGCCCCGGCCTCATCACGGGCGCCGCCGACGACGACCCCAGCGGCATCGCCACCTACACCCAGGCCGGCGCGCAGTTCGGCTACGGCATGGGCTGGACCCTGCTGCTGACCTATCCGCTGATGGTGGGCATCCAGCTCGCGAGCGCGCGCATCGGCCGCACCACCGGCCGTGGGCTGACCTCGGCCTTCGCCACCCTGTGGCCGCGCCCGGTCGTGCTGCTCGCGGTCGTGCTGCTGCTGGTCGCCAATGTGGTGAACCTCGCGGCCGACATCGGCGCCATGGCCGAGGTCGCGCGGCTGGGCCTGGGCGGACCCGAGGCGCTCTACGCGCTGGGCTTCGGCCTGCTGTCGCTGGCGCTGCAGGCCTGGCTGCCGTACCACCGCTACGTGCGCGTGCTCAAGTGGCTCACGCTCTCGCTGCTGGCCTACGTGGGCGTGGCGCTGGTGGCGCATGTCGACTGGAAGGCCGCGCTCGCGGGCGCGCTGCTGCCGCGCCTGCACTGGGATGCCGAGAGCATCCAGATGGTGGTGGCGATCCTCGGCACCACGATCAGCCCCTACCTGTTCTTCTGGCAGGCGGCGCAGGAGGTGGAGGAGATCGAGCGCGTTCCGCAGGACCATGCGCTCAGGACGCATCCCGCGCAGGCGCGCACGCAACTGCGCCGGCTGCGGCTCGACACCTGGGTCGGCATGGGCTTCTCCAACGCGATCGCCTTCTCGATGATCGTGGCCTCGGCCGCCACCCTGCATGCCCATGGCCAGACCGACGTGGGCTCGACCGCGCAGGCGGCCGAGGCCCTGCGCCCGGTGGCCGGCAGCGCGGCCTTCGCGCTGTTCGCGCTGGGGATCATCGGCACGGGCCTGCTGGCGCTGCCGGTGCTCGGCGGTTCCGCCGCCTATGCCTGCGCCGAGTTCCTGCGCGTGCGCCGCGGGCTCGAGCAGCCGGTGGGCGCGGCGCCGGCCTTCTACGGCATCCTCGCGGCCGCCATGGCCTGCGGCGTCGGCATCAGCCTGTGCGGCGTCGATCCGATGAAAGCGCTGGTGTGGGCGGCGGTGCTCAATTCGCTGATGTCGGTGCCGATCATGGTCGGCGTCATGTGGGCCGCCGGCAGCCGCCGCCTCTTGGGCGAGCTGGTGCTGCCGCTGCACTGGCGGGTGCTGGGCTGGGCCGCGACCGCGGTCATGGCGCTGGCGACCCTGGCCTTTCTCTGGACCAGCCTGCGTTCCTGAGCGCTTTCCGCCCGCGGTCCGGGCCCTCGTTTCCTCTTCCACCGATTCCCGTAGGACTTAGTCGGGATTTGTAATCTAGTGTGTTTAATTGCAACGAGTGTTATATTTTTAGCGAGAAACACTATTTAACACTTAGGCATTCAATCAAAGGCAGGCCGCGAGGCTTTCCAGGGATGTTTCATCGATGGAAGCGCTTGAATTGCCAGTTGCACCGCGCCAAAGCCCCAATTTGGTGCAATTCTTGCCGGCTGCCGGCCGGCCACCCGTGGACCGCCCATGACCGGTTCCGCCGCCTCGCCCCGCGCCCGCCGGCCGCTGCTGAGCTTCAGCATCGAAGGGCTGCCGGCCCGCGACGAACTGCTCTTCAAGTCGCTGGTGCGGCTGCTCGACCACCGCACCCAGCAGCACTGGGCCTGGCAGGTCGAGCACGCCGACCTGCGCGTGGTGGGCGACCGGGCCGTGGCGCTGTCGGCCGAGGCGGTCGATGCGCCGACCCCGCCGGTGCCGCTGCTCACGGTCGGCGACACCCCGCCGCCGCGCGGCCCCTTCCTGCGGCTGCCGCTGCATGCCGATGCGCTCGAGGCCATGCTGAACCGGCTCGGCGCGATGGTGGTCCATGCGCGCGAACTCGGCCTGGCGGCGTCGGCCGAACGTGGCGCGCGTGGCGAGGAATACCGGCTGCTGCGCTGGCCCTCGGTGGCGCTGCTCGACTCGCCCGTGCGCATGAAGCTCGCGACCCTGCTTGCGAGCCGCCCGTCCACGCTGGCGGCGCTGCAGCAGCGCTCGAACGCTGGCGCGCAGGAGTGCGCCGAGTTCATCGCCGCGCTCGAGCGCGCCGGCTTCGTCGCGGGCAGTGGCGGCGCTCCCTCGCGCGCGCCCGAATCGATCTGGCCCGACTCGCAGGTGCATGCCGGCAGCGAGGCGCCGCCGCCGGCGCGCGAGGCCGTGCAGCCCGGCCTGCTCGCGCGCATCCGCAGCCGCCTCGGGCTGCTGTCCTCGGGATCGCGCGCCTGATGCGCCGCGATCCGCCTCCCATGACCCGCACCGATTCCGACTGAGCGTGGAGCACAAGATCCTTTTCACCGGCACCATGGGCGCCGGCAAGACCACCGCCATCGCGGCGGTGAGCGAGATCGCGCCGGTCCGCACCGAGGTGCGCAACAGCGACGCCTCGGTCGCCAAGGCCACCACCACCGTGGGCCTGGACTACGGCGAGCTCACGCTCGACAACGGCGAGAAGCTGCGCTTGTACGGCACGCCCGGCCAGATCCGCTTCGACTTCATGTGGCGCATCCTCGCGCGCGGCGCGCTCGGCCTGGTGATCCTGGTCGACAACAGCCGCCCCGATCCGCTGGCCGACCTCGAGGTCTACCTCGACGGCTTCGCCGAGCTCATCGAGCAGACCGCCTGCGTGGTCGCGGTGGGCCGCACCGAGACCCATCCCGAGCCCGGCCTCGACGCCTATGCCCAGCGCATGCAGGACAAGGGCGTGCTGTGCCCGGTGCTGCCGGCCAACGTGACCGATCCGCGGCAGGTGGTGCAGCTGCTCGAACTCCTCCTGCTCCAGCTCGAAGCCTGAGCACCGCCGTCCCTTCTTTTTTCTTCCGACATGAACATCCCACCCCGCATCAAGGACGCCGCCGAGTCCGCCGTCGACACGCTCATGCGCGAGATCAAGGGCGTGAAGGCCGTCGTGATCTCGACCGAGGACGGCCTCGAACTGGCCGCGCGCGTGGAGAACACCGCGCAGGTCGCGCGCCTGTCGGCCATCGCGAGCTCGCTGGCCGCGCTCGGCGCGGTGGCCGGCGAGGAGAGCGGCCTGGGCCGCTGCGAGAACGTCGCGATCGAATCCGCGCTGGGCCACATCCTGATGCTGCAGGCGCGCCACGACGAGGCCGACCTGATCGTGAGCGTGGTCGCGGGCAAGGACGCGGTCATCGGCCAGGTCCTGTACTTCGCCAAGCAGGCGACGCTGGCGCTGCAGCGCGCCTGAGGCGCGGGCCTTCTCTCTCTCGACGCCGACTTACCAACCGGCCGCCGCTCATCACTCGCCCGGGTGGCGGCCGATCCTCAGGGCGATGGACTACGAAAGACAGCGATGGCAAATATCAAGCAATCCATGGACGAACTGATGACGATCGACGGCGCGCTGTGCGCGGCGCTGGTCGACTCCGGCAGCGGCATGATCCTCGGTCAGGTCGGCTCGGGCGTGGACCTCGAAGTGGCGGCCGCGGGCAATACCGAAGTGGTGCGCGCCAAGAACAAGACCATGCGCGCGCTCGGCCTGAACGACGTGATCGAGGACATCCTGATCACGCTCGGCCGCCAGTACCACATCATCCGCCCGCTGCAGAAGCACGAGGGCCTGTTCGTCTACCTGGTGCTCGACAAGTCGAAG
>Ga0102589_1000991_pt1 | contig 44352 bp, 49 predicted proteins | sample AraplaMF_Col_mLB_FD_76858 | JGI IMG/M metagenome (GOLD analysis project Ga0102589, IMG submission 76858) | Arabidopsis root microbial communities from the University of North Carolina, USA - plate scrape MF_Col_mLB | ecosystem: Host-associated > Plants > Roots > Endosphere | place: USA...
TCGTTTCCACGGTTGTCGCCTTCATCGCCGTCAAATGGCTGCTCGCCTATATCAGGAGCAACCGCTTCACGGTGTTTGCGATCTATCGCATCATTTTGGGTGTCGTGCTGCTCGGCATGGCGATGGCCGGCATGATCAGCTGAGTCGCTAAACCTGCGAGCGGTCGGATATGCGTCGCTCGCGCTGGGATAAAAAATAGAGCCGGTTCGAAAGGACCGGCTTCTTTATTAATGGGTGATGGAGGCCGTCGAGCAGGGATCGACGCCGTAAGCAGGCGAGCAACCGCCCTTCACTGCTGCAACGGAGCCCGGCGCAATAAAGGAGCCTGCGAGAATTACCAGTGCCGCACACGCAAAAAGAAGCGCGATTGACTTGCCCATCAGAAATAGCCTTTCACAGTGATTGCCGCACGCCGGCGAGGCGCCTTGAGTCTGTCTGGAGACGCGCGGGGTGTTTAGTCAGTGGAGTAGCAAATAGCAATAAATGTTGCTGCTAAATTTGGTGTTAATTCCACTAATTTTCCTATGCGTCTTTTATGCAACGTCACACATTATGAAACGCGTCATAACACGCTGGGCTTGCGCCGGATTTGCATCTCACGAAAAAGAAAAACGCCGCCCGCGAAACTTCACGAGCGGCGCTTGAACTGTCGGCTATCGATTATCAGGCAGCCTTGCCGGAGCCGGTATACTGGCCGTGCGGACGGTACTGTACGAGGTAGGATTCGAGCACCGAAGTCGCCATCGTCGGCGCGATGCCAAGGCCCTTGAGCGTACGGCCTTCGGCTTCGGCTTCCTTCGAAACGACATTGTCATGCTTCAGCAGCTTGACCTGATCCGGTGTGATCGGCGGTGTGATGAACGGCACCAGCGAAGCTACGCTGCCGATTAGCGATGCGATGCCGAAGGGAAGGGAAATCAGCGGGTTCTTGCGAGCCGTGACCTTCAGCATGGTCTCAAGACATTCACGGAAGCTCAGGACTTCAGGGCCGCCGAGCTCATAGATCTTTCCACCTTCGATCTTGCCGTCGACGGCGCGGGCAACGGCCTCGGCGACATCTTCGACATAAACCGGCTGAAACTTCGTCTTGCCGCCGCCGACGAGCGGCAGCACCGGGAACATGCGCGCCATGTCGGCGAACTTGTTGAAGAAGCTGTCTTCCGGGCCGAAGACAACAGACGGACGGAAGATCACCGCGTCCGGCTTGATCGACAGGATGGCTGCTTCCGCGCGGCCCTTGGTGCGGCCGTAACTGGACTGTGAGCTGGAGTTTGCACCAATAGCCGAGAGGTGAGTGAGCGTCGCACCAGCATTGCGGGCGGCTTCGGCCACCGCACGGCCGCCAAATTCCTGCACGGCATCGAATGTGTTGCGGCCGCTCTCGAAGAGGATGCCGACGCAGTTGATGACGTGGTCAGCGCCTTCGACGGCGCGATCGATCGAATTGCGGTAGCGCAGGTTGGCCTGAACGAAGGAGATCTGCCCGACATTGCCGAGCGGCTGCAGGAAGCCCGCGAGATCGGGGCGGCGAACGGCGACACGGATACGGTAGCCGCGCTTGGCCAGCACACGCACGACGTGTCTGCCGATGAAGCCAGACCCTCCGAACACGGTGACGAGCGGCGGCAGGTTGGCAAGGGTCATGGCAGGCTCCTCGAAAGGCTTTGGAATGCTGTGGTGGACTTCGTCTTAGCCGAATCCCGGCGCGACGAAAAGGGCCATCGCGCCGCAGTTCTTACCCGTTCGAAACTGACTCAGATGCCTTCGACGACGACCATTTCGGCATCGGCCACCTCATGGCGGATTTTTGCGGCGATCTGGTATTCCGGTGAATTATAGCAGTCGACGGCATGCTGCATCGAGGGAAATTCGATGACGACGTTACGGGCGCGCGCCTTGCCTTCAAGCTCGGTGATTGCGCCGCCGCGGGCGAGAAAGTTCGCACCGTATTTTTCAAAGGCTGGCTTTGCAGCTGCGACATAATCCTTGTAGCGCTCAAGGTCGCGCACATCGACGCGGGCGATCCAGTATCCCTTGGCCATTGTTGTCTCCCCTTTCACCACATGTGTCAGCGGTTTGCCGGCCAGAGCGCGGCGACCATTTCATTGAGGATTGCACGTGCCGCTTCCCGCGGCTCCGGTGCCTTGACGATCGGGCGCGCGACGACGAGATGGGTGGACCCGGCCTTCAGTGCATCCTTGGGCGTCATGACCCGCTTCTGATCGCCCTTTTCGGCGCCCATCGGGCGGATGCCGGGTGTAACGATCGCCATATTAGGCCCGACGATCTCGCTAACAGCAGCGGATTCCTCGGCGGAGCAGACGATGCCGCCCATACCGGCAGCACGCGCCTGTTCGGCGCGGCGTGCGACCAGTGCCTGCGGATCATATTGATAACCGGCCTCGACGAGGTCCTCGGCATCCATCGAGGTCAGCACGGTCACGCCGAGCAGGCAGAGGCCGGAGCCCTTCGCCGCCTCGACCGCGGCCTTCATCGCTTTCGGATACGCGTGCAGCGTCAGCATCGACATGCCCATCTTGGCGATGTTTTCGACGCCGGATGCGACCGTGTTGTCGATGTCGAGCAGTTTCATGTCCAGGAAGATCTTCTTGCCGCTGGCGGCAAGGTCGCGGGCGAATTCCAGCCCGCCGGCAAAGACGAGCTGATAGCCGATCTTGTAGAAGAGAATGTCGTCGCCGAGCGTGGAAACCAATCTTTCCGCTTCGTCAATCGTTGGAACATCCAGCCCGACGATCAACCGCTCGCGTGCGTCCATCTCAATTCATCCCCGCCAGTCTTCGATAGGTGTCCAGTCGCATGATAAGCGGCGATCTGCAAGGCCGAAAGCATAGAGATTGCCACCGCCGCCCGGCTGATCTCCGTCGCGCGCAATCGGCGTGCCCATCAGATGGCACTTGAGCAGCGTTCCGACGCCGCCATGGCCAACGAAGGCAATCGGTGCATTTCGATCATGCGAAGAGAGGATCGCTTCGACCGCGGAGACGATGCGGGCTTGCGCATCGACGGCCCGTTCCCAGCCCCTGAAGCTCTCCTGCGGATGGGCGAAGAACCAGTTGGCGGCCTCTTCGAACTTGTCCGGCGGCAGGAAGCCGGTAGCGGTACGATCGTTCTCATGCATGCCATGCACGATCTCGATTTTCGCACCCGAAGCTTCGGCAAGGATTTCCGCCGTCTCGATCGCTTTCGTCTCGTCGCTGGAGACGATGCGGGTCAGCCGCGTCGCCCAGTCGCTCGAAACGGCCTTGCGAGCGCGTTCGGCGCCGATGTCGGAAAGCCCCCATTTGGGGACGGGAACCTGCGGGTCGATCTTGACCTGAGGATGGGTGATATAAAGTCCAAACATTTATCCGCGCCGATAGATCCAGAGTTGGGCTGGAGGAATATTGCGCACGATGAAATCAAAATGATGAATGCTGTAGCGATCGGGATTGGCGACGATTGGCGACACGGCACCATAGGAGATCTGCACGAATGGCCGACCCGCCGGCATGCGGTCGAGCAGGTTTTCGAGAAGCGAGATGCGCGCCTGCATCGGGAAGTTCAGGAGCGGGATGCATGAGATGGCGCAATCGAATCTCTGATCCCGAAGTGAGCCGAGCGTCCTGTCGAGATCGAAGGCATCGCCGTTGATGAAGGTCACGCCTGGATAGAGGCGAAGGAGATGCTGGTAAAAGTCTGTCGAATATTCGATGGCGACGAGCTTTTCCGGCTTCACGCCATGGGCAAGGATCGCCTTGGTGATGGCTCCGGTGCCTGGGCCGAGCTCAAGGACAGGCAGATCCGAATGCGGATCTGCGACACTTGCCATCTTGCGGGCGGTGATCGAGGAAGTTGGAATGATGGAGCCGACAGTCTTCGGCCCCTGCATCATGCCCTTGAAGAAGCGGATCTCCTCGTCAAACTTCTTGCCGAGCCGTTCCTTGAGCCGCAATGCCATACCATCCTCCCATACCTGCCGTTCAACTTTCCCTTAATTGCAGGAGGGTGATGCAAAAACAAGGGGTCATGTCGCGATCAGAAAAGTTTCGACAATAAATGCGACGCGCGCTTAGACGCGCATCGGCATCAACACATAGAGGGCGTCGTCACCTGCGGTGTCGCGCACGAGTGTCGGCGAACCGGCGTCTGCCAGCAGGAAGATCGCTTCGTCGCCGGAAAGCTGCGCTGTAATGTCGAGCAGATACTTGGCGTTGAAGCCGATTTCCATCGGATCCGTATCGTAGCCAACGGCGACTTCTTCCGTAGCACTACCGGAATCCGGGTTGTTGACGGTGAGCAGCAGCTGACCGTCGGAGAGCGCGAGCTTCACGGCGCGGCCGCGCTCGGAGGAAATGGTCGAGACGCGGTCGACGGCCTGGGCGAAGCTCGTGCAGTCGACGCGCATTTCCTTGTCGTTGTTGGTCGGGATGACGCGCTGATAGTCCGGAAAGGTGCCGTCGATCAGCTTCGAGGTCATGACGATGGAGCCGATGGTGATACGGATCTTGGCGTCGGAGACTTCGACAGTGACGATCGCATCCGGCACATCGACAAGCTTCTGCAATTCGCCGACCGTCTTGCGCGGAATGATGATACCCGGCATGCCTTCCGAGCCGGAAGGCGCATCCACATCGGCGCGGGCCAGACGGTGGCCGTCGGTCGCGACGGCGCGCAGCTTCAGGTCGCCATTGCTCTCGATCGTGTGGAAGAAGATGCCGTTCAGATAATAGCGGGTTTCTTCGGTGGAGATCGCAAACTGTGTACGGTCGATCAGCATCTTCAGGTCGCTTGCCTTCAGCTTGAAGGAATGCGTGAAGGTACCGGCCGTCAGGTCAGGGAAATCGGATTCCGGCAGGCACTGCAGCGAGAATTTCGAACGGCCCGACTGAACGTTCATCGAGCTGCCGTCCTGCGTTGTCGCGAGCAGGACTTCCGCGCCATCGGAAAGCTTGCGCACGATGTCGTAAAGGAGATGGGCGGGAACGGTGGTAGCGCCGGCCTGCTCGACATTGGCAGGCGTCGCTTCGGTGATTTCCAGATCGAGGTCGGTCGCCTTCATGTCGAGGCTCTGGCCGTCCGCCTTCAAAAGCACGTTGGACAGGATCGGAATCGTGTTGCGGCGTTCGACCACGCGGTGGACGTGGTTCAGCGACTTCAAAAGGTTTGACCGCTCAATAGTAATACGCATGGGATGCTACCGCTTTCGACCTTTATTGTCCGGGCGCCTGCGAGCGCCGCGTCACTGCTTTCCCCTTTGGGAGAGGGGAGTGGACGGGCAAAATGGCAGAACTTTGCCGGCGATTGCAAGAGGCATGGCTGTCCACAGGCCTGCAAATGCCGTTTTGCAGTGCAATGCTCACAGAAATTGCGGCCCCTTGTCGAAGTGACACCGCTCGCCCATAAAGGGAAGAGCCCGGTGGGACGAAAGCGAGTGACATGACGGAAGAGACGACAGCGGAAACCGGCGCCCGGCGCGGCTTTCGCCTGCACAATATTGCGGTGCCGGCGCGCCCGCTCGAACCGGCTCTCTATCTCGTCGCCACACCGATCGGCAATCTCGGCGACATCACGCTGCGGGCGCTGGAAACGCTCGCCGGTGCCGATGTCCTGGCCTGCGAGGATACCCGTGTTACCCGCGTTCTGCTTGATCGTTACGGCATCCAGAACCGCCCCTTCGCCTATCATGAGCACAATGCCGATGAGGCCGGGCCGCGACTGCTGCAGGCGCTCGAAGCCGGCAAGTCGGTGGCGCTTGTCTCCGATGCCGGCACGCCGCTCGTTTCCGACCCCGGCTATCGCCTGGCGCAGCAGGCGATCGAGATGGGCTACCGCGTTATCCCCATTCCCGGTGCTTCGGCGCCACTTGCCGCCCTCGTCGGTTCAGGCCTGCCGAACGATGCCTTTCTCTTTGCCGGCTTCCTGCCGACCAAGGACAAGGCGCGCCGCGATCGGCTCACGGAATTCGCAGCCGCACCGGCCACGTTGATTTTCTTTGAATCACCTCATCGCATTGGCGCGACGCTGCTGGCCGCTGCCGATGTGCTCGGCGCCGAACGCGAGGCGTCGGTCTGCCGCGAACTGACGAAGACCTATGAGGAATTCCGCCGCGGCACGCTTGCAGAACTCGCAGCCCACTATGAAGAACATGGCAATGTGAAGGGCGAGATCGTGCTGGTGATCGGCCCGCCGAAAGAGCGGCCCGCCACCGAAGCCGACGTCGACGCGGTTCTCGCCGATCTCTCAAAAGACCTGCCGACCGCGAAGGCAGCAACCGAGGCTGCCCGCTTGACCGGCCTGCCGCGCAAGGTGCTCTACCAGAAGCTTCTCGACATGAAGGCGGCGGATGGCTGACGGCGAGGCGACGCTCCGCAGGAGAAAGGCGCTGCGCCGCGGCTGGACGGCGGAATATATTGCCGCCATTTTCCTGATGCTGAAAGGCTACCGTATTCTCGCCCTGCGCTACAAGACGAAGCTCGGCGAGATCGATATTATCGCCCGCAAGGGGGATCTGGCCATCTTTGTCGAGGTTAAGGCGCGCGCCGACGAAGTGGGCGCGGTGGATGCCGTCTCCTATGCTTCACAAAAGCGTATCCGGGCCGCAAGCGATCTCTGGCTTGCCCGTCAGCGGAACTATGCCCAGCTCTCACAGCGCTATGATATCGTCGCGATATTGCCGGGGAAACTGCCTCGTCATTTCCCGGATGCTTTCTAGGGGGGGCGCTAAGTTCCGCAGGCGCCTAAAACTGGCGCACAAGCTTTCGTTAAAATTTTAGCGTCTGCCTGAACGGGCTTTTATGACTTTTCTGCTATCCACGGCGCAGCTAGGGGTAGCAACTGGGGGTAATTCATGGCCTGGAAGATGATGCTTGCAACCGCCGCAGCGACGGCTGCGCGGTCGGTGCCTTATGCTGTGTTGAAGCCATCAGGCAAATCTTTCGTCGCACAGGCAAGCGACCGCATGGTGCTCAAGCCGACGCCGATCAATCCGGACTGGATCATCAGCGGCAATCCGCAGGCGCGTACGGCGGAACACTCCCGCGGCCATGACGAGGCCTCGCTGACGGCGATCTGGGATTGCACATCAGGTGAATTCCGCTGGCGTTTCGGCTGGGACGAGACGGTGATGATCCTCGAAGGCGAGGTGCACGTCACCACCGAAGACGGCCTGGAGCGTACGCTGCAGGCGGGCGATGTCGCTTTCTTCGCCGGCGGCACTTGGGCGAACTGGCGGGTCGACAATTACGTCCGTAAGGTCGCCTTCCTGCGCAAGCCTTTCCCGAAGCCGCTCGCCATCGCCTACCGCCTGCGCAACCTCTTGCGCAACAGCGGCGATACCGGCATCGCCGCCTGAAAATAGCGCCCGCGGAAACGCTGGAAGCCATTGATTGCCGTTGCGTTTGATGCCTGACCGACCTACATCTGGGCGGCATCAGCTCAAGGGATGGAAATGGCCAAGATCAAGAACGTAGCGGTCCAGATGGACCATGTCTCCGGCATCAATATCGCGGGCGATTCCACCTTCGCCATGAGCCTCGAGGCACAGGCGCGGGGCTACAAGCTCTTCCACTACACACCCGAGCGCCTGAGCTTCCGCGACGGCAAGCTCTATGCTTCCGTCGAGCCGATGGTGCTGCGCGAGGTCAAGGGTGATTACTATGAGCTCGGTGCGCCCGAACGCGTCGACCTCTCGACCATGGATGTCGTCCTGCTGCGCCAGGACCCGCCCTTCGACATGGCCTATATCACCTCGACGCATCTGCTCGAACGCATCCACCCGAAGACGCTCGTTGTCAACGATCCGGCCTGGGTGCGCAACTCGCCGGAAAAGATCTTCGTCACCGAATTTTCCGACCTGATGCCGAAGACACTGATCACCAAGGATCCGGGCGAGATCCGCCGCTTCCGCGATGAGATGGGCGACATCATCCTGAAGCCGCTCTACGGCAATGGCGGCGCCGGCGTCTTCCATTCCACCAGGGATGACCGCAATCTGTCCTCACTGCTCGAAATGTTCGGCCAGCTCTTCCGCGAGCCCTTCATCGCCCAGCAATACCTGCCTGACGTGCGCAAGGGCGACAAGCGCATCATCCTCGTCGACGGCGAATTTGCCGGCGCCATCAACCGCGTCCCGGCCGAGCATGACAGCCGCTCCAACATGCATGTCGGCGGCCGCGCCGAGCCGACCGAACTGACGGCGCGCGAGAAGGAAATCTGTGAGCGCATCGGTCCCGCTTTGCGCGAACGAGGCTTCCTGCTCGTCGGCATCGACGTGATCGGCGACTACATGACCGAAATCAACGTGACCTCGCCGACCGGCATCCGCGAGGTGAAGAAGTTCGGCGGCGCCGATATCGCAAGCCTGTTATGGGATGCCATCGAGCGCAAGCGCGGCTAGAGTAATTCCAGCAAAACCGTGCTGCAGTTTTGCGTCCGGAGTTGTATAGAAACAAAGGGATAGGACATTTCCTCGATTCGACGAAAAACGGAAATGCTCCAAGTGTTCCGCCTTTGATCGCCTTCGTTCTAGCTTTACAACCAATCGCAATCTGATTACAGCGGGTAGCTGAATTCGTTCGCTTATCGTTCTTGTTTTATTCCAAATTCCATGCCAGATTGTGACTGCCTTCATAGGTGGGGTGTAGAGGTTTCGGGGCAGGGCATGGTCGCACGCGTCAGCACGGTTGCGTTTCAGGGTATTGAAGGTGTGCCGGTCGAGGTCCAGGTGATGGTCGCTCCCGGCAAGATGGGAATCCAGATCGTCGGCCTGCCGGACAAGGCGGTTGCGGAAAGCCGCGAGCGGGTGCAGGCGGCCTTGCATGCCTCCGGCCTGGCGCTGCCGGCAAAACGCGTGACGGTCAATCTTGCGCCAGCCGATCTTCCTAAAGAGGGCAGCCATTTCGATTTGCCTATCGCCCTCGGCCTGATGGCCGCACTCGGTGCCATTCCGGCGGACGCCTTGTCCGACTATGTCGTTGTCGGCGAACTCAACCTCGACGGCACGATCGCCGCGATCGCCGGTGCGCTGCCGGCTGCAATCGGCGCCAATGCAAGCGGAAAAGGGCTGATCTGCCCGGCTGAAAGCGGCTCGGAGGCCGCATGGGCGGGTTCCGGGGTCGACATTCTGGCGCCGCGCAGCCTGATTGCGCTCGCCAATCATTTCCGCGGCACGCAGATACTCGCGCGTCCGGAACCATCCATTCGCCCCAATGCTGCCAATCTTCCCGATCTCGCCGAGATCAAGGGGCAGGAAAGCGCCAAGCGGGCGCTGGAAGTGGCGGCCGCCGGCGGCCACAATCTGCTAAGATTGGGGTTGATTAATTTTCCGCGCGTTGCGGCAGATTTCCTATAATACACCACAATATCTTAAGATTATGGTCGATTAATCATGTTGTTGCACTGGTTGATTGTGGACCGTTGAGCCCCCTGACAGCTAGCTTCCTACCGAAGGTTGAGATCGAATATTCAATGGCTCTACCATCCTCCGCCAACCGAGCCACGATAAGTTAAGGTGAAGGTTGAATAGAATGTTTGGCGGATTCAAGTTCTACTGGCACAATCGTTTCAAGAAGCGCATTTAGTCAGTGCGACTGCTGGGCAATATGCCTTCCAATGGACCGTAAATGAGCGCTCTGCTGAAGCCGTTCTTCCTTGCTTTAGACACCTCACATATTGCCGTTTGGATCCGCGATGGCCTCTCACGCAAAAGCGCCGAAAGACAGCGGGCACAAGCTTTTTCAGAATGGCTGAAAAACCGAGGCGTGCTCCCAATATTGACCCTCCATCACCTTGAGGAGCTGTGCGCGCATGAGGATGCTAATCTGGTCCATTCCAGGCTCAGATTTCTACACTCTCTGCCTTTCATCGCCTGGATTGCAGATCGAAGTGCGCCCGACGTTCCAGGGGGTGTAACATCGATGATGAGGGCGGAAGTCCTGGCCGCCTATACCAACCCCGAATTCAATTCTACCCGCGTCCGTGATATCGCCGCAGCATCCTTGATCCAAGTCGGGAGTGGCGAGGATTTTCTTGGCCCGGAATCCGACGCATGGCTTACTCTGCGCGAAATCTTCCTTGAGCGGTCGCGCCGTGCTCGTGCGTTGGTAGCCGTCACACGGACAAACGTCATTGATATCTCATCCAAGCCAATGTCAGAGTTGCTGAACGGCCGGCTTAGGAGTGAAGAAGGTGTCCGGCGCCAACTTGAAGTCATCGGGGGCAGCCTTGCTTCGGATATCGTTCGTCACGGTGACAAGCGCATCGAGGAGCCTCGCACGGTGGCAACCCGCTTTATGAGGCGGGTTGCTGACACGATAGACGAATTACCCAAAAGCGCTGCAGAATTGATTTGGCAAAGTTTGGCGACTCAGGGGTTAGAACCGTCAGATGTGAGGCCCGACTCTACAGTCGGAGAGGTTTTAGATTACGGCCTTTTCCTTCAACAAATGAGAATCTCTTCACAAGATACAGGCATCCCGTTTCGTGATCTCAAGAGGTTGGTCACCATGGACCGCGTGCCATCATGGATAATTTCTTCAGAATTGCGTCGTCATGGACCACCGCTCATGGAGCGCAAGGGAAGTGAACTTAACGACACACATTTGGCCTGCTTGGCGGCGTACGCGGACCTTACTCTCGTCGACAAACGCACATTGGAAGGATTTCGACGAGCTCGACGAAAGGTGCCTAGCTTCAACGCCGTTTGCCGGCATGTTGATCGCGCATCGGGCTATCAGGATATACCTGCATTGATCACACCGTAAGCGGAAACGTTACGATCAAGTCCAACAACATTTCATTTCACTAAAGGATTACCAGTGTCGAGAAAGAACCGACAAAATAAGGCCCGAAAACCCCGCAATGAGCAACTTTATGGCACTATAGCGGATAACGTGAGCGAAATCATCGTTCGCGTGAACGAGGCGACCGGCGAAATCGAGTTCGGTCAACCTATGGTAAATGTTTACTCACAAGTCAGCTATGACCGGCCGAAAGGTGAAAAGGTACTCACCCGCGTTCCGCAGACAGCTTCCAAGCTGAGCTTCGATATCCAGCGAGCCCTGTTAGCCAATTTCGAATATACGGTTGCCGTCGATACCAACAGTCGAACGATAAACGGCCGAAGCGTATCGGTCACAGCTGTCGTTACATGCAAGGAAGTACCACCACCGCCTGGGGCAAGTGCATATTGGAAGCTGGATGTGCCTTTCTGCTGGGAATTTATCGACCTTACAACAGAGAAGGTCGAGAACTTTGGATGGCTTGCAGCCTACGAACAGCTTGTCGCAGGAGGTCAAATTATCGCTGGCACTCGGGTAGGGATGATCGTGGATTCGGATCTCGGAAACATCCCAGATTTCAACGACCGCTCAGCTCCCTTCTTTGAGGATAGGTATTTACCGCCTGGAGTTCAGTTGATTTACGCAAGCGCGGATTCCGGGAGCGAAAACGTCGTGAACCGAGTGCTTCAAGCGGCAGACTCAATCTCTATCCAGGCTCTCGATACAATCGCTCGCGGTGACGTTGAATTCAACCGATGTGATAAACCAGCGCAATGGTATGCTGGTCATCGCAAGATCTATCCTATCCTCGAAACCCATGAGCTTGAGTTCTAGCCCAACACTTCTGGAGTGTACTGCAGGTGCCATATCTTTTTCGCCATGAAGGCGTAACTCAGCGCAAAGGACAACTTCCCGTTTATCGTTAGTGGAGTCTTGTCTGGATCGCGACGAGCTAACACGCGGCATGAATCTCTGGAGGTTGCGGAGGACGAGCTTTTACATGAAATACATCGACTTACCGGGCCAGAAAGAAATCCTCTGGCATCGTATGCGGACCGATTTGAGATCGTTGGTACCATGGTTCGACAACGATGATCTCTTGCTCTGCCCCACTTGTTGCCGTCCGCTCGGTTTCGATGAGTTCTCAGTAGAGCATATCGTTCCAAAGCAAGCTCTTAGCTGCGACCCTGCAGATGTACGCCAAGCCATCCCTCAGAATGAGCGGAGCGGCTTGACTTTGCTATGCCAGAAACCCTTGGTGATCAAAGGTAAACGCATCCCGGGTCACGGCTGCAACAGCTGGAAGGGCAAACACTTCGATCCTTCGCTCCGAGAATTGCTTAGTACCGACTTTGAAAAGATGAGCGTCAACACCCGGCATCAAGTCGCATTGTATTCAGCCGGTTATCTGGCGTTATTCTGGAAGTTTGGCTACCAGATTTCCTTGTCTCCGGCCGGACTGCTCTCTCGCCAACAGTTCTTCTTTCCGAACACGTTTCGGTCGGATGTGCCTCTTAACTGCCAGGTGATATTAGGCGGTGCACGGAGATCAGAGTTCAAGGAGGATGAGAAGACCTATTGGAGCGAACCGTTCAGCATCAAAGTTGACGGCTCGACCGCGTTAATAGTCCTGAGGAATATGGGTTTTCGCGTCCCGATATCTCGCGACCCTACCCAGCCTCTCGCTCGAATACTTCCTTATGTTCCATCAAAATTCAAATTTCGACCCGATCTTACAACGGTCTTCGAGTGAACTCCTTGCGCTATACCTATCAACCGGACTTCGATGCGGCGACCATCGAAGCTTTGCCATTATTCTCGCGTCATCAAAAAAGCCGCGACCTTAGCCCCGCAAAAGTCCTCAAAAAACCTTCCCGCCTTCCTCCAACAGCAACGCTCGTAAAAGCATATCGCAGGAACATTGAACGCCGCCACGGACAACCGTCTGCCACCGGCCATATAGGCGTTGTGCAACAGACTGAAGCCGATCCGATTGCGTCGAAATTCCTTGGCCACATTGAGCGCGGTGATACAGCCGTCGGTCTGATTGATCGACCCAACAACCTGACCATCAACGTCGGCAACCTGCATGCTATTCAAAAACAAGCGGAGATGTTCGCCAACGCAATCCTTGTCGATAAAGCGTCGTACGATCTTCCGTGAGACCTGCCGGCCGTAGGTTTCCATCCAGCAAGAAGAAAGTAGTCGGTGCAGACCGTCGTAGTCTGAATCCATAGTAGGACGAAATATACAGTCAAAATTTAGGGGGTCGATCATTTGAGCGCTCCTTTTCGGAAGCGCGGTCCTTGATCAGGGTAGCATTTTCAACGGACCGTCAGAAGCTGAAGCTTTATCTTGGTACGACGGCGACTGCGGCTTCTGAGCCTCGTCGCTGCAGGACGACAGCTGAAGCCGTTTGCAACTTACCAGTGGGTCTTCATCCCGCGGCCCCATCGCGTGACCAAGTGTTATCAATAACGCTACTATGCATTTAAAAAGAACCATGGATGCTCCCTCAGCAACCGGTGATGTACGCAAACTCTTGCAGGCCTACAAGATTCCCAACGCCCCATCATCAAGCGCTGAGCAGAGCAATTGTGGACAGTAGGCCTCTATGGGAGCATGCGTTCATTAACGTCCAAGAGGTGAATTTATGAAGGCGTTGGGACTACTGGTGACGATGCTCTGCGTGGCCTGGTCAGTTCATGCCCAACTGGTCGAACAGCGTCCCGCATTCCGTGTCACCTACGGTATCCTGCTCGACGGCAAGGAGCCAAAGGCCGGAACCGCATACTGCTCTGTTGATAAGACCTGCACGCTGATAGACGACGCCGATGTTCAACTCGATCTGAAGCTGTCCACTGGCCTTAATGGCGGCGCTGAGCTGTCGGTGATCTGTCGACCGTTTGACTGTTCGTTTTCCGACAGAATGCCGACGGTGGCAGTGCGCGATCACTCCACCCTTTATCTCATTGAAGGAAGTGATGTCGGCGTTTTGCATGATCTCGTCGCCAGAATGAATAGAGACGTGGGTAGCGTCAGACTTGACATCCGGAAGGCGCCGTAATTGCAAATCAAGCTGACAGAGCCCACCGCCCATCATCAAGTGATGAGCCGGCACCCCCATAAAGTGGCTACTACCGGCGGATTGACCTGAGATAGACAGGAATCCAGAAAGCAAGAATAAGCGCACAGAAGTAAAAGCCGAAGATGTGATACATACTTTTTAAGACGTTCACGCCTATCGATGACATGAAGTTCAAGCCATAACGCAAATTATCGTCGCTTGGACTGGTATAGGCGGTTAGGAAGGCTGCGAGCAACAGAACGACGAAAACCGTCAATCTCCCTTTGACGTGGAACCTGTCGGATGCGAACAGCCGGCGCACGAAAATTGCCATTACGACGGGTAGCATCGTCATGCTGGCAATGGATCGCGTTGCAATAAGCAAGCACTGATCCGGCTGCGAGTATCGACTACTTTTCAGCGCATCTATGATCGCCGTGTTCGGGGGCCAGAACCGCAATAGCGTTTCGTTGTCGACGAACCTGCAGCTCAACTCAGGACGATCCTTGAGAAACTGAAATCCGATGAAGACGAGGACAGCGGAAGCCGCCAATGTCACGAGAACGATCGAAACCTGCCGATTTACAATCTTTTGATTTGCCTCGATCTCCTTGGCGACCCGAGTAAATACTTCTTCCCCCGTCTCGTCATTCATCTCGTCACTTCCAATGGACTCGACGGAGTGAATAACATTGCGTGAATCGCAAGACAATGAAGACACTCGGTGCGACTCACCACCGCCCCATCATCGAAAGATGGGGCTCGTCGCGCTACCCAATACTGGGACGAGCCCCACTTGCCTGATGTGCCCAGCCGCATCGGGCAGGGAAACAAACCACGCCGACAAGTGGTAGTCGCGTGAAATTGGTGTGACATGTGACGCCCGTCACAGTGTCGCGCTCTCGGCCTGATGCAGGATCACGTCGACGAAATGCATCGAGGTCCAGCGACGGAAGCGTCACACGCAGTTCCCAAGTGCGCGGTAAATCCACTGTTGTAACCACAAACAGGAGGATGACTGATGCAAAATGTCGCCACTATCGGGCTCGATCTCGCAAAACAGGTTTTCCAAGTGCATGGAGCGGATGCTGAGGGCAACACTCTTTTCAACCGAAAGCTCAAGCGCGCCGAAGTGAAGACTTTTTTACAAAAGCTTCCGCCATGCATTGTCGCAATGGAGGCTTGCGGCAGCGCCAACTACTGGGCTCGTGAAATCGGCTCGTTCGGCCACGAAATACGAGTACTGCCGGCCCAACTTGTAAAACCATTTGTCCCGCGAGGAAAAACAGATGCAAACGATGCAGCGGCAATTTGCGAAGCTGCGAGAAGCAAGAACATCCGTTCGGTTCCCGTCAAATCAACAGCCCAGCAGGCGGCCGCCATTGTATTACGCACTCGATCCTTATTCGTTCGTCAGAAGACGAAGGCGATCAATGCACTTCGCGGTCATTTAGCTGAATATGGCCTAGTCGCCGAAGTGGGCGCTTTCAATGTTGGACGGTTGATTGCGGCCATGCACAACCAACCGGAAACCTCGATCCCCGCATTGGCCCGCTTCGCCATCAATGAGATTTGCGATGAGATCGACAGGCTAAACGAACGTATTCAGCGTATCGATGGCGAGATTGCTGCTCAGGCTAAGCAGGATGAAGATGTACGTCGCCTCATGACAATCCCCGGTGTAGGGATTTTGACGGCATCGACAATCAAGAACTATGTGTCCGATCCTGGCGGGTTCAAATCTGCCCGCCATTTCGCGGCATGGCTCGGGCTCACGCCGAAAGTGAACTCTAGCGGCGGGAAATCCCGGCAAGGGTCTATCTCCAAAATGGGAAACCCTGAATTAAGGTCGCTCCTGTTTGTCTGCGCGACAGCCGTAATCCGTCACGGACGGAGGACCGGAAGGATGGAAACATGGCTCCGTAAACTACTTGATCGACGGCCTTATAAGGTTGCGGCTGTGGCGCTTGCCAATAAGATTGCCAGAATTGTCTGGGCGTTGCTCAACGAGGGTAGCGTCTATCGATCGCCAAATTTGAGGAATTCCGCCATCAGTGACACCTAAGTTAGGTTGTCGCTGGTATGTACGGATCGCGAACGCGAAGGTGGCGACGCTAGAGGAAAAGTAGGCCGTAGCGCACAAAGCGACGATGCAGCGCGGTTGGTTGTTGAGGCCCTTTCCCCTGACTGCTTTCTATTTCGGCAATGGATGACCATCAGGCCGCAGATCTGTTCAGGAGCCATTTATTTCGATCACAGCGCGATCTGTATCGCGGGCCGTTTGGCACAAGCCAGGCGGCCCGCACCTCGACCAGGAGAGAGGGAAGCGGGCTTCACTGCATAGCGCCTACCCCTCGATAAACGACCATCGCGGGTCGGAGAACGGCCAACGCCTCAAATCGTAGTGGTCGCCAAAGTGTTTAAACACTGCCGCCTCCTGGTCAGCCGTCAAGGTGTCATCCCCGCTGTTGGCACGTAGATACGCCGTCAGCTCTCGGAAGCCGAAAGAGCGCTCGCAATGGTCACGCATCGCTTCAATGAAGCTGTCGAGCAATCTTCTAAATTCGTCATCGGATTCCATAACAGGTAGATATTTCATCACGTCGGCCAAAAGAAGCCCGCCGAAACGGGCAAATTCACTGAGGAAAGGAGGGACCGCGCGGCGGAGTTGATTGAAGGGTCAAGGGGACGTGGATCCGTCGCGTGGCCCATGCTGCTCAAACTTCAGCGACGCCTAAAGGTTCCGATCAAATCTTGCCTCTGGAGGCAAAGACCAGAACCTTCAGTTGATCGAAGTTGTGGATGCCTTGGCGGTACAGTTCAATGATGATCGAAGCGGCTCTGGAGGTCTCCTCGTCATCCGCTTCAAGTTGAAACTCCGCCTTCACAGCATCGAGTACGCGTTGGCAAATGGCGAGGTCTTCCGAAGTCATCGGCTGATCGCGCCCGCTGATGTGACGTTCAATCATGCGATTCCTCCATCATTGGAAATCGCGATTCGAGATAATTTTAAAATTGTTCGTTTTCAAGCGCGCTTCGCAAGAATCTGCTGGCAGGGAGAGGCCCGATCCCTCGTGCTGACCGGGCCTCTCCCATTGCCCACTCGTCAGGGTGAGCGTGGCGGCGGGTCGAGTACAATCCTGATCGCTGATCGTCAATCACTGACCGTTCATCTGGGTGGCTTTTTACTAGCCACTGGTTGCATCGCATAACCGCATCAATACGAGAAACGGAATTGGCCCCATGGACCCGAACGCCACACCCGCAAACCGCTTCAACGAGCTGCCGACTGAGACGCAGGAATTCCTGCCAAAGCTTCAGAAAGAAAATATTGACCTCATGACGGAAGGACTGAAACTAGTCCGTGCCATCTTAACTATCGGCCGTTTCATGAAATGGGTGGTGATCATCTTCCTGAGCTTGGTCGTCGGAACCGTCACACTCTACGACAACCTCATGAAGATGTGGGGGTGGCTTCATCCGGGGAAGTGATCGGCTTCGGCGGGATGGTAATGGGTGTTACCTTGGCAGACGCTACGGCGGCTCGGCGCGGTCATTCTCGGACGCTAATCGTTGCACCAGTTGTTTTTATGGCGCGGCCGCCACTCGCGGGCAAAACCCTCCTTGAGCAGCTTGACCCCGATCTCTTCCCCATTCGTTCGGTAGATATTGATGAGCGGCCTATGCTTCGGCGTATCGTCGTAGCCCTTGATCTCGATCTGCAGGCCACGTTCTTCCAAAAGCTCCTTCAGCCTTCCCTTGGCGATCAGCGCCAGCTTCCGTTCCTTGATGCACTTCGCATGCGATCCGATCTCCGGCGTATCGATACCCGAGACGAAGGGAATTCCTTCTCCCAGCAGCCGCATGAGCTGGCCGTCACAGCGCACGGTGTCGCCATCGACGACGGTAAGGCTGGCACACATCAGTCCTGCAGCGATCATCACGCTTTTCCGTCTCCTCGGTCCGGCTTCAGCCAGTCCGCCGTCCTGTCGGCTCTCTCGACCTGATATTTCCGCATCAGGCGTTTGGCGACCATCTTCCCGATCATTTGCGTTATCGCGTCCGCGTGACCTATATTCTTGCTGACGAGCATTGCCGCCAGGTCGTCTCGGACGGATAGCAGAATCGCCTCAACCTCAGAAGTGATCTCAGCTTCTGTCGCCAACCAGTCGCCGTCATGAAAATGGAGCGGATAGAGCAGGCGCGGTCCTATCGCCTTGGCAATCGGGCCAGCAGCCCACAGTTCGCGTTTTTTCCCGTATTTACCGACGGCGAACCTGCGGACATAGGGCGCGGCGGAAGATGACAGAAGCACCCTCACCATGAAGGATATCGTCTCAAATGGCGGGTCTTCACGCATGCGTTTTATCTCCTCTTTCGAGGTTCTCCTTGACCGCATGATTGAAATTGGCTCCGCCCGAGCCCGTGAGTCTAGATCAAAGTCGGTTCCGGATCAGGATCGTCAGCGACTTCTTCGATGATCTCGGGACCATTGTTCTTTGGCGAACCGACGCCCTTGCCGATCTTCCACATGGTCATCAGTTCGGCAGGGAATGGCTTCATCAGGTCCTGGGGATCGGGCTCAGAGGAGAGCCAGCGCTCATAATCCGCCCGGTGCAGAATAACCGGCATGCGGTCATGGATCGTCGCCATCATCTCGTTGGGCTCGCATGTGACGATGGTGAAGGTCTTCATGTCTAGGCCGGTCTCCGGATCCTTCCAGATCTCCCAGAGACCGGCGAGCGCGAACGGGGAATCGTCCTTCATGGCGATGGCGTAAGGCTGCTTGTTCTTTCCCGTGCCAAAGATGTCCTTCCATTCGAAGAAGCCATTGATTGGCACCAGGCAGCGCCGCGACTTATAAGCGGCTTTGAACATAGGCTTTGTCGCCACGTCTTCACATCTGGCGTTGAACGGTGTGGGCATGCCGGCTTTCCAGAAACGAGGCTTCAGCCCCCAGCTTGCCGCCTCGAAGATATGTCCGAACGTATCCGGCTCCCGGACCAAGGCCCTTACGACGATCGGGTAATACTGCGTTGGCGCACCATTCCAGCTAGGGAATCGGTTGCCGAGACCATCAATGTCTCCACCTTTCACCGCGAAAGCAAAATTGCTGATCAGTTCCTCAAGCGTCGTTTTGACGTAAATGCGTCCGCACATGTCCTAGCCTCCGCTGTTCTCAAAATGTTCACGGTAGGCAAATGAGTCAAGGCGTCGTTTTAGTTGTGGCTCACATATAGATCGCGCTCGCGATGCGATTGTCGAATTGCGGGAGAACCAGCAGCGGCTGGAGCGCGAGCTATCGGGGCGCTCGGGCTGCATCCGAATCGAAACAATGACGCAGCAAGCGCAGGCAAGCCCTAATTTTAAGCATCAACCAATATTTCGTTACACCTGAATTCCGGATCGAGTCCTGACATTCGTCCACCGTCAGAAGTTGACCTTTTATCGATGCACAAGGAAAGCGCGCTCCAACCAAAGGAGCGTGACCATGACATTCGAAAATCTCAAGCTGATCGCAGCCAAAAAGAAGGCCCCACTGGACGCAGCCGGAAAACGCCGTGCCAGGCTGCTGCATCAGATCAACAAGCAGATCGACTTTGCATCGAAATTCGCACCTGCCCGTGCCCAGCGCGGAAGATGGTTTCAGCAGGAAGCGGATGGCAGCTTCACTCTGGCTATCCGCTACGGACGTCGCGATCTCGAACTGTCGAAAGGCAAGTTTGCGGTCTCTTGCACATCCACCGACGAATTGATCAAGGCGCTGGAAGCAGCCCGGCTGCATTGTTCCAAGGGGCAATTCGACGACCAGTTGGAGCGGATCTCCGGTGAGATAAGGCAAGGATTTCGCCGGAATTAGGCTAGCAGAAAAGCAGAAAGCCGCACTACTGCGGCTTTCACTCAATTGCTTTTTTGGTTTGCCATCAGCTAGCAGACCGATCAACGTCGCCGCAACTATTCAGATCGATTAAAGATCCAGCCTCCCACGCGCGGTAGAACAAATTTCTTCTAACGAAATCAACCTCTGGGTCTGACATCCAGAGATGGCAATCAGAGCCATTCTCACTTTTCGAACAAAAGAACATCGCGTCATAGGACGTCATAGAGCAGACATCCCCGTCGGCATTCTCGCTGTCGGGCAGCGACCCGAAGTGGATAAGGCCGAACTCCGCCCTATTCGCTTGCTCCAAAATCAACCTATACGGTTCGAATACATCCGCTGATGCGGCCACGATAAGAATACAATTTCCCTTATTTGCGAAATGAAGGGCAAGCGCCACCGCTAAACCTAAGTTCGCATGATATATCATCGGTGTTTTTGCTGTTACGCGTTGAAGCAGTTTAAAATCGACGTCACTAATGATCTGGTGAAAAGCTGATTTCACTGAGTTACCGTGCAGTTCTATATCTTGCATTGATGAGGATTTCCCTGTTTGCCGCAGTCTTTAGACGTGCGGAATGATGATAGGATTTTAGGAATACTTCGTCGCCAACCGTTTAGACGTCGCGCCTGTTCCTGATGTCGGTCTACATCAAGAAAAAATTTGTCTACAAGCGTTTCAAGCGATAACGGATCGGAAGCGAAACAGGGGCGCATCAAACGCCCCCACTTCTTTTGGTAAGCAATGCAATTCGCCGTCGTTGCTTTGGTTAAGAAACCTTGCGTCCGGCATCATGATCGCTATGTGAATCAAAGTTTCCCCCAGAAACTTCCACCGGAATGCCGTCCTCGCCAGGGATGGACGCCACGTAACGCCTTATTTCGAAGAGGATAGGTGAATTTCCTTGTCCCCAGAGCGCTTCTTTATGCCCCATAAATAACTGCCACCTGGACGTATTGTCGATGTCAGTGTCGATCCCATTCTTCGTCCAAATCAGCAGTTCGTTGCCTCTCTTAAGGTCCAGCACTGGAAGCCAGATTGCGGTGTCGATATGACTCGGATACTGCCAGCGATGCAGTTTTGGCATTACCCCAAGAAGAAACCCCTTCAAATCACAATTCTTGGTGACGGTGATTTCAATACACTCGTTTTCAAGATCTCCCGCACCGTGAACACATTCTATTTCCAGTATGTCCATGTATAGATCTTCCTCTGTTTGCCATTCTTCCATGTTTATGCGTCCTCTAAAGTAGATTCAAGCGCATTCAGAGGATGAAATCCTCTAAATTAGGCTCTGTTAAGTTTTATAAATTTGCCATTGGAAACGTTTGCTTGGCGTCCTGTTGGCAGATGAGGACTAGACGATTTTGAACTTTGTTTACAAACGAATTCTGATGCTTAACGTAAGTTTAATAAGTTGCAGTGAAAAAGGATATGACGACCACTATCTACTATTATAGGTTGCGCTTCCAGCGCGTCGCCTACACCGACGGCCAGTTGGTCGCAACGCAGATAACAAGGTTGCTTGTGACAGCTAGGCGACCGTATCGGATCGTGAAATTTCGACGTGTAGGAAGCGCTAGTCCTGACACCGATCGCTCACGGCCCTCATTCCCTCATCCCTGTCCGTCGACAGCATAGAGATGCCAACAGCTATCGAAATTCGTTTTGCTCGAGCGACAGCTTGAAGAGCCGGCTGTCGATCCCCTAGCGGACAGATAGAATGAATTTGAGATTTCATATGCGACAGAGGACTGCAATCACCCGGTCCGGTTTGCATCCGCACGGCAGTTAGGCTCGTCCGATCAAAAAATCGAGCCCAGAACCGCCTTGCAAACGTTCTTCACGAGCGATCGGCGCCTTCGAATTCATCGCTCAATTCGCGACGAACATTTTCTCACTGCAAATCCGACCTGAAAACAAACCTGCTTCGCTGACGCTCAGGCGAGACTGACGTCTCGAAATTTTCTGCTGTTAAAGAAAAGCATCACAAAACGAATTTTCACGTCAGATCAATCGATCATGTGGTTGGAATAGCAGCCGCTCACGATCGAGGAAGCTTCTATGGTCGTTTCGGGCCAGTCGGTAGCGTTAAGGCGCTTGCAGGATAGGCTTGCTTTTGGACATGCTAATATAAAGGCCCATGGACGGCATAGGCCTTGAAGTTGATGTAGGCATAGCCGGATCTTCCGAGGAAATCCGTCGGAAGGGGAAATGCTGGATTTGGTGATGTTATTTAGGAAAACGCGGTGAGACCTACGTGTCTATTTAATACGACAGCGCGAAAAAACGCTGGAAAGACAGACGTTCGCCAACTTGATGCGCTTTAGCCTAGTCGACTGCCAGCCGGGGGAAGTAAGTCTCGACGGTCCTAGCTTTTCCAGCATGGTGCCAGAGGAGCTCTTGGACGACCTTTGCTTCGCCCGCTTCGATAACGAACGATCCTTCGTCGCGGTCGATCGACGTTGTGAATACCACTGCGTCCGGACACCTCGCTCCGATCGTTTCACTGATGGCGATAACCGCCTCTTGACTACCTAAGTCAGCGGTGAGGCAACGAACGCCCTTCATTTGCCAGCTGGTAGGACCGCCGTCGTCAGGATGACGGACAACCAGGACGTCGACATTCCTATTCAACGCTGCATTGATAACGTCGAGGACATTTCTAAACCGCGAAAAAACTGCCTTAAACGGAACCCCGTTCGGATTTACCATGGACATAACCTATTGATTGCTCACGCAACAGCGAGAGACATGAAATTGCTGAAAGCCCGCTACGCGGACGTCGGGGAAATGCTGTAAGCGACCTTCTGTCTTGGTAGGCTATGCACAGGTCGCGTGTTGATCTGCTATCAATTTCCGATTTCGAAAAGCAAGAAAAAAGAGGTACACTCTTAGTCTATAGAGATTCTATAAATCGTTTTATCACTGCAGTATGCGTGGATAGATTTCTAGGTAATCATCAATCTTCATGTCGATCGTATTGAAACCCTGGAACTTCGACAGGTAGCTCGCAAGCCGGTCAATATCCCTCTGCTTATCCGCACCGTTCTGATTGATTTCGAGGATATCGATCTCTTCAAAGTCATATCGATCCGACAGGTCGATCGCGACCTCGTCTAGGAGTGCGCGAAACCTTCCGCGCTGGCCATTAGCCAAGACCCACAGGGAATGAATATGGACATTTTCGATAGGACCGGAAGACTTCCAATATCGAGTTCCGTTAACGTCGACTGCAGCAATCATTCTCGGCTGCTTATCGCGATTGACGGGACGATGGTAATTCCGTCCCAATATCGCGCGACAGACATCCTTATAAAGACGATCGACGTTATCGAACTCAGGATTTAGCTTCCGACCGGTTTTTCTGCTCGACGACCCTCGACCGAACAAGCAGTCTGCTTCGCTGACGCTCAGGCGAGACTGACGTCTCGCAATCTTCCTTTTATCGAAGGTAAACGTCACGAAGAAGACGTTCCGTTTCGTATAGTCACCGAACGATTGGAATGACAGCCGATTGCTATCGATCGCGGTTGTTACCAGATCGCTGAACCAATCAGCATGGAATTTCGCGATCGCAGCGGGGCTTAGGGAGTGGGTATAGATGTTTTTAGACATACCGATAGAAAGGCCCATGAAGCACATGGGCAAGATAAGGTTGATGAAATCATAGCTGGCGCTGCCGAGGAAATCCGTCGGAAGGCAGATATGATGGATTTGGATTGATTTTATTTAGGAAAGTGGCAACAGCCACGGTGCATTGATAGCAGAAGAAGGTTCAAAAATCTAGAAAATAAGCATAATTTTTGCGGCTAGACGCGTGGGTGTTGGACGATCACGTCAAGCATTTTTGCTGCCAGATCGAGCTGCACGTCGTTCATCCGGATTAACGAAGCATGCGCCTCGGCAAGGCGAGATCTGCGCTTGTCGCTATCGCCGAGGTTTTCGATCGGCTGAACAAGCTCATCCAAGCTGACTGCTAAAGCTTGGCTGACCGACACCAGCGTTTCCAGCGTCGGAACGTTGATTCCCCGCTCCATCTGCGAGACGGCGTCCTCGGTGCGTCCGATTAGTTCGCCCAGCTCACGCTGCTTCAACCCCTTCAGGAGACGTAGCTTTCGAATTCGGATGCCTATGTCTTTTGCAAGAGCCATGTCCGCACATTGCGGTGGCAGGCAGGAAATTGAAGCCGCATGTACTACGCCTTTTTTCAATTTCCCGTATTTTCCATCGGATTTTTGTGGAAGTTTTCTCGGTAGTGAGGTACGCCTTCAACACAACTCGCGACCTGATCACAGGCGCGAAATAGCCTTAGCTGGTGGGGGTTTCATGCGCTTTTTTGGAAATGTTATCTGGTTTGTTTTTGGTGGCTGGTATCTCGCCTTGCTCTGGCTGGCCGGTGCGGGTCTGGCAGCGCTCACGATTATTGGTCTGCCGATCTCACGGGCTGCTTTGGAAATGGCGAAGATGTCTGCATTTCCGTTCGGAAAAGACATCGTTCACGTTCGAGAACTCGACGGAAAGGGACTGAATGCTGTCACAGCTCTGACGGGGACTGTCGGTTTCATCGTCAACATCATCTGGGCATGCACATTCGGATTTGCCCTTTTTATTGCGCACCTGTTTGCGGGCATCCTCTCGTGCATTTTCATCGTCACCATTCCGTTCGGCCTTCAGTCGTTCAAGCTGGCTGGTCTGTCATTCTGGCCGGTCGGTCGACGCGTTGTCAGCGTTGAACTGGCGCGCGCCGCTCGCGAACACAATGCAAAGATCAAGCTCGGGAAGATGCATCGTGTTCCAGTTTCTTCCTAAGCGATCCGTTTCCCAGGGCTTTGTGTTTGCTGCGATGGCCAGCATCAGCCTTTCACCATTGCAGGTTTCCGCTGTCGAACTCGATAAGATGTTCGACAGCTTGGAACCTGCCTACACGACGATGGCGGGAGCGCAAGAATGTGACCTGAAGCTCGAAATCGGACCGCATCTTTGGCGATACGCTGAGATGCGCGTCAGAGATCTGGAAATGCGATCCGGGCTTTCTGATGAACAGCTAGGCGCAAAAAGGGAAACCGCGAAAGCTGAAGGTCGCCAAGTCGCTGCTATCGGAGCTTGCAGAAGCGTTCTGGTTGCTTTCCAGGTCCTTGACGAGTTGAGGAAAGCGACCGGCCACCCCTATCCTGATGACGACGTTTCTTCCTACGAGGCCAAGCCATCGCCTGGGTCGGTTGCTTTGAAGAGGAAACAAGACGTTCCATCGTTGGTTAGCCAATGGGCCGATGCTTACATCGCTTGCCGGGGTGGATTTGGCGATGAGGAAAGCACGTGGGCAGCATGTGGTAAACGCGACGAGATATCGGAAGAGTTGGCGGAGCGGGGCTATTGCGAGGAAAGAAGCTCGGGCGGTTCACCGGATTGGGTCACCTGTGCTCCGACGCGATAGGTAAACCTTGAATCAGAAGGTCCACACAAAAGGCATTGATCGCTGCTGAACGGGCTGAAGTAGAAATTTCGACCTGATGATCGGCCAGGAAGCGCTCGGCGATGTGGAAAGAAGCCGTTTTTGTCGGATCGCAGCTACCTTGACCCGCGGATGAGAAGATCGGTGGAGAATACTGGTGGCCAAATCACGCCAGTTCTCCAGCCTTCACCGTAACAGATGTTTTGCGAAATTTGACCGCACGCCCAATCACGTAATTTATCGACGTTATTCTAACAACAAACTTGCAACAACAACTAAAAGTAGTTTATATTCGGATCTATCCTGAAGGTTTGTCCGCCTCTCAGGAACTATATTCATAACTATAACGAGACATTACGCCATCGATCTGAGCAAACAGGGAGGATCGAACAATGTCAACTTCGTCATTACTCCGGGTCGTTGTGTCTGTCTGCTTTGTGTTCAGCGCTGGAGCAGCGATGGGGCTGGAGAAGCAAATCGGCCTATGTCTGGCAGACTCAGATAGTCCTAACGGACAAGCCGTCTATTCGTCAGTGAAGAACGAAGCCACAAGACTTAACTTCAAATTATCCACAAGCGACGCTCAAAGTTCCGCTGCAAAGCAGCTCACCGACGTCGAGTCGCTGATTTCCCAAGGCAGCGACGTTATCATACTGGAACCTGTCGATGCAGATGCCCTTCTTCCGGCGATCGATAAGGTTCAAGCCGAGGGTATTCCAGTTATTCTGATTCAGCGCAACATAGATGAGGCAAATCGTCCGACACACTTGGTGCCCTTTGTCGGTCCCGATCCTACGAATGACGGCAAACGAGCTGCAGAGTGGTTGAGCAAACACTCCGAAGGCCGTACGAAAACCATCGTTCTCCTAGATTCGAAAGACGACGATAAGCAACGCCTAAAAGAAGGCTTCAAAACCTCGCTTTCGGTGATCCCAGCGTTCAAGATCCTGGACTCTGTTGAAATCGATTCGCCCAGTGCAGATATGTCCGGAGTAGTGTCGCCGCCGTCATCCGACCCGGAGGTTGTGTTTGCCCAAAGCAGAGATTTGGCAATGGGGGCAATAAGTGCGCTCGGCAGCAAAGGCCGCAACGACGTCTGGGTTATGTTTACTGATGATAGTGCCGACTACGGCCCAAAAGTTTTCGAAGTCGTGTCGAAGCTAATGGCGGGACAGTCGGCACCTGAGATATCAGCCGTCGATGGTCATCTCGTAATCTTCGATGGAAAGCATTTCCAATGCGCAGCACCTACAGAGTGCACGTGTCCGTCCGACAATACGTGCAGCAAAAATTGCTGCAGTAAATAAGGGCTGTGAAGATCGAAGCTGGCAATGTTTGATTTCGAAAACGACCGCATCGAAATCCCGCTTAGCCGGATAAATTTAGCGGGCCACTAGCATCGTGGGGAAGAGGCCTCAAATGGTCAGGATTTGGCGATGGCTCGGCCGTAACAAGGATAGTCTTGCCGTTGTGTTCACTTTTGTGGGGGCACTTGTATTTCTATACGAGTATAATGCTAGACAATATGACACTCGTGTACAAAGGGCGTTTGAAACTGCGGATGTCCTTAGCCGAGATGAGGTTATGGCAGCCAAAGTATATGTCGACGAAAAATGGCTCGATCCTACGCGCGAGGCATATTTCCTCAATCATCCCTCGCTAGACAAGGATTTGCAGACTTACATAGCGACGGAGGGGCGGAAAGATACGAAATATATTGAATCCTTCCTCCGCCTGCACTTGCAATATCGACAATACATATGGTGCCCCCAAATGGGGCTTTGCGACTGGCAAACTTCTTGCCGCCTGGAAAGATCAGATATCGCTCCTTTTTTGTCGCGCCATAAGAGCCTCTATAGCTCATGGGCCAAGATCAATAACGAAGCCAGTTATGATAACGCTTTCAAGCTTTTCATAGAGACTTGCGACGCAACCAATGTCATCTCAGCAGGCACTGATAAGTCCATCTGGTGCTCGGCCTCTATCGCTTGGCGAGGCTATTTCAACTTGAAGCCAGGAAACGCATGCGCAGTTGAGAAGTGACGAGTCCCAAAGCCGCCGTTCCCATGCTCAAAACAGCCATCACAGCCTTGACCGGGACAATCGGCGATTCCTGATGACATGAGCCAGTACGGTTTCCAGCAGCTTCTAACAAGAAGCGCGCGATAGCCTGCCTCAGTCAGCGCAACGCGCGCCCCAACCGTTGCAGTCTCAGCGCCCAGAACGGCTAGACATCCTGATCGGTGTCGCCTTCCTCGTTGATCACCAGTTCGCCGTACGAGTTGCGATAGGGTTCGAATGTTGGTTCTGGCCGGCCATCGATCAGATAGGCGCGTGTCAACAACACCTCGTATTCTGCTATCTTTGGGTCAATCCAATCGGCAGTAACGCCGTTGGCTTTAAGATTTTTCAGGCCGGCTATAACCGCTCTTGCTTGGGCAAATGATACCATATTGTCTCTCATTAGTTGAGTTTGATGCAGATTACCCTGAGAGCCGAGCACCCTTTGAGGTTTGTCTGAAACTATTTACTAGTCTTCATGTAATTCATAGGCTGCGTATCAAAATTCAAGTGTTAAATACCCCAAGGTAATTCATGACTGAGCCAAACGAATTCGAAGTCCAGTTCTTAGAATGGGGTTGTCATCGCCCAAACTGCTCAGGCATCCACAGAGGTTCGGTCTTTCCGCACGAATTTAAAGCCCTCGAATCGTTGCCCCTTGAATGCATGGTCTGCGGTACTGAGAGCGTTCTACGGCACGGCGCCAGTGGGTTTTACGTACAGGGTCAAAATCAGATCGAAGTGACTACCTTTCGGGCCAAGATTAAATCAGGGTTCTCGGTGAAATTAGAACCTCACGAAATTGAAGAGTTCGACCTAGGCGCCATATCGGGCGATCCCTATGATGTCTTCCAAGATTCCCGAGACGATTTAAATGCTCTCCGGCGCCAAGGCGGTAACTCGGACTCGAAAACACTTCTCCGAAAGGTCCTATTCCAGCAATACATTACGCTCCTGGAGGCATTTCTTGGTGACACATTTACAAGGGTCGCGAAGCAGAGCCCGAGTGCCATCAACGAGGTAATCAAGCGGCTTGACGCATTCAAAGATAGCAAGGTGTCATATCGAGAACTTGCCAGCAAACCTCACTTTCTGAGAGATAAGGTTGTCGAATATTTCGAAAACCTGTCATGGCACAACTTGCACAAAGCAGATCAAATATGTGAGGCGATGCTGTCAGTCCGCCTGTTCGATGACGACAAACAAAAGGCACGCTTGCTTGAAGCCGTTCGTGTTCGTCATGATCTCGTACACCGTAATGGTAAATCAAGAGACGGTAGCGCCCACGATATAGATGATGAAAGACTACAAACCCTTGCTGTAGACGTGGACAATGTCGCTCGCAAAGTCTCGGGCGCTTACACCGAATGGCAGAGCCAAACAGTTCAGGTACCAAATGATAAACCTGCTTGAATTGACGGCGTCGGAACTGCTGATGCTTCACAATGCAATCAACGAGGAACTGCGCCGTCGTAATATACTGCGGTCCGCAAACGGACCGACAGGCGATCTCGCAGAGCATCTGTTCTGCGTGGCATTCGGCTGGCTTCTAGAGCGCAATTCTGCCAAAGCGTACGACGCGACCGATACAGTCACCGGCGTCCGATACCAGATTAAGGGTCGACGCATCCACAGTCGCAATAAGTCCCGGCAGCTGTCAGCGATCCGCGACCTGAGCGGTTTCGACATGCTGGCTGCGATACTCTTCGCAGAGGACTATTCCATTATGCGGGCGGCTCTAATCCCAGCATCGGTGGTTCAGGATAATTCCGCATATATCCAGCACACCAACAGCAACCGTTTCTTCCTTCGTGACAAAATATGGAATGAGCCAGGGGTCATCGATGTGACCGACCGGCTTCGATAAGTGGTTAACGAATTTTAAGTCGCTTGCAGCGTTCGAAAAAAGCTTAGCGCAATACGATCGCGAAAGACAAAGGTCCTGACATGGCTAACTAAGCATCTGGCGGTAGTGGTAACCCGTGCCGTTGAGCGGCTATCCGAAATTCGGATATGGCCGGGTTCTGTTCGACGGCGATAGCAAAGTATTTGGCGGCTTCATCGGACCTGCCAAGAACCTCGTAGCAGAGGCCAATTTCGTATGCGTATGTACCTGTCTCATAAGTGGGGTCACCGCTGGCGAGAACCAACAAGCATTCGATTGCCTTTTCACTAAAACCATTCTCTCGCAGAAAAATGGCGATATTTGTCAATTGGGTGAAGACTTTCCCCGCCTTTTTCAGGAACTCATTTGAAACTTCGGTCATTTTAGTTGCCCAAGAAGATGTGTTGGCGACCTGGCTCTATATTAATATGCGGCGGCAATCCGTGGCTCGTTTGAGGTGTAATATCGAACCGAATTAACCTACTTCTGTCGGCGGACATCAATTGTATCGCTCCATTAGGACTTCGTTGGCAAATCGAGCCCGGACCTAACCATCCCAATATGTCGTCTGCTAAATCCAACCCGCTAGGATCAATCCCATTCAGGGGAGAATTCCAAACATAGGAATAAAGGTTCCCCTGTGGGTCGGTTTCTTCGCCTTTTGGATCACGTGATGTCCACCGTCCAACATTGACATCATAGGCGCGGAACCAAGTCAAACCAAGGCCGCTGTCGTGATCGGCTAACATCCTGGCATATCCGAAGTCCGTCACCGGCGCAGTTGCCTGCAGCGGTACGCCAAAGGGATCGTAGTCGTAGACCGGAGCGTTGCTGGCACTCGCAAACACGCGCCGTACCGATCCGATCTGATCGGCACCATAGTAGAGCGATTGGCCCGGCGATCCCGCTAGGAACTCGCCTTCATCGAAGTAGCTGCGCTGCAGCGCCCCGGCGGAATCACGCGCCTCGCATATACGGTCACCACACCAGAGGTAGTTGGTGGTTGCACTGCTTCCGCCTCCGGTCGGCGTGCTGCCGATCGCCACTCGCCGTCCAAGTCCGTCGTAGGTGAACTGTGTCTGGCTGCCCGACTGGGCGGGGTAGGTAATCTTGATCAGGCGGTTTTCGGCGTCCCAGCTGTAGTTCCTCTGCCCGTCTGACAGCAGGTTGCCGTTGGCATCGTAGCTGTAGGTCTGACCGGAGACGTCGGTAATCTGATTGAGGTTACTAACCGCCACGGTTTGAGCGGAGGGCGTGGGCTCGGCGACCGTCGCATCGCTCGTCTGCGTCGTTCTCGTGATGAGGTTCTCGGGCGTGGTTTCGAATGCGAAATTCGTATACTGACCCGCAACAAGGCCCGAATTAGCAATGCCCGCTAGCCGCCGATCATGGGTGTTGTCGAGATAGCTCCAGACGGTTTTCAGGTTCGACGTTGACGGCAGGAGCTGCCGTACTGTCAGTTGGTCGGTCTGTCCGAGATAACTAAGGTCGAAGGCGCCGAGATCGCTGGAATGGTTGATCAGGCGACCGATCGCGTCATACTGAAATGACTCTGGCCCACCGCCTGAGATCGTTCGGCTTGCAGTGCGCCCAAGTTCATCATACCCGTAGGCGATCGTATGTGAACATCCACTCACTCCTAGGGTGGTAAAACATTCCTGCTGCAATTGCAGGCCACCATTTACGAAAGTCGGGAAGTAGCTGTAGCCGGTGACACCAGCGCCATCGGTCATGGAAGCGAGTCGCGGGAAAAACTGGTCGTAGGTAAAGCTGACATTGGGTGTCGAGTTGACAGCATTCAGATAGCTGATGCCGGCCAAACTATCGTCGAGTGTATAGGCATACTGTTTGGTCTGACCGAGCGGATCAAGAACCGACCTCAAGCGGCTTACCGTGTTTTCGTAGCTGTATGTCAGGCTTGAGAGATCGGCATAGATCTTGCCGCTTAGGCGGCCCTGAATGTCATAGGTCCAACTGGTCGTATTGCCCTTCGCGTCCGTGAGGGATGCGATTTGTCCGCGTTCGTTGTAACCCAGGACCGTGTCGTTGCCCGAAGGATCGGTAATCTTCGTCAATCGTCGATTGGCATCGTAGTGATACAGCCAACGCTTGCCCTCTCGATCGATATAAGAGGCAAGGTCCAGTCGATCGTACGTGTAGCGCTTTGCTGTGCCATCGGGAAAGGTAATGCTCGTTACCCGATCAGCGTCGTCGTAGGCGTAGGAAACGCTCCAGCCTTCCGAGTCCGTATAGGTTTTGATGCGGAACTTGTCATCATAAGTATACGAGGCGGCCACGGCATTGTTCGCATTGGTGACAGTTTGGAGATTGGATGCACCATCGTAGTCGTAACTAGTTGTCTGGCTCAGCGGATTGGTTTCGGAAGTGAGCTGACCCGCCGCATTGTAGCGATAGAGCGTGGTTTGCCCTGCCGCATCAGTGGCGGTAACCGGTCGATGCTGGCCGTTATAGGTGAATTGGGCAATCATCGTCTGTTGCCCAAATTCTGTCGTCTGCGTAACTGCTGAAAGATCGATCTGGTTCGCGTAAGAGTAGGAGGTAATCCGCCCAAGAGGGTCGATCATTTTCGTCAGATTGAAAAAGCCCGAGGTGTCGTACGAATACAGGCTTAACTGGGTTGAGCCGTCATCCAACACCCGGCCCATCGCGGTCGGCTTACTGAACGTGCCTCCAAAAATGCTACCCTGAGATCCTGTCTGACCCGGATAGTTATACCATTTGCGATTTTCGAGCGGATATTTAACGCTCTCCAGTGCCGTTCCCTTGATCGTGGAATTCGGCATATGGACGAAATGGCGGATGCGCGCTTTGGTGTAATCGCAGCCGCCCGTGTCGGTGCAGCCGGCAGCGACATAGGCGCTTTTGTCCCAATGGAAGCTGTTGCGATAGACCAGATTGGAATTGACAACACCAGCCGGCATGCCGACTGGAACAGTGTTGGCGGGATCGCTTGTGGGAATAGGAGCGGGTTCGAGCCATTCCTCGCGCTCTTTGAATCCTAGCGGATCGGTGGCCTGGACAAAGCGCGGCGGTGAGCTGGTTCCGGGCGCCGTATAAGCAAAACTAGTCGTGCCATAGGGTGTCGTTAGCTTGTTGACCAGTGAGTTGGCGTCGTAGGTGAAGCTGGAGGTAAGACCGATGGTATCGGTGATCGACGAGAGGCGGCCGGTTGCCTCGTAGGTGAGCTTCGCGCTTCTTCCGAAAGGATCTGTAATTTTCGTGACCAGGAGCGGCCTGTCCGGCAGGCCGTAGGTTAATGTCGTCTGACGACCTACCGCATCTGTAACAGAGGTAAGGCGTCGCTGAGCATCATAGTTCAAGACCGCTGTATTGCCCTGCGGATCCCGAATCTGGCTGAGAAAGACGCGTCGCGGGAAGGCGGTCGCACCGTCCGATTGCTTGTAGATTTCGACCGAACCATCAGCAAGCAAACGGCGATATTCGATTGGCGCTTGCGAGGCCAAAATAAGAAGCGACCCATCGTCGTCCTGGGCTGCGAAACGCTTTGTCGAAGCATTAAAACCATTGTAGACAAAGGATCCGCCACCCGACAGAAAGCGAGAGACATTCGCCCCGGCATTGGTGGGATCATCCGTGACATAGCTAAGCCAGTTTAATGTCCATTTCGGGCTGACGTTGTAGAAATTGAAGTTCTGAGGCTGGCTGTCTTCGCGCTGATTGTAACTGATCTTGACCTTCATCGACGGGCCGATGGGTGGGTCATATCCGACTGGCGTATCCGATAGCGACACGCTCACACTTGACTCCTTGATATCGTACACGCACATTCCGCATGTGGGGCGAGGGGCGGGTTTGGACATCTGGGGCTTGGGGATGGTGAATATCTCGGGATCCGGATCGGAAGCGTTCGGATCGCCGGCATCACCAGTTCTTGTGGAATTGGTCGAGCCTTTCCCCCAGACCTGGCTTGCTTCTGTCGCCGCTAATTGTTGCCAATTGGCATCAGGCGCGTCGTCGTTCGGGACAAGGAAAAATCCGCTGGCTTCTTCGTCAAGTGCGGCCTGCGTGACCCATATGTCGGATCCCGGAAAAACAGCATCGCGAATGTGAAACCGTCCATTGGCCTCCCCGACAACGGTTGCAAAATGCCCGACCTTCCAATGCAAAATAGAAGGCACCGGGACTTTCTGTCCGATAGTTCTGCGAATGAGACGATGGTCAAGCTTGACCTTGTCGGCAAGCTCGCTGATCTCCTGAAGACTCGTTCCCTTTTCGCTTGCTCGATACCACAGCAGGAAACTGACGCTGTCGAGTTCCGCATGGCGCTCCAACATCAATGAACGCAAAGCAAGCGGACCGCAGATATAGAGGTGGCGCGGGTCACTCTTGGCTAGCCTCACCTGCTCATATGCAATCTGAAAGCTTTCCGTTGCCGAGCCGACAATTGGCCTGTCACCGACATCAGCGAGAAAGGCCTTCAATTCCTCGATTTGTCCGAGATTCGCGAAGAGCTGCGCAAGTTCGCCAACTGCGCGATCGACGAGAGCACGGGCGTGAGGCTCCTGAGCGTTGCGTCCCTCCTGCCAAGCTGCGCGCCAAGCATCAATTGCCCGCGAAAAGTAGCCGTCATGGAGATAAAGAAGACCAAGATTCGTGTTGATCGCGGGAGCCCAGTTTGACTTCGGAAACCGCACCAGGAAATCGGCGAGCGTATTGTTCCTTGAGAGATCGGGATTTTGTGAAAAGGCCTCCAGAGCCCCCCGCAGGACCTTGTCTTCAGATGGCGAGACAGGCCCGACGGAGATCAGAGGTTCGGGCAGCCCGACGGCTGTCAACAGCTCGCCGTCTGGTACGGAGCTTGCGTTAAAATCGCTAACCACTGGCGCGGCTGACGAAGGGCCGGAAGTCAGAAAATACACGCCGACACAAGCAGCGATAAAAAATGACGAGATGCGGAATTTCATTGGATTTCTCCGCCATGCGAACAAGGAAAATTCATTGATCCGACCAGACAAAGCATCCCCAGCTGCCACTGCCCCAGCGAGGGGGCGTGCTCGGGGTCGATGACTGAACCGCGGTGCGATTGCCGCTTGCGTCGTAGCTATATTGGACGCACAAACCGCTGCCGTAGAGGGCGCTCGTCAACCGACCATTGAGGTCGTAGGAGTATCGAGTGGTCGCGGTATCAGCCCGTGCGGCCGACACGATAACGACGGCTGCCGTTGCGATCGCAGTCCAAAGCATCATTCCCGGATAGACACGCAGATTCATCGGTTGCCTCGTTGCGTTTGGAACTATCGAATGGTTAGTCGATCCGCCAGGACATCAACGTGCCTATTGCCGACCCGCCATTTGGGTTGATGAAGAAGATGACGTTGCTGTAACCGCCGGCGCCGAGCCACCCCGAGGATTTTGCAGTCGTATAGAGTTTGTTAAAGGTGAAGCCGTCCTGGCTGAAACCAAACGAGATCGACGTTCCATCGTCCGTCAACTGAAGCCAAACCGGCTGGGAAAACACGTTCTTGGCGCTGGCGAAATCGACACCGCTCAGACTGGTAGCGCTGGTCCATTTCTGAATCTCGAAATAAGGTGGATTGCCGTTGTCGGTCACGTAGGAGACAAGGTGCAGCTTGCCCGAGCCGTCATACCAACCAATGCCTATACTGGCTTTCGCGGTGCTGTTGAACGTTGAAGCCACCAGTGCCGTAATCGAATAAGGAGGCTGGGGCGCGGGCATAAACCGACCGCTGAGATTTTGAGAGGCACCGCTGGTCGGCGCCCCGAGCGAACTCCCGACCGGACTTTCCGTCAAAACTGCAGAAGCTTGGTTGAACCAGTTCGTCAGACCGGTCCCTGATGAGGTCGGTGTTGGTGATAATATCTGGCTGTAGAGACTGCCGCTCTGACCCGTCGCCGTGAGCGCGACCTTGACGTGCCCCGGACTGTTGATGATCCTGATTCCGTTACCTGCCACTAGTGCGCTCGCCACAGGTGCCGCACCGCTGACGCCGGTCAGAAGCTGACCATCGGCGAGCGGCCCAGCTCCCGCCAATTGTCCGTTCGCGGATCTATATTGCACCGTGTTGTCAGCACCTTGCGGTTCAAGTTCCTGCAGGCAAAAGATCAGGGCATTGTAATTGCCCATAATCTGGCTGGCATCCGCCATGTGGCCATTCTGGAGGTCAAACGGAAGTTCGCACGCCATGATCGGCCCGGAGACGACGCTTGTCGCACCGAGGATTGCTATGGCGGCCATGAAACTCTTGATCGTTGCACTCATGCGCGCCCCCCCTGCCATGACTGGGTTTTCGTCCATCACTATTCGACTTTCCACGACATCAGTGTGCCGGTCGTCAGGCCGCCTTGAGGGTTGATAAAGAACACAATGTTGGAATAGCCGGCCGCCCCGAGCCAGCCGGCCGATTTCGCCGTGCTGAAAACCTTGAGAAAATTGGCGCCGTCCTGGCTGATACCAAAGGACACGGCCGTGCCGTCGTCGGCCAGCTGAACCCAGAAGGGCTGTGAATAGCCGTTGTTCGCGGTTTGGAAATCTGCCCCGTTAAAAGTGGTGACGTCGCCCCATTTCGTGACTTCGAATTTCGGGAGGCCGCCATTCTGCGTCGTGAGTGCAAGCAGGTGCAGCCGATTTGTGCCGTTGAACCACCCAAGGCCAATGCCATTGTAGGACGTCGACGAGCGCGTGACACCGATCAGTGCCGTTATCTTATAGGGAGGCGTCGGAGAAGGCCGCTGGCGAGCGACGATATTATTGAGCGTTCCCGAAGATGGCACCGTGATCGAGATGCCGACGGCACTGTCAGTCACAGCTGCTGCGCCCTGGTTGAGCCAGGACGATAATTCCGTCGAGGCCGCAGAAGGTGTCGAGGACATTATCTGATGATAAAGTCCGCTTCCGCCGCTCCCAGCGAGAGGTATGGCGGAAATGGCAATCTGTCCCGGACCGGTGGCGATATTGATTCCAGATCCGGCGGTTAACTGCTGCGGTTCAGGGGCATTATTCGTCGATCCGATCATCAGTTGGCCGTCGCTCAGCGGGGGAACAGACCCAAACCCGCCGGCAGCCGCCTTGGTCTGCACTGAAAATGTTTGCCCTGCCGGAGCCATCGAGGCCATACAAGCTACGAGGGCGTTATAGTTGGCCATCACCTTCGTCGCATCCGGAGCGTCGCCATTCTGGATGGTGTAAGGCAAAGCACACTGAGCATTCGCATGGCCGGCCGCCATCACCAGCCACACCACTGCGGTAGCGAGAGAGCAGAGCCTAAAGCGGTTTGATCTCACGTCCTTATCCCCTTGAGATTTGCGGCTTTCATTGCAGCTGCCAGGACAAAATGGTGGTTGTTGTCTGGCTTACCTGTGGGTTCGTCGTCACCACAACGTTGCTGTAGCCGGACGCCCCCAGCCAGCCGGATGATTTCGCAGTGGAAAATGCAGTTAGGAAGTTGGCTCCATCCTGGCTGAAGGCGAAGGAAACATTCGTCCCATCATCTGCGATCTGCAGCCAGAGAGGCTGGGCAAAACCATTCAACGTGCCATCAAAGTCGCTGCTGCTAAAAGATGTCGGACTGTTGAACCTGTTCACCCCAACATATTGAGCGCTTCCGCCGCGGGGCGACAGTGTTATGAGATGCAGTCTGTTCGATCCATTGTACCAACCCAGCCCGCTAGCGGCGTAGGCCGAGCTGTTGCGCGTCGATGCGATAAGGGCGGTGATCTTGTACGGCGGCGTTGGCGCTGACATTAGCCGTCCGACGATATTTTCGCCGCTGGCCACCGACGGTGCAGTCACGGAAATGCCTACCGGCGTGTCGGAAATTGTTGCATTGCCTTGATTCAGCCAGCCAACCAAGCCCGTACCAGCCGAAGTTGGGGTCGACGACATCACCTGTCGATAAAGGCCCTGTCCATCTCCCGAAAAGGGTTGGGCGCCGATGGAAATCGTGCCCGATCCCTTGGCGACCACAATGCCCGTTCCGCTTTGAATCTCGGACGCGACAGGTGCTGAACCGGCGACCCCGACGATTACCTGGCCATCATTCAACGGGCCTACGGCTTCAAAAGTGCTATCTGCTGCCTTCGTTTGAACTGCGTGCAGACCTCCGGCAGGAACCAACGCGGCCACGCAATTTACAACAGCGTTGTAATTTGCCATCAGTTTGTCGGCATCAGGAACCTGACCGTTTTCAAACCTGTAGGGCAATTGGCATTGTGCAAAAGCTGCACCGGATTGCAAAAGTGTGACAGTTGCTAGAGCTAAAAAAAATCGCATCCCAACCTGCCTAAATCGCGTTTGGGTTTATATAACTAGAGCAGTCGCGCATAAGCTGCTATCATTTACGCCGACTGTCAATAACTTGAAGTTGAATTTTTTTGACATAAAAGTTTTCGTAGGTTCCATGTTGGTCGCAGCCACAATGAAGATGGAGTCCGACCAATTTGGTCGTTTTCTGTTGGTTTCCGCGTTGCCTGAGGCTAGAAACAAGTTGAAGCCGTCAAACGTAAACCAACGTTTATGTTTGACGAGGAACCTTGAAATACGTCGCTTACTACCGCGTTTCCACTTCGAAGCAGGAGCGTTCTGGCTTAGGCCTCGCAGCGCAAAAGGCGACAATTGAAGCCTTTCTGCAGTCTACCGACGAGCTGATTGCGGAATTCGTGGAAACAAGTTCGGGCAAAAAGGATGATCGCTCGAAGCTCACGGAAGCGATCAAGACAGCAAGGAAAAATAACGCCAAATTGGTGATCGCGAAGCTCGACCGCTTTTCGAGACGGGTTAGCTTTATCGCGAAGATGATGGAAAGCGATGTCGGGTTTGTCGTCGCTGACATGCCGACAGCCTCAGAATTCCAGTTACATATCTTTGCCGCGCTAGCTCAAGAGGAGCGTCGTCTCATCTCTGCTAGAACAAAGGCTGCCTTGGCTCAAGCAAAGCAGCGTGGGGTGCAACTTGGTGCTAACGGTAAATTTCTTGCAGCGCAAAATCGAAATCGAGCAATTAGGCACGCGACAGAATTAGAACCTTATCTCCCGTGCGAGTGGAATGAGATGTCATATTCGGCCATCGCAAATTACCTGAATATTCGGGGTGTGACGACCGCACTTGGTTCTCGTTTTCACGCTCAAACAGTGAAAAATTTGATCACCCACCTTAAGCACACCTCAGCTGTTTAAATAATCACGGTTTCAGGTCAGGACGCCAAAATTCCCTGCCACCTGACCATCCTTCCATTTTGCTTTTGGATTTTGGCTCATGATGTTTTCCAATGAGCAAGCTTTGTCAATAGGATCTCCAACGAGTATTTGCTATCGATATGCATATATTATGCCAGGCGCAAAAATAAATGATTTCTAGAAAGCTTGATTAAATTAGTAAAACTGCCAAGTTTTAGGAAACTAGCTCACTGATCTCTCGTTCGATAAGGCGAAAACGGTCTCTAACTTGCTCGCCCGCATAGAAATCTAGAAGATCTTCTTTGGAGAGAGTGCCTTCGACAAGAAACTTCGCCAGGTAACGCTGATTGAACTCCATCATCAATGTGCTCTTTTCGATCTGTGCTATGATCTTCTTGCAGTTCTCAATGTTCGAGTAGACAAGGGCCTTGATCGAGGCGACGTCAATCAAATCCTTGATGATCCGGTTGATGATAACGTTAAGGATATCAGAATCCAACGACACCTCTTTACTATTGAGAGCGACGTCCCGCGCTAGCATGTAGGCAATTGCCAAGTTCTTGTAGTCGCCCTTCTGGGAGTCGATTATGACCACAAAGCCCACAGCAGGGATGAATTTGACATCCTGCACTGCACTTAAGATCGAACTGTCGACCAGCGATAAATCAAATACAATTATCCCTGCTTGGCCATCGCGATTAGCCTGCGCTTCCAACAGTTGGCTCCAGGCTGTATCGGACTTTCTGGTGAAAACGTCCCTTGTTTGGATGTCACCCAGTCGGATACCCTTATCGAACTTGCATTCGATCGCGATTCTACGCCCGCTGTTGCCATTCAAATGACAGACAATATCACCCGTCTTATTGCGATGAAGCTTTCCTGCCACATCGCCAGTCAACTCAACTCGGTCTTGAAGTCTCTGTTTTTCCAGGAAGTCTAAAAGGAACTCGGCAATGTCTTCCTCCGCCAATACACCCTTTACCGACGAGCGATAGAAGAGTTCTTTCTTCATGTCGAAGATAAGCTTGAGGCTTTCCAGCTCGGTTCCAAGTTCGTTGCTCGTCCGCGACAGGAAACTGGACAGCCGATCTTCCATTAGCGCCAAGACGCCAATGTACAGAGCTTTATGCAACTGCTCATCGCGATCGCCGACGGCAACTTTATTAAAGAACTCGAACAGAATTTTGTTCTCGATTTCGAACGACGAGATCTGAACCCTATTCGCCTTCTGATCTAAGCTGACTATACCCATGATCAGACCTTACTATACCGGTAGTGTCCTTTGATTCTCTCAGCGAGGAACTTCCCCATCGAGCCGGCGGCTTTGAATTCTTCGGCGACATAAATTGGCACATCAAAATACTGATATGAACTACCGTTCAGAAACAGTACTTCCAAGATAGATAGATCTTCTTCATATCTAATTGAGGCAATATTTGAAGAGGTGAATGCTGGAAAGTCTTGCCAAGCCATCCTATGTCCTATTTATTTCGTTGGTAAAACGGGGTTTTGTTGCAGCCATACTTCCACAAAATGACTGTAATCTGGATCGGAAACCCTTTTGACGTTCCACCCACCCGGTGTCATCGAATCATCGGGGAGTAGGTCGTCGCAGACTACTGGATCTTGACTATCAGGACGCCGATCTTTGGGCGGAGCTTGAATCATCGTGCGCATGGGGAGTCCTACTGCCTCACCGAGAACGATAGCCTCCCCCGTTCGCAGAATCGGCAACATATTTGTCAGACCTTCCAGATTGTCAGAGAGGGCGCCCGTTACGTGCGATCGATCTGTAGCGTTGCTAAGCCGCATAGCGAAGAAAGTGCCGCACTGGGACAGAATGGTTGGATTGATCTCGGACGGCCGCTGGCTGACAATCATAGCGCCAATACCGTATTTCCGCCCCTCTTTCACAATGCGCTGGGTGACGATCGATGCTGAACCATCAAAATTGTCATTGAGGTAGGCATGAGCCTCCTCCATGACCACCAACAATGGGCGTTCGCGACCGCCCTCGGACAGATTGCGAGCCCAAAACAACCCATCGTATAGTACGCGAAGAAGGTTTCCAATGATGTCGTTGGTCATCGATGATGGAATACCGGATAGATCCAATATCGTGATCGGCTTCGGCCTTCCCAACCAATCCTTCATCAACTCTGCCAGTCCGGCTTCTACGGCCCCGTTCAGATCAGGGTGCCAAGCGCCAGCATTAAGAAGGAAGTCGAACCGGGAAACGCGCAGCTTGGAACCAAGCGCCTCCAGCGGACCACGGATGTTTAGAGAATCGGGAATATAGTTTATCTTCTCCTGATCGCCGGCGATGTTCTTGACCTTCTTGAAGCGTGGGGGGATTCCTTTTGTAGCATCTCCAACTAGATCTTTTCCGTCTGGACCCTTCTCGAATGCCCATGTCGACCGATCTGTAGGGCTACCATTGCCGCTATAATAAGTGCCAAACTCTGTGCAATATAAGTCGTGCCAAAGTTTGTTCAGTGAAAAAGGAATGGGAGTGTCGGCCCCAACATTTTCCTTGGTCACACCGCGTATCGGGTGTGCCTCAAAAGCCCGGACTTTTGCCTCAATTACTCGCTCCATTATGACGTTTCGAGCTTTACCATCCGCTGGCAGGGGGCCGAAGGTTACTCGAAGAAGCTCATCGAAACTTAATGCCCAATACGGAAGGCAAAGTCGCTGCTCATTCGGCTTGCGCACGTCGGGACTAATTTTGAAGATGTTCGCTCGGTCAACAAGCGCGCGCGAATACTCTCCGTGCAGATCGAGCACAACGATCCGAGCAGAGGGAAAGCGTTCCGCATTAGATAGCACATTCAAGAGTCCTGCCACCGTCGTGGATTTCCCTGATCCAGTCGTGCCCACGACAGCCGAATGCCTGGTGATGAGCTTGTTGATGTCGACCAACGCATCGATCGACTCACTTCCGGCTATATGTCCAATTCTAACCAAGTGGTTCTGTCTGCCCGACCTCCCGTAGATCCCTTGCAGGTCTGCCTCGGAAACCAGATGAACTTCGTCGTCGATGGTGGGGTATTGCGAAATGCCTCGCTGGAATTTCCCGGATCTGTATCCTTCTCCGATTAGCTGGATGGTGATCCATCGTTGACCATTCGGCAGAGCGAGCGTCAAACTCTCTGGAACCGCACTCGCGCCGACCTGAGACACAATTCCGAACAAATCGACATATCCGACAGGAATTTTTACGAAACTGCCTATTTGGCCGATCCTGTAGCCCTGACCATCGACATAGCTCAAACCCGCGAAGCGATCCGCCCGCAATGTCACACTGACCGAGGTTCCGCTAACATCTTGGACTGTGCCGATGATCGTGGCTTCGTTAATGCCCTCAGCTTTCATTCGCTTGCTCCTGCGGGCCTGCCAATCCGCGGAGAAGGCTTCCCAATGCTGCGAAATCACCAAGCTTCACGGACACCGTCGCACCATCGGATGCAAGTACGTTCGGCGGGAGAGCGAGGGCGTCGATGTCGTCCGTTTGCCATTCTCCAACATTCCGTCCGATGATAGCCTTGTCGAAGGCCAGCATGCTCAGATTTGGAGTTGAAAGTGCACACTTTCGTGCAAGTTCGTACTTGGCGTCGTCTAATTGGCCGTATGTGAAGGCGAACACATGGGAAGTCGAGTTTGTCTCCAGGCTGCGGCAAATGACATCATTGATATGTTCATCAGCAAAGGAATATCCGCAGATAAACAACAGCGCCGAGGGCTTCAGGAGGAAGGCCTTGAGACGATCCAGCATGGCCAAATACGGCATTTTGCGGCTTTGATCGTATTTCAAGTGTGATGGATAGATCAGATAGGACCGAGTGTTGCTCTTTTCGTCACTTCGAACGACCGCCGCACTCTCATTCAGGCGCCAATTGAGCGAGCCGTGGATTTTCCAGAGTCGCGTCCAACGCGGCGGCAAAAGATCCTCATCTTCCACCGCACCGAGATCGAAGAAGGCGTTTCGCGACCCGATGAAGCCGTCGAAGTAAGGTGCTGAACTCTCCTCAAGCGCCTGCTCTAGCAGTAGATCATAGTTAGTCGTGAACAGATGCACGGGCTGCTCACGGCGGATCGATCGGCTCCAGATCGCAAGATTGTGGTAAGGAGAGTCCATTCGGGGAAGCGCTCGATCGACTTGCTCCGAGATCACTTCGCAAATCTTATCGTCCAACTCGCTCAGTTCGTGGGCTAGCATGCCTCGAACAGTTCCAGTACCCGCCACACTCCTTAAAATGCGAACTTTGCTGAGAAGTAGTTCGATATTCTTACTATCGCCCCCATCCTCCTCGACTACTGTGACGATCTTATCCCAAGCGGATGGTTTGTCCGTCTCTTTACTTTTGAGACGATCACCGATGATCGCAGTCAGACCGGCGACATCGTAGATCAACGGCTCGTTCACGGTCTTTCCGTCGACATCTCGTTCAATGCGAACCGACAACGGACAACCCGCGCCTATAAAGAACCCGATTGGCTTTCGGTTTTGCGACAATGCTTGCCGAATGAAGCTAATTTGACGAATTGGATCGTGAGTCTGCATGACTGGCCATTTATAGGAAAAAGATATCGAATAGATTGGCGAAGCTAGCAGGTCGCGACTCTCCCACCAAGTATATCGAGTGCGCTCATTCACACATTTTCCGTGTGAGAACAGGATTTTGCACGTCGACATACTCCGACTATTGCACGACCCGTTTGCAGGCCTGATGAAGGTCACAAGTTTTTTGTAGGGATCGGGATGGGCGATCTGGACCGGCTACTACGCAGTTTCAGGTGTGAGGCACGCTGATCATCTTCGGCAAGCACCCACTCGTCGTCATTGGCGTGAATAGAACAAGATCGAGGGTGAATGTATCGACCCACGCGCTGTGGAGATGATTGAACGAGGGCGGTGGATCAGCTGGATAAATTTCGGCGACTACCAGGCAGCCACCGTCTGCTAGTCGTCGTCGGCCGAGATCACAGTCACTGAACCAGGGTTTATCGAAAAGTTACCGGTTGCGATCGTCGTGTCCTTAGGGACTTTCACCGATCGCACAACCCCGTTCTTAAATGCGACGAAAAAGAAGCGTTCGTCATCGCGAGCGAGTGCCCCATGTTTCGCCGCATATGTTGCCATAGTTTGTGCGAGCTTCTGAGCAGCGTCGTCGAGCTTGAGACTCAGGTATCTTCGCGGATCTTCCAAGCCGTCAGGCTTAAATGAAATGCTCTCAACGTTCGTCCTGATCCAGTTCGCAAGCTTCGTGCGTGCTTCTCGCTGATTATCGTCTCTGCTTTGAATACCTTGTATGTGTTCCTGGATGTCAAAAGCGGAATCAGGCTGCGGCATTCTCATAGCATCGATATGGCCGACGATTTTAGCAAGTTCATCCTGAGCAACCGATATCTCGGTCCCGAGAGCTTTCAAACGCGCGTTTACGTATGCGGCGTTATCATCAGAATCTTCGATAAGGTTGAAAGCGCGCTCACGCTTGATTTCGAGTTGTTTAATCTCGGACTCTTTGACAGCTTTTTCACCCTCTAGGAATTTGATTTCGTCACCACGTGGAGTCGCGCTAAGAATCGATTGCAAATCGAGTTCTTTCACGAAAGTCAGAAACGACGCCTCGAAGTCCCGCAGTGGCCAATTGGAACCGACGCAACCCAACCCCCGTCTAGCATCGTCGCATCGAAAATATAGTCCGCCCTTCGGCAGCGGCCCCTTGTTAATGACCACGACGGAGCCGTCACAATAGCCGCACTTCATGACGCCTTGAAACAGGTTCGTGTAGTTCTGCCCCTTGCGTCCGGCACCAAAAAGGCGTCGCGATTGGCGACCGTTCTGAACGAGTTCGAATTGCTCACGGCTGATCAACGGGGGAAAGTAGTCTTCAACCGGATCCCCAGTTGGAGTTCTCACGCCATTGACCATCTTATGTGGTTGATACTCGCCGAAAGCAGCTCTGTTACCCAAAATTTTGCCGATATACGACTCGTGCCATCCGTTCCCCCTGCCAAATGGTGAAATCCCCTCTTGGTTTAGCTCG
>Ga0102589_1000992_pt1 | contig 44328 bp, 35 predicted proteins | sample AraplaMF_Col_mLB_FD_76858 | JGI IMG/M metagenome (GOLD analysis project Ga0102589, IMG submission 76858) | Arabidopsis root microbial communities from the University of North Carolina, USA - plate scrape MF_Col_mLB | ecosystem: Host-associated > Plants > Roots > Endosphere | place: USA...
TTACCCCCTCACCTATCTGCTCGTTGACGAATTTCAGGACACCGATCCGCTGCAGTACCAGTGGATCGCGCTCCATGCTCACGCAGGCTCAATTGTGACCGTCGTAGGTGACGACGATCAGAGTATTTATGGCTTCCGGTCGGCCCTTGGCTTCCGTGGCATGGAGTCCTTCATTCGGCAGTTTGATGCGCAACCTGTGGTGCTGGGCAACAACTATCGCTGTCATGCTGAGATTCTTGGCGCTGCCGACAAGATCATCCGCAACAACCGCGATCGGATTCCGAAAGTCCTCGTCGCTCACAAAGGCCCAGGCGGCGATGTAGCCTTCCAAAGGTTTGCGGACGAATACGCCGAGGCAGTCGCCGCAATGGAACACCTCGCGCCTGCGCTCTCCCAAAGCCAGTCTGCGGCAATACTGGCCCGTACGAATCGCATCCTCGATCCGGTCGAGGCAGTCTGTCGCTCCCACGGCATCAAATACTTCAGGGCATCGGGAAAGTCTATTCTCAGCCGCCCTGAGGGTGCCCTGATGTGCAACCTTCTGGAACTCGTCCAGAAGACTAGGAAGGCCGGGATCGACGCATTGCTCTCGTTCGTGGGTGTCGGAACGCATGAACTGCGACTACTCCACAACAGTGGCAAGACCACCGGCGGGCAGCATCAGAGGAAGGACCTGGTCGAATTGGGTCTCTCCGAGAATTCGGCCGACAAGTATCGGGAGCTAATGAAGCGTTTGGCTGAATGGCGCGCGCTCTGCGACCGGCAGTTCTACTCGTTAGTTTTGGAGGGTGTGCACGAGTGGATGATGCAGCACGTAGGTGCTGATCAGGCCCGCCGCGCCATCACGACGACGTATGACGTGCTGTCGCGGTTGAACGGTCCCTTCTCCGATCGCTTGGAATTCCTGCGGCGAGACAACAACAAGCCGGCGCCTGATGCGCTGGTGCTGACGACGATGCATAGCTCGAAAGGCCTCGAATGGGACCGCGTCTGGATTATCAGGGCGGAGGAGACGGTGGTCCCCGACGAGAAGAGCACCGAGGCTGAGGAGCGCCGCCTCTTCTACGTAGCAGTGACGCGTGCCCGGCAGGATCTACGGGTATCCATGACCAAGAAGAACCCGACTTCCAGGTTCATCCTTGAAGCCGAGCTTGGGTGACTTGGTACGTGTCTTGCGGTTGAGTAGAGACTGCTCGACGAGATGAGCAATTGCAGCCGCCGATGTCGAAAACAAGAAGGTACTGCACGCTACCCCGCATTACGCCGCCGGCGAATGTTGGCGCACGGCGAATGGAGCCCGCCGATCGAGTCGCCGATGCCTGCGGCGCCATGCAGGCGTCCAATATTATTCGCGCGGACCCTTCTGGAGCTAGCGCGACCAATTGCATTCTTAAGGAGTTGTCGTTGAGCCCGTAGGCACGCCCCAACAAAAAAAAGCCTGGAGTTGGCGCTCCAGGCTTTTCATCCGCATAGACCAAAGGGTGGCAGGCTTCTCAACCCACTTGACCCGACCTCTAACACAGTTCGAGTCTACGAAGCCTCGCCCTTCGCTGTCAATGCTCCCTCCACAAATTAGCATGTTGATCGAAGATGAATTTTGGCTTCGAGGGGCTTCCTATTGCCCAAAGAACAACAGCACGCGACGGTGCGTCGCATGCTGCAGCCTCGATTGTTATCGATGGCCGGCAATCCAAGTCAGCCAGGTGCGATGCAGGGCGGCTGCCTGCTCGGATACTCAGAGCGATCGCATTGGTCTACGAGTCCGATGGGCTCCGGGCTTTGCACATCACTAGTCGCCAAGTTCTCGCCACGCTCATCCGCTTCGCACTGAACCAAAAAAATCCTAACGCGCTAGCCTTCATCAAGAAGTCAACGATTGCGCAGCACCTTGCGATTAGCGAGGCCACTGTCTATCGGGCGCTCGGAGCACTCGAAGATGCCGGGCTTATTGAGCGTGAACGGCAGCGCACCAGAGCGCAACTCGAGGTCGTTGGTCGGATCCGGTTCACCGCAAAGTTGCTCCATTGCATTGGAATTACTGGCGTGCAACTTGGGGCCGCTGAACCTCCGACCGGCCACGATGAGCCCCAGTCCGGCGCTGCATCTCTCGCACAGGTGAGTGGCGTAAACAATCACCAGCAGTCTTCTACGAAGAAACATCCCGGGCGGGGAGCTTTCGTGCAAATTAACGATCGGGCAGTCCCCATTGATCTGGCGCCTCTCGTCCGCGATCAAGAGCTGAAGACGTCAGCCCTCTTCATGCTTATGCGTCTTGCGAGAGAAGCTGGCCACCGACTTTCGGACGTCGTCTCGGCGTCCGGCCATGCTCTCGGGGCGCTCCGGGGGCGGGAACTGTTCGCCTACCTCAAGTCGCTCATCGGAAAGCCTATTGATTTTGGCCATGTCGTCCGAACTCAGAAGGTCCAAGAAGATGAGAGACACGCAGCCGACGCTCGTGCCGATCAGGACCGGCAGGAAGTTTTCCAACTCGTTGAGCGGTACCGCGGTAGACGGGTGCCAGCACCCGACGGGCGCATCTATGAGGTGGACTCGGCCTCGATCGTAATAACCGAGGCCAGCGGCCGCCGAAGTTCATTAGGCCATGGCCAGGCGCGCGCCTGGCTTATCGAGATGGACAAAGCAGCGCGTGGGCTCACGCGTGCCCTCGTCGAGCCCCCTTCAGCGGCAAGGTCATCGCCGGCAGTGGCACAAGCAGCTATTGGGCAACTTCGCAGCATCCTCGATGGGAGACCTGCCTCCAACACGGTCGGTGTTGTCTCGGTGGCGGATTATGAGTCCGCTGCCTGCACCCTGCACGGCGTCCTGTCCTGAGTATTGCGCCCCTGCACCACAAGGTGCGGCGATTGTAAGCATGCCGCCGCGCGGGGCGGTAGCAGGCGTTGAGTTGTGGTGAAGTAGCGCTGGTGTGCTCAAATCAGACTTGCTGAGGCCGGTCCACCTACTCGCTTGGCGGCCTTCGCCGCCTTGTGCACACGACTGGCGACGAAGCCTCCAAACATGCTTCGAACATTAGGGTCATTGATGTGCTCATTGACGTTCAGGGTCGCCACGTTAAGTCTTCGCGCGAGAAGCCTGGCAGCCTGAGACTGACAAAATTCGGAGATCATGTCCGATTGCTGCTCAGTGGACAGCTTGTTGTAAGCTTCCCAACCGAAATCAGCTTCTCGTTGGTCGCGCTCCGCGCCAGCGGCCTTCACGCGAGCCTCGCGCTCAGCCATCTCCTGGTCAGCGGCCTTACGTGTTGATTCCGCAATGGCCGACTGATGATGAATCTGCCGGTCGAGTTCCCCAAGCAAGTAGCCCTCGCGAAGGGCCTTCATGAAATAACCACCTGCTCGCACCTTCACCTTGCCAACTTTCACGTTGTGCCGGGTGTACTCCATGGCCTGGTGGATTCGCTCATCGTTGTACAGGTCGCGGTTGGTAATAATCTCGTTGAACTCGGACTGGTTGAGTGCGAACTCTTTGCGCAACGTCTCATAGACGTTGCGAAGCACGATGAACGCGGTCTTTTGCTCGTTGGGCTGCTCGGTAGCGTTCAATCGGAATCGGACTTGGCCGATTTTCTTTGAACCGGGCACATTAAGTGTAAGCATCTCAATGTGGAGTCCGGTCACTTGGCGAATTTCCGAGATGGCTACCTCAAGGACTTTACTTCGGAAGTGCTTGAAGAGGTCGTAGGTTTTCTTCTCACACTCTAACCAAGCTCGTAGGGCTTGAACTTCGAACCAAGGCGTGATTCCCTCAACCATGAATTGTTGTAGTCGGTCGTAGAGGACCTTAGAGTGCACCGACTTGAATACGTAGCGCAGGCTAAGAAAGTGGGAAGATTTTGGGTTCTTGATGGCGCGCTGTAGCCGTTCAGGAAGCTCGAAGATGAACTCCCCTTTTTCGATGAATGCTGAGCCCATTAGGGGCACTGCACCCCAGCGATCTTTGGAAGGGTCTTCGACGTCGATCTCGTTAAGCTCGATGGCTGCTTTCTGGGCTTCGCGAACAAGCTTGCTAAGGTGGCGTCGGTTGTTGCTGGTTGTGGCCAGAAGCCACTTGAACAATCCGACGTCGACCCGGTATTCGCGCTGGACTTCTTGGTCTTCAGCTACAAGAAAGTAGGCAACATCGATGAGACGGCGGCCTGCCAGACTGAGGTCGATGATTTTGACGAAGGCATTGCTGCGACGGAACCCCAAATCCTTGGGTGCTTCCGTGACGCTCTGGCCTCGAGGAGCGAAGTCCTCGAACAATGCCAAGGCTAATTGTTGCGATGCGCTTTCCATACCACTTCCCTCCTTCGAGCAGGAGGTTGCAGGTGAAAGGTCGAAAAGTCAAAACATTTCTTGTGACTTTGCCTTCCTGTCGTCTGGTTTGCGTCATAGCGATGGTGTGGGCGAGTTTGGTCAGCAAGAGGAATTTGTCTGCGTCGCGGTTCGGGACAATTGTGGTGAGGTTTCCTGGGCTCGGTTACTTGGTCCTGCCGTGGGGTTGTTCGACGTGTCGCGCTTTGCGAGGTGTCTATAGGAGCGTGGGGTGGGTAGTTTGTTTTTTTTATTAAACAGAACACCACTTACTAGAGGCAGCAGGCTTCCCCATAAAATCAACGACTTAGTTTGGAAAGGTCACTTTTCTTGTTCCAAAGGTCGACGATTTTGTTTGGCAAGGTTACTAGATGTGGTCGAAAGGACACCGGATTTGGCCGGGCCTCTCAGGTCGATGGACTCTTGGCTCTGACAAGGTCACCGAAATTGTCCTTAAGGTCACAAGAATTGTTCGAGTCGGGCCTAAGCCAAGCCCAACAAGGATGTGCGAGCGGTTTGCACGACGCACGGTCACAGGAATTGTATTTCTGCGGGCAAGGGCTTGATACGGAACCGCTGACGGAGCAAGGTCACCAAGATTGTCCATAATTGCAGCAACAACAGGCCGCGAGACCGCTGGATTGACCCTTGTACGGGCAACAAGGTCATCAGAATTGTCTGTCCGGTTACCGGTGTGGGAGCCAAGGTCACAAGATTTGTACGACCTGAGCCTCTAACTGTCGGGCAAGGTCACCAGAATTGTACGAGTTTCCCACTGGTTACTGGCTGATGGAACATTGCGCCGCAGTCACCTAGGGAGTTGTCAACAGGTGCCGGCCTTTTTTTGCCAGTTGCCGATGATAAGTAGTCCCGTAGTGTCCGATGTCGCCGGTCTTCATCAGTTGTTCTAAGGGAGAGCAACGCCCGGAGGAGCATGGTGACCTTTACCGCACGGCGATGCGTACAATTTTGGTGACTTTGCCGGGTAGGAAAGAACCCCGCTGTCGGCCCGACACCAATCTGCAGAACCACAAAACAGTTAATTCGTACAATTGATGGTGACTTTGCCTATTAGCCATCGATTTACCGGCCGTGGTGCGCCGTTCGATCTCTCCCGCGTGCCGGTCTTTATGGAGGGGACGGCTTAAGGCAATATTTTCGTCCAACGCGAATTACGCTCTGGGTGGGCCAGGCCTCATCAGATACAGCGAACCGCGCACATAGAGCCCCTCCAGGCGTCACTTTTTCGCCAAAAGTGCGTACAAATACGTGAAGTTTCCCCGTTGGTCGAGTATTCTACGTTTCATCCTGAATTTCACATGGAACGTTGAATATGGTGGTGAAGAGCGAATTAACCGAGATTGACCGGACTGTCACGATTGGTTCAATGAGTGACTTTTCGAAGAAGCTTCAAAAACTTACTGAGGAACTTCGCGAACATATCCTGGCACCTCGCCCTCGGAAGAGTCCGCCCACGTTCACCTCCACCCAGGTGGCCGAAATGTGCGGCATCGACCGTGCGCGGCTTCATTATCTGGCAACGAAAGACGGGAGCACACTTCCGGCGGGTGAGCTTCATGGGCGCGTACGCCAATTTACGCTTGGTGAGACTCGGAAGTGGGTTCAACAAGCTTCACAGGTGAAGCCGTCCCCGCTACTAAGAAAAGGCGAAGCGGATGGCCGCGTTCTGATTTCTGCCAATTTCAAGGGTGGTAGCTGCAAGACGACTTCGAGTATGTGCCTGGCGCAGGGATTGAGTTTGCGCGGCCGCAAGGTGCTGCTGGTTGACTTGGACCCTCAGGCATCGCTGACTGAATTGTGCGGCCTGTATGCCGAGAAGATGATTGTCGAGGAAAGCACCGTTCTGCCGTACATCTACAGCCCTGAAGACTTTACACTTGAGAGCGTCATTCAGGAGACGTATTGGGATGGGGTTGATGTCATCCCTGCGCATCCATCTTTGTTCTCCGCCGAGTTTCATATCCCGGCGATGGCAAGCAAGTCGGCGAATTATCGCTTCTGGACGCTTTTACGTAAGGGCTTGGAGCCGCTTCGAAAAAAATACGACTATATCGTGTTGGATTCGGCGCCTTCGCTATCCTACCTGACTATCAACGGCCTGATGGCTGCTGACGCCATGGTGATGCCTTTGGTGCCGGAGAGTCTCGACTTCATTAGCTCGGTATCGTTCTGGAGTCTGTTCTCCGACATGGCGGACAGCTTCAAGAACATCGAAGGAAACAAGACCTACGACTTTGTGAGCATTCTGCTTTCGAAGGTTGACTATGGCGTAGCGTCTTCGGCTCCGATAGTTCGCTCCTGGGTACAACGGGCCTATGGCGATTGGATGAGCCCAATTGAAGTGCCGGCGAGCTCCGTGATGAGTAACGGGGCTCTCGCACTTGCGACGGTCTTCGACATTAGTAAGTTCGAGGGCAGCAACAAGACATTCCAGCGTGTGCGGATTCCGTTCGACGAATATTGCCGTTGGGTGGATGAGTTTTACGCCGGAAAGTGGGAGGACGCTTAAATGAATATGCGCAAGCGCATGCTGGAGCAAACCGCAAATTTGACTCCTGCTAATGAAATCAAAGTGGAGATCGCCCCCCAAGTTGCAGACCGTCCGAAGACTGCACCAGGGATGATGGCGGCCTTGAGTGCGGCACAGCTTCGGATTCAAGAATTGGAGTCCCAAGGGGCTGCAAGCACCGTTCCGGTCGAGAAGATTCGGCCGAATCCCTGGCAGCCGCGGTTAAAGTTTGATGAGAGCAGTCTCACTGAGCTTGCGGAGAGTATTAAGGAACTGGGCCTAATGCAGCCCATTCTCGTTCGACGAGTCACGCCGGAGAACGAAGAATCCTATTTCGAGCTGATTGCCGGCGAACGCCGTTGGCGCGCTCACCAGGTGCTGGGTCTGCAAGAAATCAAGGCGCTCATCACGGATGCGTCAGATGCAGATATGGCCGTCCTCGCTTTGGCCGAGAATGTCAGCCGAGAAGACCTCACCGACTACGAAATTGGCAAGGCGATGCGCCGTGTCGAGAAGGAATTTCCAGACAGGAAGCGGATGGCTGAATCCATGGGGATGAGCCGGAGCACACTCTATCGCTATTTTGCCTTCGACAATCTACCCGAATTCATCCGTGTAGATCTGGAGAAGAACCCTTCGCTTTTCAGCGGTACTGCGGCAAGTGACACCTACGGCGTACTCAAGAAGCATGGCGAGCCAGCTTTAGCGGTGGCTCGCGAGGTGTGGAAGCAACTTGTAGACGGTAGCCTTGAGCAGTCGAAGTTCGCCAAGCTGCTGGAGGCTTCGCTACTCCGTCGCGAAGCGACGCCCGTAACTTCCCAGCGTGACATTCACAAGGTCTATGCCGGTAAGACTCAGGCCGGCAGCATAACCAAGGACTCCGTGAGCTTTACCGTAAAGCTCAAGAGTGCTGTCCTGACTGCCGCTCAAGAGGAGCGGATACGGACGGTTATAAACGAACTTTTTGACGGAGGACCGCAACGCTAGCAGTTGTCGTTTCCAAACTATTCGAACCCCTCATTGAGGGGTTTTTTTGTGTTCCGAGTCGGAACACGAGTCTCGTTCTTATACAGACGCGGTCTGAATTCCGCGTGGCCCTGTCAGAAGCGGAGTTTGTCGGCGCGAACGGTGCAAGTGGATCCATCGACAACCCGTGCCATCGTGTTCCGAGTCGGAACACGACGTCATCAAGCACACGATCCCAAAGGATGCGAACGGCTGCACCGATGCGGTCAACGAAGCCTCTGGGTGCACTGGCAGCCGGCGCACCCCATCGTCGAAGCCAGCTCCGAATTGACGTTAAACCTGCACATACATTGCGTGCCTGGGCGCAAGAGCGACGTCAACGCGCGACGCGGATTGCTGATCTGCCCCCCCATAGCTTGATCCGGTCGAGCTTCGTGCCGCCGGCGGCCATTCAGAAGCTGCGCAATCCGCGTACCCGCAGGCAGCTCATGTGCGACATCTCCCAGTACAGCTGCCGCTTGCCGCTCTGGCCAAAGGCAACCGCCAGAAGGTAGAGCGCCGAATTTCGTGAGGAACTGAGCGGACGCATTACCGATCACGACAACTGCCCGACGCTCACGCAGCATCTGGATGCAATCGGAGCCTCGGAGCAAACGCACGCCAACTAGACGCCATCGTAGGAAAAACGTTGACGCCGATCCGATTGCGCACTCGCCTGACTTTCTGAGGTGAGCAACCTGACCGTTCCGTTCCTGGTGGAGATCGGCTCGGAACGCCGCGATATCAACAAAAGCATTATCGCCTGCCCAAGCGACTCCCGGCTACGAAGGGCCGCCAACAGGAGAACCCCCAGATGTTTAACGCTTCCGACTAAGTCCTCTCGAAGGCTTCGTGTTCCGACTCGGAACACGAACTCAAAGCTCTGACGCAGCATCACCCGACAAAGGCGGGTCGTGGGGGGCCGCGTTCTGACTTGGAACGCAACTGAGCTCGTCCCGTCGATACCTCGGGCGAGCGCATTATGGGCGTCGATGGAGGTCGCTCACAGGGACCCTTGTCGGGCAAGCACTGCAAAACGACAGCAGCAATAGCTTTGCGGCGCAAGATCGCGCTGATGGCCGGGAACACGTCGCCAGAAAGAATGCGACATGATTAAGGCGGACGCCGACCGCCGGCCCTCATAGGGGGATTCGAAGTTGTGGGTGCGGCCTTCCCAACTGGACAGGTTGCCGTCAATTACCTCATTGGCTGCAAGCGGTACGCCACAGCTTTCGCGTGCCCCGCGCCAACAGATACCAGATGGTCTCTCCTGCTCCATGATGGCTTGAGTCCATTGCTCGATGCGCTTGGCGCCTCAATCTCCAAAACCCAGAGCAGGGAGTTTGCCTTGTCCATTGCCATTTCGAATTCCTTTACTGCCAAGTGCTGGTCCGTGGCAGTCGCCCATGAATCTTTCCCAGGTATCACACGTGGACGGCCACTCTAAGACGGAGCACTTGATCGGAATGGCGCCCGTCCAGGACTGGAGAGACAGCGGCCCTTCGAGCTGGGCGCAACCGCCGCGAACTACGCACAAATCTTGACTTGATCCAGCGGGGCAACGGCGCTGCCGGAAGGCTCTTGTAGTCCTAGCAATCTTTTGCGCGTACGCTCGCTAACACGCTCCTATCCGCGCGGGCTGCCACCTCGAGACAGAACGACGGTCGCTATCGATACAAATGGCACCGTGACAACGACGCGTCGGGGCTTAGAGGGACACGATTTGCTGGAGCATTCTCGGGCTACCCTTGCAGGGGTACCCTGCGTAGCCTGATTGGCAGCGAACCACCGATCGAACGCGAGTGCCGCAAGCTGCGGAATCGAACTATGCCATCCGCGGCCACACCTCTAAATGAGTTGCCTCACTTCACACAGAGCGTGCATGCCCCCGGCTTCGTCTCGCCGATTAGACACATACCTTCGTGGGATCCCGCGACGCGATGGCGCAAGGCCAACAGAAAGGACACAAAGATTGTACGAATCCTAGTGGCAAGGCTTCCGTAAGACCTGTGCGCGGCATGTTTAGCGCCGGACTCTGCCGCTAACGGACAATTGACGGTGACTTTGCCTGTTGGGGAGCATCGGAACGGAACAATATTGGTGACCTTACGAGAGGCCGCCTATCGTGCTGCATACAATTTGGTGACCTAACCACAGCGAGAATGGGCAATGAGGGCAGGCTACAAGGCCACCTTTTCGGTGGTCGCAGGCAAAACTGACGTTCGTACAATCTCGGTGACTTTGCCCTTGGCGCAGGCTTGACGTTCGGCCAATATTGGTGACATTGGCCATCTCGACATACTCGGCGAAGCCGCATTCGGATGACGAAGGGCTGCGGAGCTGAATGCGCGAAAGCAGAAAAAACACTTCGGGAGGGGGCTTGGAATTGCAGCCGTCCGTTCACTAGGTAGTGGTCGGAGAGTCTCCGCTACAGCCGAGGATGAAGCAGAATCCGGATTGGCGCCGGGGGCGATTATCAGCGCGATTGGGCGGCTTCTCTGAGGAAACCGTGGTGTCGAACTCAAGGGCCTTCCCTCAAGGTCCCGGCCGAGCGAGAGGGAGGAACGCCCCCGCTTCGCGCAAGGCTAAGGTCGGTTGGCGTTGGCGTCCCGGCGTTAGCAGCTCAGGCCTGGCTGGCGCGGGTGCGAAGCTGTCCGGGGGCAAAGCCGTCCGATGGCCGCCCCCGCTGATCGCAGAAGCGCCGCCACAAGGCACGCAGCAGCTGATCCAGGCCGCTGGCGGAATAGCCGGCCGCCACGCCCGCAAGCTGCTTATTACGCCCGCGCAAGGTGGCAGGCTGTGCCGTCGGGGCTAATAGCGCTGCGTGTGCCGGCGGCATCATGTTTGGCCAACCGCGGTCGGCCCAATGCGCCTGTAAGGCCTGTTGGACGGCGGTATCAAGGGTCACCACCTGCTGGCGCGAACCTTGTCGTTGCAATACCGTGCCGCCGGCGCTGGATTGCAAGCTGGCACAGCGCAGCACCGCCAGCTCGCTCAGTGGCAAGCCTGCGCTGCGCATTAGTTGGGCTGCAACCAGCGCAGCACGATGTCGCGGACCGTGCCGTGCTTCCCCCAACCAGGCAAGGAAGGCCTCCACGTCGGGTTGGCTGGACGGTGCGCGCAGCGCAGACGGCGCAGCGGCGGCGGCTTGCCTTGGGACGAGCGGGGCGCTCGCCAGATGACCGGCCTTGACCAATGCGCGAAGCAGCGCCCGAACAACCCGTAGGGCGGCCGCCACCGAACTGGTCCCCAGCGGGCCTTCGAAAGGCCGCCAGTGCATTCTGTCGCGCGCCCCGCTCGGGCCGCACCAGAACGCCGCCGGCTGAGGATCCGCTAGAAATTCCTCATATGACTCAAGATCGCAGGCCTCCAACGCCTTCAACCCCTTCTTGCGCGCCGCATTCCACAACAGCAGCCGCTCGGCCTCGCGCCGATAGCTGTTGCGGGTATGTGGCGCCCGGTCCTCTAGCCAGGCGCGTACGAACGCCAGATCGGCGGCGAGCGCCGGCCCTGCCGCGGTATCTGAGGCTGGCACCAGCATATGCTCGAGTGGCACCGGATACGGCATCCCAGGGGCCAAGGTCAACGGCACCAGCGCGTCGCGGTGGGCATGGGCGGCAGGCGGCAGCACATAAGCATTGACCGCCGCGGCGCCCATGGCCGGGCGCTGGCGCACCAGCCAGTGCGTGATGACCTCGGCCGACTGCGCGCCGATGCGTGGCACCGCGCGCCACCAACTGCTGCCGCGCCGATTCGCCAAGGACGTCAGGTCCTCAATCCGCCGGATATTGGCGGCTACCAGCCGGCGTGCCAGACTCGGCTTGAACCAAAGCGACACCTCGTGCTGTGGCTGGGGGTAGCTCTGCCCAAGCTGCTCAAGCGCCGACACGGCGTCTACCCGCCGGGTCATGCCAACATCGGAACGCGCGCGTAGCGCTTCGAACATGCTGGCGATCTCGGGCTGGCCATGCTGCAGGGCGAACTGCACCAGGCGGTCGCGCAAGGCCAGGATGCGCTGGATCGCCTGGGCCTCGCTCAGGTGCTCGTCCTCATCCGGGTCCACCAAGTAGCGGTTGGCGATGTCCACCGGCCGCATGCCTTGCGCGTAGGCCCGGACTACGGCAAATTCGGTGCGGGTGAGTTTGGTGACCGCGTGAGTATTGGGATCCTGAGCCATAGGCAGCGCTAAGTGCTTGATCTATAACAATTTTCAGCAAACGCCGTCCCCAGTCGAGGGAAAATGCTGACTAAAGCGCAATGTAAATTATTTTCGTATCGGACGCTATGCCTATTCGGCTGACGTACCGCGGGCCGTCCTAGTTTGGTTCAGGGCAGTCATCGATCCGGTTGTGGCGCTGATGATGGAAGCCGTGCATCACTATGAGGGGTACGTGGCCAAATCCCTCGGCGACGGAATCCTCGCCCTGTTCGGCGCACCAATTGCCCACGAGGACCATGCGCTTCGGGCCGTTCAGTAAATCGCCTAGTGTGTGTAAGACCACTGTCTTGGACACGCCATGCGGATTGCAAGGAAGCGCGAACTGGCGATTGCGAGAGTCTTACGTCCGCTTGGGAGGGCTCCTCTCTCGCGTAAGCAAGCTGAGAACGCGGGCAAATTGCTTGGACTCCATTGGGCTACGGTTTATCACTTGCGCCGGCGCTTCCTCGCGGATCCTGTGGCGAGCGCGTTGATACCTTATGACCGAGGTCCCAAAGTGGGAAAGCCGCGTCTAGCAGAGACTGTCGAGGAAATCGTGAGTGAGGTGCTGACGGATTGGCTGCCGCGACAGGGTCGTCTCGCGCATCCGCTTCTCGAGCTCTGCTCCCGTGAAGTGTAGTAAAACTGGGTCTTCCGCAATCTGTGTGACGACGGCGAATTCGCGTCGAGGCCCCTTGTCGTCGTCTTTCCCGCCCCCACTACCACCATTCTTCTTATTGACTAACGTAAACGAGCCCGCCAGCCTCGTCCTGTCCGCACGAGCTCACGCGCCTGTGATGGCGATCGGGGCTTGCATGTCCCGCAGGACAAGGCAGGCCAGTCGTTCAGTTCGGCTTCAATACCCGCAGCCGCAGAAGCTCGACGTTTGCGCGGCCATACATCTGGCGCTTGAGGAGCTTGAGCCGGTTGACGTGACCCTCGGTCTGGCCATTGCTCCATGGCAGCTTGAAGGCCGCCCGCACAGCCGGTAAGTCGGCGCGCAGGCTTTGCGCGAAACGACGCATTTCCGCGGCGTCGCAACACGACAAACGTTTCAACCATCGATCGAAATGTCGCACACTTCGCCGGTGCATGAGCCCCAGAAACTCCCGCGCGAGACTGCGGACCTCGCCCACCACGGGTTCGATCTTGCACAGCGCCTTCACGAACCGCTCGTGGTCCGCGCTCCTTGGCTCTTCGATGGCGAGGTTCCTCCATCCGACAAGCCATCCGAACACGCGCCGGGCCGACGGAATCGGCATCGTTCGCACGGGCTCCAGGACAAGCGGCGTCTTGCCCAGCGGATAGAGGAGGCGGGTCACGCAACTCTGCACGGAGCCGCGACTTCCCAAGTAACCTCGCTGCTTGAGTTCTTGCCAGATCAGTTCAGGAAAGCGACAGCCCTGGACGATTCGTTTCTCGATGTAGTCGCGATAGGGATCCAAAGGCGTCGGACCCCGCGCCTTGGGTGTGCGCTCGGGGAATAATCCCCCCCAGTGACGAACCTGCGCACGGTTACGTTGCTGATTGAAAGCTCGCGCGCGATTCCTTTCATCGATCCGCCCTGGGCGCGTAGCGCCATCACCTGCTTGTACAACGCCAGCCGCGTGGCGCGTCGCGGATCGCTCAGACGCTCCTCGTCCTTGCGAGACCGTTTGAGTACCGGCTCTAGACGTCCCCGCTTGATCAATTGCGGAAGCGCACGTTTGCGAAGTGTTCGAGTTCTCTCGCGTCGTTGAGATGCTGCCAGTGGGTCGCCCACAGACACTGGGATCGGAGGATGCTGTTGCCGATCGCCAATACCGCCAGTGGTAGCCGCTATATCCGCTAGCATTCACCTCGATCCAACTGGTTGATCCGTAATGGATTTCTCATCCGCTGTGACGTCTACCACTGTTGCTGGTGGGCAACGCGTTTTGGGGCGTCGGGTCCACTAATTCCGCCAGCCTGGGTCAGCCGTTCAGTTAATCGCCTAATGTGACTAAGACCGCTTGCATACCTGAAGTTGTATCTACTTTCACCTAAATTTGTGGCTTGCTAATAGGGAGGGGCAAGGAACCTCAATCGAAGAAGGGCCATTCGCAGCGCCTTGATGGCTGTCCGCGGCGTCTCGCCTATCGCCTGTACGCGTCCGTCGCATAGACGCGCCACCAACGCCCCGCCCGTTTCCCGGTAAATCCAGAACATCGCGCCGGCATCCTGCTGGCCGAGCAGGCGTCGCTTGCGAATATCGGCGTTGGCGGGGGTGAAGGCGGTTGCGACTGTCCAGCCCCTCTCTCGTGAGAACGTCAATCCGGGGCCTTGGCTATGCCATTGCGCAACGATAGCTCGCCTGCGACGGTGGCGACGACGAGCGACGCCGAAAAGGCGCGCCGCTTTGCTGGTCCTCGACATGATCCCCCACGCCTCGCCGCAATCAATAACCGGTTCGACAAAGCGGGTGATGTCACAACGTCGCTTCGCACCCCACCACGGACGAAGCGGGCAACTCGCAATTTCGACATGCCTCAGCGCATTCCCGCGGCCAAGGAGAAACTCCTGGACAGCCTTGTCCGCGTATGCCCACACCTGGAGCAACGCGGTGGCCGCCGCATGGTATGCGATCCACGTGTGGGTCGCGGAGAATTCCCGACTCGGGGGGCTGATGGAGGCATGTAGCATTACCTGCTCGCTCAACTCCCCAAACACGCCAGCCGGTGGTGCACGATAAGGCCAACGGCGAAGGCGCACATAAGGTTCCACGCTTCGTGCCCACAGGCCCTCTGTGATCACCAGCGCTGCCTGGGGATGGTGCGCCAGCGTCTCTGCGGCGACCGCGGCGGTCGGAGCCTCCAACCAAGTGGTGGCCCGCGGGGCCACATGACGCCGAAAGTGCCGCGCCATGGCTCGGTAGACCGAGAAAGCTGGCGCATCGGACCAGTAGGACGACGCTTTTTCTCTTAGATCCAAGTCTGCAAACGCCTGCTGATGGCAAACGTCATTGTGAAAAATTGTGTTCGGCCCATGCACGACGCGCAGTGCGTTTTTCGTAGGATGTGGCTGTAAGCCCGGTGGACAAGGGCTTCCCATTGCTTCACTCAGGGCCAGAAATTCTTCCGGCTCGAGTTCTTGCGTCCAAAAGCACTGGTATGCAACGGCTTCTGAATGGGCGAGACATGTCATGCCGTCGAGCCACGCGACCAATTGATCCATGGCTTGTAGGTTGGCTGAAGTCATTCGCGGGCGGCGACACAACTCTGGGGTAAAGAACCGAAGCCGGTCGCACGGACAGCTACCGGGCGGGCCGTCCGGATCCGACAAGATCATCATGAACGCGCGGCCGCAGCGACAGTGCGACCGCAGTGGGACGGCGTGGACAGGGCAGGTCTGCAGGAAGCGGAGTGCAAACAAATCGGTGTGATAACCCTCCGCCAAACAAAGTGGACAGATCCTGGTGTCGTAGCTGAAAAGCGCAGACCGCAGCCACGCCGGTGCATCGTCAACGGTTGCCCACCGAAACTTTATCGCCGGCTCGCCCAGCAACGTCGCGAGCCGTTCTCGGTCAATCCCCCCGAATGGCCGGGGCGCCTCGTGCCGATCTCGGGGTCGGGCCATGACGGCAAGCTCGCGCGGCAGGAGCCCATTGAGCTCACATGCGCGGAGCAGCGTGTGATACAAGGACGCGTAGGGAAGGACGCTACCGCGATACCAAGTCAGACGCGGTGGCTCAGTCATGTCTGTATCGGACTGCGATCGTTGCGTTGTCGCGCTGCGGTGGCTGATACCACTGCCATTAGCCTTCTATGCCCTGCTGCCTCTACTACCTGGCGCCAAGACGTCGACGAAGTCGCCTTCTCGACGTCCGCGCCACCAGCCAGTCGCAACAAGACGTGGCGGCACGCGTGGGTTACCGTCTTCATCGGAAAGTTGATGGGGCCTGCGTACCGCGCGGGCAGGCAATCGGTCATGGCCTGCATCAGCGTAGCCGCGAAGTCGGCGAGCCGGAATCCCTGAGTCCAGGCATTGGGCACCAGGCCCGCAGTGAATGACAGGTCTGACCCCGGAGGTCATTCACTGCCGCTGTCATAGCCGGCCATGACATAAGCGAGTTCCTGCTCACTACGAATGCCATCGAACGCCTTTGTGGCCAGCATGAAGCGAGCCGCAACATGCGCGCCGCCGGACAGGGCCATGGTGATTGCTTCGTCAAAAAACTGGAGCGAGGCCACCGAGATTACGCATAATCGAATTCGTTGCCGCTCGAGCTGACTGTGCAACTCCACGAGCCACAACCACTCTCGCTGCGACATACCCTGGGCTTCGTCGATAACTAGGACCAGAAAGCGCCCACCGCCTTGGCTGGCCAGTTCGATCCAGCGTTCCAGCAACATATGGTGGCGCGCAAGCGGACCTCTCACCAATCGCGCCAGCGAATGGAAACTGGCTTGTAGCAGTTCTGCATAGAAGCTGCCGACTGAATACGGACCGCCGGGGTCGGTGTGGCTCCAAACCACCATCGGCACATAGCCACCGCAGCGCTCCGACAGCAATCGCTGCAGCCAGTGATTGACGCCGCTGGACTTGCCAAAACGCGAGGGGCCATAAATGGTGGCACCATCGACTTGGTCATCGATCCAGCCGGCCACTGTGTTCACCATCTCCTCAATCGCGACGGTATAAAGGGAGTAATCACCTGTCACAATAGGATGGTCGCGTGGCACATGACTAGGTGCCAGGGGAGGCGGGGGATGGTATGTGGTCGCTACCATAGCTGGGCCTTTCGCATCGGAGGCAGACATAGAGGCGACGCCGGTCCGGCTGGCGTGGGATCGGCGGCAACTTCACTCGGCAGCGCTTGACGTGCCAAGGTGACCATGGATTCTCCCGCAACCAGTTCGGCATACTGCTGAAGGATCCGCCGTGCCTCCAGATAAGCCGGATGAGGAGGGAGCCGCCTGCCGGGCGAGCCTTCTGCATATTGCAGCAAAGCCTCGACCGCGTCGCAGCCGCTGGACAGGAATAGCAATCGCCTGCGTTCGAGGGAGCGAATGGCCTGTCTGACATAGAGGGAGTGCGGGGTGCGGTGCCACGGAGGTGACGCACGAACGACGCCGAGAAAATGTCCTGCTTGCGTTGACACTGCGGCGAAACGGGCATCGTCCTCGTTTTCTATCGTCAGCCATAATTTCTTGCCGAGCAGATCCCCGCGCAGGCAAAGCCACTCCGCGGAGTAACGGGCATTGGCGAAGTGAAAATGGGGTCGTCTACCTGTACGGCTGCCGCCCAGTAGCGCACAGAGTTTGCGCACACCCACCATTTTGCTTACAGCAATCGGATCCGCCGTGGGTAACGGTCGATCTTCCTGATCGGCCAATAATTCAAGCTGGTCAAGCGGACTGCGATACCCAAGGCCGGAATGTGGTGTGGCGTTGTAGTTCGCGATCAGGACGTCGAGCAATTCCTGCGCAAACTCCAATTGGAAGTGAGTGTCCTTCGCCGTCTGCTCCGGGTCGGTGCCACGCTTCTGATCTGGTGAGTTGCCGGTGGTGGTCGCCAGGCGATGAAGGCCACCCGCAGCCAGGCAGCGGAAGAATGCCTCGATGAAGGGTCGGTCGTCTTTGCTGCGCCGGTGGCTAAAGCTGCCGGGATCCTGAGGCTTCACTATTCGCGCACCTACGACGTCTTGCAGGGCGGCTTCAACCCGATTGCAAATGTTCGCCAGCGCCCCATCGACGCTGAATTCTTCCCAGCAAGCTCCCACGAACCGTGGAGCGCGATATGAAGGCAGGCCGGCGCCCTTGGCATAGGCGTTGTTGCTGAACAGAATGTCTCGCGGTGTCCACAGTGTCAATGCGCAGCGTATGGCACGCAAAACATCCTCCGCACTGCACTCGCGCCGCAGGGACAAGCTGTAACCGAGAACTGCGCGTGAAGCCACTTCGATCAGCACGACGACCCAGAGACGGTGAATGACACGCGGCTCGTGACCGCCGTGCGGTGAAGGGACGAGGATTACCATCCGCGCGTCGAGCTTGTGCGCATCGCATTCAACTCGCTCGAACAGCCGCAATGCTGGACGGCGTGTCCCATCGCCCGTGCGTGTCTTGCGCTGGGCCTCCGGGCCTCCAAGTAATGCGCTACGGGTCCGTAGCGGCGCGGCCGCAATGACGTCGGCAATGAAACGGCATATGGCCTTGTAACCTTGCTTCGCAACGTTGAACGGCCATTCACCGCGCTGCTCGAAGCCTCTTTCCCGCAACGCGTTAAGAAACCAGCGGTAGAGCACTGCCCGAGGTTGGCGGGTCGACTCGAGCGTCTTTCGATGACCAAGGATCTGCTGGCGAAACTCAGCTTCCAGGCCTTGACCTGCAGCGCTTCGGAACACGGCTTGAAGCGCTCCGGCTGCACCGCCGCCCCAGGGATTCACTGCAATTGGAGCAGTACGCGTGTAAGGCCGGATGCGTGCGTGCGGCAGCAATCCGCGCCAGCCGTAGATTTGTCCGTCAGGATGCGGTGCAAGGCAACGCTCAGTGATCAGGCGGTACACCTGGCCGCGGCCGATTCCCGCATTGGTCCTTATGTCCCTGCCGCTAGCGCCATCCAAATAAAGCCGCACCGCGCAAACGCGTGCGCGGAAGTTGGCACGCTGAGCCTCGGGCAAGGCTTGGTCGTCGACCGCGGGCCACGTCGCCAAGTTGATCTCGACGTCTGATGCATCGGCAGCAACGGTTCGGGCTCGCAGACGTAATCTGGCGCGCACTCTACGGCCCTCCATCCCGCTCCAACTAGACACAACATTAGGTGAAATCGCTTCCCCGGAACACAACTTTCCGTGGGAATGGCAACACACCTAGCGAGGTAGAGCCTAGCAGCGCCCTGATTTGATGGGACTTCTCGATTCTCGGTGTCGACTGACCAGAGTCACAACTTTAGGTGTGCGAGCGAAGACCACTGTCTTGGACACGCGATGAGGATTGCAACGAAGCGCGAGCTGGCGATTGCGAGGGTCTTACGTCCTCTTGGGAGGGCTCCTCTCTCGCGTAAGCAAGCCGAGAATGCTGGCAAATTGCTTGGAATCCATTGGGCGACGGTTTATCACTTGCGCCGGCGCTTCCTCGCGGATCCTGTAGCGAGCGCGTTGATACCGTATGAACGAGGTCCCAAAGTGGGAGATACGCGTCTAGCGGCGACTGTCGAGGAAATTGTGAGGGAGGTACTTACCGATTGGCTGCCGCGACAGCCTCATCTTGCTCATCCGCTCTTCGAGCTCGTCGTCGAAATCCGGAAGCGATGCGCAGCGGCAAGTATTAGTCCGCCAAGCAGATCTACCATTTCGCGACGCTGGCGCGCACATCGGGAAGAAGAGGCCCTTCGGCTCGCAACGCTGCCGGGTTCTGAGATTCCCCCAGGCCATCTTGTGGCGCGCTGTCCGATGGACATTGTGCAGATTGATCACACGCTGGCCGATTTGATGCTGGTGGATGATGCGAGCCGACGCCCCATTGGCCGGCCATGGCTAAGCATCGCTCTCGACGTTTCGACAAGATGCGTCGTCGGCGTATACGTCGGGATGGACCGCCCCAACGCGGCAACTGTTGCGTTGCTATTGACCCGTGTTGTCTTGCCAAAGGATGGCTGGCTCGCCAGCCTCGATGTTAGCGTTGATTGGCCTATGCACGGCATTCCACAGCTACTTCATCTCGATAATGCGGCGGAATTCAAGAGCAGGGCATTGCGAGCGGGGTGTCGGGAGTACGGTGTCGAACTCATGTACCGACCTGCGGGGAGACCGTACTTCGGGGGCCATATCGAACGTTTGATGAGGACCATCATGGAACGTGTCCACAGTCTGCCAGGGTCGACTGGCTCGTCACCCAAGGGCCGCAAGGCCAGACCGCCGGAGAAAGAAGCTTCCTTGACGATCCGGGAGTTTGAGCGGTGGCTAGTCCTCGAGATTGCCGAACGCTATCACCACAACGCTCACCGCGGGCTGCAGGGCGCCACTCCGTTTTCGGAGTGGGCGACGGCGGGTAAGAAGACGCCTCCACGCTTACTTCCCAATGCGGCGCCTGAACCCCTGCGCTTTCTAATCCAGTTCTTGCCGATGACTTATCGGACCGTGCAATCGGATGGGCTGACGCTGTTCTACCTTCGATACTGGCATCCAATATTTGCAGCCTGGCGGGCGACAAAGCAGAAAATTATTGCAAGGTACCACCCTGAGGATCTCTCCAGAATCTTTGTCAGTGTCGACGGGAAGCACTACGTTGAAGCAACATTTGCGGACTTGCGTCGTGGCCGAGTGTCATTGTGGGAACAGCGCAGTGCGTTACGGCGCTTACGATCCCAAGGCAAAGAATATGTCACAGAAGCGAAGGTATTTGACGCGATTGATGAGCAACGTCGGATTGTTTCCCGCGCTAGATCGCAAACGTTGGGGGCAAATCGTCAAGGCGAAGCTCTGAAGGAACTGGCGCCACAGATCCTTGGCGAGGCGCCAAACTCGGTACGTGCAAACGCGTTGGACAAGCAATCTGAGCCGCCAGTGGATTACAACAAGCCGCCCCCAGTGTTCAATGTCGAGCCGCTGTAATTGCAATGCGCCCGCTGCTAACACATCTGCTCCCGGCCGCGAGAGAACTGGCTATGTGCGACGATGGTGTCAGAATTAAAGGCTTGGCACGTAGCCATTGGATAGACTACCCGCGCGCAACCCAGGCGCTGGAGATTCTCGAGCGTCTCCTGCAAACACCTCAGCGGGAGCGTATGCCATGTCTACTGCTGCACGGAGATTCCAACATCGGTAAGACGCAGATTGTCTCCAAATTCCAGCGTCGTCATCCACCCGAGTATGACGAAGGGAAGGGCGTCGAGTTGCGAAGTATTGTTGCCATGCAGATGCCACCGACACCTGAGCAGCCCCGGTTCTATTCCTCATTGCTTTTCGAACTGGGCGCTCCCTTCAACGCGGCGGCAAGGCTATCTGCGCTTGAGAACCTGAGTCGCGCACTGCTTCGAAAAGTTTCGGCGCGCATGCTGATCGTTGACGAGGTTCATCACTTGCTGGCCGGCAACTACCGAGAGCAACGTGCATCCTTGAATCTGCTGAAGTTCCTAGCCAATGATTTGAAAATCGCTGTTGTCCTCGTTGGCACTCAAGACGCCGTCATGGCGCTCCAAACGGATCCCCAGATGGTCAGTCGATTCGCCCGTCTCGAGGTGCCGAGATGGCAGGAGACGGAGGCATTTCGTTCTCTTCTTGCAGCCTTCGAAATGATTTTACCGCTTCGACGTCCGTCGAATCTCGCACGCCGAGAAATGGTACATGCCATTCTGACTGCAAGTGGAGGGTTAACCGGGGAAGTGTCGCGCCTCTTGACTGTTTCCGCAGAACTCGCGATCCGCGATGGGCAGGAGGCCATCGACCTTGGTCACATAGAGAATGCAGCACAAACCTTGCTCTCCTGAGGGTGTCAGGCCTTGGCCTGTTGCTCCGCGCCCATTCGATGATGAAGCGTTTGGCGGTTGGCTCGGTCGACTGGCCGCAAGGTATCAGATCAGTGTTGACCAGTTGTGGCAGATTGGCGACCTTGGTGCGTTTCCAGCGTTGACCAATAGTGGCTGGCTTCTATTCCCCCCGATGGACGAGCAGGCGCTGTGCCGCCTTGCGCTGCTGACTCATATTGATATCCCAAGGCTTGCGGCACTTCAAACACCTATGGCGTGGGTGTCAGACCGAGATCAGCTCCCATACTGCTTCGACTGCCTTGTTCTGAATCCCGTCGACGTTTCCTCGCCTCGCTGGAAGCGGGATTGGCTGGATCCGCACACGGTTGTCTGCCAAGTCCCTGGCCATAGACTGAATACGCTCCCGCCATTCACGCTACGCATCTGCCGCAACCTCACTGCGGTGCTCCGTGCGATCAGCAAGCGTCAGCGCAAGAGGTAGGTAAAAGCGGTCAGATTTCGATATTGGCGGAAATTGTGACCGCTATTGGCGGAAATAACGATCTGCAACAGCGGTCGAGCCGTACTACCCCAAGGGCAAACGTGGCCGGCCGCCGATCGGCCTTGAGCGGATGCTGCGCATTTACTTCCTCCAGCAGTGGTACGGGCTGTCGGACGAGGCACTGGAAGACGCGCTGTACGACAGCATGGCGATGCGGGCGTTTGCCGGGATCGACCTGGCAGTCGAGGCGGTGCCAGACGCGACCACGCTGCTGAAGTTTCGCCGCCTGCTCGTCGAGCATGAACTGACGCGAAAGCTGTTCGACGAGATCGGCATCATGCTGTGCGAGCGGGGACTGATGATGAAGGAAGGCACGATTGTGGATGCCACCATCATCGAGGCGCCACCGTCGACCAAGAACAAAAAGAAGAGCCGCGACCCGGAGATGCACCAGGCCAAGAAAGGCAATGCTTGGCACTTTGGGATGAAAGCCCATATCGGCGTGGATGCGGCCTCTGGGCTGGTGCATAGCGTGGTGGGCACAGCGGCCAACGAGTCGGACGTGTCGCAGGCGCATGCCTTGCTGCATGGCCACGAGGAGCACGCGTTTGGCGACGCGGGCTACACGGGCGTAAACAAGCGCGAGAAGATGCAAGGCAAGACCGTGAAGTGGCAGGTGGCCGTCAAGCGCGGCAAGATCAAGGCGATGCGTGACGGAGCGGTCAAGGACTTGCTGATCGCCGTCGAGCGGGCCAAGGCCGAGATTCGGGCGCGGGTCGAGCATCCGTTCCACGTCATCAAGAATCTGTTTGGTCATCGCAAGGTTCGCTACAAGGGCCTGTTCAAGAACACGGCGCAGTTGTTCAGCCTGTTTGGTTTGGCGAATCTGGTGTTCGCCAGGAGGCTGTTGTTGTCCTCAGAGGGGAGCAATCCGTCCTGAGCGCGCAAAGCGCGGCCAGGAAGGGTGCGAAACGCGAGAAAGACGGCTTGAATCGGCCCATCTCTCCCGCATTGCGAAAGCTGAAGTCCTTGGCTTGTGCAACATCAAGCGCAAATCTCATTGATCGATTCCCTAACATTACTACGCAAACGTACCGCGATTACTACAGTTCACGGCATTTGACAGGTCAATACATATCAGTGTCCTGAGCCAGAAATTCGTAGACAAAATCCAAAAGAGGCAGCGCTACACATCGGGTCTTGGGAAGCCGCAGGAGGGCTTCCCCGACCATGTGACAAGAGTGCATGCTGCTGTACTTCACAGCGATGTCGGCGCTCTAAAGAAGCACCTCTAGCGAATGAAACAGCCGTCGCTTGTTCGGCTCGCTCGAGCGCTCCATTTCATGAATCACCTCGCGAAAGCACTCGAAAAAGCAATTAGCGGCGGGGCTCATTCCCACATCCTTGCGCGACATGATGCAAACCGTCGACTGATCAACGACTTCCCGCAGTGGTAAAGCGGTCAATCCGTCTCGCATCAAGCCTATTTCAACGAGTGGCCATGGATAGACGCCCAGCATATCTGTTTGCGTGAGCAGCCCCAGCCCGACCGAGACGGAATGGGCGAGATGGATGGTTTTAGGCACCTGCACTCCGTGTTTCCTGAATAGCGCCTCCAGCATCGGCGCCTCCCCGGCGGGATCCCAGGTCAGCAGCCATTCTGCCTCTGTCAACTCGTGCAGCGTTCGGCTGTTTCGCTTTGGATGATCCTTGCGCCCGACTATTGCCGCCTGACTGGAGAATATGGGAACGGTTCGGAACTCGGAACGCACCGGCTCGTCTGGTGCGCGTCCTATCGAGAAATCCAGCGTGCCGTCGCGCAACAATGGCTGAACAATTGCCAACAGTCCCTCGTAGAACTCGAGCTTCACCTCGGGCATCAAAGCGCGGAATTTGATGACCGTCGGCGGCAGAAAGGTCAGCGCGACCCACGGCGTCACGCCGATCGTCAGCTTGCTGGCGTTCGCGCCATGCATCATCCGGATCTCGGAATCCGCCCGCTCGAGTTGCTTCAGCACTGATTTGGCGTGGACGTGCAGTGCACGCCCGTAGTCGGTCAACGAAACACCTCCCGAGTGGCGATGGAGCAACTGTACGCCTAGATCGGCTTCAAGTTCGTGTAGCGCCTTGGTTACAGCAGTAGACGATACGCCGAGCGCACGGGCCGCCGCCCGAACCCCGCCGGTGTTGACAACGGCATTCAGCGTTTTGAGTTGGTGAAGTTTCATGGAATAGTGTTCGGTAGGTGATAACCAGTGGTTTGCACTTTAACTGCTGCTTGGCTATCGGTCAAAGCCGACTCTGAATATGCTCAGTCACCAAATGAATCAACCGGAAGGGGACATGGAGAACAGCGTAATTCCGCCGGGGCTCGGCGCAAGTGAGGAAGAAATGATTGACTTGCGGCGGCAACTACATGCGCGGCCCGAACTCGGGTTCGAGGAGTTCGCGACCAGTGATCTCGTCGCAAAACGGCTGCAGGAGTGGGGCTACGAGGTACATCGGGGTCTGGGCAAGACCGGTGTTGTCGGACAACTGAAGCGCGGCGATGGAAAGCGCCGCATCGGTATCCGGGCCGACATGGACGCGCTGCCCATCCACGAACTGACGAACCTGCCCTATGCGAGCCAGACACCAGGCAAGATGCATGCATGCGGCCACGACGGCCACACCACGATACTGCTGGCGGCCGCCAAGTACCTCGCACATGAAGGCTCCTTTAACGGCACGCTGAATCTCATCTTTCAGCCGGCAGAAGAAGGCCTCGGAGGCGCGAAGAAGATGCTGGAGGATGGTCTGTTTGATCTCTTTCCGTGCGATGCGGTTTTCGGGATGCACAATCTTCCGGGACTCGACACGGGCAAGTTTGGCTTCAGGCCAGGGCCGATCCAGGCTTCATCCGATACGGTGATCATCACGGTCAAGGGGCGAGGTGGACACGGCGCGGTGCCACAAAAGGCCATCGATCCGATCGTTGCCGCCTCACATATTGTGGTGGCCCTGCAGACCATCGTGTCGCGCACCGTCGCGCCTCTCGAGATGGCGATCATTACGGTGGGATCGTTCCATGCCGGCGACGCACCGAACGTCATTCCCGAAACGGTCGAACTGCGACTCTCGGTGCGTGCATTGAAGGCCGAAGTGCGCGCGCTTCTGCGTGAGCGCATTATCGAAGTAGTGCACGCACAGGCCGCGGTTCATCGGGCATCCGCAACCATCGATTACCGAACCGGCAACCCAATGGTGGTCAACGACGTTGAGATGACCAGGTTCGCGCAGCAGGTGGCGCTCGACTGGCTTGGCGCCGATCGAGTCGTCGTCGACATGGATCCTGTCACCGGCAGTGAGGACTTTGCATATTTCCTTGAGCAATGCCGCGGTAGTTATCTGTTTATCGGAAACGGCGACGGCGAAGGTGGATGCATGTCACACCATAACCCTCACTACGATTTCAATGACGAGTGCCTGACAACGGGTGCTGGGTTCTGGGTGAAGCTCGCCGAGAAGTTTCTTGTGTAGGAATCTGGTTGCACTGACCTTTTGGACGGCGTGCCGGCATCAGTGTGGCCGGCTGCCGCTCAAAGCTAAAAGCAGACCAATTAGCAAAACGATCAATTGGTCATGGAACACCATTGGAGACAACAACATCATGGACGATATAGGTTTGCGAAACACGCGAGGCGCGGACGGAGGAGCCGCGCCCACCAGAGCAAGTGCAGGTGAGCGCGCCCGCAAGACGAAGTCGATCGCGGCGATCACTATTGGTAATGGTATCGAATTTTTCGATTTCACGACGTACAGCTTTTTCGCCCCCATCATTGGTAAGCTGTTCTTCCCTACCGGGGATCATCTGACGCAGTTGCTGCTGGCTGCAGCATCGTTCGGCATCGGTTTCATCACGCGACCGCTCGGTGGTCTGGTCATCGGCGCATATGCAGACCGTGCGGGCCGTAAAGCAGCGATGAATCTCACGCTGACACTGATGGCCATAGGTTCAGCGCTCATCGCCTTTGCGCCGACCTACGCAACTGCGGGCCTAGCTGCGCCGGTGCTGATACTCGGTGCGCGATTGCTGCAAGGCTTCGCACTCGGCGGTGAGGTCGGTTCCGCGACCACGCTGCTGATGGAGTTTGGCGGTGACCGAAAGCGGGGGCTGTACGGCAGTTTCCAGATCCTGAGCCAAGGCATCAACACGGTGTGCGGTGCGCTGCTGGCGGTTACGTTGAGCACCTTGCTGTCGCAGGATGCGCTTGAGAGCTGGGGATGGCGGGTGCCGTTCGTGATCGGCGTGGCTGCTGGGCTTGTCGCGATCTACATCCGCCGAAATCTTCGGGAAACGTTGCCTGAGGCCGTTGATTCGGAAGCGATCGAACTCTCCAAGCCCATCAAGGATGTCTTCAAAAATCACTCCAAGGGCCTGACGATCGGCATCCTCACCACGATCGGCGGCACGGCGGCCAACTACATCGTGGTCTATTACATCGCGTCGTACGCGGTGCAAGTGCTGAACTTTCCCATGTCGCTGTCACTATGGGCGCCTGTTGCTGCAGCAGCGATTATGGTGGTCTGCGCACCGATCGCTGGGATATTGTCTGACCGCATCGGCCGGAAGCCAGTCCTGGCGGTTTCGCGGCTGCTGCTCATCGCCGCGATCTATCCTGCCTTCATGCTGATCCACGCAATTCCGACGTTATTCGTCCTGGTCAGCGTGTGTACTGTTCTTGCGATCCTGTCGACGTTCACCATCGTCCCTGGTCTTGTGCTTCAGCCTGAACTGTTTCCTCGAACCGTGCGCGTCACAGGGATGTCGATTGTCTACTGTACTGGTGCCTCAATTTTTGGCGGATTTGCCCAGTTTTTCGCGACCCTGCTGATTCAGTTGAGCGGCAACGTGTTCTCGCCCGCGTGGTATCTGATCGGCTGCGGTCTCCTTTCCCTCACACCGCTGCCGTTCATGAAAGAGACAGCAGGCCGGCCTATCGATTGACGCAGCTTGCTAGTGCTATCGCAAATATTGCTGCGCTGACCCACCGCTATCCCTTTCTTTTTTCCTGGGAGCCTTCTATGTCTATTGTCATTTCTCGCCGCGCTGCTTGCCTCTATGCAGTGTCCGCGCTGGGCCTGGCGTCCTTGCCAGTGCGCTCGCAACCCGCTTTCCCTGCCAGACCGATCCGGCTGATCGTGCCGTTTGCGGTGGGGGGCTCCACTGACCTGATCGCACGTGTGATCGCCGAAGCCCTGCGCAAGGAGTTCGGGCAGGCCGTGATCGTCGAAAACCGAACTGGTGCCGCCGGTATGATAGGCACCGAGGCGATTGCCACGGCCGCCCCGGACGGCTACAGCATTGGCATCGGTACTGACAGCACCTGGATGGTGAACCCGCTCTTCTCGGGCAAGGCGGCGAAAGCCAACGAGCGGCTGCGCCCTTTCAATCTGGTCAGCTTGTGGTCCATGCTGGCCGTGCATCCCAGTTTCCCCGCCAAGGACTTTGCGGGCTTTGTCGCCGAGATCAAGCGTAAGCCCGGCGTCTATAGTTGCGGTGTGCCCGGCGTGGGCAGCTCCGGCCATCTGTTTGTCGAAGCCTTCAACGAAGCACTGGGCGTGAAGATCGTTGCCGTTCCCTACCGCGGCAACGGGCCAGCAATGACCGACAGCGTTGCTGGCGTGGTCCAAGTGGTGATGGACTCACTGCCGTCTGCAATGCCACATGTGCGCACAGGTAAGCTGGTGCCGCTGGCAGTGAGCGGCGCGGCGCGCCAGCCCGAATTGTCGCGCGTGCCCACCTATACAGAACTTGGCCACGCCGACTTGAATGAGCGAGCGGTTACCCGGCTCAGCCTGGTCATACCGAACCAGGTGCCCGCGCCCATTGCCGATGCCTTGCGCGCCGCCGCTGCCCGTGCTGTGCAACAGCCCGACGTTCAGCGCCGCCTGCAAGAGATAGGAGCGCAGTCCTCCATTGGCGACGAGCAGGCCTCGCGGCAGCTGATCGCCTCCGTGCTGGAGAAAAACCGCGCCCTGGTCAAGCGCGCCAACATCACCGCGCCGTAACAGCCTTCGCTGTACCAGTGCATCTCAGTCTAAGCAAACTCAGCAAATCGTCGCGTTGCGCTTGGTGTGCCCACTCATCCGAGCGGAAGCTGTTGAGCAATCGTTTCAATGAGTTCGCTCAAAGATACGCTTGATCGCAGTAAGTTAGTTCACTTTTTCAGCCATGCCGAATAGCCCCATCTCAAATCGCAAATCTCCTTCTATCGTGGTGATGGGAGTTTCCGGCTGCGGCAAATCCACTGTTGCCGAGGCATTCGCACAGGCACTCAATTGGCCACTCTTTGAGGGTGACGTTTTTCACCCGGCACTGAGCATAAGGAAGATGTCGGTAGGCATTGCGCTGACCGACGACGACAGGGCTGGGTGGCTGGATCATCTGGCGGGTCTGCTTGCCCCCCGCAACGACGTCAATGGCATAGTGCTGACCTGCTCGGCGTTGCGACGCAAGTACCGTGACCGTCTACGTGCAGGAAATTCACAGTTGGGATTTGTATTTCTCGAACTGCCCTATGAAGCCGCGCTGCAGCGTGTGCAGTCCCGCTCCGGACATTTTTTTACTTCGGCATTGGTCGCCGATCAATTTGCAACGTTGGAAAGTCCGGTAAGCGAGCCGGACGTTCTCATGGTTAATGCCATGGATCCGATTGACGTGCTGACGCAGCAGGTCGTTGCCTGGGCACAGCGCAGTGGCTGGGCCCCCTGCGACAGTACAATGACTGTGGGCTCTTTGCTCATGGATTCTCGCAACCAAACCGAGCCTCATAAGTCAGAAATTTGGCGGACAAATTGTCTATGATTGAGCGATAGTCATTGAGGGGCGCTCATGCGGGACGGGCGCAGCTTGGCTCACAACACGCTTGAAGAAATGCGCATCCTTGTGGTGCAATGCATGGCCGAGGGGGAGCATCCGGATGATGTCGCGGCGTCGTTCGGGATGAATCGTTCGTGGGCCCAACGACCTCGCGAAATTCGGGCCGCAACGCCGCCACGCGACCCTGGTGGCAATTGTAATGGAGGCCTGTGCGACGGTCACCGACGAGATCGTCGACCTGCATGACCGTATCTTCGTTGATCGATTTCCCGGACAGGTGAAACTGCTGTTGGTGCTTTTTCTTCGCGATGTTGAACAGTCGCCCACAAGAATCGTCGTTAGGAGCAATGTCTTGTCAACGGCTGGCTCGCCTGTCTTCTGATGGGTGAAATGGCGAGTGAAACCGGTCCACCCGTCGACCTCCATCAGCAGTTCGGTAATCTTGACGCGCGGCAACATCAGGGCGGTCTGGTCGATCGGATGGGCAGCGGCAACAGACGACTCTGTCTGAGCGCGACGAACTTCTCCGCTGGCAGCAGCTACTCGTCGAAGTCCTTGAATTGCCGCGAGCCCTGGACCCAGATGTCGCCGGAACGCAGGCGATTGCGCAGTTCGGACAGTGTGCACAATTCATAGTACCGGCGATCGATGCCGTTCTTGGCCAGCGCCGATGGCTCCCAGCGTTTCTTGACGAAGGACGTCGGCGCATCGGCCGGGACCTTTCGCGCATCGTTGAAGTTCATCGTCCGGATCGTGTCGACGGCCGCCAGCACGTCCTTGGCGGCTGGCGCGGCACGCAGCTTCAGGATGTCGAGAAACTCCGGCACATAGCGACGCAACGTCGAAAAATGGTCGCCCACCAGATGCAGGAAATCGAACGATTCCGGCTGGGCGATTTGCTCAGCTTCGGTGACACTCTTGGTGAACGCATGCTATGGCATCACCGTTTCGATCGCCTCGAACGCGTCGCCGCCGTCCGGCCTTGCCACGGCTGGGGCGGCCTGAGCGTGGTGGCCCGTTCTCGCGACAGCGCGAACGGGCCGGCGGGAAAGCGCCTTCAGAACAAGTGCTTTACACCCCGGTACGCCATGCGCGAGCGCGCACCGGCATCCTGCGCCGAGAGTTGCGCCGAGCCGTTGAGGCCGCTGAGCCGGAAATTCTAGCGCCCGTTAGCTAGCCTGGTTGCGCAACTCCACCAGGGTCAGGTCGAGCGTGGTCCGGCGGCTCATCTTGTACTGGTAGCTGAGCGACAGCATGCGCGCGCCGGTGCCATTGACGGTGTTGCCGTTCAGGTGCATGGAGAACGCCTGGCCGTAGGTCATGGAGAACACGTGGGGGCCCGTTTCATAGTTGACGGGAATGGCGAAGGCGTAACGGTCCTGCGTGGTGTTGGCAGTCCTGTCGTGCACGCGGTTGCGGTCGACCACCGCGCCAAAACGCAGGCCTTGCCAGGTGTAGCCAATGGCCAGGCGGTCGGCGGTCTGGTCCAGCGCGCCTACCGCTTGGGCCGGCAAGGTGCCCTGGCTGTTGCGCTCCATGTGGAAGTAGCCGATCTTGAGGCCCCTGTTGGTGTAGGTCGGCCCGAGATACCACGTGTGATTGCGGCCGTTGCCGGGTTGTTCGGCTTCGAACGAGTACGAGGCGATGCCCGAGAAGCCAAGGTAGGTGGGCGCTTCCCAGCGCACGGTGTTGTTGAGGAAGTTGCCGGCAAAATACGCGCCGTTGATGGTCCCCAGCACGTTGAGCGAGTTGGCCGCGTTTGGCGCGGCATCGAACGCGCCATGCGTATCGTTGATGAACCAGTGATGGCTGAAGTAGACCGACTGGCGGCCCAGCTGCAGCCGACCCCAGTCGGCGTGGTCGAAGCCGACGTAAAAGGCGCGCGCGGCCCCTTGGGCTCCGGTGTCCGCGGAGAAGTCCCATTCCAGGTGGTAGAGCGCCTTGAGCTGGCTGTTGAGCTCTTCCTTGCTGTCAGGGAAGAAAAAGCTCGTGTTGTTGGTTTCGCGGTAGGCGCGCCCTGTTGAACTGCCGGCGCGTCCTGCGCCGGTGGTGGTGGCATCCAGGCCCAGCTTGATTTGCCCGCCGAGCAGCACGCTCTGCGCGTGTGCCGGCACCGGCAGCAGGGTTGCCGCGCAAAGCAGGGCGGCGGCGCTGCCGGGTACGATCTTCTTCATAAATCTCCTCCAGGTTTGATTTCTCTTTGCTTTCTTTGGGACGCGGCCGGCCGCCCCGTCAGCGGCCGGCGCGCCAGGCTCTGGCGCTAACCCGCATATTTCGTGCTGAAGCTTAAACACCCGAGCTAGTGAGAAAGCACGAGTGAAATGGCGTTGGGGGCGTCTTCTCTGCCTGTTTTGCGAGCAACGTGCGTCGCTGCGGCCAAAGATCCCCCGACCCCATGTGTTCAGCATGGAGTGGAAGGCACCGTGTTTGCATCAGCCGGAGGCGAAGCGCTGTGCGGCGAGCAGGAAAGATTCTTGATGAGGAAACGCGCTGGCAAGAAAGAAGCGAATCCGGCGGCTGTTGCGCACGATGACGGCACCAACTTTGAGTAAGCGGCAGCGCAAGGTCCAGACCTGGGCGCGGGCCAGGTCGGTGCCCGCCAGGCCGATCGTACGCAGGCGCTCCATCAGCACATAAGCCAGCGAAGCCAGTAGGAGAGCCCGGGCCCGATGTTAGCTTTAGCGAGGATCTCCTCAAAGGCCTGTCGCCATCCACCCGTGTCGACGAACTCATAGCCATTCGCTTTTTCGTTGGCTGCGATCGCGGCATGTCTTGCAGTGTCGGCCTCGGTTGGTCACATGAACCACGACTGATGGGCGATGCAAGTACTGAGCTACGGCAGCGGGGCGAGGTTATTGAGCGACATCCTGCAAGAAGTGGATCGTCGAGACGGGCGGCGACAAAGCAAGGGAAAACACCAATCCCGGGCATCTTCTTAAAGGTGATATATTCTACTAACATATTAGCGACATATATCAACTCGAGAGATATGCCAGAAGGCACAGGAGACCTCATGATCAATCGACGGATCTTTTTGCGCGGGGCACTGGGCGGTGCAGCATTGGCCCTTGGGGCTCCGGCCATCGCGCAAGACCGGCCACTGCGCCTTGGATTGCTCGCACCACGATCAGGAGTCGGGGCGTTTCTGGGTGAGGACAGCATCCGGGCCGTCAGATGGGGGGCGGATCGCATCAATCGGTCCGGCGGCATCGCGGGCAGAAGAGTGGAGCTCGTCGTCCAGGAAGAGACGACACCAAAGGACACCATCGAGCGCTTCCGGCACCTCGTGCTCCAGGAAAAAGTCGATGCCGTGCATGGCCTCATCTCCACGGGTGTCACCCTGGCCGTCGCGCCTGTTGCCGAGGATGAGCGCGTTCTCCTGCAGTGCTGGGATGGCACGACCCAGAACGGTGTTCAGGAGTCGATGCCGAAATCGCGCTTCGTGTTTCGTTCCACCGACAACGAGTGCGAAGCGGTGATGGCCGCACTCATGGTCATAAAGCACTACAAGGGCAAGTTTGTCACCGTGGCGGGCATCAACCCGGACTATTCCTATGGCCGCAACTGCTGGGATACGTTCAAGGCGCTGCTCGAAAGGTTCGGGATCAAGGCCAAGGTCGTATCTGAGCAGTGGGTCAAGGTCGGCGCCACGGACCACACGACCAACGTGGCTGCGCTGAATGCGTCCAAGCCCGATCTGATCTTCACCTCGCTCTTTCTCTCGGACTTGCCGATCTTCCTGCGCCAGGCGTCCGCTTCCGGATTGCGATCCATCATTGCCTCGACCGTGGCAGGAGGGCAGATCAATGACCTGAGAAGCAGTTTCGTCCCGGAAGGTACCGTGCTGGGGCACAACACCTTCTTCTTTGCCTTGCCGGGGGCATCCGAGCTGCAGAAGACCTTTGTTTCGGAGTACCAGGCGCGCTACAAGGCTGTGCCGACCTCATCGGCGGACCGTGCGTACTTCAACCTGATGGCCTACAAGGCTGGCGTCGAGAAGGCCGCCAAAGCCACTGGCCGGTGGCCAAAGACGGATGAGATCGCGGAATCGATTGTGGGCGCCGAAGTCGAAAGTTTTGGCGGACGTGGACGATACCGGGCTGACAAGATCGCCGAGCAGATGTTCTACCAGGGCTTGGCCAAACACCAGAGTGACTATCCGTACCCGCTGCTGTCGGATATCACGGTGGTGTTCTCCGACAGACTGCAAAAGCCCGCAGGCGCGGACTACTGGCAGTGGATCAAGAGCGCTGATTTCCGCATCTGATCTTCCGCCACCCGAGCAGCGCCGCTGCGGGTTTCTCGCAGCGCACGGCGAGAACATCGTGGTCTTGGCGCGGCACCTTCTACAGGGGCATCCCTATCGGTCCGCCCCTCCATCCCGGAGCAAAGCCGTTGTGCAATATTTGAATCTCATTCTGGCAGGCCTGTTCCAGGCGGCCGTACTGTTTCTCGTGGCCTGCGGGTTGCAGTTGATATTTGGTGTTCAGAAGATCGTCAATCTTGCTTGCGGCTCTTTCTATGCCCTTGGCGCCTTCTTCGCGATCACTGTTGTTAGCATCGTGCAGCAATGGCAACTGCCAGCGCTGCTGCTGATCCCTGTGTTGGTCCTTGCGGGCTTGGCGATCGGGTTGGTCGGCGCACCCTTGGAACTGATGCTGCGCCCGGTCTATCGGCGCGACCCCAGCTATCAGTTGCTGCTGACGTTCGGCCTAGTGCTGATGTTCCAGGATGTGTTCCGGTTCTTCTGGGGAGCAGCGCCGCGCTCGATGGATACGGCATTGTACGGTGCGTATGGAACGCTTGAGGCTCAAGCCGTCAGCATTCCCATCTACAACCTGCTCGTGATTCTGGCCAGCATTGCCATTGCGCTGATACTGGGCCTGACACTCAAGCGCAGTCGGGTCGGCCGGATCGTGCGCGCTACCGCCGAGAACAGGGACATGACAGAAGCATTGGGAGTGAACGCCTCGCGAGTCTTCACACTTGTGTTCACCGTAGGCTGCATCCTGGGAACGGTCGGCGGCGCGCTAATCGTCCCGACTTCGGCGGCCTCACTGACGATGGCGGCCGAACTCGTCGTTGACGCCTTTGCCGTCGTGGTGATTGGCGGCCTGGGGAGCATGGCCGGAGCCGTAGCAGGCGCGGTCATCGTCGGCCTGATGCGGACGGTCGCTGTGACGTTCGCCTCTGAAGTCGAGATTCTCTCCATCTATCTCGTTGTCGTGGCCGTTCTGCTGTTCCGCCCCAAGGGCCTGTTCGGAAAGGAGGCTGTATGAGCGCGTTGCCCGAGACGCTTCCGGCCTCGACGCCGGCGGCACGACCACTCTTGCTTGGCGGTGTTGGTCCATTGGTGATTCTCCTGGTGGGCTTGGCTGTGTCGCCGGTCTTGCTGAGTGCCTATGCCACCGTCACGCTCATGCCGGTGATTGCCTACGGCATTGCAGTACTGGGAATGAACATTCTGTTCGGATACACAGGAATGCTGTCCTTCGGACACGCCATGTTCCTCGCGATCGGTGCCTACTGCGCGGCCGTGGCGACTCAACACGGAATCTTGTCGTTCGAGTGGATTCTCCTGGTTGCCTCGGGAGTGGGCGCATCCATCGCCCTTATCGTTGGCGCCCTGTGCGTGAGGTTTACCCACATCTTTTTTGGCGTACTGACATTGGCCATCGGGATGCTCCTGCACTCCTTCCTGTTCAAGTTCTATGACCTCACCGGCGGCGACCAAGGCATGCGCGTGCTGCGGCCGACGCTGCTCGGGCAGACATGGGACATGAGCGCCACGCAGTTTCTCAGCGGGCCGTTCTACTACTACTGTCTGGTCGTGTATGTGGTGTTCGTCCTGGTGACCTATCGCATGATCAAGTCTCCCGTCGGACTGCATCTGCAAGCCATCCGGGACAACGAGAACAAGGCGCGATATCTCGGGGTGCATGTGTATCGCCTGCGACTCGGCGCCTTTGTCCTGTCAGGCATGCTGGGTTCCATTGGTGGGGCTATGCTCGGAGTCTCGACCGGCCTTGCCGACCCGGAGCTGGCGTACTGGACCCAATCGGGAAATCTCATCTTCATGCTGGTCCTTGGTGGGGCCGGCACATTCTCAGGCCCGGGCGTCGGCGCGCTCATCTTCGTCCTGCTCCAGGACATCGCGGCCTCCGAAACCCAGTATTGGCGATTCCTGCTGGGCGCCACGCTGACGGTTCTCGTTCTCGCACTTCCGGATGGGTTGCTCGGAACCCTCTCGAAGTACCGCGGACCCGGCAAGAACCCAGGAGCACAGCCATGAATATGATACTTAGTGCTCAAAATGTTTCCAAGGCCTACGGCTCGTACCAGGCGTTAAGGGACGTCTCGTTGAACATTGGCGATACTGAGTTCGTCTCGATTGTCGGTCCCAACGGCGCAGGCAAGACGACGCTAGTCAATGTCCTGACTGGACTGTCCAGGCCCACGAGCGGATCCGTGCATTTCAGCGGCCGGAGCATCGCCGGAATTGGCCCTGTCAGGCTGGCAGCCATGGGCATGGCCCGCTCATTCCAGCTCGTGAATGTCTTTCCCAGCCTTTCCGTCTGGGAATCGATCGCCGTGGCAGTTTCATCCAGGCAGGGCAAGGCGCGCAATCCGTTCGCCACGCTCTTCAAGAGCCGTCAAATAGATGACGAAGTCCAGCGGGTCGCGGCCACTTTCGGGTTGTCTCAGAAGTTGACGACAACGACCGGCGAACTTTCCCAGGGAGAGAAGAAGCTGCTCGATATCGCAAGCGCCTTCGCGTTGCGTCCCAGGGCCATCCTGATGGACGAACCAACCTCCGGCGTGGCCAGCGCCGACAAATACGACATCATGGAATTGCTCGTCAAGGCGGCGCGCCTGCAAGGGGTCGGTACGATCATCCAAGTCGAGCATGATATGACCCTTGTCGCAAGGTACTCCCACCGCATCGTGGCGCTTCAGGAAGGGCGAGTGATCGGAGACATGACGCCAGATGCCTTCTTCAAAGACCCGCTCATGCTGGAGGCCGTCATCGGACCGGCGCACAGCAAGCAGGCTCAATCCGCCGGGGAGACGCTGCTATGCTGAACGTCGTTGATCTGTGCGTAGAAATCCAGGGCAGCCGGATTCTGCGGGGTGTCAATCTTGACGTGAAGCCTGGTGAGCTGGTGTGCCTTCTGGGGCGCAATGGCGCCGGCAAGACCACCACGTTCCGGACGCTGATGGGCTACCTCCGCCCGGTCTCGGGCCACCTGCGGTGGCATGATCAAGATCTGGCGAAGCTGGCCACTTGGCAGGTCGCGCAGCAGGGCATCGGCTTCTCGCCCGAGGAATCCGAGGTCTATGCCGACCTGACGGTTGAGGAAAACATCGAACTCCCGACCTGGACCCGCACGCGCGGGCGTTCCGCCGCCGAGCGCATCGCAGAGGCCTACCGGATCTTCCCCAAGCTCGAGCGATATCGAAAACGCGGCGGCGCCGAACTCTCTGGCGGTGAGCGAAAAATGGTGTCGATTGCACGCGCGCTCGCTCTCGATGCGGAGTTGTTGCTGCTCGACGAGCCATTCGAAGGGCTGTCGCCAGCCATCATTCCGCAGGTAGCAGAAGGGGTCGCGGCGATCCGCCAATCCGGAAAGGCCATCGTGATGGCGGAATCCAACTTGCATCACGTGCCTGAATACATTGACAAACTCTTCGTCATTGAACGAGGGGAAATCATCTATTCAGGCTCACTCGAGAATGCGCTTGCGAGCCCGGATGTGATGAGCGTGATCGCCGGAGCAGTGGAACTGTAATGCACATCACAACAAGGAGTAGCTATGAAAACCTACACAGGTGATCGAACCATCGATGGCGTCAAGGTGCATGTTGATGGCAGGCCGCTGCCCGACAAGGCAGATATTCAACGCTATACGGACATGGGATTCGAATGGGGCTACGAAGGGCAGGAACCCAGGCAGCTGGCCTTCGCGCTGCTTTTCGACCATACGGACAACGCCGGGCTGGCCCGCTCATCCTCGGAAGCCTTCATGCGAGCCATGGTGGCGAACCTTTCGAACGAATGGCATCTGACTTCGGAAAGCATCGAGGAGTTCCTGCGCATCGCCTGTAGTTGAGTCGGCACTGGCGATTCGCGATCAATTTGCCCCTGAATTTCAGTCTTTCAACCCGACTTCCACGAAGGTAATCATGGAACTTCAACACAGCTGTATGAGCGACAGACAACGTCGCTATCGCAAGGAATACAGGTATCGCGTGGCAGGGTGGTACCACGGATGGCTGCATCTGATGATCATCGCGATGAGTGGTATCGCGGCCATCTACATCTACACGTCCAATCTCGTGAGTGTGCAATGGCGGGATTGGCTGGCTCTGCCGTTGGGGTTCCTTTCCTATCAGCTCGCTGAATATCTTCTGCACACCCAAACAATGCACAGGCCGCGCAAGAGTCCCATGCTGAGGGCACTGTATATCCGGCACACCCTCATGCATCACCAGTTCTTCACGGAGCAGGAGATGCGATTTGCGGATCACCGCGACTGGCGCGTGACATTCTTTCCCCCGTTCACCATGATCGTGTTGACGCTGCTGTCGCTCGCGCCCTCACTGACCGCCGGCCTCATCATTTCTCCCAACTTTGGATGGCTTCTGATGACTGCCCTGACGGGCAGCTATATGTTCTACGAGGTCGTTCACTTCTGCTGCCACGTCGATGACAACTGGCTGGTCCGCAATCTGCCCATCATCAATACCGCGCGAAGGCATCACCAGGCGCACCATGACCAAGCATTGATGATGGAAGTCAACATGGGAATCGGTACGCCCATTTTCGATTGGCTGCTCGGAACCTCCGACCTGGATCGCGGCTTCTTCGGTCATCTGTTCAATGGGTACAGCAGCAAGTACCTGAAGAAGAATCTGCGCCGGACGTCTCGCACGCCCAAGCCGGGCAACGTCAAGATTCCCGAGTCGCGCACGGACGCCCATTGAAACCGAATCGTCACCCCAGGAGTCCACGATGCCGTTCAAGTTCAAATTCATTCTCTCGATTCTGATTTTCGGCGTGTTCGCGCTGACCGGCCAGTACGAACTCTCGCACGATCTGTCCCGGCCGGCTTATGTCGCCTTCTTCCTTGCGGTGTTCATGGTGCTGTCGATCTGGATTTTCCCGGATGTCAGCCGGGATGCTCCCGAAAGGGAGGGCGGAACGCAGTAGGAAACCGCGATGTTCCGGGCAAAGTTATGTTGTGCCGGCGGTCTTGGCTCCGTGCGCGCAGAGCACGGAGCCGAGCGCTTCCGTACGCGCGCGTGCCGCCGTCACTTTTCGATCGTCTCGCGAGAAAAGCTCTCGATGTAGTCGATCAGGCGATCCGACGCGGCCGCAGCATCCGCCGGCTTGCCCTGGCTTATGGCTTTCGCGATCTTTGCATGAAGCTTGGCGGCCAATGGAAGGTCGCCCGTGCGGCGATAGTGTTCAAACCAGAAACGCCGGGACAGGCCACGCATCAATGACATCGTCTTGACAATGAATTCGTTTCGCGCTGCGTCCCACATCCGCTCGTCCAGTTCACGGTCAAGCTGGGAAAACAGCTTCTCATCATGCTCTGCGGCGGCTTGGGTCAATCCAGCTTCAATGTTGGCGAACTTGGCCCTCTCCTCCACGGTGGCTCTCTCGGCAGCAAGCCGAGCCAGCAAACGCTGAACTTCACGCCGCAGTTCCAGCAAGCGCAGTTGGGTCAGGATGTTTGTTTCGGAAACGAACACCCCGCGCTTGGGAACGATGGATACCAGTCCCTCCATGGCGAGACGTTGCAATGCCTCGCGAATGGGGGTTCGGCCGATCTCCAGGGATTCAGACAGGCTGCTTTCAGACAAAGCCATGCCGGGCGGTAATTGGAGCGTGATGATCAGTTCCTCGATGGCTTTGTAGGCTTGCTCGGCGAGCGATGGCGCTGGCATGCGCTTTGCCATCTTGGTGGTCCGCTGCCTGCTGAGTTCGCCAGGTCCGGCGTCGGTCGTAAGTCCGCGCGTGTTGGCTGCCTTGTTGGATGTCCGTCGCATAGCCCTCTGATTGTTCGCGATGGCGAGGCATCGATGCTCGCCCAGGTTGAGTGTTGAAGCTGTGTAGGGTTGATATGTTAGCTGAATGGCTTTCGCCCGTGGCCCTGCCGTGGACATATCCGACGGCAAAATCGTTTCCATTCGCCAATAAGAAGAGGCTCATCGCGGGTATAGTTTTGCATGCGGCTAATATATATGTACAATATTAGGCATGCACAAATAGCTGCCCTGACGGGGTGGCATCAACATTGGAGACAAGCATGCGGTTCAAGGACAAGACTGTTTTTGTGACTGGCGCTGCCAGTGGCATTGGTGACGTGACGGCGAGGATGTTCGCCGCCGAGGGTGCTCGCGTCGTGCTCGCGGACTTGTTGGAGGATGAGGGCGTCGCAGTGACGCAGGCCATCAATGAAACGGGCGGGGACGCGTCTTTCGTCAAGCTCGATGTGTCGAGCGAGACGGACTGGAGGCACGCGATAGCGTCCGCGGAAAAGGTCTTTGGGGCCGTGCATGTCGTTGTCAGCAATGCCGGCATTAGCGGAATGGTGCCGGACCATGAAAATGTTGAATACATGGACCGGCTGACGTCGGTGCATATTCGTGGGACCTTCCTGGCGATTCGGCATGGGGCGAAAGCGATTGTTCGGGCCGGTGGCGGATCGATCGTGACGGTGTCGTCGGTTGCGGCCTACTGCGGTTTGCCGGGCCTTCACATGGGCTATGCCGCGGTCAAGGCGGGCGTGCTGGGAATGACCCGGTGCGCAGCCGGTGAATACGCAAGATCGGGTGTGCGCGTCAATGCGATTGTGCCGGGGCTGCTGCCGCCGATGAGAACGTCCGTGGTCTCCGCGGATCCGGCCATGCGGAAGAAGTTCTTCGAGACCGTGCCGCTCGGTGGCACTGGAGGCAGAGAGGATGCCGCCAATGCCATTCTGTTTCTCGCATCGGATGCGGCCGCCTACGTCACCGGTGCCGAAGTCCTTCTGGATGGCGGTTTCCTCGCCTACCGATGCTGAGGCCGGCCATGCCTGTCTTTGTGGGAGTGCATGGTGCCTGGTCCGGCGGGTGGGCGTGGTGGCGGATGCATTCGCTTTTCCTCGGCAAGGGCATCCGCTTCGTAATGCCGACCTGTACCGGCTTGGGGGAGAGGGCGCACTTGCTGAATCCTGGCATTGACCTGAACACGCACATCGAAGACATCGTTCAGGTCATCGAACACGAAGATCTATCCGATGTCGTGCTCGTTGGACACAGCTATGGCGGGATGGTTGCGACTGGCGTTGCTGCGCGGGTGGCCAATCGGATCCGGCGGCTGATTTACGTCGATGCGCTGCTTCCGGAGCCCGGCGAGTGTGCGCTCGACCTCTTGCCACGGGTACAGAGTCGGGGCGTGCTGGAAGCCGCGCAGCAGAAGGGATTCGGGTGGCTGATTCCACCCACGCCCATGCCCGAGGACACGCCCACGCGTGATCTCGACCTCGCAGCGACGCGACGAGGGCCTCAGCCCTTGCACACGTTCACATCCGCACTGCCGGCGAGGGATCATGCGAGCCGTCTCCCGGCCACGTATGTCTACTGCACACGGATCGGTCTGTACGACAGCTTCGGCAGTTCTGCCGCACGCGCCCGCGGCCATTCCGGCTGGACGTTTCACGAGCTGAATGCAACGCACAACCCGCACATCACGATGCCTGAGCGCCTCGTCGAACTTCTGACGCAGGACATCGAACGCAGCAGTAGTCCCTCGAGCTGAGGACGCTGGCGACAAGAAGTTTCTCTGGCGCCGCACCACATCCCTGGCGGGATGCGGTGATGAGTGCTCGTGCTTACCGACATTCTTTTCACACAAGGAGCGTGTTCCATGCTCGGTTTGATGCAAGTTCGTCCGCTTTTGATTTCCAACCTGATCGACTTTGCTGAGCGCCACCATGGTGAAGCCGAAATCGTCTCTCGCCGCGTTGAGGGCGATATCCACCGCTGCACCTGGGTCGACGTCGCACGGCGCGCGCGCTGCGTGGCCAACGCGCTCGACGCCGATAAGCTGGCATTCTCCGAGCGGGTGGCCACGCTGGCCTGGAATGGCTACCGCCACCTGGAGCTCTTCTACGGCGTCTCGGGCTCGGGCCGCGTGCTGCACACCATCAACCCGCGCCTGCACCCCGACCAGATCGCCTGGATCATCAACCACGCCGAGGACCAGGTGCTGGCCTTCGACACCAACTTCCTGCCGCTAGTGCAGGCCGTGCATACCAAGTGCCCCACGGTGAAGAAGTGGGTGGCGCTGGCCGACGCAGACAAGCTGCCGCAGGACACCGGCATCCCGAACCTCGTGAGCTACGAAGCCTGGATCGCGGGGCAAGCTGACACCTACGACTGGCCCGAGTTCGACGAGAATTCCGCCTCCAGCATGTGCTACACCAGCGGTACCACCGGCAATCCGAAAGGGGTGCTGTACAGCCACCGCTCGACCACGCTGCACGCTCTCGCAGCAACGCTGCCGGACGCGATGAATCTGTCGGCCCGCGAATCGGTGCTGCCAGTGGTACCGATGTTCCACGTCAACGCCTGGGGGCTTCCATATTCCGCGGCCCTGGCGGGCTGCAAGCTTGTGTTCCCAGGCCCGGCACTGGATGGCAAGTCCATCCATGGGTTGATCGAGGCCGAGAAGGTTACATTCGCCGCTGGCGTGCCGACCGTCTGGCAGATGCTGCTGGCGCATACGCAGGGCAATGGCCTGAAGTTCAGCACTCTCAAGCGGACGATGATCGGCGGCTCGGCCTGCCCGCCAGCCATGATCAATGCCTTCCGCGATCAATATGGCGTGGACGTACAGCATGCGTGGGGCATGACGGAGACAAGTCCCCTGGGCACTCTGTGCATGCTGAAGGAAAGGCATCTGAGTCTGGAAGCTGAAGCGCAACTGGCGATCCGGCTCAAGCAGGGGCGCGCATTGTCAGGGTTGGACATGAAGATTGTGGACACCGACGGCAAGGAATTGCCCTGGGACGGTGAGACCTATGGGGATCTCCTGGTCAAGGGGCCGTGGGTGATCAAAGCGTACTTCAAGAGCGAAGGCGGCGATCCGTTGGTGGACGGATGGTTTCCTACTGGCGACGTAGCCACGATCGATGCGGACGGTTTCATGCAGATCACTGACCGCAGCAAGGACTTGATCAAATCTGGCGGCGAGTGGATCAGTTCCATCGACATCGAGAACATCGCTATGGCGCACCCGGCCGTGGCCATTGCCGCGTGTATCAGCGCTCACCACCCGAAGTGGGAAGAGCGGCCGATTATCGCTGTGGTCAAGAAGCCTGGCGCAGAGGTCACGCGCGAGGAACTGCTCGCGTTCTACGAGGGCAAGACGGCCAAGTGGCAGATCCCGGACGATGTGGTGTTTATGGAAAGCATCCCGATCGGTGCGACTGGCAAGATCCTGAAGATGCGCCTGCGTGAACAACTCGCCGACTACCGACTGACAACTACTGAGGCCTGATAGCTAGACCAGACTTGGTATGCCGCAGCCGTGTTCGCTCAGGTGCTACGGCTGCAGGCAGAAGACACCCATGCGCGTCGCCTCGGGAGCGCGAATTGACCACACTGCAGAAACCGGAGGAGCCGCGACGCTTAACCCTGAACGGGACTCGGTGGTGGTCATGGCGTCACAGACAAAAGAAATACAGCCCTTGGCTGCATGACTGAGGCGACAACTACCTTGACGCGCGCCGACCTCGGCAAGGCACGTGAGCACATTCGTCGAGCGCGAATGCCGCCGAAGGCTCCAGCACGCATTAATCTGTAATCGCCTTGTCATCCTTGCGATTACCCACAAATATTTGGTCGATTACCTCTGTTAACGAGAGAGCCATTCTGTTAACGTTGTTGCGTGTACATTCGACAACAACGAGAGATGGCGAACGGAGGCGGCAAAGGCAATGGGGCCATGGAGTTGAAGGCCAATGCGTGGCTGGATGAAGAGACTAGACGAAGTCAGTTCCGCGACGAGCGGTTGGGGAAGAGATTCCGGTTGGTTCTTGAACGTTTGTGGTCTTGTATGGGGCAAAGCATCCCGATGGCCTTTCAGGACTGGTGCAACACGAAGGCAGCCTATAGGTTCTTCTCCAATCCCAAGGTCAGTGAACAGGATATTCTGAGCGGACACTTCGAAGCAACCCGAAGCCGCCTCACCGCATCGCAGGGTCATGTTCTGATATTGCAGGATACGACCGAATTCTCATACAAACGAGAGCGGCCAGAGCTCATTGGCTTGACGCACAAAGTCGCAAGTCGCAAGGACGAATCGGGCCGGAGTTCGATGCATACGGTCTGTGGGATTCTGATGCATTCTAGTCTAGCGGTCACCACCCAAGGAGTCCCATTGGGTCTTGCCGCTGTCAAATTCTGGACGCGGAAGAAATTCAAAGGATGCAGCGCGCTCAAGCGCAAGATCAATCCGACACGCGTGCCGATCGAAGAAAAGGAGAGCTACCGGTGGCTCGAGAATCTACGGCAATCAACGGCACTGCTTGAACAACCGCAACGGTGCGTTCACGTTGGCGATCGTGAGAGCGATATTTACGAACTCTTCTGCCTTTCCCAAGAGCTTCAAACAAATTTCTTGGTTCGTACCTGCGTTGACCGGCTTGCTGGGGATGGGAGCCACACGATCGCCAACGAGATGGATGAGGTTCAGGTTAAAGGCGTACATCGGATTACAGTCCGGGACCAAACTGGCAAGGCTCATCGAGCGGTACTGGAGCTACGATATCGGCGCATAACAGTGTTGCCTCCGATTGGCAAACAACGACGTTACCCTGCTTTGCGCCTAACGGTGATCCATGCTATTGAACGAGGCGCACCTGCAGGAAGGAAGCGCATAGAGTGGAAGCTGATCACAAATTTGCCGGTGACCACCCGCAGGCAAGCTGTCGAGAAGCTGGACTGGTACGCGCTACGATGGAAAATTGAAGTGTTCCACAAGATCCTGAAGTCCGGCTGCAAGGCAGAGGACTCCATGTTGCGTACCGCCGACCGGCTGGCCAATCTGATCGCCGTATTCTGTGTTGTGAGTTGGCGTATCTTCTGGCTGACGATGGTGCATCGAGCCACCCCACGTCTACCGGCAGAAATCGGATTAACGCCGCCAGAAATGGAGCGGCTTGATCAGTTGGTCAAAGATACCGCGAAGACATCAACTGCCGAGCCTCTTACCCGGTACACCATCAAACTCGCCCAACTGGGCGGCTATCTGGCACGCGCTAACGATCCGCCACCAGGCAATACCGTGATCTGGCGAGGCTTACGAAGGGCGTTGTTGCATAAATCTTGGTGCCGCGCGGCGAGCCGAATGACGTTTACGCACAACAGTCATGGAGGCGCCCCTGTTAACTTTGCGTGGACCTGCGTAGATTCTCGACTTTTTCGTGCGAGAAG
>Ga0102589_1000993_pt1 | contig 44327 bp, 46 predicted proteins | sample AraplaMF_Col_mLB_FD_76858 | JGI IMG/M metagenome (GOLD analysis project Ga0102589, IMG submission 76858) | Arabidopsis root microbial communities from the University of North Carolina, USA - plate scrape MF_Col_mLB | ecosystem: Host-associated > Plants > Roots > Endosphere | place: USA...
AGCGCGTCCACGTGGACGGCATCTGCGAGGGCGAGAACAGGCTGCCGGGCGCGAACAGGTAGCCTTCCTCGTGCCCAGCCGTAGCAATCACATTGGTGTCCACGCCCGTATCGGCCCACATGTACATGCCGGCCACCTGCCCCGGAAAAATCCGAACGCCTAGACGCTCAAGCCGCGCGCGGGTCTCGTCGCGGGCGCGCTCCAGCCGCACCCGCACACGCTCGGCGTGCTTGCGGTAGTGCCCCTCGGTCAGCACCTTGTAGACCACGCGCTCGTTGATTTCCGGTGTGGCCATGCCGGTGACGAGCTTGCTGTCGGTCAGCGAAACAGCCAGGTCCGGGCTGGCGGCGATAAAGCCCACGCGCAGGTTGGCCGCCAATGTCTTTGAGAAACTTCCCAGATAGATCACGCGCTTCAACTGATCCAGGCTGGCCAGCCGCGTGGCGGCGTGCCCCGGCGGGCAGAGGTCGCAATAGATATCGTCCTCGACGATGGTGAAGTTGTACTGCTCGGCCAGTTGCAGCAACCGGAACGCGCGCGCGGCGGATAGCGAGGTCCCGGTGGGATTGTGCAGCACCGAATTGACGACGATCAGCTTGGGACGGTGCGCCTGGGCGATGCGCTCCAGCGCCTCCAGGTCCGGGCCGTCGGCGGTATAAGGCACACCGATCACGTTGGCACCCTGCGTGGCAAAGCGCGCGAACATCACGAACCACGCGGGGTCGCCCACCACCACCGTATCGCCGGGTTGCAGGAATTGCCGCGCGATCAGGTCGAATGCCTGCGTGATGCCCGAGGTCATGACGATCTGGTCGGGCGTGACGCCGATCTCCAGTTCCTCCAGACGGGTACGCAGTTGCTGGCGCAGCGGCAAGAACCCAAGCGGCGTGCCACTCGACAGGAAATGCCCGCCCGGCTGCCGGCCCAGGCTGCGCATCGCGCCCGACAACAGTTCGCCATCGAGCCATTCGTTCGGCAGGAATCCCCAGCCCGGCGCCTTGTGGCTCTCGGCGGAGTGGAACATGCTGCGCAGCAGCCAGGTGACATCCACATTGCGGATGGCCGGCGACGTGGGCGGCACCACCACCGACGGATGCGGCAGCCGATCCCGCACGTAGAACCCCGAGCCCCTGCGCGACTCCAGATAGCCCAGCGCTACGAGCCGCTCATACGCCTCCACCACAGTAAAGCGCGAAATCCCTTTCTCCGACGCGAGCTGGCGGATCGACGGCATGCGCATGCCGGCCCGGAACACGCGCTCGTCGATGCGCAACCGCGCCCATTCGGTGAGCTGTTCGACCAGCGTCATCTGGGCCGAGGGGATCGGGTCCGGCAGACGTGCTTGTCCGCGCGATGGCATCACAAGACGCAAAGGTCTCGTGCCGCTTACGGCACTTTCTGAATTCCCGCTATGCTTCTCGCTGCCGTCCATGTGGCGCTCCCGCAACTGTACTGAAGACGATTTGCTCAACTGTATCGGTACTGTACCGACTACCTTGACTACCATCAACCATCCATGAATCTCGCCATTGACCATCTCGTGATCGCCGCACCCGACCTTGACGCGGGTAGCGAACATGTCGCCAGCGTGCTCGGCATTGCGCCGCAGGCCGGCGGCGCCCATCCACGCATGGGCACGCATAACCGCGTGCTGGGGATGTTTGGCGGGATGTATCTGGAAGTGATTGCCATCGACCCCGCCGCGTCTGCACCCGAGCGGGCGCGCTGGTTCGGCCTCGACAGCGAGGCCGTGCGCGAGCGTCTGCGCGATGGCCCCTTCCTCGCACACTGGGCAGCCCGTGTCGAACGTCCGGCCGACCTGTCGCGCTGGCAGGCGCAGTACCCGGACAGGATCGCCCCGGCCATTCCGATGGATCGCGGCGCGCTGCACTGGCGCCTGACGGTGCCTGACGATGGCAGCCTGCCCGCTTGGCAAGGCGAGGCAGCCAGCGCTGGCGAGGGCCTGTTTCCGACGCTGATCCAGTGGGACGTGCAGAATCACCCCGGTATCAGCCTGCCTCGACAGGATCTGGCATTGCGCCGCCTGCGTGGCCAGCATCCGCATGCCGAATTGCTGCGCCAGGGGCTGGCATGGATCGGCGCCGCGTCGCTGATCGACATCGAACAGACTGACGGCCCGCCCGCCCTGCTGGCCGAGATCGAAACCCCGACAGGGCTCAAGACCCTGCGCTGACCCGAAACGACACCCAAGGAGCCCCCACCGATGTCCGCCACCACGCTGAAGCGCTTCGACGACGACGCTTACCTCGATCACTGCGAGGCCACAGTCGTGGCAGTCAGCGAGGCGGGCATCGAACTGGACCAGACCGTCTGCTACGCCCGCAGTGGCGGTCAGGCAGGCGACACGGGCACGCTGACCACACCCGATGGCCGCGAAATCACGCTGGCCGATACGGTCTACGCCGAAGACCGCACGCGCATCCTGCACGTGCCGGCAGCCGACATGCCAGCGCTGCAGCCGGGCGACCGCGTGACAGTGAACATCGACTGGGCCCGCCGCCATCGGCTGATGCGCCTGCATACTTGCCTCCATCTGCTCGGCTCCTTGATTCCCGTACCGGTTACGGGCTGCAGCATCTCGCCTGACTCTGCGCGCATTGATTTCGATCTGCCCGAATCCACGCTCGACAAGGCGGTGCTGACCGAACAGCTCAACGCGCTGATCGAGGCGAAAACCCCGGTGGGCATCGACCGCATCACGCCCGAGCAACTGGCCGCCCAGCCGGATCTGGTGCGCACGGTGGGCGCGGCGCCGCCAGCCGGTACGTCGACTATCCGCATCATCGAGATTCCGGGCGTTGACCGACAACCCTGCGGCGGCACGCACGTGGCCAACACAAGCGAGATCGGCGCCATGGTGGTCACCAAAATCGAGAAGAAGAGTCGTACCAACCGGCGCGTGGTCGTCAACTTCGCGTGACCGGCATGGAAGCGTGGCTCACCGGCCTGTCGATGGCCCAGTTCCTGGCGTTGGTCACGCTGCTTGCGGTGGGCGCGTTCACGCCTGGCCCCAACACCACGGTGGCAGCGGTCACCGGCGCCAACTTCGGCTTTCGCGCCACGCTGCCGCACTGCGTGGGTGTGGCGGTGGGCTTCGCCAGCGTGATCGCGCTGTGTGCCAGCGGCATCGGCGCGCTGGTGATGGCGAGCCCGACGCTGGCCGCGATCATCCGCGTGGCAGGCGTGCTCTATCTGCTGTGGCTGGCCTGGCGCATTGCGCGCAGTGCATCGCTGGCCGAGAAAAGCGTGCTCAAGCCGATGAACGTGTGGCAGTCGGTACTGATGCAGTACGCCAACATCAAGGCGTGGATGCTGGCGCTGGCCGTGGCGGCTTCGTACACCGAAGGCGCGCCGTCGCTGGCGCAGCGCGTGCTGCTGGTCAGCGTGCTGTTCGCCACGTTCGGCTTCTTCAGCAACGGCGCCTATGGCGTGCTCGGCGCATCGTTGCGGCAATGGCTGATGCACGGCAACCGCGTGCGCTGGTTCAATGGGGCGATGGGGCTGGCGCTGGCACTCACGGCAGCCTGGATCGCCATCGCCGGCGCACCCCATACGTCATGACCACACGTTCCCCTGCTCCCTCCGGCGGCATGCTGCTCGGTTTCATCGGCGTGGCGATCTTCAGCCAGACGCTGCCGTTCACGCGCATGGCCGTGGCCGAACTCGACGCCACGTTTGTGGCGCTGGCGCGTGCCGTGATCGCCGCCGTGCTGGCCGTGGCACTGCTGGCCGCGCGCGGCGCGATGGCATCGGAGCGGCGCCCGCGTGGCCGTCAGTGGCTGCGGCTGGCCGTGACCGCGCTGGGTGTGGTGGTGGGTTTCCCGCTATTTTCTTCGCTGGCCATGCGCGAGGTGCCAGCCGGGCACGGCGCTATCGTGATCGGCCTGTTGCCGCTGGCAACAGCCGTGTTCGCGGCGTGGTTCGGCGGGGAGCGCCCGTCGCTGGCGTTCTGGCTGTCGGCACTCGCCGGTAGCGCGCTGGTGGTGGCTTTTGCCTTCTGGCAGGGCGCGGGTGGCCTGCAGCACGCGGACTGGTTCCTGTTCCTGGCCGTGGTGCTGGGTGCGCTGGGCTATGCAGAAGGCGGCAAGCTGTCGCGCGAGTTGGGCGGACTGGAAACGATCAGTTGGGCGTTGGTGGTTTCGCTGCCACTTTTGCTGCCCGTAGTGGCTTGGCTAGCCATGGCGCACGCGCCAGAAATCGCTGCCGCATCGCCACGTGCGTGGCTCGGCATGGCCTATGTGTCGGTCTTCTCGATGTTTATCGGCTTCCTGTTCTGGTACGCCGGGCTCGCAAAGGGCGGCGTGGCCCGCGTAGGACAGATACAATTGCTGCAGCCGTTCCTCACGCTGGCGGGCGGCGCCCTGATCCTGGCCGAGCCGCTCGATGCCGCCACCGTCGCTTTTGCCGTGGCGGTGATTGCCGTAGTAGCCCTGGGACGACGCGCCGCCGTGCGCAACACCGCACCCGCCTCCGCACCAGCCCCCGCTGGAGAAACGCCCCCTATTCTTCCAGGACGCATTCACTGACAGGAGTCACGCATGTCCGTCTACAACACCCTTGCCCGCCTCGGCGTGGAACTGCCCACCGCCGGCGCCCCGGCTGCCGCCTATGTCATGGCCGCCACCACCGGCAACACCGTATTCCTGTCGGGCCACATCGCCCGCCGCGACGGCAAGCCGTGGGCTGGCAAGCTCGGCAAGGATATCGATACCGCGACCGGCCAACAGGCGGCACGCGGCATCGCCATCGATCTGCTGGCCACGCTGCACGGCCATATCGGCGACCTGAACCGCGTCACGCGCATCGTCAAGGTCATGAGCCTGGTGAACTCCACGCAGGAATTCACCGAGCAGCACCTGGTGACCAATGGCTGCTCCGAGTTCCTGGCCGAAGTGTTCGGCGAGAAAGGCAAGCACGCGCGCAGCGCGTTCGGCGTGGCGCAGATTCCGCTGGGCGCCTGCGTCGAGATCGAGATGATCGTCGAGATTGCCTGATCGCTTGATGGCTTGATCGCCTGATACGAAGATACTCAGTACAGAGACAAACGCCGGGCCGGCCTGCCAGTCAACGCCCCAAGGCCCGGCGCATATGAAACGCGATTTACCCCACCCAAGAGAACCAATCATGAAATGGGCCATCTCCCGCCGGGCACAGCAACTCACCAGCTCGGCCATCCGCGAAATCCTGAAAGTCACCGAGCGTCCGGAAGTCATTTCCTTCGCCGGCGGCCTGCCCTCCCCGGCGTCGTTCCCGGTAGCGGCCATGGAAGCGGCGGTGGCCCGTGTATTCGCCGATAACCCGCAGGGCGCGCTGCAATACGCGGCCACCGAGGGTTACCTGCCGCTGCGCGAGTTCGTGGCAAAGCGCTACAACGTCGGCGTCGAGCGCGTGCTGATCACTACGGGTTCGCAACAGGCGCTGGACCTGATCGCCAAGGTCATGATCGATCCGGGCAGCCCCGTGCTGGTGGAAACGCCGAGCTACCTGGGCGCGCTGCAGGCGTTCTCGCTGTTCGAACCCGAGTTTGTCTCGGTGCCGACCGACGAGCGCGGCCTGATCCCCGAAGCGCTGACACCCGAACTGACCGCTGGCGCGCGCTTCCTGTACGCGCTGCCGAACTTCCAGAACCCCACGGGCTGCCGCCTGCCTCTGGAGCGCCGCCAGGCACTGGTGCAACGCGCGAAGGACCTGAACCTGCTGCTGGTCGAGGACGATCCCTACGGCGAACTGAGCTACACCGGCAACACGCTGCCGACGCTGCTGTCGATGAATCCGGACGGCGTGATCTACATGGGTTCGTTCTCGAAGATCCTGGCCCCCGGCATGCGCCTGGGCTTTGTGATCGCCCCGCCCGACCTGCACTTCAAGCTGTGCCAGGCCAAGCAGGCATCTGACCTGCACACGCCGACCTTCACGCAGCGCATTGCGTACGAGACCATCAAGGACGGCCTGCTCGACACGCACATCCCCACCATCCGCGAGCTCTACGGCAAGCAGTGCGCCTACATGCTCGACGCCCTGAAGCGCCATATGCCGGAAGGCGTGACGTGGAATGTGCCGGAAGGCGGCATGTTCATCTGGGTGGAGTTGCCCGAGGGCCTGAACAGCATGACGATCCTCGAGGAAGCCGTGCGCCGCAATGTGGCCTACGTGCCGGGTGCGCCGTTCTACGCTGGCAACCCGCGCATGAACACGCTGCGCCTGGCCTTTGTGACGGTGCCGCCGGAGCGGATCGAACAAGGCATGACGGTGCTGGGCGAACTGTTCCGCGAAGCCATCGCCAAGGCATCGCCGCAACCGCACGCCGCCTGAGGAAAGCCGATGCCGACCCTGGAACCGTACGAGCCGCAAAGCCTGCTGCGCATCTGGGGCCGGCTGTCGTCGATCAATGTGCAGAAAGTGGTCTGGTGCGCGCGAGAGCTGCACCTGGACCACGAGCGCATCGACATCGGCCATCAGAAAGGCGAGCTGGATACCGAAGCCTATATCCGGCTGAATCCGAACCGGATGATCCCGGTCATCGAGGATTTTCGTGACACCGACGTGGCCGGCGAGCCATTCGTGTTGTGGGAGTCCAATGCCATCGTGCGCTACCTGTGCGCACGCTATGGTGAAGGCACGCTCTGGCCTGCCGACGTCAAGGCGCGTGCCTCGGCCGATCGCTGGATGGACTGGCAGACCACGGCGTTCAGCCCGGCCATGGTACAGGCGTTCCTGCAGACGGTGCGCGGTCCCGCCGATCAGCGCGACGAGGCCATCATCGCCCAGTCTTGCGCCCGCACGGAGCCACTGGCAAAGATGCTCGACGAGGCGTTGGCAGATCGGGAATTCATCGGCGGCGACCGCTTCACGATGGCCGATATCGCACTGGCCTGCGCGGCGCACCGCTGGATGGGTTCGCCGGTGAAGCATTTGCCGCGCCCGAATCTGGAGCGATGGCTGGCGGCGATGCGGGCCAGGCCCGCGGCGTTGAGTATTCTGGTGTTGCCGTTGCAGTAACGGTGTTCGGACTTCCCTCTCCCGTATGCGGGAGAGGGGAATAAACCGGTGCGGGAGGCGGGACTTACCCGGCCTTCACCGGTTCCAGCTTCACTTCCTTCAGCCTCGGTTCGATCGCCTTGCCCTTGCGGGCGCGCTTGCCCACGTAGGGCAGCAACGTCTTGCCCGCGAGCTTCTGCGGAGGCAGCTTCCCGCCGCGCATGCCTGTACCGGAAATGATCAGCCCCGGTGCGCCCACGGCTACCGCCTGTTCCAGCGTCTCCTTGGATTCGAGTTCCATCAGGATCACGCCACGGCCGCCGGCAGACAGCACCTTCACCTCATCGAGACCCACCAGCAGCAGACGCCCATTGGCCGAGAAGCACGCCACATGCGTGGCATCTTCGCCTACGGGCGCCGGCTGCAGGATCGCGTCGCCATCGTCGAGCGTCACGAACGCCTTGCCGGCCTTCTGGCGGCCGATCATGTCGCCTACCTTGGTCACGAAACCGTTGCCGCCCGCCGTGGCGATCAGCATGCGCTGCTCCGCGCTGCCCGCGAACGTATGGGCGATCTGCGAACCCGCAGCCAGATCGATCAGTGTGGTCACGGGCACGCCATCACCGCGCCCGCCCGGCAGGCCGGAGACGGCCACCGAATAGACCCGGCCATTGCTGCCGAACGCCAGCAGCGTATCGACGGTGCGGCATTCAAACGTGCCATACAGGTTGTCACCGGCCTTGAACGTGAACTGCGACGGATCGTGGTCGTGGCCCTGGCGCGTACGCACCCAACCCTTGCCCGAGACGATCACGGTTACTGGCTCGTCCACCACCTTCACTTCGGCAGTCGCGCGGCTCGCTTCCTGGATCATCGTGCGGCGCGGGTCCTTGTCCTCCGGGCTGTACTGCTTGGCGTCCTGTTCGATCTCCTTGATGATCTTGCGACGCATCATGGTTTCGGACTTCAGCAGCACGTCCAGCTCGGCCTGCTCGTCGCGCAGCTTCGCCAGTTCCTGTTCGATCTTGATGGCTTCCAATCGCGCCAGTTGGCGCAGGCGGATTTCCAGGATGTCTTCGGCTTGCCTGTCGCTGAGGCGGAACGCCTCGATCAGCGCGGGCTTGGGATCGTCGCTTTCGCGGATGATGCGGATCACCTCGTCGATGTTCAGCAGCACCAGCATCCGGCCTTCGAGGATGTGGATACGGTCCTCAACCTTGTTCAGCTGGAAGCGCGAACGCCGGGTCACCGTCTCGAAACGGAACGCGATCCACTCGCGCAGGATGTCTTGCAAACCCTTCTGGCGCGGCCGGCCATCGGTGCCGATCATCACCAGGTTGATCGGCGCACCGGACTCCAGGCTGGTATGCGCCAGCAACGTCTGGATAAAGTCCTGCTGGTCCGTGTTCTTGCTCTTGGGTTCGAACACCAGGCGCACCGGCGCGTCCTTGCCGGACTCGTCGCGCACGGCATCGAGCACGCTCAGCAACGTGGTCTTGAGCTGGGTCTGTTCCGGGGTCAGCGCCTTCTTGCCGGTGCGGATCTTCGGATTGGTGATTTCCTCGATTTCCTCGAGCACCTTCTGCGACGACGTACCCGGCGGCAGTTCGGTCACCACCATCTGCCACTGGCCGCGCGCCATTTCCTCGATGGTCCAGCGCGCGCGCACCTTCAGGCTGCCACGGCCGTTCTCGTAGATCTGCGCGATTTCCGAAGCGGGCGAGATGATCTGGCCACCGCCCGGATAGTCCGGTCCCGGCATGATCGCCAGCAGTTCGGCCAGCGAGATATTCGGATTGCGGATCATCGCCACTGCGGCACCTGCGACTTCACGCAGGTTGTGCGGCGGGATTTCCGTGGCCATGCCCACCGCGATACCGGACGCGCCGTTGAGCAGCACGAACGGCAGACGCGCGGGCAGCAGCTTGGGCTCTTCTTCCGAGCCGTCGTAGTTGGGCAGGAAATCCACCGTGCCCATGTCGATCTCGTCGAGCAGCAGCCGCGAGATCGGCGTGAGGCGCGCTTCGGTGTAGCGCATGGCCGCCGCGCCGTCGCCGTCGCGCGAGCCAAAGTTGCCCTGGCCGTCGATCAGCGGGTAGCGCAGCGAGAAGTTCTGCGCCAGGCGCACCATCGCGTCATACGCGGATTGGTCGCCGTGCGGGTGGAATTTACCGAGCACCTCACCGACCACACGCGCCGACTTCACGGGCTTGGCATCGGCGCGCAGCCCCATCGCCTGCATGGCGAACAGGATGCGGCGCTGCACGGGCTTCTGGCCGTCGGCCACTTCGGGCAGCGCGCGGCCCTTCACCACGCTCACGGCGTAGTCGAGGTAGGCGCGCTCGGCGTACCGCGCGAGCGTCAGCGAATCCGCCGGCTCTTCGGGCTGAAACGTAGTATCTGCTTGATCCATGGTGGGCAAGGGTGCGGCGGCCAGCTCCCGGAAAACTCAGGGCACCGTCCACCGGCTGTTGCAATCAGCGTGGGATTCTAATGGATGTGGATGACGATGCCGCCGCAAATAGCATCGTCCTTTGTGGCGCGCCTCGCCTCAAGGCATCGGCCGGCGTCCGCCGATCACCATCTGGACGCGCTCGGCGGCCACGCCGGTGCGCAGCACGCGCGGACCATCGGCGCCTGCCGGCTGGTACAGCCGGTAGAACTCCAGCACGGTCTTCACGTACTGGCGGGTCTCGGCGTAAGGCGGAATCTGGTTGTTGTAGCGCTGCACCGCCCCTTCGCCCGCGTTGTACGCGGCCAACGCGAGCTCAAGGTTGCCCGGGAACATCTGCATGAGGAAGCGCAGGTAGCGCACGCCAGCGGCGATATTGAGCTTGGGATCGGCCAGCTTCTGCTCGATCGAGCCACGCTTGTCCGCCGCCACGCCAAACCGCGCGCCGGTGTCCGGAATGACCTGCATCAGGCCGATGGCGCCCTTGGGCGACACCGCGCCAGCGTTGAAGCCGCTTTCCACGGCCATCACCGCCCGGACCAGCGCCGGGTCCACATCATGCGCCCCGGCCACGCGTTCGATGATCGGATCGACGCGCCGCAGGTTCGGGTGGTTGAGCATGGTGCGGAACAGCTTGTCGCGCTCCGGCGTGGACTTGCCCTCCAGCGACACCGCGCCACGATGACCCAGGTTCGTCGAATCGAACTGGCCGCCGTCCTTCATGAAGAGCTTGTAGCGCTCATCGAGCCTGGCATCCGCAAAGTGCGCTACGCCATCCTTGTCGATATAGCCCCACAACTCGGCGTGCGCCGGGATGGCGATGCAGAACGAACCGAGCGCGGCCAGCGTGCAGGCCAGGCGCCTTGCCTGTCCTTTCCACCGCGATTGCCCTGTTCGTGCCTGCATCGTCCAATTCTCCAGATAGTGCCGAGACCGATCAGATGTCGGCCTCGACCTCGTTGCCCTTCTCTTCGAGCCAGCTACGCCGCTGTGACGCCTCGCCCTTGCCCATCAGCATGTTCATCATGCTGATGGTTTGGGGCAGGTCATATTCGCCAAGCTGCACTGGCAGCAGACGGCGCGTATCGGGGTTCATCGTCGTTTCCCAGAGCTGCTCGGCGTTCATCTCGCCCAGGCCCTTGAAACGTGAGATCTGCCACGCACCTTCCTTGACGCCATCCTTCATCAACTTGTCCTGGATGGCCTCGAGTTCGCCTTCGTCCAGTGCGTAGAGTTTCTGTGCCGGCTTCTTGCCACGTGCCGGAGCGTCCACCCGGAACAGCGGCGGCCGTGCGACATAGACATGCCCGAGGTCGATGAGTTTCGGGAAGTGACGGAAGAACAGCGTCAGCAGCAAAACCTGGATGTGCGCGCCGTCCACGTCCGCGTCGGACAGGATACAGATCTTGCCGTAGCGCAGGTTCGACAGGTCCGGCTCATCGTCCGCACCGTGCGGGTCCACGCCGATGGCAACGGCCATGTCGTGCACTTCGTTGTTCGCGAACAGGCGGTCGCGCTCGGTTTCCCACGTATTGAGCACCTTGCCGCGCAGCGGCAAGATGGCCTGGAATTCCTTGTCGCGACCCATCTTGGCCGAACCGCCCGCCGAGTCACCTTCCACCAGGAAGATCTCATTGCGTGTGATGTCAGTGGATTCGCAATCGGTCAGCTTGCCGGGCAGCACGGCCACGCCGGAGCCCTTCTTCTTCTCCACCTTCTGTGCGGCACGCGTACGGGCCTGCGCCTGGCGGATCACCAGTTCGGCCAGCTTCTTGCCAAAATCGACGTGGTGGTTCAGCCACAGTTCGAGCGCGGGGCGGCTGAACGTGGAGACCAGACGTACGGCGTCGCGGCTGTTCAGGCGCTCCTTGATCTGGCCCTGGAACTGCGGATCGAGCACCTTGGCCGAGAGCACGAACGAGGCGCGCGCGAACACGTCTTCGCTCATCAGCTTCACGCCCTTGGGCTGCAGCGAGTGCATCTCGATGAAGCTCTTCACGGCCAGGAACAGACCTTCGCGCAGACCGGACTCGTGCGTGCCGCCAGCGGGCGTGGGAATCAGGTTCACATACGATTCGCGCACCGGGGCGCCGTCTTCGGTCCAGGCCACCACCCACGATGCGCCCTCGCCCTCCGCAAACCCTTCCTCGCCGACAACCTTGTCCGGATCGGCATAGTGCTCGCCTTCGAACATCGGAATGACGAGTTCTGCGCCGCTGCCTTGCGCCAGCGCCTCGACCAGATAGCCCTTGAGGCCCTGCTCGTACTGCCACACCAGTTGCTCGCCGGTCTTCTCGATCACGAGCGTCACCTTGACGCCCGGCAGCAGCACGGCCTTGGAGCGCAGCAGGCGCTGGAGTTCGGCCATCGGAATCGTGGCCGAATCGAAATACTTGGGATCGGGCCACGCCTGCACGCGCGTGCCGTTCTTCTTCTCGCCGCGTTCGAGCTTGCGGCTTTGCAGCGGCTTGGTGACTTCGCCCCCGTGCTCGAAGGTCAGCGTGGACTGCGAGCCATCGCGCCACACCGTGACGTCGAGGCGGGTAGCCAGCGCATTGGTGACGGACACGCCCACGCCGTGCAGGCCGCCCGAGAAGGCATAGGCGCCGCCCTTGCCCTTGTCGAACTTGCCGCCCGCGTGCAGCCGGGTGAAGACGATTTCCACCACGGGCACACCTTCCTCGGGGTGGATACCCACCGGAATGCCGCGGCCGTCGTCTTCCACGCTGATGCTGCCGTCACGGTGCAACGTGACGAGGATCTCGGTGCCATAGCCGCCCAGCGCTTCGTCCGAGGCGTTATCGATCACCTCCTGCACGATATGCAGGGGATTGTCGGTGCGGGTGTACATGCCGGGGCGCTGCTTGACCGGCTCCAGGCCCTTGAGGACCCGGATGGAGGATTCGCTGTACTGACTGGTTTTGCTCGCCATGGAGTCGATGCGGATGTAAGGCGGATAGAAGGTCTGGCGGCCAGGGGCCAGCCGGTTTGCGCTGCATTGTAATGGATCGACGTTGCCGGGCGTTCACCGCTCCCGCCGGGGCGGAATGGAGTCAGGCACAAATCCGGGGCCGGGGGTAAACTCGTCGGCCAGCCGCCGTGACGCTCCCCCTCCCCACCGTGCCCACGTCGAGCGGAAAGAGACATTACAGAGACAATATCAAGACAATAACGAGCCCTCGACATGACCGACCGCAAACTCTCCCTGACCACCGTACTTGTATGCGGCGGTCTTCTCGTCACGTTGTCCATGGGCATCCGGCATGGTTTCGGCCTGTTCAACATGCCGATCACCCAGGCGCATGGCTGGAACCGTGAAACCTTCGCCTTTGCATTGGCGCTGCAGAACCTGATGTGGGGCGCCAGCCAGCCCATCGCCGGCGCGCTGGCCGACAAGTTCGGCGCCATGCGTATCATGCTGATCGGCATCGCCCTGTACGTGGCCGGCCTGATCGTCATGGCCATGGCCACGAGCGGCACCGGCTTTGCCACCGGTGCCGGCGTGCTGATTGGCATCGCGCAGTCGGGCACGACGTACAGTGTGGTCTATGGCGTGATCGGCCGCGTGGCCAGTGCCGAGAAACGGGTCTGGGCGATGGGGATCGCCGCCGCAGCCGGGTCGTTCGGCCAGTTCCTGATGATTCCGGTGGAGCAGACGCTGATTTCCACGGTCGAGTGGCAGAACGCGCTGCTGATCCTGGCCTTCCTCGCCTGCTTCATGCTGCCGCTGGCCCTGACGCTGCGCGAGCCGAAGATGGCGCCGAGCACAGGCCCCCAGCAGAGCATTGGCGAAGCCGCCCGCGAGGCGTTCGGCAATCGCAACTTCCAGTTGCTGACGCTGGGCTACTTCGTCTGCGGGTTCCAGGTGGTGTTTATCGGCGTGCACCTGGCGCCGTACCTGAAGGATCGCGGGCTGGTGGACATCAAGGTCCCCACCGTGGCGCTGGCGCTGATCGGCCTGTTCAACGTCTTCGGCACGTACACCGCTGGCGCGCTGGGTCAACGCATGCCCAAGCGCTATCTGCTCTCCTCGATCTACATTGCGCGGTCGGTGGTCATCGCCGGCTACCTGCTGCTGCCGCTGACCGCGTGGAGCACATGGATCTTCGCCGCGCTGATGGGGCTGCTGTGGCTGTCCACGGTGCCGCTGACCAACGGCATCATCGCCCAGGTGTTTGGCGTGAAGTACCTGTCGATGCTGTCCGGCGTGGTGTTCTTCTCGCACCAGATCGGCAGCTTCCTGGGCGCATGGCTGGGCGGTTTCCTGTACGACCGCACCGGCACGTACAACACCGTCTGGCTGATTGCGATTGCACTGGGCGTGGTGGCCGCACTGGTCAACCTGCCGATCCGCGAACAGGCGCTGGTGCGTCCGCAACCGGTGGCGGTCTGACATGGCCTGGGCACGTGGGTTGGGCTATCTGGCGCTGGCGGTGGTGCTGACGCTGGGATTCCTGGCGTACCTGCGGCCGGGTTTCATGGTGGATCTGACGAATATGGTGCTGGCCTGGTGTGGGTAGTTTTCTCCCCTCTCCCATGTAATGGGAGAGGGGCTGGGGGAGAGGGCTGGAGGTTCTGCTTGCCGATCTGTCGCAATTTGAACTGCTGGCCCTCTCCCCCGCCCCTCTCCCGCCATGCGGGAGAGGGGAGAAAATCGAACAAAAGGTAGGTCACTCCCCCTTCGACTTCTTCTCCAGCACTTCCCACCGCTCCAGCGCTTCGAGCAATTCCATCTCGATGCCGTCATGCCGCGTGGCCAGTTCGGCGGCGCGGGCGGGGTCCGAAGCGTATAGGCTGCCGTCCGCCAACTGCGTGGAGAGCGTCTTCTGCTCGGTCTCCAGCGCGGCGATACGCTCAGGCAGGCTGTCCAGTTCGCGCTGTTCCTTGTACGAGAGCTTGACGGTCCGGCCACCGCTGCGGTTATCGCGGTTGCTGGCCGCCGATTCGACGGGCTTCTGCTCGGCCTGCTTCGCCTGCTTGGCCTGGAGCGCCTTGGCGCGCGCCGTCTGCTCCAGCCAGTCCGAATAGCCGCCCACGGACTCGCGCCAATTCCCGCCGCCTTCGGCGGCAATGGTCGATGTCACCACGTTGTCCAGGAACGCCCGATCGTGGGATACCAGGAAGACCGTACCGCTGTATTCCTCCAGCAGTTCCTCAAGCAGTTCCAGTGTGTCGATGTCGAGGTCGTTGGTCGGTTCGTCCAGCACCAGCACATTGGCCGGCCGCGCAAACAGCCTCGCCAGCAGCAGGCGGTTGCGTTCGCCGCCGGAGAGCGACTTCACCGGTGAGCGTGCGCGTTCCGGCGCGAACAGGAAATCGCCGAGGTAGCTCATCACGTGTTTGCGCTGGCCGTTGACTTCCACCCAGTCACTACCCGGGCTGATGGTATCCGCCAGCGATTTCTCCAGGTCCAGCGACGCACGCATCTGGTCGAAGTACGCCACCTGCAGGTTGCTGCCGTTGCGCACGGTGCCGGAATCTGGCGCCAATTCGCCCAGGATCAGGCGCAGCAGCGTGGTCTTGCCCACGCCGTTGGGACCGATCAAACCCACCTTGTCGCCGCGCATGATCGTGGCCGTGAAGTCGCGCACCACGACCTTCTCGCCGTACGACTTCGACACATCGGTCAGTTCGGCCACGATCTTGCCCGAGCGGTCCGCCTGCGAGACTTCCAGCTTGACGTTGCCCTGCACGTCACGGCGCGCGGCACGCTCGCTGCGCATCGTCACCAGCCGCTGGATGCGGGCCACGCTGCGCGTGCGGCGCGCTTCCACACCCTTGCGGATCCAGACTTCTTCCTGCGCCAGCAGCTTGTCGAACTTGGCCTGCTCCACGGCCTCGTTGGCCAGCAGTTCGGCCTTGCGCACCTGGTATGCCTCGAAATTGCCCGGGAACGACAGCAGCTTGCCACGATCCAGTTCGACGATGCGCGTGGCCACGCGGTCCAGGAAGGCGCGATCGTGGGTAATCAGCAGCACGCTGCCGCGGAAGTTCAGCAGCAGGTCTTCGAGCCAGCCGATAGCCTCGACGTCCAGGTGGTTGGTCGGCTCGTCCAGCAGCAGGATGTCCGGCTCGGCTACCAGCCCCTGTGCCAGCGCCACGCGCTTCTGCAGGCCGCCCGAGAGCGCGTCTACCCGCACATGCGGATCGAGGTTGAGCCGGGCCAGCGTGGTTTCCACACGCGTGCGCAGGTGCCAGGCGTTGGCCGCATCGAGTTCGGCCTGCACATCATGCAACTCGGCCAGCGTGGCCTCATCGTGATGGGTGTCGAGCTTGGCCAGCGCGGCGTCGTAGCGCAGTAGCAGGTCATGTGCCTCGCCCATGCCCAGGCTGACCGCATCGAACACGGTCAGGCCCGGCGCGAACTGTGGTTCCTGCGCCACATAGGCCGAGGTGACGCCGCTCTGGCGGGAAATCAGGCCGTCATCCGGCGCCGACGCCCCGGAAATGATCCGCAGCAGCGAGGACTTGCCGCTGCCGTTGCGGCCAATCAGGCCGACCCGCTCGCCGGCTTCGAGCGAGAAATCGGTGTGGTCAAGCAATGCCACGTGGCCAAAGGCCAGTTGGGCATCGGTAATGGAAAACAGGGCCATGGTGCGAAGGAGACGGGTGAGCGCGATGCCTGGGTGCGGCGCGGGGAGCGCCGGCACAGGGTGCGGACGCGCGAAAGGCAGGCCCGAATTGTAGACGACTGTGGTGGGCGGCTGCGGCATCAGACCGAAGGGCGCCTCTGGTTACGCAGTGGCGGCCACGAAAAAGAAAAGGCCCGTTCGGTTGAACGGGCCCCAAGAGTCTCTCCTCGGTGCCCTGCTCGCAAGGCACGTCTGAAGGATAGCCAGCCGCACGCTGCGCCAGAAGTCGGACAAATCCTTAAGGGAAAGTCCCCGTCAACCTGCGATGGCGCAAAGCGTTGCGCGCCGGGAACGTTGAAGATCGCCACTAGCTGATGCTGTTGTGCCTTGCACGTGGCCCGTGGAACAATCGGCGCCATCGGTTTCTCCGACCGCGCAACGGCCGCACCAGTACGAAAGCAGCATCAGAGCCGGAACCATCCGGCCATCGGCGGCAAACATGCCGCCTGGGTTATTTCCTGACAATTTTTCGACGGGTATTTTCATGACCAATTCGGGCCTGCCGCGCCGTGCCTCAATCCGAGGTCTGGCGTCTGTCGTAGTTTCCTTTGCCGCGCTGCTCTGCCTGCCCGCCTCGCCGCCGGTGCAGGCCGCCACGCCCAACTCCGTGGTGCTGCGCATCCAGCAAAGCGGTGTCATCCGCATTGCCCACCGCGAAAGCTCGGTGCCATTCTCGTTCGTGGCCGACGGCAAGCCGATGGGCTATGCCGTGGACCTCTGCCTCAAGGTGGCCGATGCCCTGCGCTCCCAGCTCAAGCTGCCGCAACTGCGGGTGGAGTGGGTGCCGGTGACGCCGGCTTCGCGGATTCCCGCCATCGTCGACGGCAAGGCCGATCTTGAATGCGGATCGACCACCAATAACCGCGAACGGCGCGACCAGGTGGCCTTCACCATCCCGCACTACATTGCAGGCAGCCGCATGATCGTGAAGTCCGATTCCGGTATCCGCAAATGGAACGACCTGCGCGGCAAGACCGTGGTTTCGACCACGGGCACCACGCCGCTGGCCATGCTCCGCAAGATGGACGAAACGGGCGCGATGGGATGGAAGGTGGTGGAAGCCAAGGACCACGCCGAGGCGTTTGCCATGGTGGAAGCGGGCAAGGCCGACGCCTTCGTCATGGATGACGTGCTGCTGTACGGCCTGCGCGCTAACGCCAAGAACCCGACGGCCCTGACAGTGACGGGCGACCTGCTCACCATCGAGCCGTACGCGATCATGCTTTCGAAGAACGACGCCGAGTTCAAGAAGATCGTGGACCGCGCGATGATCGCCGCGATCTACGATCAGGAAACGCAGAAGCTCTACCGCAAGTGGTTCCAGCAGCCGATCCCGCCCAATGGCATCACGCTCGATATTCCCATGAGCTACCTGCTGCGCGATTCGTTCAAGTTCCCCAGCGACAAGGTGGCAGACTGAGACTGCCTCAAGGTCCGGCCGGGATGGCCGGACTGGCCGGCATGCGAAACTAGCGGCCAAACTCTCGCATTCCGCCCTCCTTTCGCACGATCACGATGACTGCCGCCTCATCCATCAAACTGTCTGACTTGTCTGTTTCCACGGCAGTTGCTGGCCTGATCGCCATGCTGACCGGCTACACCAGTTCACTGGTGCTGATGATCCAGGCCGGGCAGGCAGCCCACCTCAGCGATGCACAGATTGCCTCATGGATCTGGGCATTGTCGGTGGGAATGGGCGTGACCACACTTGGATTGTCGCTGGCGATGCGCGTGCCGGTGGTCGTGGCATGGTCCACGCCCGGCGCGGCGCTGTTGATCGCCAGCTTGCCCGGGGTGCCCTACCCCGAGGCCATCGGCGCCTTCTTGATGGCTGCACTGTTGATGACGGCGGCTGGCCTGACCGGCTGGTTCGACCGGCTCATGAAGGCGCTTCCGGCGAGCATCGCGTCGGCGCTGCTCGCTGGCATCCTGTTCCGGATCAGCGTTGATGTCTTTATCCAGGCACAGCACCAGACCGTGCTGCTGCTCGTGATGTTCGCCGCCTACCTGCTGGGCCGCCGCCTGTGGCCACGTTACGCCGTGCCGGTGGTGCTGGCCATTGGCGTGGCGCTGGCTGGCGCGCTGGGCCAGTTGCACTTCGAGCAATTTCACTTCGCCGCCGCGCTGCCGGTTTGGACCACGCCGGCGTTCTCGCTGTCGGCATTCATCAGCATCGCCGTGCCGCTGTTTATCGTGGCGCTGGCATCGCAGAATATTCCAGGGCTGGCCGTGTTGCGCGCCGATGGCTACCACGTGCCGGCCAGCCCGCTGATTACGGTGACGGGCGTTGCATCGGCCATCCTCGCGCCGTTTGGCTCGCATGGTATCAACCTCGCAGCGATTACCGCCGCCATCTGCACCGGTCCGCAAGCGGATGCCGACCCGCGCCGCCGCTATATGGCGGCGGTGGTCTGTGGTATCGGCTATCTGGTGATGGGCGTGATGGCCGCGAGCATCGCAGCGCTATTCGCGGCGTTTCCGAAGGCACTGGTGGTGGGCGTGGCAGCGTTCGCGCTGCTGGGATCGATCGCCAATGGTCTGACTGTTGCCATGCAGACACCAGCCGAACGGGAATCGGCGCTGCTGACGTTCATGATCACGGCATCGGGCATGACGCTGGCCGGAGTCGGCTCGGCTTTCTGGGGTGTGGTGGGCGGAATGCTCGCGCTGCTGATTCTCAAGCCGCGCGAGCCTCGTACGTCCTGAGCCATTGCTACTACTGCAAGCTACAGCAGCAGGAAGGCGATCTCGGACGCCGGGATCTGCGACACAGGCACGCCGCGGCGACGCTGGAACAGCACATGTTCCAGCACGCGGTCGCGCTGTTCGGCAAACACTTGTGGATCGAAGCGCAGCGCATACACGGCGTAGTGCTCAGCCAGCAGCTTGTAGACCCGATGGCGGACGAGCAGCATCTCGTTCTCGGCGTGGAGTTGGGCCATCTCCGTGCTGTGGTCCTCTTCGAGCTGGCGCATGCTGACCACCACGCGGGCATGCATTCCCCGGTAGCGGTCGATCTCGGCATGGGCGCGCCGCAACTCCTCGCGCACGCTGCGCACTTCCTGTATCAGCTTGAGGTTCTGCTGGACACCGCGCTGGATGCGCGACGCCTCTTCGAGCGCGTGATCGGCGGCGGCAATCGTGTTCTGCCAAACGCCGTCTCGGGGCTCCTCGCGGACATCCGGCGTTCCCTCGACGCCAGCTAGCCGCGTGACGGGCCACTGCGTGGCCGCGTCCGGTTCGTTGTTCATGATGCTCCCCTAACCCGTCTGCACCACAACCCGCCACCGGCGATTTTTTGATGCCGGCATGGTCAGGCCACGGCCTGTAAATCACCGCGACGCATTGTCGCCGTCTCGACCAACTATTACGAGCGGCCTTTGTTTTAATGTGTGTCCCATCATTCAAGCCCGCTTGCGCGACTACCGCAACCACCGCAAAGAGGGGTAATCCATCCGCCGGAAACCTTTACCCCGCTTGGGTTAGCGCGGTTCCGACGCGGCGTTTGCAGGCCCCACGCAGCAAGGCATCGGATAATGTCCTCTTTCAAGCGGCCCGCGCGTCGCTTTTTACGGTGCCTCCCTTCGTTTCGCCCTCTCGCCCCGCATTCCATGAACGGATACGTACTCCTCACCCTTGCCATCATTGCCGAAGTCATTGCCACCAGCAGCCTCAAGGCCGCCGAGAATTTCACGCGGTTCTGGCCTAGCGTGCTGGTCGTGTCGGGGTATGTCGCAGCGTTCTGGCTGCTGATGCAGGTCATGAAGACCGTGCCGGTTGGGGTGGCCTACGCCATCTGGTCCGGCGCCGGCATCGTGTTGGTCACCCTGATCGCGTCGATCCTCTACCGTCAGATTCCTGACCTTGCCGCCTGGCTGGGCATCGGCCTGATCATCGCCGGCGTGGTCGTGATCCAGCTGTTCTCGAAAATGAGCCACTGAGGGCGTTGAGGGGCGCGGCGCTCAGCCCTTCGGCGGCAGGGTCCGCAACAACCGGTTGACATGCGCGAGCGTGTCGCACTCGTCCACCTTCTGGCGGCGCCGCTGTTCGATGATGTCGAGCAAGGCGCGAACCTGCCCGTTCTTGGCCTCGCAAGCTTCCCCGCCGTCCTTCGGACACGCCACCTCGATCTCGCCACGCAGGCTTTCCTGCACGATATCGATCAGCGCCGAACAGCCCGACGTGTCCGCCAACGCTGGGTCGGACGCGGCCTGCAACGCCATGACCGGGGCGGCAGCCAACAACGCAAGCGCAGGCAACCAGCGGAAAAGCCTCCGCGGCACCCGAGAAGTCCGGGAAATGGGCATGGATTGGAAAGATATGAATCAGGCAGCACCGCCGCTGCGGCGTGCGGGCTACATCATAGCGGTTTGTTTAGAGCGACCGGCGACATCTGAACGAGGACACACCGACCGGCGCCGGGGATTCACGCTGGAAGACCGAGTGAGACTCGTACGATACGGGTGTCATGGGCAGTCTCATGCAGGATTCCAACCACCACAAATGCCGTACACTTGACACTTTTGCGTTCGTCGCCCTCTTGATCGTGCCGGGGGACGGCGCCGACGGCATTATTGGATGGTTATTCACAATGAAAATCAGCTTGGTGAATATTGAGGAATGGAAGCAATTCGTAGCTGAACCGGATCGCTTGATTGGACGCATTGAAAATGAAGTGTTCATCGTCCGAAATTTCATGGCTCCGGAGCTCGTCGATGCATTCAAGGCCTTCTGCCTGAAGTTTTCGAAGGCGCAGGAAGCCAGCTGGCATCCATGTCTGGATGGCTGCCCGGATTACCACCGTATTCACCATCAATACCCCCAGGCTTACGTTAAATCGACTCAGCACGGCTATTATTTTCACCCGTGGAACGAGCATTTCCGGCAGCTCGATGGCTTCTCGCGCCTTGCGGAAATCTTCGAGCTGAAAGCCAAGGCAGCTGGCGGCAATGCCGGGGATTTCATGAACAATCTGCCGTCGGAAGGTCCGATCGCACGGATCGTCTGTCATCAATACCCGCCGGGCGGCGGTGGACAGGAAGAGCATATCGATCCCGTTTCCGAATTCGCCAAGGTGCAAACCATCATCCAGGCCGCCGACCCCGGCGTCGATTATCACGAGGGCGGCCTCTATATCAATGATCCCGAGTTCGGCATCATCCGCGTTGACCCGCTGACCAGGAAGGGGGATCTCGTGCTCGCGTCCCCGGGCGTCAAGCACGGAGTCGCGCCGATCGATCCGGACGAACCCCTGCAATGGGACAGCACCAAGGGCCGCTGGATCATCATGCCCATCATTATTCATTCCGACCACGTCAAAGACCCGTCGATCAAGCCTGTAAGGACCACGAAGCAATGAAAACGCTGACCCTCATCGACGACCACGATCTTTGCATCAGGACCTTTTTGAAAGAGATCGATGAACAGCGCATGCTGGGCGATAAAAGGGCGGTCCTGCATGTAGGCGCCCACATGGGAGAGGAAGTCCCGGCTTACCAGGATCACGGCTATGCGCCGATCTACCTGGTAGAGGCCAATCCGGAAGTTCTCCCTGGCCTTGAAGCCAAATTCGCGGGAGCCGGAAACATCCACATCGTTGCCACGGCTGTTGGAGACACCGTAGGCGAAACGGAATTCGTCGTGCACAAGACGAAGAAGGGTGGGATGGAGTCATCCGGCCTTCTCAACCTCGAGAAGCTCGGAGAAATCGTTCCGGTTTTCGATTCCGAAGTGCGCCATCGCGTGCCGATGATCACCATCGACGAACTGGTCAGGAAGCTTGACCTGGCACCACGCGTCGGATTGCTGGTGCTCGACATCCAGGGCGCGGAAATGATGGCGCTATCCGGGGCCAGCGACTTCCTGCAACAGGTGGACGCCGTGATCTGCGAAGTCAACCTGATCCGCAACTACGAGGGTTGTGCCCTGGAAGAGGACATCGATCGCGTCTTTGCTTCGGCCGGCTTCACCAAACAACTGGCGATCTACCACGAGCTTTACGATCAGACTGGGCGATTTCCAGCCTGGGGCGAATGCCTCTGGCATAAGCAGCGTTAAGTACGGCCGGAGGAAAAGATTTGAATCCCGAACTCTCCATCGTCACCACGCTGTACAAATCGTCGCCTTATATCGTCAGCTTTTACCAGCGGATCGTCGCGGAACTGGAGAAGCTGGCGGTCAGCTACGAAATCGTCCTGGTCAACGATGGCTCCCCCGACGACTCTCTCGATCTTGCCCTGGACCTGCAACGATCGGATAACCGTGTCGTGGTCATCGATCTCTCGCGCAACTTCGGGCACCACAAGGCCATCATGGAGGGCTTGACCTACGCCCGTGGCCAACGGGTGTTCCTGATCGATTGCGATCTGGAAGAGCCACCGGAAACGCTGGGCGAGTTCTATGAACGCTTCAACGCGGGCGACTGCGACGTCGTGTATGGCGTCCAGGAAACCCGGAAGGGAAAATGGTTCGAACGCGTGAGCGGCGGACTGTTCTACAAGCTGTTCAATTACCTCTCGGACACCCGTGTGCCTGAAAACTGGACGATTGCCCGCATGATGTCCAGCCGTTATGTTTCGTCGCTGATCCAGTTCAAGGAAGAAACCATGTTCCTGGGTGGCATCATGGCGGCGGTTGGGTATCGACAGGTGCCACTTGCCATGCGGAAGCTGCACAAGGGCACCACGACCTATACGCTAAAGCGTAAGATCTCGGCATTCGCATCGGCCGTGACGTCGTTCAGCGAAAAGCCCCTGAAGATCGTGTTCTATTCCGGTCTCCTTATCTCGGCAATATCCTTTGCCTACGCCTTGCTGCTGGTCTTCCAGAAAATCGTCCTCGGCATTCCTGTGGACGGCTGGACGACCCTGGCCGTGTCCATCTGGCTGATCGGGGGCCTGGTCATTCTGTTCCTGGGGATCATCGGCATTTATGTCGCCAAGATTTTCCTGCAGACCAAGCACCGCCCCGTATCGGTGATCCGGAATATCTACAAGATCGAGAGCTGAGTGGCTGCCGTTTCAGGACCGCATGCGCATCCTGCACGCTCTTGCGTGACAGTGCGAAGCGGTCTTGTTGATTGGGAACAGGTTGTCTGAGCGCTTGGCGGAACTGGCTACGGTAGTATGGGCTGCCGCGTTTCGCGGAGCACGCCACTGGCAGACAATGCAGAATAGTCTGCGCCCCATTTGGGCGATGCGGCATTCATGCCGCACATGACATGCTCCGCCATGGGAGGAGAAAGTCGACAGGACAGCCTGAATCGTCCTATGAGGACTTTGCATCCCCCAGCCAGCAGGCGGAGCACGACGATGGTGCTTCAAGTTACCCACTCAACTTGCCGCAAGCCCATGCACCTCCTCAACTATCTGAAGTCAGTCTACGATCGCTCAGGCATCGTATTCCCGTTCGCGCTGATTGCCCTGCTCGGGTACGGGTACATTGCTGATCGGATCGATGCAGCCAGATATCGTTGCGACTCCCTGCAAACCGCCAATCCGCCCCAGCCGTGCCCCAAAACGTTCTGGTCCAACTTCAGTTGAAGATCGCACCTTCGGTGCAAAGCGATTTCGGCCGAAGTTGAACCACCCTGGCAGGGTGGCTCATGCGCGGCGGAAGCTTCCCTCGGTCAGGCAGCGGCGGGATTCACCGTTGACTGCCTAGACAGTATCCGAGTCGCACGGATCGCGCCCTTTTTCCGGAACGGAACTTCGACGAATCGGTAACTAAGCTCGGCAAGGAAGAATGTGAGGGACATTCCCAACAACAGGAACCGAAGCGTGAAGGTTCCATTAAAAGACACGCCTGGATAGATACGCTCCATGATGCGCGCTGTCAGCCAGAATGCGAACAGATGTATCAGGTAAATCGCGAACGAGCGCTCACCGACCCAGACCATCGCGCTCCGCACAATGCCGGCAGGGATGAAATAGCCTCTGTCGTATGAGGCGAGCCAGACGATCGCGCCCGCCACCACCGCAGCCAATCCAAAATAGAACGGGACGAAAGCGTACCGTACTACGCCAATGAGACACAGCAACAGCAGCGGTGGCAGAATGAATCGCAATCTCGATGCGGTCAGGGACGGGTTGAATACCTCGTAGCTTGCGCGGTCCGACCAAATCGCAAGAAGGACACCGATCAGCAACGCCTCTGTACGCACTGCTCCCAGGAAATGCCCGATGGGCTTCGGGTAGAACACTTGAATCACAACCAGGACGACCAGAATCGGGGCGAGACGGCGCCTGAAGAACAGGAAAACAAACGGAAGCAGCAAATAGAACTGTTCTTCCAGTGAAAGACTCCAGTACAGCCCGAACGACCCACATGTGCCTTCCTTGGCCCAAAAGCAGAACCAGACGCGGACATTCTGAATGTGCATCACTGACGCAATGATGTCGGCCAAGTCCGCACTCGAGTAGCCTCGTTGAAGCGTGAATGCGGCCATGGGTATGGCCAGCCATAGCCATGCAGAAGGGGTGATGCGATAGAGCCGCCTTACCCAGAAGGCCGCTGTCGCCCGCCAGAAATCGATCCCCTCGGCTCTCAGAAGCGTCGTTGCAACGCTTTTCGTGATGACATAACCGGAGAGGCAAAGAAAAAGGTCAACGCCGACCAGAAAACCTTTGCCGATCTGCGCCCATCCTTCCTGATTCCAAATAAACAGGCCAGCGGAATGCGCGATCAGAACCATGCCAATGGCCAGAGCGCGAATGGCTTGTAATTCTTCGTTGTATCTGGTGGCCAAAAGACACCCCGGAGTTGTTGACGGCCGGAATATTACCCGCAAACAGGGTCACACCGCCCAACCCTGCTTCTTTTGCATCAGGCGATACCGGGGCGGGCCTGTGATTCGGCGTTGGAATCTGCGGACGACCGGCAAGCCTCATGGGTTGTAAGCCTGGCCTGCTGACGTTCCGCCTTCTCCGGAGTGATCGTCTAAGCACTGGGACCGTGGATCCGTTCCGCCGCGCATCATGGCCAACGGACAAGGCGCATCCTTCGCCCAGCATGGCGCCCGTCTAGCGCGCTATTGAGCTGCTACGGCTGGCTTAAGAGCCTCGAAGGCAACGGCCCGGGTCAGTGCCCCGCAGCTAAACCACGCTGCCGGCGGCCGTGTGGAATTCAGTGCGATACGACGCCAATGTGGTAAATTCCGGCCCGGAAAACACCGCTGGCGAGGCGCCTATCCACTTCGCCACAAACATGCGGCGACCCCGCATGTACCGATCACGGCCACAAGAGCGCCGGAAAGACAGCACTCCTATCAATACAACAAGACAAGATGCTTTTCAATTCTGCGATATTTATTTTCGCTTTTCTGCCGATTACTTTAGCAGGGTATTATACTTTATTGTATTTCTCGCGCACTGAGCTATCCCTTGCATGGCTGACAGGGTGTTCGCTGGTTTTTTATGGCTGGTGGAACCCCGCGCATCTCTGGCTAATTACCGCATCAATCGCCTTCAACTATACAATAGGACGACTAATCAGCCACCCTGGAAAGTTTCGCAGAAGTGGACTCGTATTTGGCGTCATCGCAAACCTCGCGGCACTGGGTTATTACAAGTATTACGATTTTTTTGCGAGTACTTTGAATTCTTCCCTGAACACTGACTTCAATCTCCAGCACATCGTCCTCCCGCTCGCCATCTCATTTTTTACCTTCACACAAATCGCCTTTTTGGTCGATTCGTATCGTGGCGTGGCAAATGAATACAATTTTCTCCATTATTGCCTCTTCGTCACTTTCTTTACGCATCTGATCGCCGGACCGATTGTCCATCACAAGGAACTTTTGCCGCAATTTCTCAGAAGGGAAAGGCAGCAATTCAACATTGACCTATTCTCGGTTGGACTGGCGATCTTCATCTTCGGATTGTTCAAGAAGATCATTCTATCCGACAGTCTGAGCGCAAGTGTTGCCAACGTTTATGGAACCTCCGGCACCAGCGGCATGGAAAATCCGGATTTTTTCCAATCCTGGATAAGCACTTTATCCTACACGCTGCAGCTTTATTTTGATTTCTCCGGCTACTCCGATATGGCAATTGGCCTGTCGTTGCTGTTCGGTGTAAAGCTGCCGATCAATTTTAACTCGCCATACAAGGCGCACAATATTATTGATTTCTGGCGTCGTTGGCACATTACCCTGTCCAACTTCCTTCGAGACTATTTGTACATCGCACTCGGTGGAAATCGGAAAGGCCCTCTTCGCCGTTACATCAACCTTTGGTTGACCATGCTATTGGGCGGCGCCTGGCACGGAGCCAGCCTGAATTTCATAGTATGGGGAGCGCTTCACGGGACCTATCTCGTCTGCAATCATGCATGGCGCACACTCTGCAACAACCTGTTCGGCACCAAACCGCCACGACTGGTCCGGCCGTTGGTTACGGTGTCAGCAGTCGGCATCACCTTTCTGGCCACAGTGTTTGCCTGGGTCTTCTTCAGGGCAGACACGTTGCACTCCGCGACAAGTATCGCTGCCGCAATGCTTGGAAAAAATGGCTTCTCGTTCCTTCAGGTAGCCACGGATTTTGCCGCGATCAGTGCCGCACTCAAGGAAGTCTCACTGGAAGTGAGCAAACTCGCTGAGCTGAGTTGGCTCCAGAGGGGCGTTATTTTCACGCTGTCCGCACAGAAAATTGATTTTGGCACTGTTGGCACCCTTGCGAATATTACTGCGCTCCTGCTCGTCGTCTGGTTTTTCCCTAACACCACCGAGATCTTCAGGAAGTACAACCCTGCACTCGGACTCGACGTCAGTCATATCAAAGTGAGATGGCATTTTGCGCTGACACCACGAGTGGGGTTTTCCATCGGCATCGTCACTGTGTTCACGCTGGCGCGACTGTTCTCGGGCACTCCTTCCGAGTTTATGTATTTCAATTTCTGATCGAATCATGAGCAAAGCCCGTCACTACCTGGCAGCCATGCTTTGTGGGTGTCTCATTGCGATCGCCGCATGGTGTGCCTTATTTTACAACCAACTGGGTTCACCGACCGCGAGCAGTTATTGGACCAGCGCGCTCGTTACTCAAAAGCTTAGCGCTGCGACAAATACAAGCGGAAACAAGATCGCGATTATTGCAGGATCCAGCGGCAACTTTAACGTTGACGCTGAATTAATGTCTGGAAAGCTAGGGGTACCGGCGGTCAACCTCGGTACGCATGCGATTCTTCCACTGGAATACATGCTTGATTCTGCAAAACCGGTCCTCCACCGTGGAGATACCGTAATACTGGCACTCGAATATCTTTACTACGCAAGCGACGAACGTCTGAGTACCGCCTACCTTGATTATCTTATCGCCCGGGATCCTGAGTACTTCCGCTCCCGAAAGCCATTCGAAAAAATCGAAATACTAAGTCACGTATCATTGAAGCGGCTGCTGACCGCGAAGAAAGAGTCGTGGCTACCTCACGCCAGCATATATCCTTTCAGCGTCTACACGGATTTTGCCTATTCGCCGTTTGGCGACACTCATGCGAACAATCTGGTTTTTCTTAACGAAACCATGAGAAAGGGACGAACCGGTGCGCTGGTCGAGCAACGGATTCCTGCCATTTCCCGCAAACAGCATAACTGGTCGTTATTGGCGGAGTTCTCCGAATGGTGCAAATCAAGGGGCATCAAGCTCATAGCGGTTCCGCCGGCCACCATGAGATTCGCCACTTATCAAAGTCCAGATTATCGAAATGGTCTCGATCGCCTTCGGAAAATTTATCGTGATATAGACATACCATATATTGGCGACCCATACGATGCGATGTTCGAGCGTGATCTTTTTTTTGATACCAACTATCACACCAATCACGTGGGAAAGCGCAAGTACACCGAATTACTGCTGAACTGGCTCGATGGTGAATTGCCCCCCGCACGCACGAATGTCCGATTTCAAACGGCATCGGTCAGCAGCCCTGTCGACGAAGTGCTACGACACTTCAACGGCTGGATGCCCATCGCAGGATTGAGGACGTTCGAGGGTCCGTACCCCGACCGCGAACTGGCCGCGGTAGCCTGGGGGTCCCCCCAACTGCGCTTGCAAGTGGACGCTGAGCAAGCGGGAGAGAGACTTCTAAATATCGACGCCGCTCCCATTTTAAATGGGCAGCCGTTGTCCGTCTTCGTGAATAGCCGAATGGTTTATACCGGCCACCTAGGGAACGCGGATGAGTTCAAAAACGTCACAATTGCGATCCCGCTCGATAGTGGACGAAGCACAATCACAATTTGGACTAGCGCCACATCAACAAGCGAGACGGGGATCAGCGCATTATTCAGGGGGTTATCACTATCACCGGAGGTTCAACGAGCCGTCGCCTACTGAACTCGGTGCGTGCGCGCGTTGACGCCACCACACCAAGCGTAGTGTTTTTTCTGCATCGCGCTAACGCAGGTATATAGCTCTCGGCAGGTCGCCAGAACCAGACTCAGACAACGGAACATCAACTTTGTTGCGAGCCTGCGAACTCCCTGATTCGCCCCCCCTAAACAGACGCCTGATCCTGTTAGCTTCTTGCTTCTTCTAGCAAATTGGGGGATCGAATTTCTCCCTTTCCGTATCTCGATGTTCATTGAAGTGGCCGTCGAGAAATAGGACGCTGGATCAGAAAACTCTGCCCACATTGGGCTGCTGGGAGGGCGACAAGCTGGACCGGGTGAAATGGCCCGACTTGATTATGGTCCCGCCGACAGGGACCATAAAAGCGGCTGCATTCCTTTACCAGTAGCCGATCCCTGATTGTGAGTGACATCGGTGCCCCTTCCTATGCCCCAAAAAAGAAAAGCTGGGGCGCTGGGGCCTAGATCGGCATACAACGAATGCGTTGTAAAAGCGGAATACAACCGAAAGGCTGTAGCGAAATACTATCCCACGCAGAGACTGACTTTGCCGAAACTACTGTGACCCATTCGGGCGATTTACGTCGCGGCAGCGAGATGTCATCTTTCGACTGCCGAGAAATCGGCCCTTTGCATACCACTTCGCCACGACCACCCCGGCCGTGGCGTTTTTTTTGCATCGCGCAAGAGGGGCGTCTATAGTTTTCGGACTGGTCGTCAGAACCAGACTCGGGCCCAACGGAAGCACCCCAGTTCACCAACTCTTGTTGCGAGCCTATGGATACCCTGAAATCTCTCTACGACCGGGCCGGTGTCGCCCTGCTTATTTTCGCGCTGCTCGCGCTGCTAGGCTACGGCTATGCGTCCGACAGATCCGAGAGCATCAAGTACCGTTGTGAAGCGCTCCGCGCGGAAAATCCCCCGCGCCCGTGTACTAAATCATAGTGGACTTATCGAGTCCGCCCATCGGTCAGTTCAGGCCTCAATAGCTCGACCATTCGCATCGTCCGTTCCGCCGTGTGCTCACAGTTGATATGAAATTCCGTATCGAAGAAAGCTTCAGGCGGAAAGTAAAAATCCTCAACCTTGCCAACTGTCCGCACGCCGGCGTCCCGCAAAGGGCCATACGCAGCGTTCATGTGACGTAGGTAGTCTGGCGATTCAGATTGCCCATCGCGCAACATAGTTGACGGCATCACGATCAAGTCCACCCCAGCGTGGCGCAATTGACGGGACAGCGATGCGAGCATCGAAATCTGACTTTTCTGCAGTCGAAAAGTCTTGGGAAACCCCATACTGTGCTGCGGACTCTTGTTGCCGCAAGCCCCCTGCATGTCCCCTCGATCATTGATATTGCGAAAGCTGTAGACCGCACCCGGTGAAGTACTCCGATCGGTCTGCATGATTCGCACTACCTCGTCACGGGACAATCGCCGGCGCAGCGGGTTGTCTCGCAAAATGGCCTCGCGCTGCTCGACCGCCTCGAGGTTGCGTAGCAAGTGCGAAGGTGGGAGCGCAGCGATGTACCGCAGCTTCTGCATCACACTCGCAGCATCGAAATAGCGCGCATCCCAAGCGACTATCTGGTCGACCATCCACTCCTCGGGCAATGTGTAGTTACGGTAAAAGCTAGGCCACGACAGCGGCATCAGGACGGTGTCCCCCCGCCGTGCGGTGCGCAAGACGAACAACCTCATCCAGTCCATAGGAAGTCCACCGTGGAGAGACAAGTTGACAACTGGACGACCCAGTTTCTGTTCCATCAATGCGCTATCCACTCCGAATAGGCTACTCGAATCGCCCACGATAAGAAGGCGATTCTGTCCGGGCTGCTCGGCCAGGTACTCTTTCCAGGTGACCCAGTTCTCGAGGTCATAGCTAGCTGGGATGGGGGCGCCAAGCTGGTAGCGAAACAGAGCGTAATAGGCGCAAGCGATCATCAGCGACGCCACCACGCATGCCAGAAGATATAGCCGCGTCAGCCGCATATTAGAACTGGAAGTAGAGAAACGGGCTGTTGACTTTAGTCCCGAATGTTGACATAAGGCTTGCGCCAAGTAGGAGAACGCCTGTTGTCGCAGCGCCCACACACAACATTGCTGCGACCCGACGACCTTCCTCGCCATGCACTTCGACATGGCGCTCAATCAGATCGATTAATTCGTAGGCGTTTGGGAAGACCCAAACAATGACCCCGGCGACGGTTGCATATAGGAAGAATACCGGCGCGCTAAGTTGCCCGAAGACATCCGGCCAACTCGTCGCAGGTGCCCCTCCGAACATGGCAGTCAAAACACCGTGAGCTGCACCCACCGTCTCGGCCCTGAAATATACCCAGGCAATCACCACGAGGAAGAATGTCAGCGCAACGCTCGCCGGGCCGGTAATCACGCGCGGCAACCTCCCCGCCAAGTTAGCCCGCGCCATTACCCACTGCCATCCGTGATTCCCGCAAAGATACAGGCCATGCAGCGTGCCCCACAGAATGAACGTCCAGCTCGCGCCATGCCAAAGACCGCCGAGAACCATGGTGATCAGCAGATTCACATACCGACGGAGAGCGCCCTTCCGGTTACCGCCGAGCGCTATGTAGAGATAGTCGCGCAAGAAATGCGACAAGGTGATGTGCCACCGTCTCCAGAACTCCACGATATTCGCAGCCTTGTATGGCGAACGGAAATTGACTGGAAGCCGTATCCCGAAAAGCATGGACAGACCGACCGCCATATCGGAGTACCCCGAAAAGTCGAAATAGATCTGAAAGGTGTAGGCCAGCGCGCCCACCCACGCTGCAGTCATCCCTATAGGCGTCCCCGCCATTGCAGCAGAAAAAACCGGATCAGCGTAGACACTGATGGGGTCGGCGATCAGTAGCTTCTTGGCAATGCCGATCGTGAACAACAGCGTCCCTACAGTGAGGGCGTGAGATCGTGGGCGGTAGACAGCTGGGTCGCGAAACTGAGGCATCATTTGACCGTGGTGCAGCACGGGCCCCGCGATCAAATGAGGAAACCACGTCACGAACAGCAAGTAGTGGACGAAGTTTCGCTCGCGTGCATGGCCACGCCATGCGTCCACGAGATAGGCAATCTGTGTAAAGGTGAAGAAGGAAATGCCGATCGGCAAGACGATGTCTAAGACCTTCGGGTGGCCACCGAGCGGCCGGACAATTTCCTGCAGAAAGAAATTCGCGTACTTGTAGTAGGCGAGAAGGACCAGATTTCCAACGACCCCGAGCACCAGCGCCCGCTTCCCCCAAACCGAACGATCGCGCCAAGTGGAAATCGCGTACCCAATTCCATAGTTGAATAGGATCGAGCCAAGCAGGAGCGGAACATACTTGACGCTCCAATAGCCGTAGAAAAACACTGACGACGCTGCCAGCCATCCGGCCGCAGCGCCCCGGTGAAATCGACCTAAGGCGAAGTATCCAGCCAGGACTATAGGTAGGTAGGCGAAAAGGAATGCGAATGAAGTGAAAAGCACTTCAACCCCTATTTGATTATTTTTTTCAGGGCTGATTGTATCCGCTAGTCCCCACGGAGCGCGTCGTACGAGCGCTCACAAGCCAACCCAGCTATTTTGAGCTGGTCGGCGTAGGAAGCCAGGATTCCCGAAGTTCTGTCAGACCTGCCGAGCACGTCGACAAGCACATCGAGGGGGTCTCCACTTGGCTGGCCCGGGCTACTGACTGCAGGACCGGGATCTTTGGCGGATCGGGCGGCGGTGAGTAGTTGGTCGACACGCTGCCGCAGCCGGTCAGCAGCATCGCCAGCAGCGCGGGCATCAGCACGCGCCACGTCTGCATCTTGTTTCGCAACATTTGCGATCTCCGTTTGTGCCTCGGTGCGGCGTTGTTCCTCGGCCCGCGCTCGATCGACGGCCTTTACCTGGTCAACCACCGCCGAGAGGGCGAGCCTTGTACGTTCCGCGTCGAACGCTCGCTCGTCTGCGCCTTTCTGAACGTGCGCGCCGGCGATATAGGCTCCCGACGCTAGCAGGATGCCCGCGAGCCAAACGCGTGAATCGAACCAGTTCATTGGGCCTCCATGCACCGCTTGACGCGGGCTTGCTGGCGAGTCCACACACCCGCACACACCTTGTTGCCCGGCGTCGAGCAGTCGAAGCGCCAGCGGGTGGGCGCACCGTTCGACGAGTCGAATTTGTATGCCGTCCATCCCTTGATGGCCGTGCCGCTCGTCATGAATCGGTACTCGCGCAGCGCTTGGCAGGCGCCCGCGTAGTCAGCGGCCAGCAGGCGCTCACGTGGCGTGCCGGCACGCCACGTCCCGATGCCGTACTGCCCGACGAAATCGACATACTCGTCGAACTCTTGCGGGTGCAACTTCACGCCCGGCAAGCTGGCCGCGAGCCGCTTCTCGTCGATCGTGTGGAGATTGCGCGCGAGCAGGGCGGCTCGCTCGCGCGTGATGCGGTCCCCCAATTGAACTGCGCGGCCATCCTCGTAGTGTGTGGAACCATGCCCGATCGTCGGCCGGTCTCCCTTGGTCGGGATGACGGCGTGATCAGTGAAGCCCTCGGACGCCGTCCATGTAGCGAAGGCTGCAGCAGACATCGTGAGCAGGCCGACCGCGATTCGTTGCTTACTCATGAATGGCCTCCCCAAGGAGGTTTCGCATCCGGGCCTCATGCTCTTCGGCTTCTCGCTTGTCCTTGCGGCGGAGAAAGTAGGCATTGAGGCCGAAGGTGAGCAATGCCGTGACGATACCTATGATGATGCCGATGTCCGTCAGCGTGAGTGACGACGCGATCGAGATACCGCTACCCGCATAGCTGGCGCCTTCTGCTGGCGTGATTTGTCGCATTGATTCCCCGGATAAAGAAAAAGCCCGCCGAAGCGGGCTGAAGTTTGTTGCAGATCGATCAAGTCGCGACGATTATTGGATCATGGCGGTCGTACACCCCCATGACTGCATCCTTTTGCTCCGTGGTCATCGATGGCGCGAACGCGATGCTGCCATCGTCCCCCCAGGAGAATGGCAGGCCCATCAATCCCGCTTCCTTCAGCTCTTCGGAAAAGGTTGGTCCAATCGGTTTCATATCAGCCCCTGATGTTTGCTGTTAGCGTCGGATATTGACCGAGCCAGGTTGCGGTGAATCCCGACGTCGCTGCTCCGAGCGCCGTGGCGTAGTGATAACCCTCAGAAGGATTTGCCCCAGCCATCGCACTTACGTTTTGAGGGATGTTCGCGGCAGAGACGTTCACCACCATCGCCGCAAGCTGAAGGCCATCGACCGCAAGAATGCTCGAGAACGAGCCGGATGTCGTGTTCTGAGAGGCGGATGCACTGAACGACAAGAGAGCGCTTTCGTCCCCCCAACTGAGGAACTCCGCACGCTCTGTCGGACTGAGCTCAACGGGCGTGGAGCTCGTCGTCGAGCGGTTCACCACAAAGGTGTTCAGTGCCGAAATTGAGCGACGATTGAACCAGTTGAGGCAAAACCTTTGGGCGGCTGAATCCACGAACTGAGTTGAGGCGTTCGTCCGCACCATACCAACTAACGTGCGCGTCGCATCTCCACTCTTCTGCTCCACCCCCGTAGTACCGGTCGAATGTCCAGTGGTCGATAGCTCCAATGCTACGGCTCCCGCGTTCACGAAGGCGTAGGCAAAGTACGAGGTGCTTGCCGCCAGTCCTCCATTGCTAACGCTTACACCGGCGCTCGGCAACTGTTGCGGCAGACCATTGATGAGCAGACCATTGCCGTTGTAGGGTGAAAGCTTGAGCTGCGTACCGCTGACGACGGACAGCCTGCATTGGCCATGCTGAAGTCGAACCGCCGCCTTGAGGTTTGCCAACAGGGTTGCCGTCGTCCCATCATCCAAGGCGTCTTGCGAAGTCTGGTCGGAGATGAACTGCGCGAGCACCGCCGCCATGATGCTCGACTGCCGCCACACCTTGTTGAGCTGCGCAGACTGCGCGACGCCGGACGAGAACCCTGCAGTGCGCGCGGTCAAGCCCGAATAGGTGACCTGAGTGATGACGTTGGCGCCGGCGCCGCCGCCGAACACCAGGAAGTCGTTCGTTGCCATTGTGGTCCTTACAGGATGGTTCCCCAGGCTCCTGAATCGAAGCCCGAGATCAAATCGTTGTCGACGTCAAAGCCGAAGATCGCAGCCCCGTCTATCGAGGTGACGATGGTGAAGTTCACGCCCACGCCCTCTGGCTTAAGCGGGATGATTCCGTTCGAAAGCAGCGCCAGGAATACCGCCGACGGAATGACCCCCGCGATGCCGATCGTCATCGTCATGTCCTGGTTGTCCTGGATGAAGACGAAGGTGCCACCGCCGAAAATCGAGTCGAGGATGTCTTTCGAAGATCCGAGCGTGCCGTCCCAGTGGTTGGCGCCAATCTTTGCGCGGATGACCAGCCGGTAGGTGTCGTCGTCCAGGCGCGTCAGCCCCGTGTCCGGATCAAACGGGCCTTTCCAGTTGCCCTGATCGAATCCAACGCCTGCGGTATCGAACGAGAAGTAGACGCCCGCCAGCGGCACAGCAACATTGCGCGATATGCCCACCCACAGCCCGACGTCATCGAGCTGCGCGTCGACAGCGGTATCCAGATCGAACTTGGCTGGCATCCTGCTGAGCAGGTTCTGCAGGTCGACCATCGGCTGTACCAACGCCTCGACCACCGCGATGAAGTCGGGCTGCTGGTTGTGCTCGCTGGTGACGAGGTCGGTGTACGCAGCGATATCCGCCATATCACGTCACCGTCAGGGTTACGGCTGCCGGCGTGCATGCGGCGACCTGATTGAATGCCAGGGTCACATCGGGCCCGCCGGCGCCGCCTGGGCCAGTCAGCGCCAGTGCCGTCAGCTTGAATGCGGTACCGCCGCCGACGCTGTTCGCCGCAGTGATCGCATCCGCCCATTCCACCGCGCCAGACTCCCCCCCGCCAATGGCCACGGCGTTGATGTAGTCAGACACAGCCTGCTTGATGGCGTCGCCGACGGCAGAGGTGTAGCCGGACAGCGCTTTGAGCGACACCGCCGCCGTCATGGCAGCCGTCGACGGCCGGTAGAAGCGGATCGTGATCGGGCGGCCATAGACGTCCAGCACTACGATCGCTGTGGCGCCGAACGTGCCCGCACCCGGCGTCTTCTTCGCGGCGATGGCTTGGGCGATTGCCGTAGAGTCGCCCCCTTCCACCACGAGCGAGATCGAGTGCGCAGGGATGCCATTGGCGTCCGTCGCGTTCGTATCGTTCTCGTAGGCTCGTCGTCTTGTGACGCCGGCAATATTCGATACTGCGCCGATGATGCCGTCGAGCACCGTGAGCGACGGCAGCGCGGTCGACACCGTCTGCCGCTGGCGCAGTGCCGCGTCAGTCTCGATCGGCGCGCCCACGGCTGCCGCATCAGGGTTGGTCACCGTCTGCCACCCGCGGGTCGGCGTGCCGATCTGGTTGATAGTGCCAGCGGCCGCTGAAACAGCGCCGAGCGATACGCATGTCGCCGTGACCGTGATCGCGCCGCCAGGTGGGATGGTCACGATCGGCGGAAGCGTCCACTGGTTGTTGTTGGAATCCTTTGCGATACCGTTGTTGATCGTCACACCAGCCTGCCCGACGACCAGCAGATCGGCCGTCGAGAATGAAGCTGCTTTTTTCGCAATGCCGTTGATCTTCACGTTGCTGGCCAGGGCATCCCCCTGCGCGGTGGCCGGGCTGAACGAGCGATAAACCGCAACCGTCGTCGCATTGGCGTCATTGATGGACGCCGCGAACACCGCCAACAGTTGCCCGTCCTGGCTGTCTTCTTCCAGATAGGTGTCCGGTCCGAAAATGGCACGGTACTTGTCCTGCAGGTGTTCAAGAACTTCGGCGTAGGTCGGCGCCGTGATGCCGCTGGCATCGATCGTCGGTGCGGTCGTGGTGATGGCCATTACAGAGTCGCCTCAACGGTGGTGGTGCCGTAGATGGTGTTGATCGTGACGCGCACGCTCAGATGCCGCTTCTCGCTGTCCAGCGTGCTTGAGTAGTCGGCGATCTCATTGACGCCTTGCGTGCCCAGGATGCGCTGGCGGATCGCGGCGTCGTAGGTGCCGTTGGTGTACTTCCCCAGCACTTCGGTGCTCCACGGCGTGCCGGCGGTCTTGTCGAGGAACCATTCCCCGCTCAACAGGCGCAGCCGCGTGAGCACCGCCTGCCCAACGGCTTCAGGCACGTCCTTGTAGAAGTCGGCCTGCTGCCCACCGAAGACATAGTCGCCGGTGGGAGATAGCTTTCGGTACCGCATGTCATCCACCCTTCACGGTGTTGGTCAGGTGGCCAGCCCCCATCTGCTGGTTTGGCCCCCCTGTCACGCTACCCGTCTCGTTGTGCGTGTGGCCGTTGAACAGCGCCTGAAACGCCGAGGTGACGAACGACAGCAGAGTCTGTCCCGTCGCACCCAGGCTGATAGACGGCGCCGTCACCCTGGCCGACGCGGACGACGTGACGTTGACTGGCGCCGTCGTCTGGATGTTGATCGCGTGCGTGGCGGCGTTCACTTCCACGAACGCCTGGCCGTCGTCTGTGCGGAGCTGCGCCGCGCTGACGCTGATCCCGGACAGCACGCGCGGCTGAGAACGGAAGCCCAGCAGCACGAACCCATCCGACAGGTCATGCATGCGGATCTCGGCCTGTTCTTGAACGCCGCCCGATTGCCACCAGCCATCGATACACCGGCTGGCGAAGACCACAAGGCACTCGTCTCCTGGAGCAACCGGGAATGTCAGACTACAATTTCCGCCAGATGGGAACTGCACCGGGCAGTCCACCAGAAGCGGCAGTTGCACGGAAGCGACCGTCCCCGCTTGCTGGCGCACCTTGACCTTGACGCTGGGCTGCACTTCGCAGGTCATGGCACCAGGGTTGAACGACTGGATGATTCCCGGCAGGGCCGTCCACAACCCGGCGCGCATCCCATCCAGCGCTTCCCGAAGTGCAGTCTCGGGATCGCCTACTCTCTCTCGTCTGTCCATGGGGTCACTATGAAGAAGCTGGTATTGATCGCCGCTGTGCTTGCCCCGGCCTTGGCCGTCGCAGAAGAGGCTTACGTCTATCCCTTCACGGGCATGGCGATTGGGCAAACGGTTAGCAACCCGTTCCCGACCATCCTCTACCTGAAGAAGAAATGCGAGTTGCCGCTGGCTCACGCCAAGGACATGCGCGCTTACGCGTCCTACAGCGGCGTCTGGGACATCGGTTGCTGGGGCAAAGACATCGACGGCAACGCCATCATCGTGGTGCCCAAGATGCCCACGAAATCCATGTCGCTCAGCGTCATGCCGCTGGCGGAAGTTCAGGCTGATCGCAACACCATGACCATCAAGGCACTGCCTACCTACGGGCGCTAGCCGAACCGTTTGATCACGTTGTCGGGTGGCACTGCGGCCTTGTCCTTGAAGTTGTCTGGCAGCACCGTAGCGTCCGCCGCCAGACAGATGACTTCCGTGTAGTACTCATTGCCCCGCGTGTCGCCGGAGTGCTCGGCGATCATGACGTAGTAGAAACCGTCGTCCTGCAGCTTTGCCTGCTGTTGGATTCGCTCGTTCTGAGCCTGCTGGCCAACGTTCAGGCTGTATTCGTACCGCTGCACGCTGGCGTTGTCGATCTGTATTAGTCGGCCGATCTTGACGCTCGGGTTCAACAGCATCTTGATCGTGATGCCGTTCTGGGTCTGCTCGGGCAGGCCGACCATGCCGGTTTGTGCCGTGATTACCGGGATATCGCCCGGCAGGTACGACGTTTCGGGCACAAACATCGCCTTGCCGTCCTGGATGCTCCACACGCACTGCTCTGTGCGTGCCGTCCAGCGCATGAAATCGCGGGCCATGCCGAACATGACCTTCCCGCGCGGCAAGCCCTGTTGGGGTACAACTGGTGGATCTGGCACGGCCGCAGCAGCTTGCATGGCCTTCAGCTTCGCTTCCTCACGCTGCCACGCTGGCAAGTACAGGACATTGACCTCTTTATCGAGATCGTCTACCTGCCGCAGTAGCCCCTGCGCCTGGCGAAGCAGCGCGATAGCGCCCGCCTCGTCGCCGGTCTGGCTTAATGCTTCCGCCTGCAGCCGTAGGTCCTTCACCTGCGCGAGCAGTGTCAACTGCTGTTTCTGTTTCGCGTCCAGGATCTTGCGTGCTTCATCGACCTTTGCCTGCTGGGCAGCAACATCAGCTGCGGTTGGCTTCGACGATGCCGGATTCCCGAATGGCGTATATCCCAAAGTCACGCCGTACTGGACCATGGACCGGGTGCATGCCTGCACGTGATCCAGCGACGTCGAACCAGCTGCGAGCGTGGTGTTCACCACAGCGAAGTTGTAAGCCGAGTCACCATCAGCCGCGGTGATGTCCAGATAGGTGTCGGTCTGGCTTTCCCGACCACGCCGCACCTGTTTGATTGTTCCGTCGAAGATGATCCCGAAATTGCCCTGATAACCGCCCTGCAGCACCAGCCGGGTGAATTCCTTTTCGATCCGCTGCCTGGTGGTCTCGGAGACGTTGTAGACGCGAACCCGCGCCGAGTTCGGCGTCTGCAGGTCGCCACGCTGAATCCTGAACACCACCCTCAGGTCGGAGAGCTCAAGCGCGGCGCCAAAGTCCTGCCCGACGATTACCGATACCTTGCGACCATACTGTGGCGTGCCCATCAGTCCGTCACCCAGAAGACATGCGATCCGATGCCCAAGTCTTCAAACGTGGGCACATCATCGGGATTGGCCGCGCCCTGCACCCACAGCCGCCCGCCAAATTCGAGGTGCCGGTACTGGCCCAGCAAGTCCACGCCAGTTACCAGCGGCAGGCCGCTCACGAGCGCCTGGTTGTTCGCGTCAGCGATGTCCAGTACCCACCCGGCGCCGCCAGCGTCTCGATACTGCACCGTCAGCCGGTATTCCACCCCGCTGAGTGTCACCGTGAAGCGCTGCGGATCCGGCGACAAAGGGATTTCGTAGAAGGTGGGCATTACATACTCGTGGGTGACACCGACCCGCCCGGCGCCGGCGTGGCCGGCATTGCCGCTTTGGTGCCGGTATTCTGGGTCTCGGCTGTGGCCTTGGGGTCGGCTTGGTTTTCCTTCGGCGGCAGCCGGGTCGCCTGCGTCTGCACGATGCGGATCTGCTTCAGCGTTGCGGTGACGCTAAGAGCCTCGCCGGTCTTCTGATCCTTCACCATGCGCAGCGACTTGAACAGCATGTCGCGGTACATGCGCATCGACGTGACGACATCGAACGGCTGACGCGTCTCCTGCAGCGCCAGCAGCTGCGAGTACACCGTGCTGATGTAGTCGGCGGACGGCAGGCCGCCGCCTGTGAAGATAGACTCCAGCGTCCCGATCAGCGCTGCGAAGTCGGCATTCGACCAGCCGCACTGGATCGTCACCTCGGGCTGCAGCTTGAACGCGTGATCGTTGATCTGAGCGCCCTTCTCGACCGGGTGCTCGGTGATCTGCAGCTCGTCCTGGTGGGCCTCCTCAAACGTGCAGCCGATCTTCACCGGGCCGATGGTCTTCGGCACCAGGGTGATGATGTCGAGGAAACTCACGAGATTGCCCCCTGCATGTTGCGCACCATTTCGTCGTTCACTTGGCGCTGGCTATCGTTCACCGCGCGTCCGGCCGCTCCCGGATCAGACACGCCGTACAGATTGATGGTGGTTTGCTGCTGCAGGTCGACCGCAGCCGAACCGCGGCGCGCGGCCTCCAGATCAGCCTGAGCCGGCCGCTCGTAGTAGCGCGACACGATCTCCCCTGCCTGCTGTGCGTTCTGCGCGGCACGCAGCAGTCGGCCGGCACGCTGCTCGGCGCCCTGCGTCAGCTCGTAGTTCACGAACTGCAACTGTTCCATCAGGGACGAATCCCGGATGTCCTTGCCGGCCCACGCCTTGAAATTCGCCTGCCGATCAGGGTGCCACTGCGCGACGCCATAGGCGCGCCCGTTATCGCCCTCGGCGCGGTGATTCAGGCCGACCGTGCTCTCGCGCTGGAGGTTGGCGACGATGCCAGCGGCCTGCTCATGCGACCAGCCCAAACGCTGGAAGAAGGACACCGCATCGAAGCCGGCATTGCCGGTGCCGGTAGGCTGGCCAGCAGCCGCGCGTCGCCGCGCCAGCTCGGCGTCCTCGCCGTTGTTCAGGCCGCCGCTATACAGCGCCAATCCGGCAGCGCCTGCCAGCTTCCCGAGCCACGGCAAGAAGCGGGACAGTACGCCCCCGGCCGCCGCGCCACCTGCGGCAGCGCCGCCGGCAGCCGAAGCCCCACCGGCAGCAGCTGCGGCGGCATTGGCCACGCCCAGCGCGCGCACCGCCGCGACCATCTTCCAAATCCCGCTGATGATCTTGAACCCGCCCAGCGCGCCGAATGCACCCACCAGCAGCATGATCTTCGTCGACCAGCCATCCGTGGCCTTGTCCAACGAAATGAACTGGTCGGCCAGCCACGTCAGCGGCGGCCCCAGCGCGGCGACAGCGGACAGAATCGCGCTGGCGATGTCGGCCACGCGGTTAGCGATCTCGCCAGAATGTTCCTCGAACCACTTCTGGAACCGTGCAAGCTGCGGCCCTACCTTGCGCAGCAGCGCGCCCTCTACCTTGATGGCGAAGTTTTCGAACGTGGTGCCCAGACCGCGCAGGGCGACCATGAACGCGTGAGCGTCCTCGGCGGCCTTGTCCAGCCCGTTGCGCCGGGACATCTCCCGGTACTGCTGCATGAACTTGGCGAAATCGCCGTCACGCATGGCCAGCAGCAGCTTCTCGTCGATGCCGAGTACGCTGCCGTACTGACTGGACAGCCACGTCGGCTGTTTCGCCAGTTGCGCACCGAGATCCGACAGGATGTCGACGGTATCCCGCAGCTCGCCGTTGGCGTTGCGTGTCTGCACGCCCAGCGTGGCCAGGTAGCCCTCGCCAGCCGGGTTGTTGCGCAGGAACTTGGCCAGGCTCTCGACCGCACCGAAGGCCGTCTCGGTCGAGATGCCCATATTGCGGGCGGCGAAGTCGAACGCTTTCAGGCTGTTCGCAGCCGCGCCGGTGCGCTTCGAGACGAAGTACAGATTCTCGAGCTTCGACGCCAACGCGGACACGCCGACGCTGACGGCCAGAGCCGATGCCGAGATGGTCGTCACCAGTTGCTTGACGCCCTTGGTAGCCTGCTCGACGCCGTCGGAGAACTTCTTCAGGCCCTTCTCGTCGACCTTGAAGCCCAAGGCGACGAGGAATTCACGGATGACGGTGCTTTGGGCCATTGCTCTGCTGTTCCAAGATGCGGCGCGCGGCCGCCTGGTTATCGGCCCGGACGGCCAGCGCGTCATTCATCAGCGCGATGTCTTCCAGCCCGAGCGTGCCGTCGACAAGGGACTCGTACTTGCACAGACCCTCCATCACCGGGGCCATCAGCCAGTCCTCGCCGTCCGGCAGGTGTCTCAGCCAGCCTGTGCCGCCGGTTCCGGGCTGCTCGCTTGGCTTGTAAGCAGCCCTTGAATAAAAGGGCCGAGGTTGGCCACGATGACCTGCACCACCAGGGGCAGGATGACGGCCATGTCCATGTCCTGGAACATGAGCGTCTTCTGCCCAGGGGACACCACGGAAGCCCAGCCAGTCTCCTGCCGGCGCTGCACGGCGGTCAGGCAGTTGTCCATGACATAGTCGGCGTCCGCATCGTTCATGGCGGCAAGCGCATCAGCGAACGGCTGCAGTGCCTGGCCGAAGCCGTCCAGGTCGCCGGTGAGCGCGCCGATTGCGCCGGCAGCACCGCCGCTCGTCTTCGCCAGCTTCACGAACACTGGAATCAATGGCGGGATGATCGGGGCGATGCGGCGCGATACGTGGAACTGCTGCTTGGCAGTCAGGCGCCCGATCGAGTAGGTGTCTTCACCGAGTTTAATTTCACGTCCCATGGTCAATACGTCCCCAGCATTTCGTCGATGCGCACGCAGTCAAACACCCATTCAACAGTGTCCGCCTCGGTTGCGTAAGTCAAATCGGGCACCTTCTTGAAGGCACACTGCGTCGCCGCAACCAGGTCACCGGCCACTGACTGCGACACCGTGATGATGTTCTTACCCCACAGCCGACTATCGATCCTCTGGGCGTTGTACAGCGCCATCAGTGTGGCGTTCACCGGCGCCGTCTTCAGGTAGCGCACGGTGATCTGGCCCGAGTTGTCGGCGCGCAGGCTGTGCTGGCCGCTGCCATCCGAGCCAATGGTCATGGCGTTTTTGTCGTTCGCCATGGCGACAGTAATGCCTTCTTCCGCCGTGGCCTCGCCGTACCCCAACTGGAAAGCCCCGCCGGGCCCGACGATGGAGGCCTGGACATCGATGAATGAATAAGTGCCGCCTTGCATGGTCTCTTTCCCCTATCAGCGGTTCACGTTGACCAGGATGTCAACGCTGTGGATTGCGCCGGCTTCCTTCGCCGCGACCTGGAATGCCACCGATTTGCGTGCCTCGCGGTCGGCCTGCGACTGCAGCGCGATCGCCGGCGCATAGACGTAGTAGCCCTTGGCCAGCGTGTCGCCCTGCTTCAACGCGCCGAACCCGCCCGAGTTCCAGACGCCCGGGGCCAAGTAGCCGTTGTTCACAGCGGCCGCACACGCGCCTTCGATAGCGGTGGCGATCAGCGCATTGCCGCCATCAGTCTGCGGGATCTTCGTCGTGCTCTGGTACAGCAGGTTGTACACGTCGGTCTGGATGCGGTTCCGGAACCAGATCGAGTTGTAGACCGAGTCGATGAAGATGCCGCTCGGCGTCACGCCGTACTGCACGATGGCCGTGTCGTTGTCGTACTCGACGAACACGTTGCCGCGTTTGTCCTGCAGCACGTTTGCCTGAGTGCTCGACAGGGTTTCGGGCACGATGCCCGGTTCCTGCTTGTACATCAGGGTGATCGTCGTGTTGTTGGCGTTGAAATTGGTCGTCAGCAGCCGACCGAACAGCGATGCCGCGGCATACGGGCTGTTGCTCGAGTACTGCGCAAACGAGTACTTGTAAGCCTTCGCCTTGAAGCGCGACAGAAGATCCGTCGTGGCCGTGCCGTCCAGTGCCTGCGGCTCTTGCGTGGTCGCGCCGTAGATGTGGCGCTGATCCGCCTCGATCAGATCGGCCACGGCCACGTGTTGGTCGTTGGTCAGCGACGTATCGGCGAACTGGACGCCCAGGAACTTGTTCGCAAAGCGGTCCAGGAAGATGTTCACGCACGTGTCCGGCGCTTCGGCGACGATACCGTCGACGGGCGCCGACGCCAGCGCGCTGGTCATGCCGAGCATCGTCGAGATGTCAGTGCCCGAGCCGGTGGGCGTGGCGTAGCTGACTTTCGAGTTGGTGCCGCTGGTCGGCGAGGTGATCACGAACTGCGTGCCGTTCCAGACGCACGTGGCACCGGCCAGCGCCGTCTGGATGATCGTGGCCACGCCGTTCAGGTTCGTAACACCCGAGAAATCCAGCGCGGACAGCGTCTTCACAGTGGCGTCGATCGTCACCTTGAACGAGCCGGCCGTGACAGCCTTCCACACCGTGATGTCCTTCTGGGCTGTGGACAGCGCCGCGCCACGCAACGAACCGGCCGTGGCCGTCTTCGCCCAGCGGCCGATGTTGAGCTGCGAGGGCTGGGGCGTCTGCTGGAAGTACAGCAGCGCAGCCAGATATTCCGGCGCGGTGTTGCCGAAGTCGCTGCCGACGGCATCAATGGTGCCGTACGACCGCATGCGCTCGTTGGTGTCGATCACCACAGACGCGCCCAGGATCAGCGCCGTGTTCAGGTTGGCGCCCTGAGCCGCCAGAGGCGACATGTTGATGGTGACGTTGATCAGCCGCGAAACCGGCAGTCCGTTGGACATGGTCATCCCTCTACTGGTGAATGTTGGTCGTCGCGGCCACCGGCGGCACCGAGTCGGTG
>Ga0102589_1000994_pt1 | contig 44305 bp, 51 predicted proteins | sample AraplaMF_Col_mLB_FD_76858 | JGI IMG/M metagenome (GOLD analysis project Ga0102589, IMG submission 76858) | Arabidopsis root microbial communities from the University of North Carolina, USA - plate scrape MF_Col_mLB | ecosystem: Host-associated > Plants > Roots > Endosphere | place: USA...
AGCGTTCATCCTGAGCCAGGATCAAACTCTCCAATAAAGTTAGTTTGTCTAGCATCTAAAATAAAAATTGACGTTTCACGTTGTTTGTTTCGTTCAGTTTTCAAAGAACTCGTATGCCGCTCATTTGCGACTTCCTTATGTTAACATCTTCGTTTTTCGATGTCAACTAAGTTTTTTAATTTCTTTTTTCGCTTTCTGCTGTTTCGCATCAGCGACGGTTATTAATATAGCATGTAGAAAAATGAAATGCAACACCCTTTTAAAACTTTTTATAAAAAATAGCCAAGTTTCTCTATTTACGTCATATAATTAATATAATATATATCCATTTTGATTTTCTAACATATAAATCATTGCTATTACAGAACAAGAAGTGACCTGCATTCGGTTCCTCTCTTTACTTTCACTTGGCATGGGGTTGGAAGAGGGGCTGACCGCTTCTATGCATGGATGGATTCTCTCTCCCACCTAAAAAAGGTTTGTGTCGGTTTTTCAATTTGTATTTATATAGAATATTCTTCTTTACATACAGCCTATCTTCCATCAACACAGTTTTTCTCTACATTTCAATTCGTCTCAACGCGTTTATAACTTCTTATCCATATTCTTTACAAAGATACAATTCACAACTTTATAAGATGAACTTTCTATTGATAGATTGTCATCACCACTACATCGAACAAACTTACAAGGAGGAATATACATATGGACTATACCGATTTACTAATCAAGTTAGGTCTCTCTGCTATTTTAGGATTTGCTATCGGGTTAGAACGTGAATTGAAAAGAAAACCACTTGGTTTAAAAACGTGCTTAGTCATTTCAATTATTAGCTGTCTCCTCACGATTGTTTCTATTAAATCAGCTTATAACTTACCTCATACAGATCATATCAACATGGATCCCCTTCGCCTTGCAGCTCAAATTGTATCTGGAATTGGTTTTTTAGGTGCCGGTGTTATTTTAAGAAGAGGAAATGACAGTATCGCAGGCTTAACTACCGCCGCTATGATTTGGGGAGCTTCCGGTATTGGAATCGCTGTGGGGGCTGGTTTTTATCTTGAAGCAATTTTCGGCATGTGTTTTCTTATGATTAGCGTCGAACTCATTCCATTAACAATGAAAGTTTTAGGTCCTAGGTCACTCCGGCAACGAGATATCGCTGTCAAACTTGTTGTAAGCAATATGAACAATATCCCTATTGTTATTGAAGAAATAAAAGCAATGGACATAAAAGTAAAAAACATGAAACTCAAAACATTAGAAAATGGTTCACACTTTTTACAACTAAAATTGTCTGTCGATCAAAAAAGACATACAGCTGACGTCTATTATGCGCTGCAACATTTAGAAAGTGTACAGCAAACGGAAGTTGAAAGTATGTAGTATTCCTTATGAACTACTGAAAAAACTCTCTTACAAAACAGAGAGTTTTTCTTTTTTTCATAATGGTAACAATGTAGCTATACAAAATGAGGAGGAATATAAGTTTGAAATCACGAGCTAACCTAGTAGATGTATTTCGCGACTCCATTATTTTCCGCTTAATTAGCTTCATTGTTGTACTTATTACTGTTTTTGGTTTTCTAATATATAAATTAGAACCCACTTACTTTTCTACATGGTTTGATGGAATCTGGTGGGCGCTTGTTACAACCTTTACTGTCGGTTACGGTGATTACGTTCCACATACACCTGCAGGAAAACTTACAGGCATGATTCTCATTTTATTAGGCACAGGTTTCTGCTCCTATTATATGGTATTATTCGCTACCGAAATGATTAGTAAGCAATATATGAAAATTAAAGGCGAAGAAGCTGCTTCTTGTCATGGTCATATGATTATTGTCGGCTGGAATGAGCGTGCAAAACAAGTCGTGAGCCAAATGCATGTGTTACAACCAGACCTTGATATCGTACTCATCGACGAAACCCTTTCCTTGCTTCCAAAACCTTTCCATCACTTAGAGTTTATTAAAGGATGTCCACACCATGATCAAACTTTATTAAAAGCAAATATTAAAACAGCCCATACGATTTTAATAACGGCAGATAAAGAAAAAAATGAAAGCTTAGCTGACACACAATCAATTTTAAACATTTTAACTGCTAAAGGACTGAATCCAAATATTCACTGTATCGCTGAACTACTCACTTCTGAACAAGTTCAAAATGCAACTAGAGCGGGAGCGACAGAAATTATAGAAGGAAATAAATTAACAAGCTACGTCTTTACTGCATCTCTTTTATTCCCTTCTATTTCAGGTGTATTATTTACACTTTATAATGAAATCTCGGAAAGTAAATTGCAGCTGATGACTGTTCCTACATCTTATAGCGGAAAAACTTTCGAAGCTTGCAGTAGCCTCCTTTTAAAACAAGGCACCCTACTGCTAGGTGTACAGCGGAATGAACAATATCACATCAATCCCATTCATTCCTTCGTTACTATTGAAAGCGACGTATTTATCGTAATTAAACATTAATGAGATGCTTTTCCAACTCTTTTACTAATGCCTTTCCAATATCAATATATTTTCTTTTTATATTCCCATCTGCATCTTGTGGCTCTGCAAATTGATCTAATCCACTTGCTCCAGCTGCTAATGTATTTACCTGATCATCCAGTTCGTCTTGGTATACATGTGAAAGAAGATACGGTGTATCAAGGCGAACAACTACTCCTGGTACATCCAGCTCTCCTTCAACTGCTGTAAATGGTACTCTTAAAAATTGATACCCATCTTCCTCATCTACTTTATAATCGAAGCATCCTTTGTCGTAATCCCAATTGCCGCCGATACTATAACCAAGCGGTTTTAATACTTCTTCTAATTTAAAAAGGGCATATGTATGGCCTTCTAAATTTGATTGAATTGGAATCAAGCTATTCATCCTTCCTAGACTTTTTCCTTAGCATGCCCGATTCGTATTTGTTCTAATATCGATATATCGGCGATTCGACACAACTTATCGACTATTCAGTAACATTTGACAAGTCTCATCCCAATCTTTCCAATAAAAAAAGCTATCGGGACTATCCCGATAGCTTTTTCCTCTTTTCTTTATCCAGCTACAGCGGCTAGAGCCTCCGGTCATTTCGCTCTCTCGGTCGAAGTAAAAAACACTTCTTCGTCGAGAACTCCAATACCTTGCGGTTCTGAGCAAGCCGCTTCCGCTTTTCTTACTTCAAACGTTCTTCTAATTCTGCTTTTAATTCTTCGAATCCTGGTTTTCCAAGAAGAGCAAACATGTTTTTCTTGTATGCTTCTACACCTGGTTGGTCAAATGGATTTACACCTAATAGGTAACCGCTCATCGCACATGCCTTTTCAAAGAAGTATACAAGGTAACCGAATGTGTATTCATTTAATTCTGGAATGTTTACGATTAAGTTTGGTACCCCGCCATCACTATGAGCTAGTAATGTACCTTCGTATGCTTTTGTGTTTACGAAGTCTACTGTTTCACCAGCAAGGTAGTTCAGACCATCTAAATCGTTCTCATCTAATTCAATTTTTAGTTCATGTGTAGATTTTCCTACTTTAAGAACTGTTTCAAATAAGTCACGACGTCCTTCTTGAATGTATTGACCTAATGAATGTAAATCAGTAGAGAAGTTTGCTGAAGATGGGAAAATTCCTTTTTGATCTTTCCCTTCACTTTCGCCAAATAGTTGTTTCCACCACTCAGCAAAATATTGAAGTGCTGGCTCATAGTTAACAAGCATTTCAATCGTTTTTCCTTTATTATATAGAGCATTACGTACAACTGCATATTGGTAAGCAGGGTTTTCTTCCAGCTCAGATTTTGCAAAGTCATCATGTCCGGCAGCTGCACCTTGCATCATCTCTTCAATATTTAAACCACTCACTGCAATTGGTAATAAACCAACTGGTGTTAATACAGAGAAACGACCGCCAACATCATCTGGAATTACGAATGTTTCGTATCCTTCTTCGTCAGCTAATGTTTTTAAAGCACCACGCGCTTTATCAGTTGTTGCATAAATACGTCTACGCGCTTCTTCTTTTCCATATTTCTCTTCTAACAATTTACGGAAAATACGGAATGCAATTGCAGGTTCTGTTGTTGTACCTGATTTGGAAATAACGTTAATGGAGAAATCTTTACCTTCTAATACATCCATTAAATCTTTCATATAAGTGGAGCTAATGTTTTGTCCAACAAATAGCACTTGTGGAGTTTTGCGTTGTTCTTTAGAAAGCGTATTGTAGAAAGAATGGTTTAACATTTCAATTGCTGCACGTGCTCCTAAGTAAGAACCACCAATACCTATAACAAGTAAAATGTCAGAGTCATTTTTAATTTTCTCTGCACTTTTTTGAATGCGAGCAAATTCTTCTTTATCATATTGAAGCGGAAGCTCTACCCACCCAAGGAAATCGTTCCCAGCTCCAGTTTTTTCATGGATTGCATGGTGTGATACTTTTACTGCATCACGTAAATAAGTTAGTTCTTGTTCACTGATGAACGATAACGCTTTAGAATAATCGAACGTCACATGTGTGCTCATTTTTTTCCCTCCAATTATGTATATGTATTTCTGTATTCACTTTAGCGAAACTGGGATTGTAAATCAAGCAATTGGAGAATTGTAAACGTAACCAATATGTATTTTTTAAAAAAAGTTCATTTTTCGCATAAAAATTCGTATTTTTAAGTATAGATGTATATACATCCTGTAATGGATATTTTTTGTGTATAAAAACAACAAAGGAGAGTCATTCTATAAGAGAGTTAAGTTGTAGAAGGTGCACTTCCATTTTCGGATTTCGCTTTATACCCACCAACCTCATATAGGTGGATTCTTACTACTCACGAAAACTAAAGGCATACTTATGCTTCAAATTTAAGGAGGATTACTCAAGATGAGTACTTTACAACGTATTGCTTTAGTATTCACTGTAATTGGTGCCGTCAACTGGGGACTAATTGGATTCTTTCAATTTGATTTAGTAGCAGCTATCTTCGGTGGGCAAAGTTCAGCACTTGCACGAATCATTTACGGTATCGTTGGTATTTCTGGGCTGATTAACCTTGGTTTATTATTTAAACCATCCGAAAATCTCGGAACACACCCAGAAACACGCGAAGTTCGATAATAAGCGAAGCACGGACTTCGCACTTCCCATCCGACATACGAATATGATTGCATGCAATCATATTTGCTAATATATATCATAATAAAATAAAAGAGAATCGCTAATTTAGCGACTCTCTTTTATTTTGTTAACTGTGATTCTTCAATCCACTCTGTTAACTTCTCGCGAAGCGTATTGAATCCTTTATCAGATGGATTTGGTACGATAATTCTTCCTTGCTTACGCTTTGCTGCTTTTAACGATAAACTCATTTTTCTGTGTTCTTCATCAATTGAAAGTACCTTTACTTCTACTATATCTCCAACCTTTAAAAAATCATGAATATCTTTTACATACCCATTTGTAATTTCAGATATATGCACAAGTCCTTGTGTTTCTTGATCCAATGCTACAAATGCACCGTAATCTTGAATTCCAGTTACTTTCCCTTTTACAACCACTCCTGTTGTGTATTGTTCTGACATATGAAACACTCCCATACGTTTACCAGTTTCCCTGCTATTTGCAGGTTGCAGTAAAAGTACCCACCTCAACATTTAAACGCATGTATACGCAAAGTGAGTAACTGCTCATAAATATCCAATTGGTGAAGACTCATTCCCAAGCGGAAAGAAATATCCCACTTGAGAAAAACTTCACTCTATATTAGTAAATTATACCACTAGCTCCCATTTCATTCAAAATTCATGAAAAAGTTTCCTTTAGTAAGTATAATTTTCAAATATTGGGATAGAATACTAACACATGGCTTTCTAGTATTCCCCCCCTTTTATGGACAAAACGTATTCTGTTTTGTCCTTTTTTTATTTTCTACAAATCGTTTCATTCGCTTCATGGCTTCCATTAATTGTTCAAGCGAAGTTGCATATGAACATCGAATAAACCCTTCACCGCTCTCACCAAACACACTTCCAGGTACAACTGCAACTTTTTCTTCTAGCAATAATTGTTCCGCAAATTCTGCTGAGGATAATCCTGTTGAAGAAATCGAAGGAAACACATAGAATGCTCCGCCTGGCACATGACACGTTAAGCCCATTTCATTAAACGATGTCGTCATAAAATTACGGCGCTTTTTATAACTTTCTCTCATTCGAATGACTTCATCATTTCCAAAACGAAGCGCTTCTAATGCTGCAAATTGTGACATCGTTGGTGCGCACATCATTGAATATTGATGAATTTTCAGCATCAACTCTGAAAAGTGGACAGGAGCCGCAATCATTCCAAGGCGCCATCCAGTCATCGCAAATCCTTTTGAAAATCCTGAAATTAAAATCGTATGATCACGCATATTTTTAATGCTCGCAAAACTCGTATAAGCCTCGTCATATACAAGCTCCGCATAAATTTCATCAGATAGTACAATGAGATTATACTTTTCAACGATTACTGCTAACTTTTCTAATTCAGACTTGTTTAAAAGTGCTCCTGTTGGATTATTTGGAGAACAAAGTAAAATTGCTTTTGTTTTTGTTGTAATCGCTGCTTCAATTTGCTCCGACTGTACTTTAAATGCATCCTCTAATGAAGTTGCTACCGGAACTGGCACTCCTCCAGCTAATGTAACAAGTGGGCCATATGATACAAAGCTCGGTTCAATGATGATCACTTCGTCGCCAGGATTTACAATAGCGCGCATCGCAACATCTAACGCTTGGCTCGCTCCAACTGTAACAATAATTTCTTCATCTGCATTATAGGAAACATGAAATTGCTTTTGAAGATACTTTGCTATTTCTTGACGTAACTCTAATAATCCTGCATTCGCAGTATATGCTGTGTATCCTTCTTCTAACGAACGAATACATGCCTGTCTCACATGCCATGGTGTAACAAAATCCGGCTCTCCCACCCCTAGTGAAATAACACCTTTCATACCTGCCGCTAAGTCAAAAAACTTACGGATACCGGATGGTTGTAAAGATTCTGCTGCTCTTGATAGTTCAAACTGCTTCATGGTGCCACCACAATCCGTTTATCGTCATCAGTTTTGTCATAAATAAGTCCCTCATGTTTATATTTTTTCAAAATAAAATGTGTTGTTGTTGACACAACTGATTCAATTGTTGCTAACTTTTCAGAAACAAAACTTGCCACTTCACTCATACTTTTTCCTTCCAACGTAATAGAAAGGTCGTATGTCCCTGACATTAAATAAACCGATTTCACTTCTGAATAACGGTAAATTTGTTCTGCAACAGAATCAAAGCCAACACCGTGCTTCGGTGTAACTTTCACATCAATCATAGCTGTTAAACCGCTATGTTCTTTTACTTTTGTCCAATCTATATGTGTAACATAATCAACAATGATTTTTTCTCTTTCTAATTTCTCAACCATTTCTTTTACTGCTTCTACTTTTATATTTAACATTTTTGCTAAAGTTTCTACGGATAAACGACTACTTTTTTCAAGACAAGCTAATAATTCTAATTCTTTTTCAGTCACCATATTCTTCATCCTTCCTTTTGTTTGTTTTTAAATTATACAGACACCTTTTTATGTTTGAAAAGAAGATTTTTTTAGAGAATTATGTGAAAATGAAAAAGAAAGGGGCGGAAACCGTGAAACCAAAAGTATATATCGCTGAACGCGTTCCAAAATTTGTAGAAACATATCTCTCCGAGCATTGTGAATATGAAAAATGGGATAGTAGTGAAAAGATTCCTCGTGAAGTTCTATTAGAAAAAATAAAAGATAAACATGGCTTGCTTAACTTTGGGACAAAAATCGACGAAGAGTTATTGCGAGCAGCTCCTCACTTAAAAGTTGTGAGCAACATTTCTGTTGGCTATGATAACTTTGATTTAGAAGCGATGCAGGGCAGAAACGTGATTGGAACGAATACTCCATATGTATTAGATGATACAGTGGCCGATCTTGTTTTCGCTCTTATGCTATCAGCCGGACGACGCGTATGTGAGCTTGATTCTTATGTAAAAGACGGTAATTGGAATGCCGAAATTACAAAAAAGCACTTCGGACTGGATGTACATCATAGTACAATTGGGATTATTGGAATGGGGCGAATTGGAGAAGCTGTTGCCAAGCGCGCAAAATTTGGATTTGATATGAATGTCCTTTATTATAATCGGCGTCGTAAGGAAGAGGCCGAACAAAAATTTGATGCCGCGTACTGTGATTTACACACACTACTAAAGCAATCTGATTTCATTGTTCTTTTAACGCCATTAACAGAAGAAACATATCAGCTCATTGGAGAAAAGGAATTTTCATTAATGAAAGAAACAGCTATTTTCATTAATGCTTCCCGCGGGAAAACAGTTGATGAACCTGCATTAATCGACGCACTGAAACAAAAGAAAATCTTTGCAGCAGGTATCGATACATTTACACAGGAACCGGTCGAAAAAGATAATCCGTTATTATCTTTAACAAACGTCGTTACGCTGCCGCACATCGGATCTGCGACATTAAAGACAAGACACCAAATGGCAATGACTGCTGCAGAAAATTTAGTTGCAGGGTTACAAGGAAAAACACCGCCTAATATTGTACGAGGATAACACTTAGCACTGAAAAAGGTAGGATGGACCCCCATCTTGCCTTTTTTTGTTAACATAAATCTTTTTCTACTAGGAGATGATATGAAAAAAATCAATGGAGTGAAAGAAAATGAAACATGAGCTAGAGCATCCCTACTTCACTTTTTCCACTCGCGGCACTACTGTTCATTACGAATTGTATGAACACCAGAGTAATGAGGAAAAACCAACTTTTGTACTCATTCACGGTTTTCTCTCATCCTCATTTAGTTACCGACGACTTATCCCACTGCTTGCAAAAGAAGGAACGGTTGTCGCGCTTGATTTACCACCGTTCGGAAAAAGTGATAAGTCCAACCAATTTATATATTCCTATCATAATTTAGCAACTATAATTATCGATTTAATGGAACACTTAGCACTCCAAAACATTGTGCTAGTCGGTCATTCAATGGGCGGACAAATCTCACTCTATGTCAATCGCATACGTCCTGATTTAATTACAAAAACAATCTTACTATGTAGCTCAAGCTACTTAACACGAGCAAAGTTTCCGCTCATCTACTCTTCCTATTTACCGTTCTTTCATTTATACGTAAAAAATTGGATTATAAGAAGAGGCATCGTTCATAATTTAATGAATGTCGTTCATGACCACTCTTTAATTGATGATGAAATGATGGAAGGGTACGCTGCTCCCTTTTATGATAACCGCATTTTCCCTGCTTTAACGCGAATGATCCGGGACCGAGAAGGAGATTTATCATCAGCTGAATTACGAAAGATCGAGACCCCAACCTTACTCATTTGGGGTGAAAAAGACCGCGTTGTTCCCGTTCATGTCGGGCACCGGCTACACAAAGACTTGCCAAACTCTACATTTATTTCATACGAAAATACAGGACACTTGCTACCAGAGGAAAAGCCAGAGCATGTATATGAAGAAATCATAGCATTTTCAGCACAATAGTATTCATATACACATCAGCGCTTTTTAAAATATATCGGCGCTTCGACACAACATATCAACCATTCTACAAGGTACGATATAAAGTGAAACTTTATTCAGTGGGAGGTCTTCATCCCCGATCTAATTTCTTTGCTTTCGCTGAATTTTGAGGTGGGAGTGCTACTGCCAGTTAATGCGGGATAAACTTCCTACTAAAAAAGCTGTCGGAACTTCCGACAGCCTACAATGAACAACTTCCGCCTTCTTTTAATACGAGTAATTCCTGTGCTAATTTCTCGCATTTTTCAATAGCTGGTACTTCTTCAAACGACATAAAATAAATATGCTGTATTTTTTTTGCAATATATTTCGGATCGTCAAACGCACTTACCACGTACACAACATCGCTTGCTTCTGTTTCATAAAATTCCGGTCCCATTTGAAAAGGATCCCAATTCTTCACCATTTCCACCATCTTTTCATATGCGCCCATCTACTTCCCGCCTTTTCCTATTTTTCACTCTTTTCTTTATCGTATCACATCAGCTATTCTAGAAGAAGGGAGGAACTTTCACAAAATTATAGATTCAAGTAGAAGGGAGCAAAAAAGATGCAGCAATTTCATAAAACTGTAAACCGCCGGGGAACACATAGTGTAAAGTGGGATACATATAAGAATGAAGAATTGTTACACGCATGGATTGCAGATATGGATTTCCCTATTCCAGAGCCAATTCAATCTGCACTGCAAAAACGCCTTGGGCATCCTATTTTCGGATATACAATGCCACCTGAAGAAATAACAGATATTATTTGTCGTTGGACAAAAAGTGCATACAATTGGGATATAAAAGAAGAATGGATTGTATTTAGTTCAGGTATCGTTCCTGCTCTTAGCACTAGTGTACAGGCTTTCACAACTGAAAATGATGCCGTACTTGTACAACCACCTATTTATCCCCCATTCTTTGACATGGTCACAAAAAATAACCGCCATGTATGGGAAAGTCCATTACTTTTACAGGGCGGCACATACACAATGGATTTTGAACATTTGGAAACACAGTTTCAGCAAGGTGTAAAACTTATGTTTCTTTGTAGTCCACACAACCCGGTTGGTCGCGTTTGGACAAAAGACGAGCTTACAAAACTCGGCACGCTATGTGAACAATATAATGTAACCGTTATCTCAGATGAAATTCATGCAGACCTTATTTTCTCAGGTCATACACACACGCCATTTGCTTCATTGTCAAAACAATTAGCAGCGCGTACAATCACTTGCATGGCGCCAAGTAAAACATTTAATATCGCAGGCTTACAGGCATCTATTATTATTATTCCTGACAAAAAACTTCGAAATGCCTTTACAGCTGTGCAACACCGTCAAGGCTTTCATGGGTTAAATACATTTGCTTATGTAGCAATGCAAAGCGCCTATACAGAGTGTAACGATTGGCTAGCAGAAATGCGTTTATATATAGAAGAAAATGCCCGATTTGCTTGTGAATTTATCAAGCAGCATATCCCTACCCTTTCCGTTATTCAATCAGAAGGTACTTTTTTACTATGGGTCGACTGTTCTCGCCTTGACCTATCTCAAAAAGAACGAACAAAACAGCTTGAAGAAAACGGGAAAATTATCGTTGAACCAGGTGAAAAATACGGAGCAGGTGGAGAACAACATATTCGGATTAACATCGGCTGTTCAAGAAGACAACTTGAAGAAATACTACATAGACTTAAGTGTGCATTTTCATAATTAACTGAAAAAAGCTACCCTTTCAAAGGTAGCTTCTACTTTTTCTTAGCGGCTGCCTTTTCTACAATGACGCCACAAGCAATTCGATTCCCTGAATTTCCAGCAGGTTGCGTCATACCATCATCAGGCTTTTCCGTAATAATGATAGACGCACCATCTTTTCGATGCAGCGTTGTTTTCCCTTCTTGAAGTGATACATTAGGCGCTTCAATCTCCGCCTTAATCTTTCCTGTATCATCCGCAATAACATTCGGCAAATCACCATTCTCTGCACCTTTTGGATTCATAAGTCCATGTTTCTTTTTCTTCTCTAAATTAAAATGATTACCAGCTGATATAAAACGTGGTGCTTTACACTCTCCAATTTCATGAATATGTAATCCATGTACACCTGGCGAAAATCCTTCTGCCTTAATGGATATTTTCACACCACTTGTTTGCTGCTTCACTTTTGCTGTTCCAACTTTATCACCAGAAGCATTATATAATTTCACATCGATTTCTTTCGGATTTCCTTTATCACAACCTGCCATAAGAAACAGCAAACAACACCCGAATAAAAGCTGCTTTTTCATCACAATTCCCTCCAGAATACATTCTGCCCTTAGATTGTCCGAGCATAGAGGGAAACATACAAAAACGAATTAGTGTTTCTTTTCCGCTAACAGCTTTCGCTCCACTTTCTCCAAACGTTCCGCCTCTCTCTTTGATACGCGAATAAACATGCGCCATGTTGCAATCGCACCGATTATAAATAAAACACAAACAATCCCTGGAATAATATATTCTGTTTTATCTTCTGGAAAATATAAAGGCATCATGAAGATCACTCCTCCCTACAAGTTTAACGTCCCAATTTTTTATTCTTCCAATCGAGTTTACTCTATTCAGTAAATCCCACGGCAAAAATACATCTATACCTGTGAATTCATCGAAGCAAACGATACATACCTTCATCCTTTCGATTCCTCAGAATTTTCTGTTATATCATTTCGAATTATAACATTTCTCTGATCACAAGCACACCTAACTTCTCAAAATCATTCTCCAGCAAATGATTTCTTTGACTCTATTCCCCACTTTCCTTACTATAAAATTGAGGTGAAAAATATGAACGAAACATTCCAAATTGGTGATATCGTTACTGGTATCTATAAAACAGGAAAGTATATCGGTGAAATTACAAACAGCCGTCCTGGAAGTTACGTTGTGAAAGTGTTAGCTGTTTTAAAACATCCAACGCAAGGTGATTTACATAATGTAAAACAAGCGGATGTTCCATTTTTCCATGAAAGACGCGCTTTAGCATTCAGGGAGCAAACAAATATCCCGCAGCAAATGGTGAAAAAATACGAGGGCGATATTCCGGATTATAAAGAATCCTTACAATCCGCACTAGAAGCACAAATGAATGAATTCTCAGCAGATGATGGTCCGTTTGCGAGGCGTAGTTTGCAGACACTCCAGCAGTTAAAACAAGATTACAAGCTGTAAAAAAACAAAACGACCAAATTACACAGTTTGTAATTTGGTCGCTATTGTGTACTCACTTTCTTTAACACCTTTGAAAAATCGATGAGTTCACCTAAAGTCGGGGGAGATGGTTTTACTAAATATTCTTTATCCTTTTCAACCAGTTTAAAAATATTATAGGTCGTTATCGCATCATCAAGCGCGCAATGATGCTTTCCTGTTCCTACTTTCCCGTACGCTTCAATCGCTTTCCATAATCCAGTTTGATTCCGTTCGCCAAAGAAACGTTTATACTCGAGTGATAAATCTCGGCATTGCCCCGAAAAAGGAAACTCGGCACCTATGGCCTCACAATTATGCTTCAATACTTTCATATCCATATTACCCCACGTTACAATTGTTGTTTGACAACGTTTTTCATATTGTACAAGTTTCTCGACAAGTTCCAAAAAAGAAATTCCTCCGTCTACCGCTTCCTGATTAATTCCTAAAAATTTTTTACACCGCTCTGTTAAGCATGAAAAAGTTTCCGGTCGTACATACGATGAATACGTATCTTCCACTACACAATCAACAACTGATACGAGTCCTACCTCAATAATTTCTGGAAAAAACCCCTTTGGTTTCTTCCTATTTTGAGGCATCGTGAACTCAAAATCCAAAAATAAAAATTGTTGTCCATCCATACGATCCCTTCCTTATCATTCTGTCTACTTTGTACTCCTACACGAACAGGCTCGAATGCTATTACATAAGATACATTCAGATTGATGTATCTTATGTATATGTCAAATAACCACAAATATTTTTAAAAAGAAGAAAAATTCATTTGTACAGAAAATATGACAAAACAAACCCTTTCATTTACATCCGACATTTTTCTACTTTATAATGGCTTTAAGTGTGTTTCTTCCAGAAATTTATGACACACTAAGAAAAGTTACCCGAAAGGAGATGGAATTTTTGCACGAAACAACGCAAGAAATCGCTAACTGGCAATATTACTTTGCAATCGCAGTCTTTCTAATTACATATGCCATTATCATTTCAGAAAAAATTAACCGTGCTGTTATCGCACTTCTCGGTGCAGCACTTATGGTCATCTTTGGTGTCGTCGACTTGCACAACGCTTTTACAAAACATATTGAATGGGGAACCATCACGCTACTGATCGGTATGATGATATTAGTAAACATCACAAGTAAATCAGGCGTATTCCAATATGTTGCAATTAAAGCCGCTAAACAAGCACAAGGAAATCCAATTAAAATCTTAATTTCTCTTTCTTTGCTTACCGCGCTCGGTTCCGCATTTCTAGATAACGTAACAACTGTACTTCTTGTTGTTCCCGTTACTTTATCTATTACGCGCATTTTACAAGTAAATCCTGTTCCATATTTACTTTCCGAAATTATTTTTTCAAATATTGGGGGAACTGCAACATTAATTGGTGACCCACCAAACATTATGATTGGTTCTGCAAACAAGCATTTAGATTTTAATGCTTTCTTATTCAACTTAGCCCCAATCGTACTAATTATTATCGCTGTTACCGCGACAATGATTTACTTTATGTACCGCAAGCAGTTAATTGCTGACCCTATACAAATTAAAAAACTAATGAGCTTAGACGAAAAACAATACATTAAAGATGCTGTACTAATGAAAAAATCTTTAACTGTACTTGGACTTACAATCCTCGGTTTTATGACTCATTCTATTTTCCACATTGACGCCGCAGTAATCGCATTAACAGGTGCTACTGTACTTATGCTAATCGGTGTAAAAGAGCATGAAATTGAAGAAGTATTCGCTCACGTAGAGTGGATTACAATTTTCTTCTTTGCCGGTCTATTCGTACTCGTTGGCGGACTTATTGATATCGGACTTATCAAAATGTTAGCCCAAAAAGTAATCGGTTTAACAGGCGGAGATGTTTCTTACGCATCCATCCTTATTTTATGGGTATCCGGCATTGCTTCAGCAACAATCGATAACATTCCGTTCGTTGCAACAATGATTCCACTTATTAACGATATGGCAGTCGGTCTTGGTCTATCACCTTCTGATGCACAAATCGATGTATTATGGTGGTCATTAGCATTAGGAGCTTGTCTAGGTGGAAACGGAACATTAATCGGTGCTTCCGCTAACGTAATCGTTGCTGGAATCGCAAGCCGTGAAGGACACCGATTTAGCTACGTGGACTTCCTAAAAGTCGGTTTCCCAATTATGATCGTTTCATTAATTGTTTCTCACATTTATATTTATCTGCGTTACTTAATGTAGGTATAAAAAGCGGAGTGGCTCGCTTAGAATCACTATCCAAAAAAGGCTATCGCTAGATGCGATAGCCTTTTCCCTTTCTATTTTCCATAATAGATCCTAATATTTCGTTGGCTCATTTCGAATCAAAAACAGGTGAATCGGAAGAAAAATAGAACATGTTATCACATGGATGACTGTAAATAATATTGCGTTCGTACCATAACGCTCCAAAATGGCGTATACTAAGTAAATCGACAGAACAAGTACTACAACACTTGCTAAAAGGCTTATGATTGGAATGAAGTTCAAAATAAAACAAGCAACGTATATACCGAATACTTTCCATCCAGCGCCTTCTTTCAAAAAGTCAGGTAACTTCTCCCTTGCCAAATCCCCCCATACTTTACTATTTAAAAATGGAATAAAAGCAAGAATGCCATCTTCAGCACCATCATTTTTTGCCATTGTATAGAGTGCAAATGCAGTTAACAAATACGCAATAAATGCCCAGATTAAAATAATAACAATAGCAACAAAACTAAGAGCAAAAAAACCCGCTAATATACTTTGATCTTCCATCGCTCCCTCTCCTTTCTACTCTCATCGGATTTCTTATATCCATTTCATATCACTTCTTTATATAATATGAACAAAGACCATGAAAGGAGAACAATTTTATGCACCCATTTGTAAAAGCCTTACAGCAACAGTTTATCGCACATCAAAATCCTGAAAAAGCAGAACAAATGGCTCGTTATATGAAAAGTCATTTCCCATTTCTCGGTATTCAAACACCGGAAAGAAGAAAGCTATTACGTGAAGTCATACAAGTACATAAACTTCCAGACAAAGAGGACTTTCAAACCGTCATCCGTGGACTTTGGGATTTACCAGAACGCGAATTCCAAGCCGCCGCTCTCGATCTATTACAGAAATATAAAAAGCATCTCGATAAAACTCACATCCCGTTCTTAGAAGAACTCATTATAACGAAATCATGGTGGGATTCCGTTGATGGCATTGTTCCTACCTCCCTAGGAAGCATTTTTTTGAAACATCCAGAAGCCATTCAAACATACATCCCGAAATGGATTGCTTCAGAAAATATATGGTTACAGCGCTCCGCAATCTTATTTCAACTAAAATATAAAGAACAAATGGATGAAAAACTTCTCTTCTCAATCATTGGACAACTCAAATCTTCAAAAGAATTTTTCATCCAAAAAGCAATCGGCTGGGTACTTCGTGAATACGCAAAAACAAGCCCAGATGTTGTATGGGAATATGTTCAAAATCATGAACTTGCTCCTCTAAGCAAACGTGAAGCAATTAAACATATTCGCTCTACTATGAGCACCTCTTCAGATTGAACTACCCCCACCTTCACTTCATTTAGAGGAGGGGGGCTTCTCGGTTAAAATGATAAAGAATAGTAAAATAGGCGAAACTCTATCATATATATCCATCTTGATTTTCCAACATAGCAGTCCCTGCCATGAAAACAAAAGAAGATATCCACTTATTTTCTCCTTTTGTTTTCACTTGGTATGGGGCTAAAAAGTCACTGTCCGCTTCTAGCCATGGGTGGACGCTCTCTCCCATCTAAAAAAGAAAGGTTTTCTATCCTTTTTTTAATTTGTATTTATACAGATACAATCGTTCCTCTATTGTGATTTAAAAAGGAACATGATAGAATATGGTCATTATTATAAAATATAGTAGCGATGACAGACTTATAAGTACTTGCACAAAAAGCGATTCAGGGATAGTGAAAGCCTGAAAAAGCAAGGAAACGGCAGTCTCGAGCAATACGTGATAAAGTGGTTGTGTGTTTACGCACACATCAACTAGGGTGGAACCGCGGGTATACAAGCTCGTCCCTAGGCAAAAATGCCTAGAGACGAGCTTTTTTGTATTTCAAGGCGCAAGCGGCTTGCTCGAGAAATTGCCATTCAACAAGTACATCCAGTCATCGCCAATACGTTAACTTTTAAAAGGAGGATTTTATTATGTATTCAATGGAACAAGTTGTAAACTTAGCGAAGCATCGCGGTTTTGTTTTCCCTGGTTCTGAAATTTATGGTGGTCTTGCAAACACTTGGGATTACGGTCCACTTGGTATCGAATTAAAAAATAACGTTAAAAAAGCTTGGTGGAAAAAATTCATTCAAGAATCTCCATACAACGTTGGTTTAGACGCAGCGATTTTAATGAACCCAAAAACTTGGGTAGCTTCTGGTCATGTTGGTAACTTTAACGATCCAATGATTGACTGTAAAAAATGTAAAGCGCGTCACCGTGCTGATAAATTAATTGAAGATGCTTTAGATGCAAAAGGCATCGAAATGATCGTTGATGGTCTTACTTTCGATCAAATGGCTGGATTAATGAAAGAACATGAAGTAAAATGCCCAGATTGCGGTAGCGAAGACTTCACTGAAATCCGTCAGTTCAACTTAATGTTTAAAACATTCCAAGGTGTTACAGAATCTAGCACAAACGAAATCTTCCTTCGCCCTGAAACAGCACAAGGTATTTTCGTAAACTTCAAAAACGTACAACGCTCTATGCGTAAAAAACTTCCATTTGGTATTGGCCAAATCGGTAAAAGTTTCCGTAACGAAATTACACCTGGTAACTTCACATTCCGTACACGTGAATTCGAACAAATGGAGCTTGAATTCTTCTGTAAACCTGGTGAAGATTTAGAGTGGTTCACATTCTGGCGTAACACTTGTAAAAACTGGTTACTATCACTTGGTATGCACGAAGAAAGCATGCGTCTTCGTGACCACGGTGAGGATGAGTTATCTCACTACAGTAACGCAACAACAGATATCGAATTTAAATTCCCATTCGGCTGGGGCGAACTTTGGGGCGTTGCATCTCGTACAGACTTCGACTTAAAACGTCACATGGAACATTCTAACGAGGACTTTAACTATATCGATCCACAAACGAACGAACGTTACGTACCATACTGCATCGAGCCATCTCTTGGCGCAGACCGCGTAACATTAGCATTCTTATGTGATGCATACGAAGAGGAACAATTAGAAAACGACTCTCGTACAGTTCTTCGTTTCCACCCTGCTTTAGCACCATACAAAGCAGCAATCTTACCACTATCTAAAAAGCTATCTGAAGGCGCTGGGGAAGTGTTCGCAGAACTAGCAAAAGACTTCGTGGTAGACTTTGACGAAACTGGTTCTATCGGTAAACGTTACCGTCGTCAAGACGAAATCGGTACACCATTCTGTATCACTTATGACTTCGACTCAGTTGAAGACAAAGCTGTTACAGTACGTGACCGTGACACAATGGAGCAAGTTCGTATGCCAATTAGCGAACTAAAAGGCTTCTTAGAGAAGAAAATCCAGTTCTAATGATAGAAAGGCTGCCTCTGGGCAGCCTCTTTTATTGCTCACGCTTCTCTTTAATTGCAACTGTACATCTTGAAATGCAAAGTAAATCATCATTTTCATCAATGATGCGCACATCCCAAACCATTGTTGTTTGTCCTTTATGAATCGGCGTACCGATTGCTGTTACGATTCCATCGCGTTTCGAGCGAATATGATTCGCATTTATTTCAAGACCAAAACAAATACACTTTTCTTGATCAATTAAATTATAGGAGCCTACGCTCGCTACAGTTTCTGCTAATGCAACTGATGCGCCACCATGTAAAAAACCAAATGGTTGATGTGTGCGTCCATCTACTGGCATAGTTGCTACTACTTTTTCTTCTGTCATTTCTAACAGCTCAATCCCAAGTGCATCCATTAATGTTTTCGACATACTACTTCCTCCTTTTTCTTGTTTAAAAATGTATAATTTTCCCTATTTATTTTCAAACTACCTATAGCACTTATATAAGGAGGTTCTATCTACATGAAAAACAAATTCTATATTCTATTACTCTTAGTCTCCTTGCTCATTATTGTACCAAATTATACGAATGCAGCCCACCCTTCTAACCTGACAATCGATATTAAGCCTGTCACACAAAAAGGTAAGAAACCTTATCTTGAATATCAAATTAGCAGACCTTATTTTAGTAATTTTTACGATACAAAATTTCAAAAAAAGTTGAATACATACTATAAAACAACTACTGATCGTTTTAAAACAACATTAGCGAAAGAAGCAAAAAAATATTATACAGAGGCTCAGGAATCAAATGCTCCTTTTCATCCATATGTTGCAAATGTTGACTATAAAGTAACATTGCAAAAATCTCCCTTACTCAGTCTCTATGTAAATTATTATCAGTATACAGGCGGAGCACACGGACTATATACATGGAAGGCGAATACATTTGATTTAAATGAAAAAAGATTACTTAATTTGGACGACTTATTTCAAAAAGACAGTACGTATCAAGATATCATCCGCACAGAAATCGTTAGACAAATTAAGCAAAATGAAAGTATCTATTTTCCAGATGCAACTGAAAAAGTCATGAGTACAAAGAAATTTAACTATTATTTGGAACCCGATCATCTTGTCATCTATTTCTCATTATATGAAATAGCTCCTTACTCAAGCGGTATTCCACAATTTCGCATTCCATACACTTTACTTAGAGAAGCACTAAAGCCTAACTACCAAAACATTTTAATTGACAACGGATAAATGGATTCGCTACTATATTGTTAACCAAATAACAACTGGAGGTTAACAATATGAGACAATTACGTGCTTTAGATTTAGCACTAGCTGCCATGTTTGTTGCGCTCATGGCGATTGGTGCGAATATCGTATCCTGGGCACCGTTTTTACAAGTGGCTGGTATTCCACTTTCCATGCAACCATTTTTCGCAATTTTAGCAGGTCTTCTTCTTGGAAGCAGACTTGGGGCCTTATCTATGACTGTTTATATGCTTGTTGGTATTGCAGGAGCACCAATTTTCGCGCAGTTCAAAGCTGGATTTGGCGCACTTTTAGATCCTACTGGTGGTTTTATTATCGCATTCATTATCGTTGCTTACGTATCAGGAAAACTAGTAGAACAAAGAGAAAAACCACAATTCAGTACCTTTGCAATCGCGTCTTTTACAGGAATTATTTTAACCTATATCATTGGTACTACTTATATGTATGCAGCTGTAAACTTCTGGATGGGCGGAAATATGAGTTACAAAGCGGCTTGGACAATTATGATGTGGTTCGCGGTTAAAGATATGATCTTTACAATTATCGGTGCTATCATCTCACCTCGCATATATTACGCTGTACGTCGTTCTGCTTATCAGCATTCTCATTCGAGACTATAATAACGAAAAAGGAGCTACTTGAAGTAGCTCCTTTTTATATTAAGACTCTTGTTTCATTTGTTCTTCTAAAATTTCCTTCATCATAACAAGCATGTCATCTCTTAATTCTTCATGCTGAAGTGCCATTTCAATTGTCGTTTGAACAAAGCCTAATTTTTCTCCAACATCGTAACGCTTTCCTTCAAAGTCATAAGCAAATACACGTTGAATTTCATTTAAACTTTGGATTGCATCTGTTAATTGAATTTCACCACCTGCACCAACATTCTGGTTTTCTAAGAACATAAAGATTTCAGGTGTTAAGATGTAGCGTCCCATAATCGCTAAGTTTGAAGGCGCTGTACCTTGCGCTGGCTTCTCAACAAACTTTCGAACTTGATAACGACGACCTTCTTGTTCTAGTGGATCAATAATTCCATAACGATGTGTTTCTGCTTCTGGAACTGTTTGCACACCAATAACAGAAGAAAGTGTTTTATCATATTCGTCAATTAATTGACGTAAACATGGTTTTTCAGCTTGAACAATATCATCGCCTAATAAAACAGCGAATGGTTCATCACCAATAAACTTACGTGCACACCAAACCGCATGCCCTAATCCTTTTGGCTCTTTTTGACGGATATAATGAATATCAACCATTTTAGAAGAAGCTTGTACTTTTTCAAGTAACTCATATTTTTTCTTCTCTAATAAGTTTTGTTCTAATTCGAACGCATTATCGAAATGATCTTCAATAGAGCGTTTTCCTTTACCAGTAACGATAATAATATCTTCAATTCCAGATGCCACAGCTTCTTCTACAATGTATTGAATCGTTGGCTTATCTACAATTGGAAGCATTTCTTTCGGCATCGCTTTTGTTGCCGGTAAAAAACGCGTTCCTAATCCCGCAGCGGGAATAATCGCTTTTCTCACTTTTTTCATAACAAATACCCTCTTTTCTGTTCTAATCGTCCAGTACCTTTTCTTATTGTATGGTGTAATTCTCTATTTTCTATAAAGTGGACCTTTCATCCACCTTCAGCAAGCGAATTTTTTCCATATGCAAGAAAAGAGGAGGCCGTTCTACGTTCTCCTCTTTCTTCCTCCATTAATGGAAGTAACACTCTATCTCATTATAAACGATTCATGATATCTTCTTTAATAGCAAGTAACTTTTGTTCACTATTTTGTAAGGAATCATCTTTCACACCAAAATAAAACTTGATTTTTGGCTCTGTTCCAGATGGACGTAGGCAGAACCAAGAACCATCCGCTAATTGATATTTTAACACATTTGATTTCGGTAAGTGAATTTCTTCCTTATTTCCATCTATTAGTGATGTAATGATGCTTGCTTTATAATCTTCTACAGAATTCACTGTTAAGCCAGCCACTTCTTTTGGTGGATTTTCACGGAATGATGCCATCATCTCTTGAATTTTCTCTGCACCATCTTTTCCTTTTAGCGTTAACGATACAAGGTCTTCACGGAAGAAACCGTATTTCGCAAACACTTCTAATAAACCATTGTATAACGTTTTGCCTTGTGATTTATAATATGCTGCAACTTCACATGCAAATAAAACAGATTGTACTGCATCTTTATCACGGCAGAATGGACGAATTAAATAACCATAACTTTCTTCATAGCCAAATTGAAATTCATATTGTCCACTTTCTTCATACTGCTTAATCTTCTCACCGATAAATTTAAATCCAGTTAATGTATCTACTGTATCTAAGCCATACGCTTTCGCAATTGTACGACCAATTTCAGAAGTTACGATTGTTTTTAACACAACACCGTTTTCTGGAAGTGTACCGTTTTGTTTCTTTTGTGATAATAAGTAATCAAGCATTAACGCACCCGTTTGGTTTCCTGTTAACACTTGATACTCACCAGCGTGATTACGAACAGCTACGCCAAGACGATCTGCATCTGGATCTGTTGCGATTAGCACATCCGCTCCCACTTTTTCTCCGTCACGAATCGCAAGTTCAAACGCTGCGTGCTCTTCTGGGTTTGGTGATTTTACTGTTGAAAAGTTTGGATCTGGTAACTCCTGTTCTTTTACAACTGTTACGTCTGTAAATCCAACTGCTTCTAAACCACGACGCGCTGGAATATTGGATGTTCCATGTAGTGGTGTAAAGACGATTTTTAAATCTTTTCCAACTTCTTGTACCATTTCTTTATTGATGATGACTGTTTTTAACTGTTCTAAATATGCATCATCTACTTCTTGTCCAATGATATGTAATAAGCCATCCGCTTTCAATTGTTCCACATCAGCAACTTCTACTGTTAATTCATCTTCTACTTCATTTACGTAGCTAATTAATTCGTCTGCTTCTTTCGGAGGCAATTGTCCACCATCTTCTCCATATACTTTATAACCGTTATATTCAGGTGGATTATGACTTGCCGTAAGAACGATTCCACTTACTGTATGTAAATAACGCACTGCGAAAGAAAGTACTGGCGTTGGGCGTAAACTTTCAAATACATATGTTGTAATGCCATGCGCACCAAGGGTAGCTGCTACTTCCATTGCAAATTCAGGTGATTTATGACGAGAATCATACGCGACAACAACGCCACGTTTCTTCGCTTCTTCACCTAATTTTTCAATAAAGTGCGCCAATCCTTTTGTTGCTTTTCGAACTGTATATACGTTTAAACGGTTCGTACCAGCACCAAGTTCTCCGCGCATACCACCTGTACCGAATTCTAAGTTTTTATAGAAGCTATCTTCTATTTTCTTTTCATCCTGCTTCATATTTTCTAGCTGTTCTTTTAGTTCTGCATCTAAGTTTACATAGGAAAGCCAGCGACTATATTCTTGTTTCCAATCCATTTTCTTATCTCCTCTCGCATGTCATAACTACATTATATGAAAAAAACGACAAGTATCTCAATATATTTTAAAGTATAGTAGGATTTTACTATTGTGATTTGCACACACTAATGCTATATAATTCAAACAAAAAGGTGAGAAAAATGGAAGAATGGGGATTATCAGACGAGTTAAAAATAAAAACGAAACAAATGATTGAGGTTGTAGAAGCGGAATTACGGAGCATGAAACAAACGGTTGAACAAGACGGTGAGTGCATTTTATGTAAAATGGAAGAAATTCATCATCTACTAAGCAATGTTCAAACCCTAGCAGCTTCTTATTATTTAAAGGCATATTTATCACCATTTACATCAGGTTATGCTCCCCTTACAACAGCAATTCATCATTTAGGTGATAGGAAACATGGTGCGTTAATTGTTGTAGAAAGAAATGATTCACTTGATTCCCTTATTCAAACTGGAACAAGACTTGAAGCTTATTTAACCGTTCCACTACTGGAATCTATCTTTTATCCAGGAAATCCTCTTCATGACGGAGCTATTCTCATTAGAAGTAATCATATTGTTTCAGCAGCGAACATTCTCCCTCTAACAAAAAATATAGAGATTGATTCAAAACTTGGAACACGCCACCGAGCTGCAATAGGTTTATCTGAAAAAAGCGATGCACTCATATTAGTTGTCTCTGAAGAAACAGGCCGCACATCTTTTGCGTTAAACGGAACGTTATATACCATTTCTTTATAAGAAAAGGCAGCGTAATCCGCTGCCTTTTCAAAAACCTCTTATTCTTCTCCAAAACGGTCAACCAGTGTTGCAAGTGTACGAACCATTGCACCTGTTGCTCCTGCTGGCCCCAAATCATGTGCACTCGTTGTATCAGAAGTTCCAGCGATATCTAAATGTACCCATGGCGTTTCTTCTGCAAACTCACCAAGGAATGTTCCCGCCATTACCGCATGACCTTCACGGCCTGGTGAGTTATTTAAATCTGCGAATTTACTGTTACGAACACGCTCTTTATCGCGCTCGAAAATCGGTAATTGCCAAATCGGCTCATCTGTTTCCATCGATGCTTCTAGCACTTGTTCAAACAATGTTTCATTGTTTGTCATTGCACCCGTTGTATGGTTTCCAAGCGCTACAATGACACCGCCTGTTAACGTTGCAATATCAACAAGATAGTTTGCACCAAGTTTCTTCGCATACGTAATACCATCAGCTAATGCTAGACGGCCTTCTGCATCTGTATTTAATACTTCAATTGTTTTACCGCTCATAGATGTAATCACATCATCTGGCTTAAATGCTGTACCGCTCACAACATTATCTGTTGATGGGATAACAGCAACTACGTTTTGTTCTGGGCGAAGTTCTCCGATAATTTCCATTGCCCCAAGAACAGCTGCAGCGCCGCCCATATCACCTTTCATGCCAACCATACCTTCACGTGGTTTTAAAGAGTAGCCCCCTGTATCATATGTAATCCCTTTTCCTACAAATCCGATAACATCCGTCCACTCTTCTTTTCCTTTATAAATAAGAGCGATCATTTTTGGTGGCTCTGTAGAACCTTGGTTTACTGCAAGTAATGCACCCATACCAAGCTCTTCCATCTCTTCTTTCTCAAGTACTTTATAATCCATATCGTATTTCTCAGCTAATTCAACTGCATACTCTGCAAGTTTTGTTGCTGTTAATACGTTTGGTGGCATATTTACAAGTGTACGAGCTGAATTTGTCGCACGTCCATGCACATACCCTACTGTTAATGCAGCTTCGATTTCTTTTGCATCTTCTGCTGTAATAACCGAAAAGTTTTCTAACTCTACACTTTCTTTTTTGTCCGTTTTATATGTTTGTAAATCATATGTACCAAGGCAAGATACTTCATTGGCAATATGCGCAACATCAATTGCGTCTAACTTATCAGTTACGAAAGAATCAAGTAAAATTGCTGCATCTTTTACTTTGTCAGCTTTTAATGTTTTAAATGCTTTACTAAGTGAAGTACGTAATGTTTCTGTTGAGTATGCTTCTTTTTTGCCAAGACCGACAAAATAGTAGCGTTTTACATTTGTTTTTCCTAAGCTATGTAGTTTGGAAATGGATTTTTTCTTTGCACTAAGCTCTTTCTCTTCTAATAAAACTTGTAATTGTCCTTCAAATGCTTTGTCCAATTCTTGTACAAAGCTGCTCGTTTTCTCTTCTTCAAATAAAGCAACGATTACTGCTTCATGGCTTGCTAATTCTTTTTGTACTTGAAACATGTTCAGCCCCCCTAGATTTCTCTATTGTCATTATAACTGCATTTTCCCTAAAATGCGATAATTCTAACTTCTCTTTCACTTCATATATAGAATGTGCTCCGGTAATGACGGTAAATTATGTATTTGTTCATATGGGACTTTCTCTACCTTTTCAGGTATGATTTTCCGGCAACTTTGAATAAATACCACGACTTCGTTCACATCTAAATTCCAATACAAAGGGCAGTACGGCCTCAAATATTGCTCCGCCACTTCCAACATAACCCGCGCTCCTTTTACATTTCCATAGCTGTAATGATACTGAGCAACTACCATCTGTAATAAGCCTTTTAAAAATAAATTGCTCCGCTCTTCTAGCCACATTTCTTCGAGTAAATCATGGCACGTATAATAATCTTCTTCATTATATTTCACGAAAAACTCATAATACGCCAAAGGATAGTCTTCCACTTCCGCACCTCGTTTTTCTTATATTGTGAATGAAGACAAATAAAAAAGTCTAGTGTCAATCTCACTAGACTATTTCTGTTTCAAATATTGACCGCGGAATACTTGCAGCGTTTCATCTTGATTGAGCATCGTTAACTGTTCTTCTGTTAACTTACCGTTCCCCATTTTCACTACATATACATTTACTTTTTTCTTGCCCCACTCACTATATACATCCTGAACAGTTTCATAATATAAATCGAGTCTATTTCCTTTTATGGCTCCGCCTTTATCTGCTACCACACCATATCCATAGCCTGGTACAAAAAGAATGGTCCCAATCGGAAACACACGTAAGTCAGCTGCGATTGTAGAATATATATCCCTTTTTGCCTTCACACCTGAATATGTAATGCCATACTCCGGATGCCCAGGTCTTTTACCGGTTGATTCTATCCCTGACGTATAACCAGTTGCTGTCATTTCCATTACACGATATTTAGACCAGTCTTTTCCCTGTTCTAAAGCATTTATCACTTCTTTACTCGGAACAACTTGTTGCCCTCTTTCTGCTGCATGTACTTCTTTTACATTGCCTTCTTGATATGTTTTTACAACCTCTAGTAGAGAGACTCCTGTGAACGCTTGCCATGTCACACATAATGCTGCTACAAGTAAACAAGTCATCATAATGCGAATACCATATCGTTTTAACATTTTAATATTCCACACTCCTTCATCGTTAGTCATTCCCCATATGATGTAGAAATATGCAAAAAAATAATCCCCAGAAAACTGGAGATTAAAACATTTGATACCCGCTTTGACGTAGTTTCTTTATCACAACACCAGACAAAATTGCCCCGATTAATCCAGTTGATAAAATAAAAAGATCGGCTTGTCCAAGATGCGAGACACTTGTTCCAAATGAAGAAAATGTTTCTTTCGGTTTTGAAAAGTAATCCCAGACACCTGCTTTATTAATGATCAGCATACAAACAATCGGATAAATGATAACCATCACCCAAGTAGCACGTAAAATCATATTGAGTAAAAATCCAATTCCAAAAAATAAAATAAAAAACAGCATCATTGAAATTAGTAATACTGGAATACTCATGTTTCCCCACTCCTTCTATTTCTTATCCCCTGCCGTAAATACATGATAAGATGTATATCCAAATTGATCTCCTGGATTTAATGTTGCATCCATCTCAAGAAGCTGTGCCGTATTCCCTTCTAATAAATATCGAACTAATATAGAAGTATTTTGATCGTCTGCAATATCGTTAGGATTTAAAAACGCTACTTCAAACAGCTCATCCTCTTGAACAATAACTTTTTCTCCTTCTGGTTCCAGTAGAAAAATAATCATATTATCACTAATCTCATCACGTATGACACCAGAACGAATGCCAATCACTCCTTTTACATGTGCAACAATACCTGTCTCTTCTAAAATTTCACGCTTAACAGCTTGGTCAATTGTTTCGCCCTCATTTACGAAACCAGCGGGCAATGACCATTTCCCCTTTAAGCCTCCGTATTTTTTCTTAACGAAGAGCCAGCGACCATCTTTTGTGGCTACAAGTCCACTTACAGCTAGCCAAACATTCCCACGCTTCCCCATGATGTAAAACTCCTTTCAGCTGAAACAACAGAATATTCATTCTTTTCTATGTATTATACTATATTTTTCAGTAAGAATAATATAATCTTCCTTATTCCTTATGGAGTTAACTCATTTTCCATATATTTGATATAATGAGAATATAGGGTAGGAATTATTTGTAAAAAACACCTTGAATTTCTTCAAAGTTCTTCTTTGGATGCTGCTCCGCAAATAATCATTGAGAAAGGAGTGTGAAAAATTATGAGAAATCAATCAAAGAAATCCGGTATTGTATTCGTAACCTTAGTTTCTGCATTACTCTTCTGCTCTGTATTAGTCTCAGCTTCCCTTTCTCCACTCTCAGATTTAGGATCTAATGCAAATAAATTTAACTCTTTAGGGATGTGGACATCAATCGGCGAGATTTTAGTATTTTATGTCGTACCTCTACTTCTTTATATAGCAGGAATAAAGGCAATGAGATTCATCATGGCAGTTCTTTGCGGTATGGGACTATTCATAAATCTTGTGATACTTGCATCCGTATTTATTATAATGCGCGTAAATGACTATAGCCTTTCTTCCGTCTTAGGAGTCATCATTTTTTGCTCGGCGGTATCACTCACAAATATAATTTGGTTTTTTGTTGCTTTTCGATCAAACAAAATGTCCACTTATACACTGAATGTTCGCTGAAACAGAACTTTAAGAAAAACTTGTATTACATGAAAAAAGCAGAAACGACTCATAGCCGTTTCTGCTTTTTTCTACTATTTGTATTTATATATTAAAAGAACTTCAATTTACCTTTTTTAAGAACTAATAAAGGTCCACCAAGTAAGAATAAGTAACGGTTGTCGATTACTTTCTTCATGAAGGAAGCTTTCCATCCCGTTAACTTTTTACCCATAACAACGCCCATTGCATCGTCATGTCCTAATGAACATACAGATCCTTTGTTATCGAACACGAATTTTTTCATTTCACCTTTACCGCGAATTAACACGGATAAGTTATGTGCGATGTTGTAACCTTGTTGAATTGCAATTTGTGCTGTTGGAGGATATGGACGGTTAATCTCTTCATTAATAATTAACGCTGCGTCACCAACCATGAATACATCTTCATGGCCTGGAGCGTGCATATACTCATCAACTTTAATACGTCCGCGCATTGCTTCAAAACCAGACTCTTCCACAATACCATTACCACGAACACCCGCAGCCCAAACAACCGTTTCAGATTTAAGTAATTCTACGTCGTCACCGTTCGCAACTAGAATACCTTCTTCAGTTGCTTCTTTAATTGCCGTGCCGATACGGAATTCTACACCTTTTTTCTCTAACTGTTTTACAGCGTACTCAACTAATTCTGGATCGAAGCCAGGAAGTGCCGACGGAGCAGCTTCCACACAGATAATACGTGCTTTTTCACGTGGAACATCATACTCTTTGCAAAGTTCAGGAATACGGTTTGCAAGCTCACCTACATACTCGATACCTGTAAATCCTGCACCACCAACAACGATTGTCACTAACTCATCGCGCTTTTCAGTCGCATATTGAGAGAACTTGTATTCCATATGATCACGAATTTGGCGAGTGGCATTAATGTTAGTAATAGAGAATGCATGCTCTTTCAGTCCTTTAATGCCAAATGTTTCAGACTCGAACCCAAGACCAATTACTAAGTAATCATACTCTAACTCAGCATTTTTTAAGATAACGCGTTTTTCAGCTGCTTTAATTTCTACAACTGTATCTTGTACAAAGTTTACTTTATTTGTATCAATAACGTCTTGAATGTCGAGACGGATTTTATCATGATGTAATGTGCCAGCTGCACTTTCATGTAACCAAGTTGCTTGGTAGTGATAGCTGTTGTTGTTTACTAACGTAATTTCAGCTTCACTTACAGATAATGTTTTTTGTAGACGAACAGTCGTAATCATCCCACCATAACCTGCACCCAAAACTACGATTTTTGGAGTTTTCACTAAATCACAACCCTTTTCTTTATATAATAGTAAATAAGCATAAGACCAAAGTATTAAACACTTATTTTGTCAAGAATGTGGAATTCCTCACATTCTTAACCATAACAAAACGTGTTCAAAAAATCTTACGAAATTTGTCATAAAAAATTAACATAATACTTTCCTATATTAGTCGGTTTTATTTCAGAATTCAAGCACCTAGAGAATTATCAATATTTTAAAATAACATAGCGTTTTCAAGGGTTTTTCAGCCTTTTTTTCATGTATTTTCCTACTTGGTATATTTTATACATTTTCATCCTGTCTATGCACAAGCTTACATATAATTCAGTCATTTCTTGCAGTATTCTAAACTGAAATATGGTATCATTTTTATTGTAAAGTGCAATCTTATTTGCAGGATTTCCGTATACATATGAACAATATATGGAATCAATATCGAAATTCCATCTATAGGGGGAATAAATAGTGACAGAAATTCAAAAAGTTTACGACATAACGATTATCGGTGGAGGTCCAACAGGATTATTCACAGCGTTTTATGGCGGAATGAGACAGGCAAGTGTAAAAATTATTGAAAGCTTACCGCAGCTTGGAGGACAATTATCCGCACTATACCCTGAAAAATATATTTATGACGTAGCGGGATTCCCGAAAGTACGCGCGCAAGAACTTGTTGATAATTTAAAAGAACAAATGAAAAAGTTTGAACCGACTGTTTGCTTAGAAGAAGCAGTTGATACACTTGAAAAGCAAGCTGATGGCGTATTTAAGCTTGTAACAAATAAAGGAACACACTATTCTAAATCTGTCATTATTACAGCTGGTAATGGTGCCTTCCAACCACGCCGATTAGAACTAGATAGTGTAGAGAAATTTGAAAAGAAAAACTTACACTACTTCGTTGATGATATGAATAAATTCGCTGGAAAACGTGTCGTTGTATTTGGCGGCGGTGACTCTGCAGTGGACTGGACAATGATGCTAGAACCAATCGCTGAACAAGTAACAATCGTTCATCGCCGTGATAAATTCCGTGCTCATGAGCACAGCGTAGAAAACTTAACGAACTCTCGTGCAGACGTAAAAACACCTTACGTTCCAGTTGAATTAATTGGTGAAGACAAGATTGAACAAGTTGTTCTGCAACATGTGAAAACAGAAGAAAAAGTTGTTATTGACGTTGATGATGTCATCGTAAACTACGGCTTCGTCTCTTCTCTTGGTCCAATTAAAAACTGGGGCCTAGACATTCAAAAGAACAGCATCGTTGTAAACTCTAAAATGGAAACGAACATCCCTGGTATTTACGCAGCTGGTGACATTTGTACATATGAAGGAAAAGTAAAGCTGATTGCATGCGGCTTCGGTGAAGCACCAACAGCAGTAAACAATGCAAAAGCTTACTTCGATCCAAATGCAAAACTACAACCAATGCATAGCTCTAGTATGTTTTAATTCATAAGTATGATAGCAAAGCCGCAATTTCTAAAGCAGAAATTGCGGCTTCTTTATTCTATAGATAAAAACCTCATTAGGTGAATTTTATTACGCTAAGATACTTTATAATTTTAAAGCGTCTGTCTATTATCAATTGTATATATTTGTCCTGTAATAGATTCTTGAGTCAATTGAAACAAGACTGCTTCTGTACTATCTTCTGGTGTTGAAATTCTGTTAAGCGGCAAGGTTCCCGCAAGTTGGTACATCTTATCTTCATTACCTGATCACCATCTCGTATGAACTGCACCAGGAGCAATACTGTTTACTCTAATGTCAGGTGCCAATGCAATAGCGAGCGATTTTGTCATCGTATGAATGGCGGACTTTGTTGCTGCAACATTTCTTCCAAATTATTGAACTACCCACACCTCCCTCTACACGAGCTTTGAAGTGGGGGATTCTCCTTTTTCTGCCCTAGCAAAAAAAGTTCCCCTCGATAAACAAATCTCCCTCTTCCCTTCATCTGTATAATTATGGTACAATCAAATAAGAACATTTGTTCTTATTTGAAAAGGGGGAGTATAAAACATGAGTCAACCAAAGATTATTAAAAAAGAAGCTTTCCAAGCGATTGGCATCTCCGCTACAACAAAAAATGAAATTGAAATGTCCACTGAAGGAAAGATCCCCAAGCTATGGACCGACTACTGCCAAGGTCAAATAACAGATCAAATTCCTAACAAAAGGAAGCAAAGCGAAACACTAGCATTGTATTCAAACTATGAGTCCGATGAAACTGGAGCCTATACATATACAATCGGTATGCCAGTCTCTTCATTAGACACAATCCCTGAAAATATGACATCTCTCACAATACCTGCTCAGACATATGCGGTATTTACGACTCGCAAAGGCCCAGTATCGGAGGTCATCGTAGAAACATGGCAAGACATTTGGAAGTGGTCGAAAGAAAACAAACGTGCTTTCACAACAGACTTTGAATTGTACGATGAACGAGCGATGGATCCAAATAATGTGCAAGTTGATATCTATATTGCATTAGCCTAAACCATATAATAAGAAGGTGCTTTCGCATCTTCTTATTTTTTTGCCTTAAAAAATCCACTGGGCAAATGTGCTATTATTGTCTACAATGAAAAAGTGCAGTATAGAAATATTAGAAACTGTATAAAACGAGTGTTAACAGGATTTTATATCCACTCAAAATTGTTACATAGAAAGGAAGCAATATGGAGGAACTACAACAAAACAAATCTGCTCCAACAGAAGGCGGGACACCTTTACTACAAAATACAAACTTCCTATTTCTCTGGGCAGCTACTCTATTTTCAAGCTTTGCTTTAGCTTTTTTTACCTTTTCCCAAACATGGTACATAGCGAAAACATTAAATCTCGAAGCTTCACTAGGTGTTGTCTTTGTTGCACTTAGCGTCCCAAGACTTATCTTTATGATTGTCGGCGGAGCTGTCGCAGATAAATTTCCGAAAAAAAATATTATGTTTTACTCAAATATCATTCGTGCACTTCTTGTCGCAACAATTCTAATCTGGTTTATCGTTGGTCATGTAACGTTATATACGTTTGCTTTGTTTGCTTTGTTTTTCGGATTAGCGGACGCATTCTTTTGGTCAGCAGACGGTTCCATTCTCCCTGAACTTGTAGAAAAACATCGTTTAACACAGGCGAATTCACTTACCCAAATGACGAACCAAGCATCGGTAATTTTAGGACCTGTACTCGGTGGCATTCTCATCAAGTTTAGTAACTATGAGACCATTTTTACTATTACTATTCTGCTTCTCATTATTGCTGCTATACTCGTCCAAAAAATCCAATTTACATTGCAAGAAAAAACGGATACAGACAAAGGAATGTTTACCTCTATTAAAGAAGGCATTTTGTACGTAAAGGAATCGCCTTTTCTTTCAACATTTCTTATCTGTAGCGCCTTTCTAAATCTATTTTTAATCGGACCAATGCAAGTTGGCTTCCCGTTATTTATCAAAAATGTACTGCATGGTGACTCGCTTCAATTTAGTTATTTAGAAGCAGCTGTTGGAGGCGGAATGGCAATTGGTGCTGTCATTGTTGGCCTTAAAAACATTAATCGTAGACGCGGCTTGTTTTGCATCATTATGATGCTGTTATCTGGCGTTTTCTTCTTATCCATTAACTTCAGCACAGCACTTTGGCAAGCATTATTAGCAGGCGCATTTTACGGCATTACAATTGCCATGGCTATCGTTCCGTTAATGGCGATGATTCAATCTACTGTCAAAGAAGAAATGATGGGGCGCGTCATGAGCTTGCTGATGCTATCATCTATGGGCTTCATCCCGCTTTCCTATGCATTCACATCACTCGCACTTGCAGCTGGTATTCCGATTGTGACGATTATGAAAAGCGGCGCAATCGCAGTGATTGTCTTTGTATTATTTGTTGCGATTCGTGTTCCTGTTGTACGAAAATTCGATTAATCAAGGGAGTCATGTATCATACGCATGACTCTTTTTTGAATGGATCAAATAAGGTTACCTTCCTGCTCCTTCTTATAGCCGCCCCCCATTCTAATCCAACATCTAAAAATAGAGCTCGCATCGTACTATACAAGAGTGCTCTAACATCTTTACGAATCTCCCCACATTTATACGCTCTTACCACACTTTTCGTACGACAGATAAGTTGCGTACAAGTCTCCTCATCCGTAATCAATTGCTCAAAAAATACCCCTTGTTCTAATAAACCACTCTTTTTATAAGCAAGTTCCACCTTACTCCAAAGCACATTAATCGTTTGTGGATTTCTCGACATTGGAACAATTGCATCTACAAATGCAATTGGAATATCATGACGACAATATGTTTCATCAAGTTCATACGTTTCTCTTTTCTTTTGTACTTGAGAAAAGTTTTTAAAAAGAATAGTTTCCTCCTTTTCTGACACCTCTTCCTTCTTACGCCCCTCTACATGTACGCTCTTTTCACATGCGGTCATTTTCATACGGCCATCCATACGGTCAACAGCTGCTTTACGAAATACATATAAGTTCGCACTATATCCCCCGCGCTTATATCTTTCTTTCGTAGGAATCCGCTCAATAATCCCGAGTTCCTCCAGTTTGGCAACAGAGCGACGCACCGTACGAATACTTTTTCCTATTTTGGTCGCAATTGTTGCCATTAACGGACAAGCAACTCCAACTGTTTTTTGCTTTTCATTAATCGCATATCTCCCTAAAAAACGAATCACTAAAAAGTCTGTTTTATTTATGTTTGCTTGATAACAGATTAAAATTTGCTGCTGGTATGTATTAAACTCTTCTTTACTTTGAAATTCGCTATATGTTTTCATTAAATGATAGAAAGTTCCCATTTTTATCACCCCATATATAAATAGGTGCGATAAAGCAGAATGGGCGATTTTTTTAATTTAATGATTTAAAAGCGTAAAACATAAAAACAGGTCGCATTACATCATGCGACCTGTCTTCCTTATCAATCCCGCTTACTATTTATCATTAACCAATCCAAACACCATTATTATTAAATTTGTAATATTTACCATCAATCCATCTTGTTCCCGTTACCATCGTACCAAAAGAATCAAGGTAGTACCAGCTTCCGCCAAGCTTTAACCAGCCTTTGTGTTCAGATCCATTGCTGTTAAAGTAGTGCCAGTAATTACTGATTTTTTGCCATCCTGTTTGCATTGCCCCACCGTTATCAAAGTAGTAATACGTATTGTTTATAAAACGTTTTCCTGTTTCCATTATTCCGTATGGTCCAAGGTAATACCATTTCTCTCCAGTTAATAACCAATCTGTTTGTCTTGCTCCATTATTATTAAAGAAATACCAAGATCCTTTAATTTGCACCCAACCTGTGTGCATTGCTCCCGTGCTTTCATTGAGATAGTAATATGTATATTTCTTGGTTTTTTTATCTTGTATTGGCATCCACCCGGTTTGCATAATTCCAAAAGGGCTAAAGTAGTACCATTTTCCTCCAGTTGATAACCAACCTGTTACCTTCCTACCATTTTTATCATAGTAATACCATTTTCCATTTTGTTTTACCCATCCTTTAGCTTGGCTAGCCTTACTTACACTTGCAACTTTAGGAGTAGCAGTAGAATTTTGAATCGTCTTGTTTTCTTCTGCATGAGCAATAGCTGGAATTAATAGTGCAGTAGAAAGTACAGAAGTAGCAATCATCTTTTTCATTTTATTTCCCTTTTTCATTCTCTTTCCCCTTTTCAAAAAATAGATAATTTATACTATTTTATCAATTTTATCAAACAAATTAAATGTTTTTTTACAATATATATACAAATAAATTTTACGATAACTATAGAATTAGTAGCAGCGACGCCATGATAGCATGATAGAAAATATAAAAGCATACAAGTTTATATTTACAATGATTGCACGACATAGATTGTTATAAGATGAAACTTCCATATCATATAAATGTCATCCTTAAGGTGACATTTTCATTGACAGAATCTTTTTTTAGCAAAATAAAACAGGTCGCATTACATCATGCGACCTGTCTTGCTTATCAATAAGGACTATTTCTTACAATTAACCAACCCAAACACCGTTATTATTGAAATGGTACCATTTGTTATTAATAAATACCCAGCCTGTTCTCATATCACCAAAAGAAGCATCGAGGTAGTACCAGCTTCCACCAAGTTTTAACCAACCTCTGTATTCTGATCCATTTTGGTTAAAGTAGTACCAGTAATTGCCCCATTTTTGCCAACCGGTTTGCATAGCACCAGATTTATCGAAGTGGTAATATACGTTGTTTATAGAAACTCTTCCAGTTTTCATTTCTCCGAAGGATGAGTCAAGGTAATACCATTTTCCACCAGTAGATAGCCAGCCTGTTTGTTTTACTCCATTATTATTGAAGAAATACCAAGATCCATTAATTTGCGCCCAACCTGTTTTCATAGCACCAGTGTTTGTATCAAGATAGTAATACGTATATTTTCCTGTTTTTTTATCTTTAAATGAAGTCCAGCCTGTCTCCATAATTCCGTAACTGCCAAGATAATACCATTTTCCGCCAGTGGATAGCCAGCCTGTTTGTTTTACTCCATTATTATTGAAGAAATACCAAGATCCATTAACTTTCGTCCAACCTGTGTGCATTGCTCCCGTACTTTCATTGAGATAGTAATATGTATATTTCCCTGTTTTTTTATCTTGAATGGAAACCCAGCCTGTTTGCATAATTCCATAAGAGCTAAAGTAGTACCATTTACCACCAATAGATGACCAACCTGTTACCTTTTTTCCATTTTTATAGTAGTACCATTTACCCTGTTGTTTTACCCATCCTTTTGCTTGAGTAGCCTTACTTACACTTGCAACTTTAGGAGTAGCAGTAGAATTTTGAATCGTCTTGTTTTCTTCTGCATGAGCAATAGCTGGAATTAATAGTGCAGTAGAAAGTACAGAAGTAGCAATCATCTTTTTCATTTTATTTCCCTTTTTCATTCTCTTTCCCCTTTTCAAAAAATAGATAGTTTATACTATTTTACCAATTTTATCAAACAAATTAAATGTTTTTTTGTAATATTTGTACAAACAAATTACTAGATGTTTATGAGCTATAGATTGTTATAAACAAATTACTAGAGAATTTTTTAAATTATGCAAGTTTGATAACGCTCTAAAATTCGCTATATGTTGTCATGAAATAATAGAAATCTCTCCTTTTTGATAACTTGAAAGCATAAAAAATAAAGCAGGTCGTATTTAATCCCACGACCTGCTTTACTTATCGATAAAGACTATTACTTATAATTAACCAATCCAAACACCGTTATCATTAAAATAGTACCAGTTGTTATCAATAAATTTTTGACCTGTTACCATTTCTCCATAAGAGTCAAGGTAATACCATTTACCACCATTGGATAGCCAACCTGTTTGTTTTACCCCGTTATTATTTAAGAAATATATTACATTCTTCTTTACTTTGAAATTCACTATATGTTTTCATTAAATGATAAAAAGTTTTTATTCTTATCATCCCGCATATCAACAAGAGAACAACAGTAAAATTAGAAATTATTTCATAATCTTTAATGAACTGAGGTAAAAAACATGATTGTAATTAGTGCTTGCTTAGCTGGTATTGCTTGTCGTTACGATGGAAATGACAATCTCATTTCAAAAATTGAAGAGCTATTACAAAAAGAAGAAGCTGTTCTTGTTTGTCCAGAGGTATTAGGAGGCTTACCTACACCTCGTCCATCAGCAGAAATTATCGGAGGCAATGGTGATGATGTACTAGATGGTAAAGCAAAGGTAATGGACAACGAAGGTAATGATGTAACAACAGCTTTCGTACACGGAGCTTATAAAGCTTTGAAAGAAATACAAGATTTAAATCCAGAATACATCATTTTAAAAGAACGAAGTCCTTCTTGCGGAAGTTCTACCATTTATACAGGAGAATTCAACGGAAAAAAACGAGATGGATATGGTGTAACAACTGCTTTATTTCGCAGACATGGATTTACAGTAATTTCAGAAGAAGACTTTGCAAGCAAATAAAAGAGTTGACCATTTGGCCAACTCTTTCTTCATTATTTCACGCCTAATTTTTCTTTCACTTTTGCAGGAAGCTCGTCCTTCTTCACTTCTTCCCAAGCTGCTACACCTTTTTTATCGGAGTAGAATACACGTAGAAATGCTTCCTTACGAAGATTCTTCACAGCTGTAAATTCCATTTCTTTTTCTTTACCATCTTTATCAAATGCAGGTAACTTATACTCAAATGATTTGTGAGGCTGACCATTATCAGCTTTTTCATTTTTTTCCGTTCCATCAACTGTAATTTGAACATAGTACTCATCTTTTCCCATACGGTTTAAATCACAGCCAACTAACAAGCTAGCAAATACAATTAAAATACTAAAAAGTGCAATATATCTTTTCACGTTATTCACCTCATGTGTTTTTTATTATGTTGTTATCATAATCTCTTTTCTTCAGAGGAGAAATTCAAAAACGTGACATGAACATTACACTTTTGTAAGATTAAACACTGAAAAAACAAAAAAGATAACCAACTACTGCACCTAGTCGATTATCTTCTTTTTTGTATATCAACAAAGTTTTCGTATCTTAATTAGGAAGCCGATTTATTAATTGTATAACGTTGTTCAATACGTTGTTCAATTTTTTCCATCTCTTGTTTATCATTCAATATCTTTTGTTTATTTTCTTGTACCAATTCTTTAAACGATTTATGAAGTAATTTACAACGTTTGTTCGCCATAATCATTTCTCCTTATTGTCTGTGTAATCACAGATATAAAATAAAATTTTCCAATCACCATAATTTTTTTGTCTTTATTTGTCGAAAAATTATTCTTAATTCAAGAATACTATAACTTCCGAGTTTTTAGACATATTTGTTTGAACATTATGTGAATTTAATAAAAAAAAATTATATACAAATACAAATTGTAAAACGAACATAAAAATCCTTTTTTAAGGAGAATCGAGAGGATTTCGAAGAGGCCAGATCCTTTTTCTGCCACATGCGGCGGTAAAGTAAATAGAACAAACGAGTGCATATCATCTTTTGTTTCACATAACCGTAACGTCCATGTTCAATAAACAAAATGAATTTATATATAAAGAGTGGTCATACTTGCCTTTCTGTACCTAAATTAACCATGCTAAAAACAAAATAATAAACCTTCTTTATGCTGTGTATTTGTTACACATCATGAAGAGGGTTTTGTAATATTTAATCCTATTTCATAATCCATTAGCTTGCGGTTCCGCATAGCAATAATTGTGTACACACGAAGATCATTTGCACTCCGTAACCATCGCCAATGAAATAGTACTTTAGTAATTAGCAAAAAACTAGCACTCTTCCGGCGTACCAGCATTCGAAGTTGTACAGAAAGATGATCCGCAGCCGCATGATACGATTGCGTTCGGATTATCGATTGTGAATCCACCGCCATGCATCGATTGCTTATAGTCAATTTTTACTCCTTTAACAATCGGAGCACTTTCTTTATCAATAACAAATTCAACACCGAAAAACTCAAGAACTGTGTCGTCTCCATTTGATTCTCTTTCAAATCCTAAGACGTATGAAAGACCACTACATCCACCACCGTATATAGCAAGGTGAACGTACTTCTCTCCACCTTCAGCATCTTTATATATATTTTGCTATACAGCTTGTTCCATTCTTTTTTACACATGCATATTATGTAATAGCACAAAACTAAAAATAAAGGATGAAAAATACATGAGTCAAAACAAAATAAATAAATATAATGGTTGTTCGAAACCTCAAATTTCTTGTCCTATACCTACCGCAATTTTCATACCACTCACGCCGATATCTAGCTTTCTTTATGTATCTAGTTTTTTCGATAGCACAGTACAAATCTACAACATTACTAACCCCATAGCTCCTATACACGTAGGAGAATTTAATGGAGCAAATTTAAACTTCCCTTCTGGATTACTTATCAAAGATAATATTCTTTATGTTGCAAATCCAGCTCCAGGTAATAACGCAGTAGAAATTTATAATATTTCTAATCCTACAGCCCCTATACATGTAGGACATTTTAATTCAGGTAACTTACACTTCCCAGATCAATTAGCTATTACAGGTACAATCCTTTATGTATCAAATGGTAGCGATAACAATATAGAAATTTACAATATCACAAATCCTATAGTCCCTGTACGTATCGGAGAATTTAATGGAGCAAATTTAAATATTCCTTCTGGATTAGCTATTACAGGTGCCACTCTTTATGTAGCAAATTCAGGAAATAAATCAGTGGAAATGTATAACATTTCTAACCCTATTAACCCTATACATGTAGGACAGTTTAATTCAGGTAATTTAAATGAGCCTGTCCAATTTGCTATTACAGGTAACATTCTTTATGTCGTAAACTTTGGCGATAACACCGTCGAAATATATAACATTTCCAATCCTATTAACCCTATACATGTGGGACAATTTAATTCAGGTAATTTAAATGAGCCTAATATATTAGCTATTGCAGATACAACCCTTTATGTATCAAACATTGGTGATAATACTATAGAAATTTATAATATTTCCAACCCTACAGCCCCTGTACATGTAGGACAGTTTGGTGCAGAAGATTTAGATGTACCTAATGGATTGGCTGTCCTTACTTTATTAGGGGATTCAACAAAACTGCAGGTAATTTCGTGTTGTAGGGCGCATTTTATTTCTACTTTTTAAACTTGACTGTAACATAGCAAGTATCGGATTTTTCTCTGATGTTGTCACAACTTATACTGTAAGGATATTTATCTCAATCAACAGGAATGCTGTAGTTGCTGATAACGATTTTTTAGGTGAAGAATTAGATATTGTTAATCTAGTAAGCATTTCTGCTATCTTAAAATTATCGGCGGGAGATACAATACGAGTTATTGCCCAAGCTACTACAGATGGTAATACTGTTCCCGAACCACTTGAAAATACAGTACACCTCATGCACTTCGAAGCAGCTAGATTCCCCTCTCCAACATCATAAAATAGGTTTATTCTCTTAACAATCAATAACACTAATTATATGAATAAAAAAAGAGCGTCCGTCTTCGGACACTCTTTTCCTTTATAGCGAATTAAATAAGCGCTTGATTAAGTCTGCAAAACTCAATCATATCTCGATACGAAAAGCATTACATTAGCACTCTTCCGGCTTACCAGCATTCGACGCCGTACGGAAAGATGATCCACATCCGCATGATGCGATTGCATTCGGGTTATCGATTGTGAACCCGCCGCCAAGCATAGATTGCTTGTAATCAACTTTTACTCCTTTTACAATCGGAGCACTTTCTTTATCAATAACAAATTCAACACCGAAAAACTCAAGCACTGTGTCGTCTTCATTTGGTTCTCTTTCAAATCCTAGACCGTAAGAAAGACCGCTACATCCACCGCCATGCACAGCAAGGCGAACGTACTTCTCTCCATCTTCAGCATCTTTTAACATATCTTTAATTTGATATGCTGCTTGTTCTGTTACATCAATCATGAAATCCACCTTCCTTTCTTCTCTCGTTCTATTATACATCTTTACGCCTCTATCTTGTACTCATACACTCCGCGGCAAATTACTTCCGCTGGACCTTTCATCAAAACGTTCCCTTCTCCTGTCCAGGCAATCATTAAATCTCCGCCTGCTAAATGAACCGTAATTTCTTCACCGCGTTTCATTTTTTCATTCAACACTGCTGCAACAACTGCTGCGCATGCTCCTGTTCCACATGCCTGCGTCACACCTGACCCACGTTCCCAAACGCGGAAGTTCATTTCATTGTCATTTACAATTTCAATGAATTCAACATTCACTCGTTCCGGGAACATTTCATGAGTCTCAAGTACCGGACCTAATGTTGTAAGCGGAGCTTCTTCCACATCATCAACAAAAATGACCGCATGCGGATTTCCCATTGAAACAGCAGTAAACGCATAGCGATGATTATTGTATAGGAAGTCTTCACGAATAAACGGTATTTCTCCCTCGCCAAGCATCGGTAACTCTGCACGAGTTAAACGAGGTGCTCCCATGTCAATTTTAGCTAATGTAACGATACCGTCTTCTACTGTCACTTCAGCCGTTACAATTCCAGCCAATGTTTCTATTGTAAAAACAGTCTCTTCTACTAGTTTATGCTCATACGCATATTTCGCTACACAACGCAGTCCATTCCCACAGCTTTTTCCTTCTGACCCATCATTATTAAACATGCGCATTTTCACTGGTGCTACTTCAGACGGACAAATTAAAATCATTCCATCTGCGCCAATTCCAGTGTTGATATTCGACACTTTTTCCGCTACAAGAGATAGTTCCTCTTCTGGAATTTGCTCTTCAAACATATTTACATATATATAGCTATTCCCAAGACCATGCATTTTTGTAAAAGAAAATTTATTCATCCTCATTCACTCCAAAAAAAATTTGTTGTTTTAAGTATAAAATGCATGCTTTTGGAACACAATAAGAACGTCCCCCGTTTCTCATATTTGACAACGTTTTGATGGCTTTTATATAAGAGCCGTTCTTACACAAATTGTGTAAGAAAAAAGCCCTTCTCGGAAAGGGCCTTTTTTTATTTCACACAAACATTCCTGCAATTGCAGCACTCAATAAGTTAGCAAGTGTTCCAGCTACAATTGACTTTATTCCAAATTTCGCAATATCACTACGACGGGTTGGCGCCATTCCCCCAAGTCCCCCAAGTAAAATGGCAACAGAAGATAGATTCGCAAATCCGCAAAGCGAAAAGGTAATCATTGCCATTGTTTTCTCTGAAAGTTTCCCCATATGAGGAGCAAAATCAGTAAACGCTACAAACTCATTTAAAATTAACTTCTCCCCAATAAAACTTCCCGCTGTAATTGCTTCTGTCCACGGTACACCAATGACAAACGCAAGCGGTGAAAAAATATATCCTAATATAAGTTGTAGGGATAGATCTGGATAACCGAAAAGACCACCAATCCCACCAACAATTCCATTCAAAAGAGCGATGATGGCAATAAAAGCAATTAACATTGCTCCAACATTTAAAGCAAGTGATAATCCATCAGCTGCTCCGCGCGCTGCGGCATCGATGACGTTTGCTGGTTTTTTGTCACCATCTTTATCATCGTCTTCATGCTTATTATGTACTTCTGGCTTATCTGTTTCTGGAAACAATAATTTTGCCATAACAAGTCCAGCAGGTGCCGCCATAACGCTTGCCGCTAATAAAAACTTAAGCGGTACGCCAAGCGCAGCATATCCAAAAAGCGTTGAGCCTGATACAGATGCTAATCCTCCCACCATCACCGCAAACAGCTCTGACTTTGTCAGGCGTGTCATGTATGGTCGAATCACAAGCGGCGCTTCTGTCTGTCCTAAAAAGATATTCGCTGTTGCAGATAACGATTCGGATTGACTAGTCCCTAATAGCTTTGCTAGTGCACCACCGATAATTCGAACAATCCATTGCATAATTCCTAAATAATATAAAACAGCAATAACCGATGATAAGAAAATTAAAATTGGCAGCACCCGAAACGCAAATACGAATCCAGTTGTTTTCGTTGGGTCCCCTAAACTACCGAATAAAAATAAAATACCCGCATTCGCAAAATCCATAATCTTTTGCACAAACTGCGTTACCTTCTCTAAAACCATTCGCCCTACATCCCACTCTAATACGATAAAGCCAAATAATAACTGAATTGCGAGTCCACCAAATACAGTACGCGGCGAGATTGCTCTTTTATTATTTGAAAGTAAATAACCAATTAAAAGAATAACGATTATTCCACCGAATCCCCAAATAATATTCATTCTGTCACCTCTAAAGTTCAAATTCTTTGTTAGCATTTCCTCTAAAAGAATTTTTACTCTGGTGAAACAATTGAACTCCCCCCACCTTCACTTCGTTTAGAGGAGGGAGTCTTCTCGGTTAAAATGATAAAAAAGACGTTGCTTATATGCAACGCCTTAAAACATTGGGTTTTCATCTAAATAATCGTATACATTTTTCACAAGCTCTTCTACCGTTGCACCTTGTACGACTTCCCCGTTTACAAGTGCAAAAGGCCCTTCAAAACAAATGCCACAATAGCCCAGACAACCGTACTCCATAACATCTAAATTTGGATCTTTTTCAAATTTTTCTAGCGCTGCTTGTGAGCCACTCGCAAGATTACCTACACAAAATTCGATTAATGGCTTAATCAAAACAATCCCCCCTGTATCTCCCAAAAATAACTCTATAATAAGAAAACTAAGCTGTTTCTTGTTGTTTTAATTACACCTAATAAAATATTTAGCTACTTTACTGTTTCATTTCGAATCAAAAGATCTTCTCTATATAAATCCATGTTGATTTCCCAACATACACTTCACTGCTATGAAAACAAAAAAAGATCTCCACTCATTTCATCCTTCTGGTTTCACACAGCATGGGGCCAACAAGGGCACTGACCGCTTCTATCCATCGGCGGACGCTCTCTCTAACCTAAAAGAACGGGTTTCTATCGTTTTTTTATCTACATATTGATTTTCAAACATACAAATTAAAACAGTTTGCCCACTTTTCTTCTTATTGTACAACAGAGTACACATTCATGCATTGTTATTTGTTCACAAATTCGATATAATTTGAGTGAGTAAAGTCAAAATATTTTTTCAATATATAATTGTATGATTAGGGGATATTTCAACAGAAAAGGGGTAATCCATCATGAAACACCTCGTATTACTGGG